>Ga0268266_10001796_pt1 | contig 24309 bp, 21 predicted proteins | sample KBSS13metaG_FD_190356 | JGI IMG/M metagenome (GOLD analysis project Ga0268266, IMG submission 190356) | Switchgrass rhizosphere microbial communities from Kellogg Biological Station, Michigan, USA - KBS S1-3 metaG (SPAdes) (version 2) | ecosystem: Host-associated > Plants > Roots > Rhizosphere... | reverse complement strand
GAGGGGGTTCGACGCGCCGCGGTATCTGGATGGCCTGCGGTTGCCGGCTGACAACACCACGTTCGCGATCCCGCGCATTGAAACGTACGGGCTGGAACGACTGGAGGTGCTGAAGGGACCGTCGTCTGGTCTGTACGGTCAGTCCGATCCGGGTGGTCTGCTCAACATGGTCAGCAAGCGGCCGACCGCGACGCCGCAATACGAGGTCGTGGGTTCGTTCGGATCTTTCGAACGCTTCCAGGGCGCGTTTGATATCGGCGGTCCGATCGACAAGAACGGTGAATTTCTCTATCGCATCGTCGGTCTCGGGCGCGACAGCAACAGCCAGACCGACTTCGTCCAGGACAACAAGCTGTTCATTGCACCAAGCTTCACCTGGCGCCCGACCAACGACACGAGCTTCACGATTCTCTCGCAGTATCAGAAGGCCGAGAACAAGGGCTATCAGCAATATGTTCCGGGACAGGTCTCGTTCCTGCCCAATCCGAACGGACATATCCCCTACAGCCGCTATATCGGTGCTCCCGGGTTCGACGGCTACAATCTCGAACAGTTCGCGCTCGGCTACGCGTTCGAGCACCGGTTCGACAACAACCTCCAGTTCCGGCAAAATTTCCGTTACACCGACGTCGGCAACGATCTGGCTTCCGTCCGCTCCGAAGGGATGGTGATTGGGTCGAATCGTGATGTTAACCGCACCTACAACTATGTGAAGGCGCGCGCCGCCAATATCGCGCTCGACAATCAGTTGCAGGCTGATTTCATGACCGGGCCGCTCACCCACAAGGTTCTGTTCGGTGTCGATTATTTAAATCTGTGGGCCAACACGGATTATCGATCGGCCGGTATTACCGCGATCGATGCTTACAGTCCGGTCTACAATGCGACCATTCCGAGCTTTGCATCGCTGGATCCGTTCATCCTTCGTGATGACAGGCTTTCGCAGGCCGGCGTCTATCTGCAGGACCAGATCAAGCTCGACCGGTGGACGCTGACCGTCAGCGGCCGGCAGGATTGGGCGAGCACCGGTTTTACCAGCAAGGCCGCGTTTCCGCCCCTCGGTAATTATGATCGCGACGACTCGGCGCAAACCGGCCGGGTTGGCCTCAACTATTTGTTCGATGTCGGCTTATCGCCCTATGCCAGCTATTCGACGTCGTTCACGCCTAACCTCGGCGCGGACAGCACCGGCAAGTCGTTCAAGCCCACGACGGGTGAGGGCGCCGAAGTCGGCGTCAAGTTCAAGCCGAACGGATCGAACTTCATGGTCACGGCGGCGCTGTTCGAAATCCGTCAAAAGGATGTGCTGACCGGCGACCCGGCCAATTTCTTCTTCAACGTGCAGACCGACGCGGTGCGGGTGCGCGGCTTCGAGCTCGAGCTCAAGGGCAACCTCACCCGGGAGCTGGAGATCATCGCGGGATACACCCATCTCGATCCGCGCGTGACCTCAAGCATCGCGGGCTATGCCGGCAAGTACATGATGAGCACAGCCCAGGACCAGGGCGCGATCTGGGGCAAGTATACCTGGCAGGACGGCCCGCTCGCCGGACTCGGCCTCGGTGCCGGCGTTCGCTATGTCGGCGAAACCTACGGCGACAACTTCAACACCTTCGTGATTCCGTCCTACGCTCTGCTCGACGCCGCCATCAGCTATGACTTCGCCTATATGCGGCCTGACTGGAAGGGATTGAAGGCGCAGGTTAACGTGACGAACCTGACCAACCACTTCTACGTGGCATCCTGCTTGACCGGCCTGCCCTATTGTGGTCTCGGCAATGCGCGTACGGTGCTCGGCACCCTGAAATACGCCTGGAACTAGGGACGTTCAATTGACGCCAGCGACAAGATCCTTGCGGCGATGGGGGCTGGTCCACAAATGGACGAGCCTGATCTGCACGCTCTTCATGCTGATGCTCTGCATCACCGGCCTGCCGCTGATCTTCCATGAGGAGATCGACGAGCTCCTGCACAGCCAGGTCAAGCCGGCCGAGGTGCCCGCAGGAACACCATCGGCCAACCTCGACCAGGTGCTTGCCAATGCGCTCAAGGAAACGCCGGGCGAAGTGCCGCACTTTCTTGTCTGGGACCGTGACGATCCCAACGCGATGTTCGTGAGCGTCGGCAAGTCGATTACATCGGACCCCAGCAAGAATCGCTTCGTTCGCATGGATGCGCACACGGCAGCATTTCTTGATGCTCCCGACGTCACCGGCCGCTTTACCTACATCATGCTGAAGCTGCACACGGACATGTTTGCAGGGCTGCCGGGAAAACTCTTTCTTGGCCTGATGGGGATCCTGTTCTGCGTCGCCATCATCTCCGGAATTGTTGTCTATGCTCCCTCGATGCGGAAGCTGAATTTCGGCGCCTACCGCAGCAAGCGCACGCGGATTGTGCGGTGGCTGGATCTGCACAACATGGCCGGCATCTTGCTGGTGATGTGGACGCTGGTGGTCGGATTTACCGGCGTGATCAACACCTGGGCCGATCTGGTGGTCAAGATGTGGCAGTTCGGCCAGCTTGCCGAAATGACCGCGCAATACCGCGATCGGGCGCCGCCTGCGCACCTGGCCTCGCTGCACTCCGCCGTCGATATTGCCACCAAGGCGGTTCCCGGCATGACGCCGAGCTTCGTGGCGTTTCCCGGCACGATCTTCAGCAGCAAGAGCCACTATGCGGTCTTCCTGCGCGGCAATACCCCCGTCACGTCAAGGCTGCTGAAGCCGGCGCTGATTGACGCAGAGACCGGTCAATTGACTGATACGCGCGACATGCCCTGGTACGTCTCGACGCTGTTTATTTCGCAACCCCTTCATTTCGGTGACTATGGCGGCATGCCGCTGAAGGTGCTGTGGGCGCTGCTCGACGTCCTTACAATTGTGGTGCTGGTTACCGGCGTCTATCTTTGGCTGCGCCGGCGAAAATCCGGCGTCAGTGTAGAGCGTGCGATCGCGCGGCCAGCGGCCGTCGAAGCTTCAGCTGCCGCGTCCTAATGATCGCCATGAAACGTCCGCATCAGACTCTGCGTCAGATATTTGCCGCGCCGATTGTCATCGGCGTCTTGAGTACCGTTGGATTGCTTGCCGCGCTGATCGGCGACAATGTCTGGGACGCGGTTTCGTGGGTAAGCCTCGCGATCCCATGCGTGCTGTTCGTCTTCTTCGTCTATCGACGCGCCCCGAATTAGACGCGCGACGTGGCGATGGTCTGGCGCGCCACGCGTTGATCTCTCGCAGCGTTTCTAGCGGAGCGATCTGGCTAGGCCGGCGGTACGGCGGCCGGCGTTTTCCTGCTGGGCCGGCTGCAGCGGAACGGAGTCGCCCTTGGGCTCGGCCAGCCAGCCGGTGAGGCGCGACATTAGGCCCGACTGTTCCGCCGTCCTCGGCTCCTGCACGAAGGGGTCGGTGTAGCACCTGGCGCCTGCGGCCTTCGCGATCTGCGCCACCGCGTCGGTCATCGCGGGTGCGCCCGCGGTATAGACCACGTCGTCCCGCGACAGCTTTGGCAGATGATCGGTCGGCCGGCCGCTCTGGATGGCGTGCGAGATCTGCTGGGGCTCCGACACCATCGGGATCAGCTTGACGTTGGGAAACAGCGCCAGTCGGCACAGTGCCGCGTGCATGTAGAGCGAGCGGATGCTGCGTGCCGCCACCACGAAGACCATTTCGCGCTGTGGCTGCTCCATGATCGCGGCGACCGCCACCGACCACATCGGCGCGAAGCCGGTGCCGCTGGCGACAAGAATGGTACGACCGGGATGGTCTTTCCGGAAAAAGGCGCGGCCGTACGGTCCGGTCAGCTTGACGCGGTGCCCGGGGCGGATCTCACGGCCGAGTGCCGAGGATACCTGCCCGTCCTCGACTTTCCGGATGTGGAAGTGCAGCACGCGATCGTCGGGGGCGCCTTCCAGCGGGAAGGTCGGGCTGTAGGATCTTGCCGGATATCCCTGAAACTGCAGTTTGCAATACTGGCCGGGAAGGTAGTCAAGCGGCTTTGGCAGTTCGATATCGACACCCACCACGTCGGGCGCGAGTTGAACGGTCTGCACCACTTCGGCCGACAAAGTGACCGGCTCGGGTGCGGCCTCGATCGCAATCTGGAGATCGGAGACGATCCTGGCCTGGCAGGCATGGATCATGTCGTCGCCGCGGCTATGGCCGCCGAACACGGTGCCGTCGACGAGGCGCACGCGGCAGGCACCGCAAATCCCGGAGCGGCAATCGTGCGGAAGATCGACGCCATTCATCAACGCCCAATCGAGCAGAAGCTCGCCGCGATTCGCCAGAAACGGCTCGTCGTTTATCGTGACTTTGCAAATCTTCGACATTTATTCCACCTCGATACGAATGGGTCGTACGTGCCGCGTGTGTCTGATCTGGCTGTGATCGAATGCGGCGACCCGCATGAAGACGCCGGACTTGATCGGCACGTCAAACTCGCTTGTTGTGTCGAGCCGGCGCTTCACCTCGAGCGCCCAAAGGCCGGAGGCCCAACGCGCTGCAGATCGAACGTCGGCACGGTCACCTGAAAATTCGCCACCCAGGATGACCCCCGGGATCACGGTCCCGATCGGGATCCGGGCGTCGACATCGGTCGAATAGGCAACTGAATCCTGGTCGGTCATGTACCAGCGTGCGCCGTCGCTTTCGCCATGGTCCGGGTCGAGGTCGATATCCCCCAATGCGGCGGTGGTGGCGGCGACGACTTTCGGCAGGCGCAGCGGAGCGATCAGGCGGCTGCGGCGCGGACCGCCCGACGTGTCGGCCTCGACGGTGAAATTGTCCCGGTAGTTTGCAGTGCCCGTGTCGGGCGCGAAGCCGCCCTTATACGGAACGACGTTCGAGGCCTGCATCGGGGTTGGTTTCAGCGGAGGTCCGAAATGGGCGTCATCCATCCATCCAGCGGCGCCACTTGTCGCCTTCCACTGCCATACGTCGGCATAGCCGGTTTCCGTGTAGTGCAGTCCGCGACCGCTCATGGTGGCCGGCGCGCCGGCGACCGACTGTGGTCCTGGATGAAAGGTTCGGCCGCCCGCCAGCGTCACGTCGGAGGTGGTCAGGAGCACCGAAAACTTGTCTTCGTTGTATTGATGCTCGTCGCCGAGCTGAAAGCCGGAATGCAGCAGGTGCCATCCATCGGCTTCCTTCACCAGCGGCAGGTGTTTCAGGGAGCGCGTCGAATCCTGCCAGGTGAAGAGGAAATACGCGTAGGTGCCGTCATGCACCGCGCGGACCTCGATTCTGGTTTCCCCCTTGCCGTCGAAATTTCCGCCTTCGCCTGTCAGCACCGAGAACGATTTGACGTCGCGCCAGGCCCGATCAGACGTGTCGCCGTCGAGGATCGGTGCATCGGCGGCATTGATGCGGCGAATCTGCAGGCGATCCACCGCCAGATGGTCCGTTGCCACGATCAGCGAGCCGCCGGTGATCGCGGCTGCGGCTGCCACGACGAACGCATTGGCCTGCAGGGTCGGGTTTCGCGATCTCGCAGGTCCGCCGTTGGGCCGCGGCGCCGGCTGGCCCGTGCGGTCGCGGCGCGCCTCCGTACCCGGCTGCAGCGGATGAGATGACACCTCGGGCGGCGCGTCAGCATTCCTAGCTTCCTTCGCGCGCGCCGACTGCTCGGCCAGCATGCCCAGCAATTCGGCGGCATCGAGTTTTGGTGCCGGCGCAGGCAGTCCGGAGGGACGAAAGATGCGCAGCAGTTGCGCAGCGCCGCCGCTCTTGAATTGGGTCAGGACGTGCAGGACGACAAAGGCGAGGATCACCCAGGTCCCCACCCAGTGCAGCATCGCCACGTCGTAGCCGGAGTAGAAACCGAAATAGAGCGCGCCGCCGCTGACCAGCAGCCCTGTCATCGTGACAAAGAAAATCCAGTACATCAGCGCGATCACGGCACTCAATCTGGGTTGCCCGCGGCTGAACAGCCCGCGCAGGCGAACCTTGTCGAGCTGGACGCGGCGCCCGAGTCCGGAGCGGAGCATATAGACGACGTAGCCGATAGCCACGGCGACCAAGACGACAGCGGCCTGCATATGGGCAATCCATACGCTGTCGCGGGGCAGGATGGCGTCGAACAGGTTGATCCAGGTCCGGTCGGGTGTCTCCGTCGCAATGCGCAAGCCGGTGACGAGCGCAACAGCGAATGCCGCGACGAATGTCCAGTGTAGAATAATGGTCCCATAGTCCGTCTTACGCTGCCTCACGCATACGCCCCGCTACTTCCCTTCCGAAGCGGCAACAACGCCGATTCCACCAATCGCCGATGTCGCGGCCTTGTCGATGATGGTCCCCAAAGCCGTGGCGGAGACCGTCGTTTAGATCGTCGTTTTGCGGGGCAGGACGACAAAACTGCCTTCGTGCGCCCGCCGCGTGAGCCAGACCGGCGAACGCGTTCTCTCGATGTAACGGCCTCCAGCGCTCCCGGAGCATCAGGAACGCCGGAGGCCGCGCCGCGCGCCGCTATCCCCACGTGTGATAAAGATGGTGCGCCAGTTCGGGCGCGGGCGAATGGTCGTGGTCCACGGCAACAGGTGCGGCGAGGTCGGCGGTCGTAACCACTCCCGGCTCGGCGCTCAGGGTAGGGGCCACGGCGTCTGGCAGGGCCGGATCCGCCGCCGGGACGGCCGGCGTTTCGGCGACCGTCGTCGGCTCCGCGAATCCCAGCACTTCGGCGACCGTCACCCCTGCGGTGTTATAGGTGCCGCCGATAACCGGGACATTGTGGTCGCCGGCATCGGCCGCATTGCCGTGCATCTGATCGGTGGCCGCCGTGACCAGGGTCGCGTCTCCGGTCTGCAGTCCCTTGATGATTGCGGCAATCTCGCCGCTGAGTGCGCCGGTCGCGCCCAGTAACGCGTTGCTGCCGTGAACCGCACCGGAGTCGGCGACAGATTTTTCGAATGCCTTGAGATCGCCGATCAACGCGGCAACGGCCTGCGTATCGCCGCTGCCCACGAGGTCGAGCGCCTGCTTTCCAAGCGAATTGGACTGGGCGATGAAATTGGCTACGAAAACCGTCTGCACATCGTTGTCGAGGAATTTCGGCGTCGCGCCTTCGGCGTCGGGAAATGGCGAGAAGCCGCTGACGCCGCCTTGCGTCGCCATGCCAGCCAGATTGGGGTCACCCTGGATGATATTGATGATGTCGAGAATGTTGTCGACGCTGGCGTGTGCCGCATCGGGGCTGATGTTGGGGTCATTGATATAGGTGAGCTCGAGCTGAAGCTGGCGCACGACCGCATCGGCATGGGCGCCGGTCAACCCGTCGAACATTTTCGGATTGGCGTCCATCAATGCCTGCATGTCCGTGATCACGGCATTGATGTCGTCAGTAATCTGCTGGCGGTTGGCGTCAGTCACGCCCCCGAGGATCTCACTGGCCGCGTCATTGAAGATCACGCCGATCTCCGCGAGGTTGGCGTGCGGTGCGTTGGCCGCTGTGGTGCCCTCTGGCAGGACCTCGGGCGCTGGCGCGGGCGCGGTTGCCGCCAGCGCGCTCAGCGCAGCGTCGGTCTTGACCTCATTGACAGTATTGATGACGTCGAGATGGCTGGCGCGCAGCGCCTGTTCTGCGGCGGCCACGCTGCCGAACGCGCTACTGGCGTTCGCGCTGGCGTTGGCCGTCGAAATCGCGGTGTTGATGTCGGACAAGATTGCCTGAACATGGCCGAGTGCTGCCCCGGAAAACTGCCCCGCGCTGACTTGGGCCAGCAGGCTGTTGTGCACCGTGGTGAGATCGCTCGCATTCTGGTTGATGCTGGCAGGCCCCTGTCCGCTTTGCTCGACCGGGGTTGGTCCCTGGATACTTACCGGCGCCTGGGTGGTGTCGATGAAGGTTGAGCCGAGGGCGGATATGCTCGGCGCGGTTGACGGCGAGGTCATCTCGGTTGGGGGAGGTGCTTCCTCCGGCGTGGTCGCCGACGGAGGTGCCGGAGCGATCGGCGGGCTCGGGGTCGCGTCGACCGGCTGATCGAGATCGGCGTGGCGATCAGTGAAGCGAGCCATTGTTCGTCCCCTGTTACCCATTGGAATTCATGACGTATCGGCGCTGTCATCCGCCGGGGAGCAGGAAGTGCGCATGATGAAAGATCATTTAGCTTCGTGGCGTCAATCGGCCGACATGGCGACCATTGAGCGCCGAAGCAAGGTGATAGACGGACGAATCCATGACGCGCGCCGCACCAAAAAACGGCAAACTGGACGCGCGCCAAATTAAGGATATCGCAGCCCGTGTCGGGGCGTATCGCGCGAATCCGGAACGCCGGGTTTCGTGTACAGGAACTACGCTCATCGCATCGGCAGTAAACAGCTCTTTGCCATCGTTCTACCAACGAGCGAACTTGAACAATCGGCATTCGTCGTATTCTCGCCGAAAAATGGTCCGCATCGCGCGTCAAGGAAGCGTGCAGGGAAACCCGGCAGTCGAGTGGGTCGAAGGGCAGTTCAATGAGTATCGCTCAGAGTCATGCACAAGGCCGAGCGCGGGGAGCATCGACGCCCCGCGCAATTTCCGGTCTGCTTTCGACGCTGGCGGCCGATGATCCCGTTGCGAGTGCGATGCGCGCGAGCGCGCGCCGCATGATTGGTGTCGCCGTCTTCAGCGGCGTCATCAACATCCTGATGCTGTCGGGCTCCCTCTATATGTTGCAGGTGTACGACCGGGTGATTCCGAGTCGTAACCTCGCGACACTGTTCGGCCTGTCCTTGATGGTGCTGATCGCCTACATCGTGCAGGGATATTTCGATGCGATGCGGTCGCGGATGCTGTGCCGGATCGCCACGTTGTTCGATGGCGCGTTGCAGGGATCGATCCATTCGGCGCTCGCCACCTTGCCGCTGCGCGGGGTGAAGCCCGTCCTGATGCAGCAGCCGCTGCGCGATCTGGACCAGGTGCGCACCTTCATGTCGGGCATGGGGCCGACAGCGTTCCTGGACATGCCGTGGATCCCGGTCTTCCTGATCGGGCTGTTTCTGTTTCACCCGATGATCGGCTTTACGGCGCTGCTCGGCACCGCGGCGATCATTGCCATGACGCTGGTGACCGAGCGGATCTCTCGCGGTGCGACCAAGTCGGCCAGCGACCTGAATGCGCAGCGGCAGGTGCTGGCGGATGCGACGCAGCGCAACGCGGAAATCGTTCGGGCGCTCGGCATGACGGATCGCCTGACGGCGCGCTGGTCGGAAGCCAATGAGCGGTACCTGCAGGAAAACATCCGCGCGACCGACGTCTATGCCAATCTCGGCTCGAGCGCGAAGGTGCTGCGCTATATCCTGCAATCGGGAATGCTGGGCATGGGCGCCTATCTCGTCGTCGCCGACAAGGCGTCGGGCGGCATCATGATTGCGTCCTCGATCCTGATGGGACGCGCGCTCGCGCCCGTCGAGATCGCGCTCGGCACCTGGAAGCAGCTGTCTGCCGCGCGTCAGGGCCTCGCGCGTCTGCGCGACATCTGCAAGGTGACCGCACCGCCGCCGGCGCCGCCGGTGAAGCTGCCGCGCCCCTATCGCGAATTGTCCGTCCAGAATCTGGCGGTGGCTGCGCCGGGCTTCGACATGCCGATCGTGTCCGGCGTCTCTTTTTCGCTCAAGGCCGGCTCCGGGCTGGCGCTGCTCGGCGCGAGTGCGTCAGGCAAGACCTCGCTTTCGAAGGCGCTCGTTGGCATCTGGCCGGCGCATCGGGGTGCCGTACGGCTCGACGGCGCGGCGCTCGATCAATGGGGCAACGAGGATCTCGGCCGGCACATCGGCTATCTGCCGCAGGATGTCGGCCTGTTCGACGGCACGGTGGCGGAGAACATCTCCCGCTTTGACGAGAACGCGACTTCGGATGCCATCCTGAAGGCTGCGCAGATCGCCGGTGTCCATGACATCATTCTTCGCCTGCCGGAAGGCTACGCAACGCGAATCGGGCAGGGCGGCATGTCGCTGTCGGCCGGCCAGAAGCAGCGCGTTGGCTTGGCGCGCGCCGTGTTCGGCGACCCGTTCCTGCTCGTGCTCGATGAGCCCAACGCCAATCTGGATGCTGACGGCGAGAATGCGTTGACACGCGCCATCGGCATCATGCGTCAGAACAAATCTATCGTCGTCGTCATCTCGCATCGCCCGAGTGCGCTCTCGGCGCTGGACATGACGATGGTGCTCTACGAAGGCAAGGCGATCGCATTCGGTCCGAGCGCGGAAGTATTCGCGCGCGTCCGCAACGCCAACGCCAAGGGGATGCCGGGAGCGCCGCAGCCGCAGGTCCCACCGCAGGCCAAGGCAGAGCAGCGCCCATCGCTCGCCGAGAGTGTTCCGTCATGAAGGGTTTCGATCACGTGCATGCCGATGAAAGAGTAGCGCGCCGCCAGTTCGACGGGGGAACGGATGAGGACGTCGCCGCACCGCAGGGCCAGGCGCTGATCCTCGAACTGCAGCGATTGCGGCAGGCTTTCGAGTTAGACAATATGCAAGGACAGCGGCCACCGCTTCGCCGCCCGGCGAATGACGAGCCGGGTCCGGGCGCGCGGCGTTCGCGTTCCGCCCGGCCGAAGCGGTCGAAAAAGAAAAGCAAGATGGGCCGGGTGCTCGACTGGCTCGGCCCCTTTGGATCGCAGTCGGACGGCGTCGATGCCGAGCCTCCGCCGCCGCGTGCAAAACGTGCCACGCGTGAGCCGCAGTTCATGGCTCCGCCACCGCCAGGCAGCGGTATCGCGGGCAATGCCCGGCCGGACAGTTTCTGGCTGAATGAACGGCATGCGCGGGGTCCGATTATCGCGCCCGACGATCCGTCGCTGATGAACATGCCGCGGTCGAGGCCGGAGGTTCTGCCGATCGACGAACTGCGGTCGCGGCCGCGCATCGAGGCTCCCCAATTGGCGCCCCCGAGCCCGGCTGGCCCTGTGTCGCGCGATCGTTCGATGACGCAGGTCGTCCGCAAGGGCGTGACGGCTGGCGTCGCGTTCCTTGCCAATCGCGATGGATCGGCGGACGTGGCAGCCGTGCCTGGCGAAAGCATCGTGCAGCGCGCGGCGCGCGCCTACGAGGGCGAATTGCGCACCGGGCTGCGGGCACTGATCATTGTTGGCGGCGTGGCAGGCGGCTGGATGGCGCTGGTGCCGCTGTCGGGCGCCGTGGTGGTGCCAGGCAATCTGGTGGTGCAGTCGAACGTCAAGACCATCCAGCATCCGACCGGCGGCGTGGTCGCGCAGATCCCGGTCCATAACGGCATGCGGGTCAACACCGGCGATCTGCTGTTGCGGCTCGACTCGACACAGGCGCAGGCCAATCTCCAGGTGGTCAGCAAGCAGCTCGATGAAGTGCGCGCAAAGAACGCGCGGCTGGTTGCTGAACGCGACGGTTTGCCCAAGCCGACGATCCCGCTGGAAATGGCCTCACGGATCGATGACGTCAACGTCAAAACAGTGCTGGCTTCGGAGGCGTCGCTGTTCCGGGCGCGGACGACCGCCCGCGAGAGCCAGAAGGAACTGCTCAAGAGCAAGGTATCGCAGCTTGGCGAGGAGATCGTGGGCCTTGAGGCGCAAGTCGCGTCCAAGGCCAAGCAACTGGAGCTGATCACGGGCGAACTCACCGGCGTGCAGGAGCTGTTCGACAAGCGTCTCGTGCCGATCGCGCGGCTCACGGCCCTGCAGCGCGAGGCCGCAAGGATCGAGGGTGAACGGGGCCAGTTGATCTCCACCATCGCCGAGACCAAGACCAAAGTCGACGAGGCGAAGCTGCAACTGGTCAGGCTTGACCAGGATGTGCGCACCGAAGTCGTCAAGGACCTCGGCGAGGCGCAGGGCAAGGAGGCCGAGCTCAGCGAGCGAAGCGTCGCCGCGCGTGACGTCCTCGATCGCATCGAGATGCGCGCCCCGACGTCGGGCGTGATCCATCAGTTGAACGCGCACACCATCGGCGGCGTCATTCGCGCCGGCGACGCCGTCATGGAGGTGGTGCCGGATTCCGACGATCTGCAGATCGAGGCCAAGCTGCAGCCGAACGACATCGACCAGGTGCGGAAGGGCCAGCAGGCCTTTGTCCGCTTCTCGGCCTTCAATCAGCGGGTGACGCCGCAGTTGATCGGCCAGGTGTCGTATGTCTCGGCCGACACCACCCGCGACCAGCAGACCAACACGTCCTATTTCACGGTCCGGATCACGCTGTCGGAAGAGGAGCGCCGGCGGCTGGCGGGGCTGCAGCTCTCCTCGGGCATGCCCGCGGAAGTGTTCATGCAGACCGGCAGCAGGACCATGCTCAGCTATCTCTTGAAGCCGATTCTGGACCAGTTCCAGCGCGCTTTCGTGGAGAGGTAAAGGGGGGCGGAATCGGGTTGCAGCGAGGCCAAAGCTTGCCACCTCAGATGGCGACGCTATATCAGGGCTTTCCTTTTTGCCCTGTTCCCTGCGAGCCCCGCATGACCGCCACGACCACCCCCGAATCCCAGCCGTTCCAGGCCGAGGTCGCCGAACTGCTGAACCTGATGGTCCACTCGGTCTATTCGGAGACCGACATCTTCCTGCGCGAGCTGATCTCGAACGCATCCGACGCCTGCGACAAGCTGCGCTATGAGGCGATATCGGCGCCAGAGCTGATCGCCGACGGGGCGCCGCCGAAAATCCGGATCGTGCCGGACAAGAAGGCCAATACGCTTGCCGTCGTCGACAGCGGTATCGGCATGGACCGGCAGGAACTGATCGATAATCTTGGCACCATCGCACGCTCGGGCACGAAATCCTTTCTCTCCCGTCTGACCGAGGCCAAGGACGGCACCAATCTGATCGGCCAGTTCGGCGTCGGCTTCTATGCGGCGTTCATGGTGGCCGAGCGCATCGTCGTCACCAGCCGGCGCGCCGGCTCTGACCAGGTTTTCGTCTGGTCGTCCTCGGGCGGCAGCGGATTTGAAATCGCGCCGCCCAGCGAGGAGGATGCCGCCCGCATCACGCGCGGCACCGAGATCGTGCTGCACTTGAAGGCGGATGCGGCGAAATATCTCGAGACCCACGAGATCGAACGCATCGTCCGCGCGTGGTCCGACAACATCCAGTTTCCGATCGAACTGGTGCCGGAGGAGGGCGAGCCGCGCCAGATCAATTCGGCCAGCGCACTCTGGCAGCGGCCGAAATCGGAGCTTTCCGCGGAGGACTACAAGCAGGCCTATCAGCAGATCGCCGGCGCGTTCGACGAGCCTGCGATGACGCTGCATTATCGGGCCGAGGGCCGGCAGTCCTACGCGGTGCTGCTGTTCGCGCCGTCGACAAAACCGTTCGATCTGTTCGACCAGGCGCGCAAGGGCAAGGTCAAGCTCTATGTCCGTCGCGTCTTTATCGCCGACGACGCCGATCTGTTGCCGGCCTACCTGCGCTTCATCCGCGGCGTGATCGACAGCGAGGATCTACCGCTCAATATCTCCAGAGAGATGCTGCAGAACAATCCGCAGCTCGCACAGATCCGCAAGGCCGTGACGGGCCGCGTGATATCGGAGCTGGAAAGCCTCGGCGACAAGGAGCCGGAAGCGTTCGCAAAAATCTGGGACGCGTTTGGCCCCGTGATCAAGGAAGGCATCTGGGAAGATTTTGAGCGCCGCGAAAAATTGCTGGGCTTGTCGCGCTTCACCACGACCAACGGCGAGAAACGCTCCCTCAAGCAATATGTCGAGGATATCAAACCGAACCAGACCGACATCTATTATCTGACCGGGGACAGCGTCGAACGGCTGAAGGCGAACCCGAAACTGGAGTCGGCAACCGCGCGCGGCATCGAGGTGCTGCTGCTGACCGATCCGGTCGATGCATTCTGGACTTCGGCGCCGCTCGATTTCGGCGGCAAGCCGCTGAAGTCGCTGAGCCAGGGCGATATCGATTTCGCGCTGATACCGCTGCTGGATGACAAGGACGAGGACAAGAAGGAAGAGTCCAGCGCCGACAAGGCCACCACGATTGCGCTGATCAAGGACGCGCTCGGCGAGCGCGTCTCCGACGTGCGCGCCTCGCAGCGGCTGACCTCGAGCGCGTCGTGCCTGGTTGCCGGCGGCGACGCGCATGACCGCATGCTCGAGCGCCTGCTCGCGATGCAGAACAAGGCACCGACCACCAAGCCGATCCTGGAGATCAATATGCGCCATCCGCTGGTTGCTGCGATCACGGGCGACAAGGATGCAGCCAAGGATCTGTCGTTCCTGCTGCTTGAACAGGCGCAGATCCTCGACGGCGAGTTGCCGGAAGATCCGGCGGCGTTCGCCAACCGGCTGAATCAACTGGTACTGCGCGGAGTGGTGAAGGGTTAGGACGTTTCGCCGCGCGCTGAACCGGATTTCAGATCCGGCCGTATCTGCCACAACGCTGGAACCGGGGGCCCTCATCGCCATGACGACGCCTGACGGCACCGACATTTTTTATGGCGCGATCCCGGTCTTTCGCGGCTTCGGCAGCCTGATGGACCCGGCGATGTATTCGCCGCTGCCCGACGACTGGACCGTCGGCGTCGCCGACATCGTGGAATCGACCAAGGCGATCGCGAACCAGCGCTACAAGGCGGTGAACATGGCCGGTGCCTCCGTGATTGCCGCCGTCACCAACGCGCTTGAGGGCCGGGAATTCCCGTTCGTGTTCGGCGGCGACGGCGCGAGCTTTGCGGTGTCTCCCGGCGATCTTGAGCGGGCGCGCGAGGCGCTAGCGGCAACGGCGATTTGGGTCGAGGAGAGTCTCAACTTAGTGATGCGGATCGCGCTGGTGCCGGTCAGAGACATCCGCGCGCAGGGCCTCGACGTCCGTGTGGCCCGCTTCGGTCCATCGGCTAATCTGTCCTATGCGATGTTTTCCGGCGGTGGCTTGGGCTGGGCGGATGCCGCAATGAAGCGCGGCGAGTTCGCGGTGCCGGCGGCTGCTCCGGGCACGCAGCCCGATCTGTCCGGCTTGTCGTGCCGGTTCGAGGAAATTCCCTCGGCACGTGGGCTCATTCTGTCCGTGCTGGTGGTGCCTACAAACGATGCCGATCCGCTCGCCTTCCGCAAGGTAATCGAGGACATCATCCGCCTGGTCGAAAAATCTCCGGATGCCGGGCGGCCGGTGCCGCCGGGCGGCCCACCGCTACGCTGGCCGCCGGCGGGCGTGGAGTATGAAGCGCGCGCTGCGCGCGGCGGCCCGCTGTTGAAGCGGCGCACCATCGTTCTCGCGGTGACGCTGTGGGCCTATGTCGTGATGCGCTTCGGCATCAAGGTCGGCAATTTCGTGCCGAAGAATTATGTGCAGCAGGTGGTGGAGAATTCTGACTTTCGCAAATATGACGACGGCCTGCGGATGATCCTCGATTGCACCAACGAACTGGAGCGCGCATTGGCAGACCTTCTGGCCAGGGCGGCTTCAGCGAGGGTCGTGCGCTACGGCCTGCACCGGCAGGACGCGGCGATGATGACCTGTTTCACGCCGTCGGTGATGCGCAGCGATCACGTCCACTTCATCGATGGCGCCCGTGGCGGCTACGCGTCAGCGGCGACCGCACTGAAGGCGATGGCGGCTTAAATTAGAGGTCGCTATTGGACCCTCATGGTGAGGAGGCGCGCAGCGCCGTCTCGAACCATGTGTGCCCGGCTCGTGCCATTCATCCTTCGAGACACGCGTTCCGCGCTCCTCAGGACGAGGTCTGACACTAGCGTCCAACTCGCGTCCAGCTCTCTCCACCGCAGAGTGCGCCGACGCATCCGTCCACCCGCAGCGTATCCGGGCCTGCCACCGAGACGCTGCTCGCATAGGTGCCGCCGTCATCGGCGTTGTAGATCTGGCCCGACCATTTGCCTGCAGCCACCGGCTGCATGCCGCTGAACAGGGCAAGTCCGATCATCGGCCGCTTCTTCAGCGTGGGATTGGGATTCTTGTCATCGACTTGGGGCTTGCCGGTGGCGGGGTCGATCGGCTCTTTCAGGCTCACGATCACGCCGCAGATGCCGCCGCCGCATTTGCTGATCTTCACCCGCGCATCGCCGGCCTGGGTCTGCCAGACGCCCGTCGGTTCGCCGGCGCCTTGCGCATAAGCGGACGGCGCCGCCAGCAATGCCGCGAGCGTGATGATGAAAGCAGTTCTGCAAGCCATGAGCCGTCCCTTCGAAAAAGCAGGCTTGCATAGCAACAAATCAGATTCGTGCAACGTCACATTACGTACGATCTACAACCTGGCCGTTCATCCACCCCAGTGGGTCAGGCGGATCGACAGCGCGGTACCGAGGCCGTAAACGACCATCGCCGCGCCGACCAGCGCGAACAATGCCGACGCCGATGCGCCCGTCGAGGCAAGCCACCAACCGCCGCCGCCGACCATCAGCAATCGCGCGGTGCCGGCCATCACGGGGCCGCCAACCTTTGCAGCGCCCTGCGACGAGAAATAGAGGCAGGCGCCCATCCCGAAAAAGGCGAATGCCGGACCCGCCCAGGTGAAATAAGCATGCGCCGCGGCGGTGACGCCGGGATCGCTGGTGAACATCGAGACCCAGAGCGACGGCTTTGCCGCGACGATCAGCCCGATCGCGCCCACGATGATGGCTGCCGCGATGCCCGCGGTCCATGCCACCTGTCGCGCGCGTGTCACTAGTCCCGCGCCCATCGCCATGCCGACCATCGGCACCGAGGCGACGCCGAATGCGAACGCGATCGGCGTCAGCAGAAATTCCAGCCGCGAGCCCATGCCATAACCGGCCAGCGTCTCGGTGCTATAGCCGGCGAGAATCTTGGTAAAGATCAACACCGTCAGCACGGTCTGCAGCGGCGACAGGCAGGACACCGCGCCTACCTTGAGAATGTCGAGGAACATGCCGCGCTGGAATTTGAAGCCTGCGAAGTTCAGCGTCAGCCGGCTGCGGCCGCTGAGGAGATACCAGGCGAGGAACACCGTCCCCAGCGTGAACGCGGTGAGCTGGCCAGCGGCGACGCCGCTCATGCCGAATTTCGGCAGGCCGAACAGCCCAAGTCCCAGCGTGCCGCCGACCGCAATCTGCACCAGCGCGGAGCCGATCAGCGTCACCGATGGAATCCGCATGTCGCCGGTACCGCGCACCACTGAGGCCAGCGTGTTGACCAGCCAGATCGCGATCGCGCCGGAGAACAGCACGTGCGAATATTGCATGGCCTGCTCGAGCACGCCGCCGCGCCCGCCGAGCAGCGTATAGAACGCGCGGCCGAATATCAGCATCATCGAGGTGAAGAAGATTCCGGCGCAGGTGCCGATCAGCGCCGCATGCAGCGCCAGATCTGCGGCGCGGTCGCGATGGCCCGCGCCGATCGCCCGGCTGATGGCGGAGGATACGCCGCCGCCCATCGCGCCGGCCGACATCATCTGCGTCAGCATCACGAAAGGAAACACCAGCGCGATGCCGGCGAGCGGCTCGGTGCCGAGCCGGCCGATATAGGAGGTCTCGGCGATGGCTACCAGCGTTGTGCCGGCCATCGCGATCGCATTGGGCAGCGCGAGCTTCAACAGCGTCGGCAGGATCGGCGAGGTGAGCAAACCGTTGGTCGGCGCCGGCGAAACCGCGGCGGTGGGCCGCATGTCGAGCGGGGCGTCAATGGTCATGCGTTGCCGGTCATCCCAATGAATAAATTATAGACGACATATTATCTGCTCGCGGCATTGCATGCCACTCGCGCCGGTGCAGGGGTCACCATGGCAGGCCGCATAGGTCGATAATTCCGTCCCGTGGCTTGCGGGTGAAATCGAACACGAACGGCGCCATGGCCTCAAAACGAACGCGTCCTTCCGGCTGCTCGGCGTAGACTTCGCCCTTGAAGGGATGCCAGCCGCGCGCTTGGTAGAAGGCTTCATTGTGCGGCTCGCAAAACAGCATCGCAAACCGTACCGCCTCGTGGTCGCGCATGGTCCTGATAGCGGCGTTCAGCGCCAGCGTGGCATAGCCGCGTCCCTGGCAATCCGCCCGCGTCGAAACGCCGCCGATGCCGCCGATATGAACCTTGCGTCCATCCCACATGGCGTCACGGAAATAGATGCCGACATGGCAGGCGAGCCCCGGCTGGGGCGAGTCCTCAGGCGCGTTGATCAGCACGCGCAGATCGGCCTTGGCCCATTTGACGTGCCCCCACGGCAATTTTTCTATCGCCTCGCGCGGCCAGACCGCCTGCATCAGCGGTTCGGCCAGCGGCCATGAGGAATCCCCGTTCAAGATGTCGATTTCGATGCTCATTTCATCCACCTGATCGCGCCAGGACCGTGCCGGCGCCAAATCCGCCATACGCTGGGCGCGGAGGTGCGCTACCCAGAACCCCGGCGTTCTTGCCAAATTGCGGTGTCTATACGCAATGGAACCTTCTATAAGGGTTCCCGTTACACCAGACCAAGTCTCCCATCAGTTCGGACATCACCCATGACCTTCACGCTGCCCAATCTCCCTTATTCCCATGACGCCCTTGCGCCCTACATGTCCAAGGAAACGCTGGAATACCACCACGACAAGCATCACCAAGCTTACGTGACCAACGGAAACAACGCGATCAAGGGGACCGAATTCGAAGGCAAGTCCCTCGAGGAGATCGTCAAGGGTTCGTTCGGCAAGAATCCGGCCGTGTTCAACAATGCCGGCCAGCATTACAACCACCTGCATTTCTGGAACTGGATGAAGCCGAATGGCGGCGGCAGCAAGCTGCCTGGCCGTCTGGAAAAGAAGATCACCGAGGACCTCGGCGGTCTCGAGAAGTTCAAGACCGATTTTGCCGCCGCCGGCGTCGGCCAGTTCGGCTCCGGCTGGTGCTGGCTGTCGGTCAAGAACGGCAAGCTGGAAATCTCCAAGACCGCCAACGGCGAGAGCCCACTGGTCCACGGCGCGACGCCGATCCTCGGCTGCGACGTCTGGGAGCATTCCTACTACATCGACTATCGCAACCGCCGTCCCGACTATCTGAAGGCGTTTTGCGATAGCCTGATCAACTGGGAATATGTCGACGAACTATTCGGCAAGGCCGGCGCGTAAACACGCGCGGTCATTCCGGGTTCGTCGCTTCGCGTCCCCCCGGAAACGACAGCGGAATAAAGTTCGAGGGGGCGGTGGCTGTGGCTGCCGCCCTTTTTCGTGGGTCGTGGCGTCCCATCCTTGCGGGGATCGTTCGCCTGCGGCACAACCGGCCTGCCGGGTAGTGCTGTTAGGAAATCCTGCGATGAGCTATTTGCTGGTCTTTGTCGGTGGCGGCCTTGGCGCGACGCTGCGCCATCTCATCAACGTCACCTGCGCCCGTTGCATGGGCACCGGATTTCCCTGGGGCACCTTCATCATCAACATCACGGGCTCGACGGTGATGGGGCTGATCGCAGGCTATCTCGCCTTCAAGGGCGAGGCGTCGCAGCCGTGGAGGCTGTTTTTGATGACCGGCATCCTCGGCGGCTACACCACGTTTTCAGCATACTCGCTCGATGCGGCGCTGCTCTACGAGCGCGGTGAGCTTGGGCTGGCGGCGCTTTACGTGGTTGGCTCGGTGGTGCTCTCGATTGCCGGGCTGTTTGCCGGCCTCGCGCTGATCCGCCAGCTCGCCTGAGCGGCAACCACCGCCCTCGCATGGGCCTCCCCGAGATGCGCATGGGGTATCGGCCGGCTTCTGTTTGATTCGCCACAATGGCAGGACTATTCAGGATGAATTCGCATCACCGGTCCGCACCATCGTCTTGTCAGAACCTCCGCTAAAAGATCCGGCGCCAGCCGATGACGCCGCTGACGGCGAACCGCGCCCCCGCCGTGCCCGCAAGCCGGTCGGCTGGTCGATGATCTTCATCGGCGCCCTCGTCGTGGTCAGCGCCACGTTGGTGTGGCGGCGCGACGGCATCGATGGCGTGCTCAAGATCCTTACCCATGATCTCTGGCTGTTCGGCGAGATCATGCCGCGCGTGCTGGCTGGCTGCCTGCTCGGCGGATTCATCGCCGAAATCCTGCCGCACGACAAAGTCTCGCGATCGCTCGGGCCGCAATCGGGCCTGAAGGGACTTTTGATCGGAACGGCGTTCGGCGCGATCCTGCCCGGCGGTCCCTTTACCGCCTATCCGGTGGCGGCGGCGCTGCTCACCGTCGGCGCCGATTTCGGCGCCACTATCGCCATGGTGGTGAGCTGGACGCTGATCGGCTACGGCCGCGCGGTCGCCTGGGAATTGCCGATCCTCGGCACGGATTTCACGCTGTGGCGGATCGTGATCTCGCTGCCGATCCCGGTGCTCGCAGGCGCGCTTGGCCGCTTCGTCTTCGTGCGGATGTATCCGAAAGGCGTGCCGGAGCTGCAGGCATGACGCTCTCCGCGCTGATCATCGACATTACGCTGTGGGGCTCGGTTGCGGTACTCGGCTTCATGGCCTGGCAGCGCGGGCGCGTGGTGCTGGTGTCGTCGGTGCGCGAAGGCAGCATGGACTTCATCAACATTGTGCCGCGCATTGCGCTCGGCGTGATCGGCTCCGGCTACATCGCCGCCGTCATCCCGCCGGAAGTCATCACCGGCTGGCTCGGCCCGGACAGCGGCTGGATGGGTGTCCTTGCCGCGGTGATCGCGGGCGCGGCAACGCCCGGCGGCCCGGTGGTCGGCTTCTCGATCGGCGCAGTGGCGCTGAAGGTCGGCGGCGGCACGCCGCAGGTGATCGCCTACGTCGTCGCCTGGGCGTTGTTTGCTTTCCAGCGGATGATTCTCTGGGAAGTCCCGTTCATGCCGGCCCGGTTCGTGTGGTTTCGCGCGGCGGTGTCGCTGCCATTTCCGTTCCTGGCCGCGGCGATCGCGATGGTTATCGGGAAGCCGTGAGCTGACGCTCGCACACGGTGTGCCGGTTGGAGGGCCACACTCTCCGAGTGCCGCCCTTTGGTGCCTTCGTACCTCTGTCAGGAATTGCGGCTGCGGAACCCGTGGCGTATCTTCATAGTTAACAGCTCATGAAAGCCCTTGCCGCTGCATTCGTTGCTCTGTTCGTTTTGTGGGTCGTTGACGTCAACTTCAACGGCGCCCGTTACACCGACGCGGCCATGCGGATGTACCGATCTACGGTCGCATCGATTGGCGTTCGAAACTAAGGCCGTTTCAATTTGGGCAGTGGTCTCATCTGGACCCGATAAGGCAAATGCGGCGCGCGCCAGCCGGCGAGCATGATCTGCGCGACAACCCTGATCGCGAGCAGCGCCAGCCATGCCGCGCACAGCAGGGCCAGCGGATGAGACAAGGTGCCGGTCGCCGGCCACAAGTCCCAAAGCCAGTAGGCCTGAGCGATCCCGGGCAGCAGGAACGTGAACACCAGCCCGGTGCCGCTGGTGCCGGTCGGGACCATCATGAGGGTGCCCAGATGGATCACCGGCGCGAGCAAGACGATCAGGGTGTCGCTCATTCCCGCGAGCGACGCCCAGTTCAGGCCCTGCAGTGAATGCGTGATTGTGTACGCGCCGACGAAGACGATGAGCGCTGCAAGACCTTCCGGCTTGTAGTGAAACACGGCCAACGCGCCCACGCCCAAAGCCAGCGCGTCGATCAGCCATTCCCGCAACGTGTGGCGGCTCTCGGGATCGGCAGGATGGTTCTCTGGATTTGAATGCTCGGTCATCACGCGAATTGGTCGCCCCCGTCGGCGTCCGCGTTCAAGCCGGCGTGGGGATGCGGCTTCCCCGCCGGTCTGCCAAGCCTGCGTTGCCCGCCGGGCAATCACGCCGACGGTCTAGGATTCAGCGTAAAAACATCCTCTTTTTTCGCGGAAATCAGCCCGTCCGTGTATTCGGGCAGAGCACAGAGACGACGATCACGATCCTGACGACGGCGTGTGGGAAGGCATGATTGGATCAGTAATCAGCCGCACAACGGCGCTCTGTGCGGGACGCGCTCTGGCCCGAGGCGTTCTTGATGCGTCGGGTGACCGTCTGGCACGTAAGGCCGCCTTCGTCGGCTGTCCTGCGGGTGACGCTCCGCTGATTGCCGTAGGCGTCAGTGCCGCTCCGTGTATCGGTAACCGAACCATCGGAATTGCGGACGCGGGTGACGGTCCGTTTGTTGCCCCAGGCGTCGGTGCTGGTCCGCGTCTCGCTAACCGAACTACCACCAAACCTTTGAGCCGAAGCGGCTCCAGCAGATGCGAGGGAAATCGCCAGAGCGGCGGCAAGAACGGCAAGGGTTTTCATGACTACGCTCCTTTCGGTTGTCGCGCCCCTTCCGTGTTGACGATCTCACGTTCCAAATCCCGCGCCCTGTGATCCCGCTCACAATTTAGGCGTTTATTTTGTCGCAGCACAGCGGCAGCGTTATTACTATTCCGCTGCCTTCTCACTGCTCTTGAGCACTTTTATTTGCTCAAATCATACGCCGGACCGCGGGGTGCAGCAGGCAAACGGTCTTCCCTGCGCCATGCGAACAGGGCCGAATGTCGCCTCGGGCGATCAGGTTGCTAGATGGCCACCGCGTAGACTCCCGTAATGTTATAATGTAACATTTTCCGATGCCTCACGACCATTCCCACGACCACCATCACGGCCCCGGCCATCACCATGGCCACGCTCATTCCCATGGCCCGGCGACCCCGCATCCGGCGCAGGCAGCCCCCTGGTCGATCCTGCGCATGACCGTCGCCGCCCGGTTCGGCGCGGCGCTGCTGGTCAGTGCCGGCCTCTGGGCCGTCGTGCTGGTGGCGATGAGGTAAGCATGGCGGCGCAGATCAAATTCAACAACGTCACACTGGGCTATGACCGGCACCCGGCTGTGCATCACCTCAACGGCGAGGTTGCCTCCGGCGCGCTGCTGGCCGTGATTGGACCGAACGGCGCCGGCAAGTCGACGCTGTTTCGCGGGCTCGCCGGTATCCTCAAGCCGCTTTCCGGATCGATTGATCTGGGCGGCCTCGATATCAGGGATATCGCATATCTGCCGCAGACCGCCGACATCGACCGCAGTTTCCCGATCTCGGTATTCGATCTCGTCGGCACCGGCCTGTGGCGCACGACCGGGTTTTTCGGCGGAATGGGCAGCGCAGCACGCGACAGGATCACCCAGGCGCTCGCCGCGGTCGGGCTCAACGGTTTTGAGAACCGGTCGATCGGCACGCTGTCGGGCGGCCAGATGCAGCGCATGCTGTTCGCGCGCGTGCTGCTGCAGGATGCGCGACTGATCGTGCTCGACGAGCCGTTCAACGCCATCGACGCGCGAACCTCGGCCGACCTGCTGGCACTGGTCAAGCGCTGGCACGGCGAGGGCCGCACTGTGCTGGCGGCACTGCACGACATGGAATTGGTGCGCGACCATTTTCCAGAAACCTTGCTGCTGGCGCGCGGACCGGTGGGCTGGGGTCCGACCGCTGAAGTGCTGACCGCGGAAAACCTGATGGTTGCGTTGCGGATGTGCGAGGCGTTCGACGACACCGCCGCCGCCTGCGCGGAAGATACCCCATCGCGAGCGGCCTGATGCTTTACGACGCGCTGATCGCGCCCTTCACCGAATTCGAGTTCATGCGCCGCGCGCTCGCCGCCGTGTTTGCGCTGTCGCTCGGCGCGGCGCCGATCGGCGTGTTCCTGATGCTGCGGCGGATGAGCCTCGTCGGCGACGCCATGGCGCACGCGATCCTGCCGGGCGCTGCGATCGGCTTCCTGGTGTCCGGGCTCAATCTGTTCGCGATGACGACGGGCGGATTGATCGCGGGCTTTACGGTGGCGCTGCTCGCAGGCCTCGTCGCGCGCAATACCGAGCTGAAGGAAGATGCTTCGCTTGCGACGTTCTATCTGGTGTCGCTAGCGCTCGGTGTCACCATCGTTTCCGTCAAGGGCACCAATATCGACCTGCTGCACGTGCTGTTCGGCAACATCCTGGCGATGGACGACCAGACGCTGCTGGTGATCGCCTTCAACGCCACGGTTACGCTATTGGTGATGGCGGTGATCTACCGGCCGCTGGTCATCGAATGCGTTGATCCGGTGTTCCTGCGCACCGTTTCCCGCGCCGGGGCGCCCGCGCATCTGGCATTTCTGGCGCTGGTCGTGATCAACCTCGTCAACGGCTTTCACGCACTCGGCACGCTGCTCGGCGTCGGCTTGATGATCCTGCCCGCCGGCATCGCGCGCTTCTGGTCGCGTGACATCACCGGCATGATCTGCATCGCGGTCGCAAGCGCGATCGTGTCGGGCTATGCCGGGCTGGTGCTGTCGTTCCAGACCAAGATTCCGTCGGGGCCCGCGATCATCCTGATCGCGGCAATGCTCTATGTGCTTTCGCTATTGTTCGGCCCGGTCAGTGGGTTGGTGCGGCAGATGTTCCCCGGCCGTCATCTCGAGGCGTAGTCATGATCCGGTTCTGGCTCGCTGCTCTAGTCTTGATCGCGGTCACCGACCTGGCCCGTGCCGCGG
>Ga0268266_10001795_pt1 | contig 24315 bp, 20 predicted proteins | sample KBSS13metaG_FD_190356 | JGI IMG/M metagenome (GOLD analysis project Ga0268266, IMG submission 190356) | Switchgrass rhizosphere microbial communities from Kellogg Biological Station, Michigan, USA - KBS S1-3 metaG (SPAdes) (version 2) | ecosystem: Host-associated > Plants > Roots > Rhizosphere... | reverse complement strand
GGGCGTTCGGTTGCCGATGCGGTCGGCTTCGGTCAGGCTGCGGCGTCGATTTCGGTCACCCGTCACGGCGCGCAGCCTTCGATTCCGCGCTTCGATGAAGTCGTGAAAGGCGCTTGAACAGGACATGGCACCGCTGATCAGGCTCGAAGGACTGACCAAGCGTTTCGGCGAAACCGTCGCCGCCGAGGATGTGTCGCTCGATATCGAGGCGGGCGATCTGTTCGGCCTGCTCGGCGCATCGGGCTCCGGCAAGACCACCCTGCTGCGGCTGCTCGGCGGCTTCGAGACTCCGACCGCCGGGCGTGTGCTGATCGACGGCGTCGACGTCACGAGCATGCCGCCCTACGAACGCCCGACCAACATGATGTTCCAGTCCTATGCCCTGTTCCCGCATATGACGGTGGCGAAGAACGTCGCCTTCGGGCTGAAGCAGGCGAAGGTGTCGGCAGGTGAGGCTGCCTCCCGCGTCGAGGAGGCGCTCGAGCTGGTGAAGCTCGGCGGCCTCGGCGGCCGCAAGCCCAGCCAGCTGTCCGGCGGCCAGCGGCAGCGCGTGGCGCTGGCCCGCGCCCTGGTGCTGCGCCCCAAGGTGCTGCTGCTCGACGAACCGCTGTCGGCGCTCGATAAGAAGCTACGCGAGCATACCCAGTTCGAGCTGATGAAGCTGCAGGACCAGCTCGGCATCACCTTTGTCATGGTCACCCATGACCAGGAAGAGGCGATGGCGATGTGCTGCAAGATCGCGATCATGGATCGTGGGCGCGTGGTCGAGCTGGGCACGCCGCGCGACATCTATGAGCGGCCGAAGAGCCGCTTCGTCGCCGATTTCATCGGCAGCGCTAATATCCTTGAGGCTGAGCCGGCAGGCCCCGGCCGCGTGGCTCTGACCGGCCTCGGCGTGAACTGCGCAACGCGGGAGACGCTGCAGGCCAAAGGCTGGATCGCGCTTCGACCCGAGCGGATTTCGCTGAGCACGGCACCGGCCGAGGGCGGCCCGTGGCCCAGCGGGGTGATCGAAGCGATCGCCTTCCACGGCGACTTCCAGGCCTACAAGATCAGGCTCGACGGCGGGGCCGAGGTCCGCGTGGCGACCGCGAATGTGCCGGGCGATCCCGAGCCCGGCGACCGCGCCTATCTCTCCTGGCCGGCCGATGCGCCGGTGGTGCTCACCCATTGAGCGCGGCTACTGAACGGCAGCGTAACGTCCTGGCGTTGCCGTGGTTCTGGCTGTCGGTGTTCGTGCTGGCGCCGTTCCTGATCATCCTGGCGATCAGCATATCCAGCGCCACATACGGCGCGCCGCCGCTCGAGCTGTTCATCGATTGGAAGAGCGGCCATGTCGTCTTCGATGTCGATTTCGACAATTACGCGCTGCTGGCCAGCGACAGCCTCTATCTGCGCGGCTTCCTGAACTCGATCTCAATCGCCTTCGAGACGACCGTGCTGTGCCTGCTGGTCGGCTATCCCATGGCCTATGTCATGGCCCGTGCGCCGGAGCGGATCCAGCCGATGCTGGTGATGCTGGTGGTCCTGCCGTTCTGGACCTCGTCGCTGATCCGCGTCTATGCCTGGATCGGCATCCTCAAGGAAAACGGGCTGCTGAACGGCTTCCTGATGCATCTGGGGCTGATCCATGAGCCGCTGGTGATCCTCAACACGCCGATCGCGGTGCAGATCGGCATGGTCTATTCCTACCTGCCGTTCCTGGTCCTGCCGCTGTTCGCCACCCTGCAGAAGTTGGACTGGACCTTGCTCGAGGCCGCGGCCGATCTCGGCGCCAAGCCCTGGTCGGCCTTCTTCCGGGTCACGCTGCCGCTGTCCTGGCCCGGCACCATGGCCGGGGCCCTGCTGGTCTTTGTGCCGGCCAGCGGCGAGTATCTGATCCCCGAGCTGCTCGGCTCGGCCAAGCTGCCGATGATCAGCACGGTGCTGTGGACCGAGTTCTTCGCCAACCGCGACTGGCCGGTCGCGTCCGCCATCGCCGTCGTTCTGCTGCTGATCCTGGCGATCCCGCTCTTCCTGGTCCAAGGCCGGCAGCCTGCTCAAGGTCATATCTGATGCAGGCGGGGCGAAAATCGAAGATCGCCGGCGGCCTGGTTCTGACCCTGGGCTATCTGTTCCTGTTCATCCCGATCCTGTCTGTCGTCTTCTATTCCTTCAACGCATCGCGGTTGGTCACCGTCTGGGGCGGCTTCTCGACCAAATGGTATGGCGAGCTGGTGCGGGACGACCGCGTGCTCGACGCGCTGAAGCTTTCGGTCGGCATCGCCGTCACCGCCTCGACCGGGGCGGTGATCATCGGCACTCTGGCGGCCTATGGCCTGACCCGCTTCGGCAAGTTCCGCGGCCGCTCGCTGCTCTCCGGCCTCGTCACCGCGCCGCTGGTGCTGCCCGAGGTGACGACCGGTCTGTCGATGCTGCTCCTGTTCGTGCTGATGGAAAAGCTGACCGGCTGGCCCCAGGGCCGCGGGGCCACCACGATCGCCATCGCCCACATCACCTTCGCCGTCGCCTATGCCACGGTGGTGATCCAGGCCCGCATCGCCAATCTCGACCCGTCGCTGGAAGAGGCCGCGGCCGATCTCGGGGCCCGGCCGATCGCGACTTTCTTCTCGGTCGTCCTGCCGCTGATCGCGCCGTCGCTGGCGGCCGCCTGGCTGCTCAGCTTCTCCCTCAGCCTCGATGACTTCATCATCACCGCCTTCGTCTCCGGTCCGGGCTCCACGACATTGCCGCTGCTGATCTATTCCAGCGTGAAGCTGGGCGTGAACCCGGAGATCAATGCGCTGGGCACGCTGATCATCGCCACGGCGTCGCTGGTCGCATTGACGGCCACGGTGCTCAGGCGCCGGGCGGAGTAGCCCGAAAGCGCGAACAATCTGTTCGTTCGCCGTTGCAGCATCTTTCCTTTTTTGAATTAAATCCATATACAGTGGTATTCGACTTGGCCGTTGCGTTTCCCGGCCTCATCAGAGTAGCCCAATGCCGCTGGATCCAGTGCCTTCTCGCGAGATTTCGGACTCGTCGATGTCCTACGACCGGCATCAGCCGCGCAGCCAGTGGAAGGTTTTCGGCATTACCGCGCTGGTTCTGGCCGGGATCGTCGTGGCCTTCATCGCCTATCACCGTTTCGACGCCGCATCCCAGGCCGCGCGCATGGCCTTCCATATGCCGCCGACGCCGATCACCGCGGTGACGGCGGAGATGAAGCCGGTTGCCAAGTATCTGTCGGGTATCGGCACGCTCCAGGCCGTGCATCAGGTGACTGTGGCGCCCGAGGTGGGCGGCCTGATCACCCAGATCATGTTCGAGCCCGGCGCCGCCGTGAAGGCCGGCGATCCGCTGGTCCAGCTCAATGACGGACCCGAGCGCGGTGATCTTGCCGCCTATGAAGCCCAGGCCCGTGTCGCCGGCGCCAATCTCGACCGCGACAAGCAGCTGTCGGCGCGCGAGTTCCAGAGCCGGATGGTGGTCGACCAGCAGCAGGCGCTGCGCGACCAGGCCATGGCCGGAATCGCCAAGACCCAGGCGCAGATCGCCCAGAAGCTGGTCCGCGCGCCCTTCGCCGGCCAGCTCGGCGTACGCCAGGTCAATGTCGGCGGCTATGTCAATCCGGGCGGGCCGCTGGTGACCTTGACCGACCTGTCGCAGCTTTGGGCCAACTTCAATCTGCCGGAACAGGTCGCCGCCAAGGTCAAGGTCGGGCAGGCGGTCCAGATCAAGGCCGACGCCCATCCCGGCCGGCTGTTCAGCGCCACCATCACCGCGATCGAGCCGCAGATCAGCCAGCAGACCCGTACCATCCTGATCCAGGCGACGCTCGACAATGCCGATCATGCGCTGCTGCCCGGCATGTTCGCCAACGCCCAGGTCACGCTGCCCGATGCGCCCGCCATGGTAGTGGTGCCCGAGACGGCGGTCGATTACAGCCTCTACGGCGATTCCGTTTTCGTCGTCCGCGAAGAAAAGGGCGCGGATGGCAAGCCGATGCTCAAAGTGGAGCGCGCTTTCGTCAAGACTGGTGACCGTTTCGACGGCAATGTCGCGATCCTGTCGGGGCTAAATGCCGGCGACCGGGTGGCGGCATCGGGGCAGCTTAAGCTCAATAACGGCACGCCGGTGACGATCTCGCCGGACAATCCGCTGGCGACCCAGCCCTCGGCCACGCGGTTCTAACCGATGCGGTTCACAGATCTGTTCATCCGTCGGCCGGTGCTGGCCGCCGTCGTCAGCGCGCTGATCTTCTTCGTCGGGCTGCGCTCGCTGCTGGAGCTTCCGATCCGGCAGTTCCCCGACCTGCAATCCGCCTCGATATCCGTCTCCACGACCTATCCCGGCGCGCCGCCCGAGCTGATGCAGGGCTTCATCACGACGCCGCTGGAGCAGGCGATCTCCTCGACCGAGGGGATCGATTACATCACCGCCAGCTCCGGCCAGGGGCAGAGCAACATCACCGTCTATCTCCAGCTGAACTATGACGCCGACAAGGCGTTGACCGAGGTTCTCTCCAAGGTCCAGCAGGTGAAGTACCAGATCCCGCGCGAGGCCAACGACCCGGTGGTCAACAAGCAGAGCGCGTTGGGCAATGCCGGCGGATCGATCATGATCCTCAGCTTTTCCAGCGATCAGATGCCGCCGGCAGCGATCTCCGACTATCTGACCCGCACGGTGCAGCCGGTGCTGTCGACCGTGCCCGGCGTCGGCGCCGCGATCGTCGCCGGAGGCGCCAGTTTCGCCATGCGCCTGTGGCTGGACCCGCAGCGCATGGCCGCACGCGGCATCACCGGGGCCGATATCTCCACCGCGCTGCTCGCCAACAATGTGCAGTCCGCGCCCGGCCAGGCGAAGAGCTATTTCACCGTCGCCAACATCGTCGCCGATACCGGACTGAAGGATGTCGGTCAGTTCCAGGAGATGGTGGTGAAGAGCACGGGCGGCAGCATCGTGCGGATGCGTGACGTCGCCACCGTCGAGCTCGACCAGCAGAACGTTGCCCAGTCCGGCTGGATCGACGACGGCAAGACCGTGATGATGCTGATCAACCAGGCGCCGACCGGTAATCCGCTTGAGACCGCCAAGGCGGTGCGCAAGCGGATGGACGAAATCGCGCCCAACCTGCCGCCGCATCTGAAGGGCAAGGTCGTCTATGACGCGACGATCTATATCCAGTCCTCGATCGACGAGGTGTCGCGGACATTGGCCGAGGCGGTCGGCATCGTCGTGCTGGTCGTCTTCCTGTCGCTGGGTTCCTTACGCGCGGTGATGATCCCCCTGGTCACGATCCCGCTGTCGCTGGTCGGTTCGGCCGCACTGATGCTGGCCATGGGTTTCTCGATCAACCTGCTGACCTTACTTGCGATGGTGTTGGCGATCGGGCTGGTGGTCGACGACGCCATCGTCGTGGTCGAGAACGTGCATCGCCATATCAAGGAGGGCCTGTCGCCGGTCCAGGCGGCGCTGATCGGCGCGCGTGAGATCGTCGGACCGGTGGTGGCGATGACTATCACCCTGGCCGCTGTCTATGCCCCGATCGGGATGCTCGCCGGCGTGACCGGTGTGATGTTTCGTGAGTTCGCCTTCACGCTGGCCGGCTCAGTGCTCATATCCGGCATCGTCGCGCTGACCCTGTCGCCGGTCATGTCGGCGGCGATCCTGACCCGCGACATGACCGATGGGAAATTCGCCCGCACCGTCGAGCATCTCTATGACCGCTTCACCGACGGCTACGCCCGTTGGCTCGACCGGCTGCTCGATTACCGCCCGGCCGTGCTGCTGTTCGGCGCGGTGGTGCTGGGCAGCATCTTCTTCCTCTATACCGGGTCGCGCAGCGAGCTCGCCCCGCCGGAGGACCAGGGCTATCTGTTCGGGCCGCTCAAGGGCCCGCAATACGCCAATCTCGACTATGTCGACGCCTATGGACGGCAATTCTACAACTCGATCGAGAGCATCCCCGAGGTCGAGCGGGTGGTGAACTTCAACGGCATGGGCGGAAGCTCGAACAGCGGCATGTTCGTCTTCCACTTCAAGCCGTGGGAGGAGCGGACCCGTTCATCGGCGCAGGTCATGATGCTGCTGCAGGCGGCGGCGCAGAAGATTACCGGCCTGCGCCTGCTGATCTTCGGCCCGTCCTCGATCCCCGGCTCGATCGGCGGGCCGCCGGTGCAGATGGTGATCTCGTCGGTCGCCGACTATCAGACCATCTTCCGTGTGATGGACGAGATCAAGACGGACGCGCTGAAGAGCGGCCTGTTCGCCTTCCAGGACAGCGATCTCGACTTCAACCAGCCGACGCTGAACATCAGGATCGACCATGCCAAGGCCAACGACCTCGGCATCACCATGGCCTCGATCAGCAACACGCTGCAGGCGCTGGTGGGGGAGAACTATGTCAACCGCTTCTCGCTCAACGGCCGCTCCTATGAGGTCATCCCGCAGGTGCCGCGCGATCACCGGCTGAACGCGGAAGACCTGACGCAGTTCTATGTCGCAACGGCCAGCGGCCAGCAGATCCCGCTGTCGACCATCGCGACGATCGACAATTCGACGACGCCGAATGCGCTGGTCGAATACAACCAGCTCAACTCCGCCACCTTCCAGGCAGTGCCGCTACCCGGCGTGACCGCGGGCCAGGCGGTGGAGTTCCTTGAGGCCGCGGCCAAGAAACACCTGCCGGCCGGCTTCCGTCACGATTACCTGTCGGAATCCCGGCAATATGTGAATGAAGGCAACGCGCTGCTCTACACCTTCGCCTTCGCGCTGCTGGTGATCTATCTCGTGCTTGCCGCCCAGTTCGAGAGCGTGCGCGACCCGCTGGTGATCATGGTTTCGGTGCCGATGTCGATCTGCGGCGCCCTGATCCCGCTTTACTTCGGCAGTGTGCTGGGCCTGCAGGGCGCGACGATCAATATCTACAGCCAGGTCGGGCTGGTGACCTTGATCGGCCTCATCAGCAAGCACGGCATCCTGATGGTGTCCTTCGCCAACGACATGCAGCGCCATGAGCATGTCGACCGGCGCACCGCCATTCAGCATGCCGCGCGCATCCGCCTGCGCCCGATCCTGATGACCACCGCGGCGATGGTGCTGGGCGTGCTGCCGCTGCTGATGGCGACCGGCGCCGGCGCCGCCAGCCGCGTCTCGATCGGCATCGTCATCGCCAGCGGCATGACCATCGGCACGCTGTTCACCCTGTTCGTCCTGCCCGCGGTCTATACATTGCTGGGCCAGGACCATCGCCGGACGGCAACCTCACGCCGGACGCTGGAGATTGCGGCGGTTACCTGAGGGCAGGGGCGGGACCGGAAACGATGGCAAAGTCGAATTTCCCCAACCTGCCGCTCTGGGCTTCGTTGAAAATCTCAATGAAGGCCTTCCCGGTCAGCAGAGCTGGAGGTATTGGCAGCTGCTGGTTCCCATCGGGAAGCGTAACGATTTCGAGCGTAAAACCCTTTCCTTGGGCGAAATCTTTCAGTTTTGCCAAAGCGTCGGCACTCCCGGTGAAAAATGCGCCGGCCAGGGGATATCGTGGCTCGTCTTGGGTCGTCGGCACATCGGGCGACGCGGCGCGTGTTGTCCCCGCGCATGCCAGAATGGCCAAAACGGAAAGCCCAATCGCCGCTAGCTTCATCTCGTCACCCTGCGATACTCATTAAGCGTCCGAGAGCCGTCGCGGCGGCCACAATGCGGCAACATCTTCTTGGGAGGAAGGCGATGGCCAAGAGCATCGAGGAACGGCTCCGCATCATCGAGATCAAGGATGCGGCGGTGATGTGCATGTACCGCTATTGGCGCTGCCTCGATTACAAGCAGTTCGACGAGCTGCCGGATGTGTTCACCGAGGACGCTTACGGCGACTGGGGCATGCCCACGTGGCGGAAGACCGGGCGGGCGGAGATCTGCGCATGGCTTCAGGCCAATGAGAGCCACCCGGACCTCAGGCTCAGCCATTTTGGCCATAACCCGGAAATCTTCGTCATCAGCGACAAAGAGGCCCACGGCATCTTCAAGCTGCAGGACCTGGTGATGATGGGCGGCATGAAGATCATGGCCGGGTTCGGCCAGTACCGCATGGTGTTCGTCGAATGCGACGATGGCGAATGGCGAATCAAGAAGCTCAACCTCAATTACGCCTATCGCGAGCAGGCCCAGCATTTCGTCGACGATGCGCTGCTGGTGACGACGCCGGAACTCAGTAAGTGACCGGGACCCAGGTTTTCTGGGGTATCTGCGCCGTCGTGGGCCTGGTCGCCGTCGGCTACCCCTCGCTGCATGTCGGCGGAATGGATGCGATGATCGCCGATCTGACCCATGGCTGGGGCGGGATCGCCATTTCGCTCGACCTTGTCTTTATCGCCATTCCGGTCGTCGCCTTCATGGTGATGGAGGCCTATCGGCTGAAGATGCGCTGGCCGTGGATCTGGGTGCCGCTGATCCTGCCGCTGCCCGGCGCTTTCGTGGTGCCGCTGTTCTTTCTGTTGCGCGAACGCGCGCTGCTCAGCATACGTGCGGGTGAACAACCCGCCGGAGGAAACGCCTGATGCTCGAATTACTCGGCATGTCGAGCCCGAACGTCCAGAAGGTCCAGATCATGCTGGATGAGCTGGCCGTGCCCTACAAGCTGACCCGGATCGATGTCTGGAAGGGCGAGAATTTCACGCCGGAATTCACCGCCATCAATCCCAACCGCAAGGTGCCGGTGCTGATCGACGACGAGGGGCCGGACGGGCCGATCACCGTGTTCGAATCCGGCGCCATCCTGATCTATCTGGCGGAAAAGACCGGCCGCTTCCTGGCACAAACCGGCTCCGCCCGCTATGCGGCGCTCCAATGGCTGGCGGTTCAGCTGTCGACCGTCGGGCCGATGTTCGGCCAGTACACTCACTTCAAGATGTTCGCCCCGCCCGGCAACGAATACGGCGAAAGCCGCTATCGCACCCAGGCGGTGCGCGTGTTCGAGGTGCTGGACCATCGGCTGGGCGAGGCCCGCTTCCTGGCCGGCGACGACTATTCGATCGCCGACATGGCCACCTTCCCCTGGACCCGCGACCGCGCCGCCAAATGGGGTGGCAACTGGGACGGCTACAAGAATGTCCGCCGCTGGTTCGACGAGATCGCCGCCCGCCCTGCCGTCGCCAAGATGATGGGTGAGATGGACAAGGTCTGGCAGACCGACCTCGTCTCCATCGCCGCCGCCACCGACGAAATCCGCGACCGGCTGCTGGGTAGAGGGGAATTCGCCCGGGACCCAGCCGCCTGATCCTATTCGACGAGCGCGGCCAGCTTCGCCAGCGCCATCGTCGTCCCCAGCTCATTGTCTTCCGGCCTGACACCGGCAGGCAGATTCTCATGCAGGATCGTCACCAGCGTGCCGCCCTCGGCATCGGCCAGGCTGGAGGTCTGGATCATCTCGCCGGCGAATTTCGCGTCGTTGGCCTCGAAGACGATCGCCTCGACGATCTTCTCGTCTGGGACCAGTTCCACGAACCGGCCTTCGAACGTGTCGGTATCCGCCGTCGTCTTCCCCGGCGCGCCCTTCGCGTCAGTGTAGGTCAGCGACATGCGGTATCGCCCGCCGGGGCGGGCGTCGAATTCGTGCATCTTCGCCGTCATCCCGTCCGGCACGCGCCACCTGGCCAGCGCCTCGGGGTCGGTCAGCGCGCAATAAATCGCCTTACACGGCGCCGCGATGATCCTGGAAACTTTCGTGCTCGTCATGATCCCGACCCTCCAGGCCGTACCGTGATTGAAGAGCTGCTCGCCGGCTAGGGGCGGCGCGATGGTACGATCATTCCCGCCAATCTTGGTCCTGTTTCATGACCAGCCCGGGCCCCATCTGCCCGCCATCGCCACGAGGGGAGGGCTCCCGGGTAGCCGCCCTCTTCCTACCTGGCACTAGCAAATAGGATGGATGTCATGGCTTTCAGCGAGTCGTCCCTGCCGCCGGTATCGCCGGAGGATGCCGCGCCCCTTGTGGCCACTGTCGCGGGTTCGGTTTTACTGCCGGCCGACGCGGGATACGACGACGAACGCGCCGTCTTCAACCTGAATCACGAGCTGGCGCCCGCGCTGATCGTGGTGCCGGAGAGCACGGCCGATATCCAGGCCGCCGTGACTTTCGCGGCGGGGCAACACCGGCCGGTCCTGGTGAAGACCACCGGCCACCAGATCGTCGGCTCGGCGAGCGGCGCCGTCGTGATCGCGACCCATCGAATGAACGGCATAACGATCGATGCGGCCGGCCGCTCGGCCCGGGTCGGAGCCGGAGTACTGTGGTCGGAGGTCATCGCGAAGACAACGAAGGCCGGGCTGGCCCCGCTGAACGGGTCGAACCCCACCGTGGGGGTCTCCGGCTACACCCTGGGCGGCGGTCTTTGCCCGACCCTCGGCCGCTCCCAGGGCTACGCCGCCGACCACGTACGCTCGCTCGACGTGGTCACCGCGGACGGCAAACTGCGGCACGTCGATGCGAACTCCGAACCCGACCTGTTCTGGGCGCTGCGCGGCGGCAAGGGCAACTTCGCGGTGGTCACCGCCCTGGAATTCGACCTGTTCCCGGTGTCCCGCCTCTATGCCGGCGGCCTCTACTTCCCCGGTGAGCGGACGGCCGACGTGTTGCGGGCCTGGACCGCCTGGTACCCGACCACCCCGGAGACCATGGTCACGTCGTTCGCCGTGATGCGGATGCCATCGGTGCCCCAAGTGCTCGAGCCTCTGCACGGGAAGTTCCTGGTGGCGGTGCGGATCGCCTACAACGGCGCGCCCCAAGATGGCGAGCGGATGATAGAGCCGCTGCGGGCGATAGCTCCGGCAGTCATGGATACGGTGCGGGACATGCCGTACGCCGAGGTCGCGTCGATCCACAGCGAGCCGACCGACCCGCTGCCCTATTACGAACGGGGCATCATGCTGCGAGAGTTCCCCGCGCAGGCGCAGGACAGACTGATCGCACTCGTCGGTCCGGACGCCAAAACCGACCTGGTGATGGCCGAGCTGCGTGCCCTGGGCGGGGCGTGGGACCGGGAGCCGGCGGTGCCCAACGCCGTAGCGACCAGGGGCCTGCCGTACAGCCTGCTGGGTGTCGCGGCCGGCCCGCTGTCGCGGGAGCAGCACCTCAAGATGACGGTCGCCGATCTGCTCGACGGCATGAAGGCCTGGCAGGGTGACCGGCGGAACGTGAACAACCTCGCGCCGGATGAGGCGGCCGACGCCGCGGCGATTTACGGCCCTGAGCGCTATGAGCGCTTGGCGTCCATCAAGAGGGCCTACGACCCGGCCAATATGTTCAGGCTCAACCACAATGTGGCGCCGAACGCCTGACCGGGCATATATCGGCTTGCGCGGCGCCGCGATGATCCTGGAAACTTCATGCACGTCATGATCTCAGATTCCAGGCCGTACCATGCTCGAAGAACTGCTCGCCCGCCAGGACCGGATCGACTCGCGTGAGGCGATCCGCGACTGCCTCCACCGCTATTGCCGGGGGATCGACCGCGCCGACGCGGACACGCTGCGTTCGGCCTACTGGCCGGATGCGATCGACGATCATGTGCTCTATACCGGCAACGCCTACGCGTTCATCGACTGGTGCGTGCCGCTGCTCGCCCAGGTCGAGCACAGCCAGCATATGCTGGGCAATATCCAGATCGAGCTCGACGGCGACACCGCCCGGGTCGAGACCTATTACCACGCCTATGAGCGCCGGCGCCGCGCCTCGGGCGCACCATATGAGATGTTCGTCGGCGGTCGCTATCTCGACAAGTTCGAACGGCGCGGGGGCGAATGGCGCATCCTTCACCGCTTCGTCATGTGGGACTGGTATCGGCATTTCCGCGATTCGGCGGACCTGGGCAAGGGCGTGTTCGGCACCGGGCCGGTCAGGATGAGCGCCAAGTTCCCGGACGATCCGCTTTATTCGCTGTTCCGCGAATAACACCGGCCCAGCCGGCGTCTGACGCTTGGGATCGGCGGCGCCGCGCTGTAGGGTGTGGCCCAACGATAAAACGGGAGGACATTGTGGTTCGTACGACAAGACGGATTTTCATCGCGCTCGGCCTCGCGGCTCTGCTCGCCGCGCCGGTCCAGGCCCAGCAGGCCGGACAAGGACAGGGGCCGGCCCCTGTCAAGGTGCGCGGCACGATCGATACGGCGACCGACGATTCCATCACCATCGTCAAGAAGGACGGCACCAAGCAGGTGGTGGCGCTGGCCCCGAAGGTCGGCGTTTCCGCCCTGGTCAAGGCGCAGATGAGCGACATCAAGCAGGGCGTCTTCATCGGCACCACCGCCCGCCCGTCCAAGGACGGCAGCCTGCACGCGACCGAGGTCCATATCTTTCCGGAATCGATGCGTGGCGCAGGCGAGGGGCATTATCCCTGGGATACCGATCCTGACGCGACCATGACCAACGCCTCGGTCGCCCAGATGGTGAGCGTGGTCGATGGCCAGACCCTGACGCTGAAATACAAGACCGGCGAGACCAAGGTGACGGTCGTGCCGGAAACCTCGATTGTCTCGGTCACCCCTGGAACCAAGGATGATCTCAAGAAGGGCGCCGCCGTCTTCGCCATCTGCCAGGCCCAGCCGGACGGAACTCTGAAGACCGGCTACCTGCTGGTGGGACGGGGCGTCAGCCCGCCGATGTGATCGGGCGTCCTTGTCTTGCGGCTTGAAGATCGACTCCACCAGCGAAATATCTTGCCGGTACGGGTTCGATTCAGAACCGTCGCAATATCCAAGGGTGCCAGGCCATGAAGATCGGTGTCGTTTATCCGCAAACCGAGTTGGGCGGGAATCCCGAGGCCGTGCGCGCCATCGGGCTTGCAGTCGAGTCGCTGGGCTACGACTACCTGCTGGCCTATGACCATGTGCTGGGCGCGACCCATGACCGCGAACCCAAGCTCACCGGCCCTTATACCGAGCTGCACCCGTTCCACGATCCATTCGTGATGTTTGCGTACCTGGCCGGGATCACGCAACGCATCGAATTCACGACCGGAGTCCTGATCCTGCCGCAACGGCAGACGGCCCTGGTCGCCAAGCAGGCCGCCGACCTCGACCTGCTGTCGCATGAGCGGCTACGGCTGGGCATCGGGATCGGCTGGAACTACGTCGAGTACGATGCACTGGGAGAGGATTTCGCGACGCGCGGTGCGCGGGCCGACGAGCAGATCGGGCTTTTGCGGCGCCTCTGGGCCGAGTCTGTCATCACGTTCGCGGGAAAATTCGACCAGATCGATCGGGCCGGCATCCTCCCGCGACCCAAGCGATCCATCCCGATTTGGGTCGGTGGCGTGAGCGAGGCGGCATTCCGCCGAAGCGGCCGGCTCGGAGACGGCCATATCCTCATGGGTAGTGTTGATGACGCCCGACAAGGTTGGGCCCGCCTTGAGCATTATCTGGCGGAAGCCGGTCGGCCATCGGAGGGTTTCGGCCGGGAGCTGCCCATTCGCGGCCCGAAGACGCCGGCCGAAATGGCCGAGACGATCGCGCGGTGGCGCGATGCCGGGGGCACGCATGCGTCGATCGTAACGATGGGCAATGACCTCCATACGGCGCAGGCCCATATCGACTATATCGCCGAAGTTCGGAATCACCTCGACCGAGAGGTATCGCCCTAGAATTTTCGTTGGGCGCCCAGTTCGCCGTTATCCGCGCGCGAACTGCCCTTCGCCGACGATCACCGCGCTGCCGCCGACCCGGATCGCAACGACCTGACCAGCGCGTTTCACCGCCACGGCCGAGATCAGGCTTGGGCGGCCGATCTCGGCGCCCTGTTCGACCGTCCAGGCGAATTCTCCGTCCGTATCCGGCAGCGAAGCGGCGAGGCACGAGGCCAGGGCAGCGGCGGCAGAGCCTGTGGCCGGGTCTTCCGGTATCCCATCCGCCGGGGCGAACATCCTGACTTTCAACCGCCCGCCTGGGGCGAAGCCGCCGGCGACGACATAGACGTCGCGCGACCAGGCATCGGGCGGCAGCACCGTCTCCCATATGCCCGGATCGAGCTTGGCAGCCGCGACCGAGGCGGCATCCTTCAGCGGCACAACAAAGAACGGCAGGCCGACGCTCATCGCAAAGGCGGGCAGGGGGCCGATGGCGCTCTCAGGTAGCGACACCATCGCCATGAGCCGTGCCGGCGGAATATCGGAAGGCCGGACCTCCGCTGGGCGCTCGAGCGTCAGCTCGGCGCAGCCGCGACTGCCCTCGGCCCTCGCGGTGATGCTGACCGTGCCGACATCCTCATCGAAAACCAGTTCACCGCTATGCCCGGTCGCGGCCAGCACGACGGCGGTGCCGACATTGGGATGGCCGGCGAACGGGATTTCCTTGGTCGGGGTGAAGATGCGGACCCGGTGCGTATGGCCGGGCTTGCGCGGCGGCAGCACGAAGGTGGTCTCGGAGAAATTCAGCTCCCGCGCATAGGCCTGCATCAGCGCATCGGAGATGCCGCTGCCATCGGGAAAGACCGCGAGCTGATTGCCGCCGAAAGCCTGCTCGGTGAAGACGTCGGTCAGGATGAAACGGTGTGCCATGCCGGCATCTTACAGGCGGCGGGGCCTAAAATTGGCATGCTTTAGCCAGATATTAGATTTGCGTTTCCCAACCACCACACAGCAATCCAGGGCCTTACCGATCGGTACTGGGCTAACGGCCCTGGATTGCTTCGTCGCTGCGCTCCTCACAATGACGGGGAGGGGAGCAAAAGAAAACGCCGCGCCAGGTTTCCCCGGCGCGGCGCTCTTACGCGACCGAAAGACCGATCAGCCGTCGCCCTTCAGCGGCACCGGGATCAGCGCGGTGTTGCCATCGCGGTTGATCTGCACCAGCACGGCCTTCTTGCCCGCCTTGGTCGCCTTCTTGACGGCCTCCGCGGCGTCGGCCGGGCTTTCGACCTTGGTGCTGTCGATGCGCACGATCAGATCGCCGGTCTGGATGCCGCGCTGCTCGGCCGGGCTGTCGGGCTTCACCCCGGCGACGATCGCGCCCTGGGTGGTGCTGGCGAGGCCCAGCTGCTCACGCGTGTTCTTGTCCAGAGGCGCCAGGTTCAGGCCAAGCCCGCCTTTCTCGCCCTCGGACACGTCCGGCATGCCGCCGCTCTTGCCCTGCTTCAGCGTGTCGATGGCCACGGTGATGATCTGCTCCTTGCCGTCGCGCAGGACCTTGGCTGGGACCGACTGGCCCGGCTTGGTGTTGCCGACCGCCAGCGCCAGTTCGTGCGTGTTCTTGATCGGCTGATCGTTGTAGCCGACGATCACGTCGCCGCTCTTCAGCCCAGCCTTGGCCGCCGGGCCGTCCTTGACCACGTCGGCCACGACGACGCCGTTGGTGCTGTTGAGGCCCAGCGCGTCCTCCATGTCCGGCGTGATCGGCTGCATCTGCACGCCCAGCCAGCCACGCGTCACCGAGCCGCTCTTCTGGAGCTGGTCGACGATCGGCTTGGCGATATTGGCCGGGACGGCGAAGCCGATGCCGACGCTGCCGCCGCCGTTGGGCGAATAGATCGCGGTGTTGATGCCGATGACCTTGCCCTCTTCATTGAAGGTCGGGCCGCCGGAATTGCCCTGGTTGATCGGGGCGTCGATCTGGAGATAGTCGACATAGGCCGAATGCTCCTCGCTCGGCACGTCGCGGCCGTTGGCCGAAACGATACCGGCGGTCACCGTGCCGCCCAGGCCGAACGGATTGCCGACCGAGACGACCCAGTCGCCGACGCGCGTCTTGGCGCTGTCGCCGAACTGGACGGAGGGCAGCGGATGTCCGGCATCGACCTTCAGCACCGCCAGGTCAGCGATGGCGTCGACGCCGACGACCTTGGCGTTCAGGCTGGTGCCGTCCTGCAGGGTTACTTTGATGTCCTTGCCGTTCTTCACGACATGGTTGTTGGTAACGACATAGCCCGAGGGATCGACGATGAAGCCCGAACCGGCCACCTTCATCTGGCCGGGACGCATCGGCCGCATTCCCTGGCCGCCGCCGAAGCGCCGGAAGAATTCCTGCATGCCGGGGGGCATCTGCTGCATCCGGGGGCCGGCGTCGTCGTCGTCATTGCTGGCGACCTGATCGACCTCGGTGGCGGAAATATTGACCACTGCCCCTTTCACCTGGTCGACCAGCGGGGCGAAGCTGGGCGGCAGATCCGCCAGCGCCGTCGCGGAGGGCAAGACGGTCCCCAGCCCAACGCATAGCGCCAGCGCCGCGGTCGCCATTCCAGCGGACGCGCGCAGGGCCTTCAATTTGTGCATGTACATCAACACACTCCATGGGTGCCAACACCGCTCCTGCGGATTCCGACGGGAATGCCTGACATGCGCGGCTTTCAACGCTTAGTTTGTCTTAGTTGGGCGCTGGTGCAAGAGTGCAACACCGCAAATCAGTAATGCGAATTACGGCGCAGGAATCCTAAAGCCACGAAACCGCCTTATTTTGCTGTATGCTTGCGCGGCTTCCTCGATCGCAAATCCTCACACCGTGGTTGAGAAAAACCCTCATTTTCGGGTATCCTGCGTTGCGAAAGTGACCGAAATGCGCGGATCACGAATTGGCATGGTTCCTGCAGAGCTGCCCGCGGACCGAAATAGGTACCTGATGGTGGTGCCTTGTAATAAGTTCAAAGAGTAAATATTTCACGCAGTGAAGCATTTGAGGCCTGCATGTCCGCGCACCTGAAACCCGTTCCGCCTGTTTCCCTTGTGGATAACACTGCCCGGCCGGCCGACGCGGTGGTGACCGCGCGCCGCTGGAGCATGCCTTTGGTGCGGCCCGTTCGCATTTCGCGCGGCTGGGCAATGGGGCTGGGCGCGCTGGCGCTTATCGCCGCCGTGGCTGCCGTGGTCAGCCAGTTCACCGGCGGCAAGCCGGCCGTGGTCCAGGCGACCCCGGTCCAGACCATCACTGTCGGCACCATCGTCCAGGCGCCCCTCGGCCGCGCGCTGGTTGTCAACGGCTCGCTGGCGGCATGGGACGAACTGCCCGTCGGCACCGAGGCCGGCGGGCTGGCAATCGTCCAGGTCGAGGTCGAGGAAGGCGACAAGGTGATCAAGGGCCAGTTGCTCGCCAAGCTCGACGATTCGGTGCTCAAGGCCCAGTACGCCCAGGCCCAGGCCGCCGTCGCTCAGGCCCAGGCCAGCATCCGCAAGGCCGAGGCGATGTCGGGCAGCGCCAATTCCGACGTGCGTCGCGCCAAGGAGCTGTCGAAGAATGGCTTCATCAGCGGCCAAACCGCCGATCAGCGCGAGACCACCTTCAGCGCCGCCCAGGCGGATGTGAATGTCGCCCGCCAGAACCTGGTGACCGCCCAGGCGGTCGCCCAGGAGCGTGAGGCCCAGCTGGCCCAGACCGAAATCCGCGCCCCCACCGACGGCACCGTGTCGAAGCGGATGGCCAAGCTCGGCAATGTCGTGTCGGTCGGCGAGCAGCTGTTCAGGATGATCCGCGACAACCGGGTCGAGCTCCAGGCCGAGGTGCCGGAGATGGACCTGCCGCGGCTCAAGGCCGGGCAGACCGCGATGATTGTGATCAATGACGGCGAGTCCCAGCGCTTCGAGGGCAAGATCCGCCTGATCGGCGCGACGGTCGATCCGGCAACCCGGATCGGTATGGTCTATGTCGCGCTGCCTGAAGATTCGGCCTTGAAGCCGGGCATGTTCGTCCATGGCGAAATCCAGACCGGCCAGGCCAATGTGCTGCAGGTGCCGGAGCAGGCGATCGTCTATAAGGACTTCAAGCCCGCCGTCTTCATCGTCGATGCCGACAATCACGCCAGGCTGCGCATGGTCGAGATCGGCACGCGGGTGAACGGCCATGTTGAGATCGTAAGCGGCGTCTCGGCGGGTGAACGCGTGGCGCTGGCCGGCGCCGGCTATCTCAAGGACAACGACCTAGTGCGGGTCGAGGCACCGCTGGTCCCCACCGCCGCGGGCGCTTCCGGTCAAGCCCAGGGCGCCGGGGTCGTCCGGTGAAGTTCAATGTCTCGGCGGTCTCGATCCGCCACCCGATCCCGCCGGTCGTCCTCTTCATCCTGCTGACCATTGCCGGCCTGCTGTCGTTCATCTCGCTCGACATCACCGACAATCCGGACATCGACGTGCCGATGGTCGAGGTCACGGTGACCCGTCCGGGCGCCGCGCCGACCGAAATGGAGGTCCAGGTCACCAAGAAGATCGAGGATTCGGTCGCGGGGCTCGGCGGGATCGACCATATCCAGTCGACCATCACCGACGGCAGCTCGGTCACCACCATCGAGTTCGCCATCGGCAGCAACACCGACCGGGCGGTCAACGACGTGCGCGACGCGGTGGCCAAAATCCGCCAGGACCTGCCGCAGGACATCCTCGAGCCGGTGGTCGAGCGCATTAACATCGCCGGCGAGCCGATCGTCTATTTCAGCGTCGTCATGCCCGGGATGAACACCGAGCAGCTGTCATGGCTGATCGACAACGACATCTCCCGCGCCATGCTGTCGGTGAAGGGCGTGGCCCTGGTCAAGCGCGTCGGCGGCGTCGACCGCGAGGTCAGGATCGAGCTCGACCCCCAGCGCCTGATCGCGCTCGGCATCACCGCCGACGCGGTCAATGCCCAACTGGTGGGCCTTAATGTCGACATGCCCGGCGGCCGCGGCAATATCGGCGGGGCGGAACAGTCGATCCGTACGCTGGGCAGCGCCCGCACGGTCGAGGATCTGCGCAATACCGAGATTTCATTGCCCAGCGGGCGCAAGGCGCGCCTCAGCGAATTAGGCAAGGTGATCGACGGCCCCAGCGAGCAGCGCCAGGCCGCCCGCTATGACGGCGTGCCGGTCGTGTCCTTCAATGTCCAGCGCTCACCCAACACCAGCGACGTCACGATCTTCAAGGGCGTGATGGAGCAGGTGAACATGCTCAAGCAGCGCTATCCCGGCATTGAGTTCAAGCAGGTCTTCTCCAGCGTCGACTTCACCACGGAAACCTACAACGCCTCAGTCGACGCGCTCAGCCTCGGCGCGGCGCTCGCCATCCTGGTCGTGTTCTGGTTCCTGCGCGACTGGCGGGCGACCCTGATCTCAGCCGCGGCGATGCCTCTGTCGGCGATTCCGACCTTCTCGGTGATGAAGCTGATGGGCTTTACGCTCAACGGCATCTCGCTGCTGGCGCTGTCGCTGGTCGTCGGCATCCTGGTCGACGATGCGATCGTCGAGATCGAGAACATCGTCCGCCATATCCGCCAGGGCAAGAAGCCCTACCAGGCGGCGCTCGAAGCCGCCGATGAGATTGGTCTGGCGGTCATCGCGACCACCGCGACGATCATCGTCGTGTTCCTGCCGGTCAGCTTCATGGGCGGCGTGCCGGGCCAGTTCTTCCGTCAATTCGGCATCACTGTCGCGGTCGCGGTGTTCTTCTCGCTGCTGGTCGCGCGCCTGATCACGCCGATGATGGCGGCCTATCTGCTGAAAGCCCATCCGGAGGAGACGCCGCCGCGCTGGCTGAGCCTCTATCTGCGCGCGCTGCGCTGGACGATGGGGCAGCGCTGGTTGTCCTTGCCGGCCTTCCGCCTGCGTTTGGGCGGGCGCCGTCTGTCAGTGCCGGCTCTTCGCTGGCAGTTCGGGCATCGCTGGTTCGTCATGATAGGCGCAACGCTGATCTTCGTCGGCTCGGTTGCGCTGATCCCCTTCATCCCGACCGGTTTCTTCCCGGATATCGATATCGGCCAATCCCAGCTGCATGTTGAGCTGCCGCCGGGCGCGACCCTGGCCGACAATCTGGAGGTCACCAGCCATCTGTCCGAGATGATGCGGGCCCGGCCGGAAGTCGCCCATGTGCTGGTCTCGGCCGGCGGGCAGGGTGATATCCGCAAGGCAAACCTGTTCATCAAGCTGCAGCCGCGCGGCAAGCGGGATTTGACCCAGAAACAGTTCGAGACCGCGATGCGGCCGGCCCTGCTCGCCGTGCCCGGCATCCGCTTCAGCTTCTCGGGCACGGGCTTTAGCGACAAGGACATCTCCGTTATCCTGTCGGGCGACGAGGGGCCTGAGTTGGAGAGGGCGTCCGAGCGCCTGCTCGACGAGGTCCAGACGATCCCGTCGGTGGTCAATGGCTCCGCGACCGCCAGCCTTCAGCGGCCGGAGGTGCTGATCAAGCCGATGTTCGACCGGGCGGCGCGCGAGGGCGTGTCGGTTCAGCAGATCGGCCGTGTGGCGATGCTGGCGACCCTGGGCGACCTCGACCAGAACCTGGCCAAGTTCAACATGGGCGACCGTCAGATTCCGATCCGCGTCCAACTCGACCCGGCGGCGCGCGACAATATCGAGACGATCAAAAACCTGCGGGTGATGACCGCCACCGGCGCCTCGGTGCCGCTGAAATCGGTCGCCGAGGTCACGCTGGGCGCCGGCCCGGCGCAGATCGACCGCTTCGACCGCAGCCGCAAGATCGCGGTCGAGGGCGATCTGCTGGCGGGGGCTGAAATCGGTCCAGTGCTGACCAAGATCTATGCCCTGCCGGTGCTGCAGAACCTGCCGCCCGAGGTGCATCTGTCGAAATACGGCAATGCCGAGCAGATGGGTGTGCTGCAGAAGGATTTCGGCACCGCGCTTGCCGCCTCGCTGCTGCTGATCTTTGCTGTCCTGGTGCTGCTGTTCGGCAACTTCTTCCAGCCGCCGACGATCATGATGGCGCTGCCGCTGTCGATCGGGGGTGCGCTGGTCGCGCTGATGATCGCGCACAAGGCGATATCGATGCCGGCGATGATCGGCCTGCTGATGCTGATGGGCATCGTCACCAAGAACTCGATCCTGCTGGTCGAATACGCCATCGTCGCCATACGCGACCGGGGCCTCAGCCGCACCGAGGCGCTGATCGATGCCGGCCGCAAGCGGGCGCGGCCGATTCTCATGACCACGGTCGCGATGATCGCCGGCATGCTGCCGATCGCCGCCGGCTTCGGCGCCGATGCCGACTTCCGCTCGCCGATGGCGATCGCCGTGGTCGGTGGGCTGGTGACCTCGACCCTGCTCAGCTTGGTTGTAATCCCGTCGGTCTTCACCGTGTTCGACGATCTGCAGCACTGGGTGGTGCCGAAGCTGAAGCGCCTGCTGACCACCGACTCTAGCCACGAACCGGTGCTGCCGTCCGCGGAGTAGGGCGCGGAACGTCCCGTTAATCCAATCGGTTACCAATCCCATTAGCCAGACGACTCCGCGATGCCGTAGCATTGCCGAGTCGCATGGCGCGGGAGCCCAAATCGCATGGATTTCTATACCGTCCTGATCTTCGTCCATGTCCTGTTGTTCGCCGGCTGGTTCGGCGGCCATCTGGGGGTGCTGGCGCTGGTGCGCCAGGCGCGCTCGCCAAAGCTGGACCCGGAACATCGCGGTTTCACCTTACGCCTGGCGATGCGGCTGGACCGGATTCCGCGCACCGCCTTTGCCCTTACCCCCGCCGTCGGGCTGACTTTGGCGCAAAGCTGGGGCTCGCCGGTCAAAGGTGTGTGGCTCATCCTCTTCTGGCTGCTGACCGTGGTCTGGGTCGCCTTCGTCTGGTCCGTGCCGCGCGAATCGGAGACGCCGAACGCACAGATGCTGCGCAAGATCGAGGGCGCGCTGATGGTGCTGGGCGGGCTCTTGTTCATCGTCTATGGTGGTTACCAGCTCTTCGTCGGCGATCAGATCACCGGCAAGTGGCTGGCGCTCAAGATGGCATTGTTCGGTCTGGTGCCGCTGCCGGCGCTCGAAATCGGCGAGGCGATGCACCGCCTGCGCCCGGCATTGGACGAGCTGTCGGCGATCCGTGCGCCGGTTCCGGCCAGGATCGCCCGCGCCATCGATATCGCCTCGGTCGCCTCGCTCATCCTCTATGCGCTTTTGATCGCCGCTGCCTTCATCGGCGCGACCAAACCCCTATGATTTCCGCCATTTCAAGTGGAATCGGAGCAGGGTCTCGTAAGTCACTCTAGAGTCGTTCTGAATCGCTGAGCGTCCTTGTGCTGAAACCCGTCTTTGCGTAGACTCTCCTGCCGATTTATCCGCCGGATAACGCGAAAGCAGGCAGTGAGATGTTGAACGCTCGGCTGAGCGGAATGACCGATTATCCCTTCACCCGGCTCGCCGGGCTGCTGGGAAAAATCCCGCCGTTCGCGGGCCGGCCGGTGCTGAATCTGGCAGTGGGCGAGCCACAATCGCCACCGCCGAAGATCGTCGCCGACACGCTCGCCGCCTATGCCGACGATTGGGGGCGCTATCCGCCGATCGCCGGCACGCCCGCCTTCCGCGCCGCCGTTGCCGGCTGGCTGAATCGTCGCTATCGCCTGCCAGTGGGCGCCTCCTGGGGCGCCGTCGATCCCGACCGCGCCATCCTGCCGGTCCAGGGCACCCGCGAGGCGCTGTTTCAGATCGCCGCCGTCGCCGCCCAGGATACCGGCCGCGAAGACGCAGCGGTGTTGTTTCCCAATACCAGCTACGCCACCTACGCCGCCGCCGGCCATCTGGCAGGCGCCGAGGCGGTGCCGCTTTCGACCCGGCGGGAGCAGAATTTCCTGCCTTATCTCGACCAGATTGATCCTGCGCTGCTTGAGCGTACGGCGCTGCTCTATCTCTGCACCCCGTCCAACCCGGAGGGCGCGGTCGCCGATCTCGACTATCTGAAGACAGCGATCGGGTTGGCGCGCCAATACGGCTTCGTGCTGGCGGTCGACGAATGCTATGCCGAGATCTGGGATGCCGCACCGCCGCCCGGCGCGCTCGAGGCCGCGGTTGCGCTCGATGAAGGCGGCGACGATCCGTTCGCCAACGTGATCGTCTTCCATAGCCTGTCGAAGCGCTCCAGCGCCGCGGGCCTGCGCTCCGGTTTCGTCGCCGGCGATCGGCGCGTGATCGCGCTGATGCAGCGCCTGCGTACCTATGCTTCCAGCGCTCCGCCGCTGCCGATCATGGCGGCCTCGGCGGCCTTATGGTCGGACGAGGCGCATGCCGCCGAAATCCGCGATGCCTATCGCGGCAAGATCGACCTGGCGGAGACCTCGCTGGGCGATACCGCCAAATTCTACCGCCCCGCCGGCGGCTTCTTCCTGTGGCTGGAGGTCGGCGACGGCGAGGCGGCGGCGGTACGGCTGTGGCGCGATGCGGCGATCCGGGTGCTGCCCGGCGCCTATCTCGGTCGCCGCGACGCTGATGGCGTCAATCCCGGGGATCGTTTCATCCGCGTCGCCCTGGTCCATGACAACGAAACCCTCGGCCCGGCGCTCGACCGCGTCGCCGAACTGCTCACGACGGGAGGCAACTGATCCATGCCAGCAACGACCGCCCGTAGCCTGCCGCGCAGCGTGCCGCAGCGCAGCCGCACGTCCCGTCTCGCCACCCTGCTGCCGAACAGCGCGGAGGAGTTCTTCCGCCGCCGCCTGACCGAATTCAACGGTCTGGCGCAGATCGCGGTCGCCGTCGCGCTGGTCGGCGCGCTGGCGACCTTCCATGCCGGCGATCCGTCCTGGAACGTGGCCCTGCCGCCGGTGTGGGCGCGCCATACCCATAATCTACTGGGTCTGGGCGGGGCCTATTTCGCCGACATGTTCATCCAGACGCTGGGCCTGGCCTCCTATCTGCTGCCGTTTGCGATTGCCGCCTGGGGCGCGCGCCTGCTGCGTCACCGCCTGATCGTGCCGCTGTGGCGCCGGCTGATCATCCTGTTCCCGTCGCTGCTGGTCGCCTCGGCCACGTTGGCGCCGATGAAACCGTTCCCGTCCTGGCCGCTCGCGGTTAGCATGGGCGGCAGCGTCGGCGACGCCATCCTGCGGCAGAGCGCGCTGGGCATCGACCGGCTGATCGGCGGTGGCGGCGTCTGGGTCGCCTGGCCTTTGATCACGGCGCTGACGGTAGTGCTGCTGTCGGCCACGTTCGGCATCTCCTTCTCGGGCTGGCGTGCTGCCTTCGGCGCCATCGCCGGGGCGGGCGCCTGGAGCGGCCGCCTGTTTTCCGGCATCAGCTTCTCCGGCATCAGCCTGCGCCGCGCCCGCGGCGAGGACGACGAGACGGTGGAGCCGGCGCGCGCCAAGACCATGCTGCGCCGCGAGCCGGAGGTCGCCGCCGGCAAGATCGCCACCAGCTTCGCGCCCGCCGCGGCCAAGGAGCTGCGCAAGCCGCCGCGCATCACCCCCGGGGCCACCAAGAAGGCCGAAACCGTCGATCCGCGCCAGACCGCGCTGAACCTGCCGGAACCAACCGACTATATCCTACCGCCACACGAGCTGCTGCAGGCCGCGCCGCCGGAATCGCGCTCGCCGGAGCTGAACGAGAGTTTCCTGCAGAACAATGCCGAGATGCTGTCCGGCGTGCTGTCGGACTTCGGGGTCAAGGGCGAT
>Ga0268266_10001794_pt1 | contig 24326 bp, 21 predicted proteins | sample KBSS13metaG_FD_190356 | JGI IMG/M metagenome (GOLD analysis project Ga0268266, IMG submission 190356) | Switchgrass rhizosphere microbial communities from Kellogg Biological Station, Michigan, USA - KBS S1-3 metaG (SPAdes) (version 2) | ecosystem: Host-associated > Plants > Roots > Rhizosphere... | reverse complement strand
GAGACCCTGATCCTCAAGCGCACCGCTTTCCGGGTCCGCTCCCACCAGCGAGGGATCGCCGGCACCGTGGGTCTTGCCGAAGGAGTGGCCGCCTGCGATCAGCGCGACGGTTTCCTCGTCGTTCATCGCCATGCGGAAGAACGTTTCGCGGATGTCCTTGGCCGCCGCGAGCGGGTCGGGATTGCCGTTCGGCCCCTCCGGATTGACGTAGATGAGGCCCATCTGCACGGCGCCGAGCGGTTCGGCAAGCTGACGTTCGCCGCTGTAGCGCTCGTCACCGAGCCAGGTGCCTTCGGGGCCCCAGAACAGCTCTTCGGGCTCCCACACGTCAACGCGGCCGCCGGCGAAGCCGAAGGTCTTGAAGCCCATCGATTCCAGCGCGACGTTGCCCGCGAGAATCATCAGGTCGGCCCACGAGATCTTACGGCCGTATTTCTGCTTGATCGGCCACAGCAGCCGGCGTGCCTTGTCGAGATTGGCGTTGTCAGGCCAGCTGTTGAGCGGCGCGAACCGCTGCTGCCCGGCACCGGCACCGCCACGGCCGTCCGTGATGCGATAGGTGCCCGCACTGTGCCACGCCATGCGGATCATCAGGCCGCCATAGTGACCGAAGTCAGCCGGCCACCAGTCCTGCGATTCCGTCATCAACGCGTGCAGGTCCTTGATCACCGCGTTGAGGTCAAGGGTCTTGAATTCCTTCGCGTAGTCGAACGCCTCGCCCATTGGATCGGACAGCCTGGAATTGCGGTGTAGGATCGAAACGTCCAGCGCATCCGGCCACCAGTCGCGGTTCGTCCGCGTACGATTGCCGCCCGAGAACGGGCATTTGGTTTGATCATCCATGGTCGTCTCCTGAGGGGTACCTGTCAGATTGGAAGCAATCTAAGCACCGCATTCCATCAGGTGAAGTTGATTTTAGTGATCGAACCGATAAGATACTCTGATGATCCAAATGACGCTCAGGCAGCTTCGTTACTTCGATGCGCTGGCACGTCACGGCCATTTCGGACGTGCGGCGGAGGCTTGTTCCATCTCGCAGCCAGCGCTCTCGATGCAGATCAAGGAAATGGAGGAAGTGCTCGGCGGCGTGCTGCTGGAACGAAGCGCACGGCAGGTGACGCTGACGAAATTCGGCGAGGAAATCGTCCAGCGCGTCCGCGAGATCCTGCGATCGGTCGATGAACTTGGCGATTTCGCGCGCGCGTCGCGGGACCGGCTCGCGGGACGACTGCGCATCGGCATGATCCCGACGATCGCGCCGTATCTGCTGCCCAAGGTGATCGAGAACCTGGCGCGCATGCATCCGGAACTCGACATTCACGTTCGCGAGACGCTGACGCCGAAGCTGATCAAGGAGGTCGTGGAAGGCCGACTGGACACGGCGATCGTGGCGCTGCCGGTGTCGGAACCCTCGCTGACCGAGGTCGCGTGCTTTTCGGAGAATTTTCTTTTGGTGCGGCCGGGCGAGGACGAGGGAACGCCAGTGCCGAGCCATGAGATGTTGCGCGAGATGCGCCTTCTGCTGCTCGAGGAGGGACACTGCTTCCGCGATCAGGCCTTGTCGTTCTGCAACATGCAGTCGCCGCCGCGGGAAGTGCTCGATGCAAGCTCGCTGTCGACGCTGGTTCAAATGGTCGGCGCCGGCATCGGTGTCACCCTGATTCCGGAGATGGCAGTCGGCGTAGAGACACGTTCAGCTTCGGTATCCGTCGCGCGCTTCAGGAATCCGCAGCCGTCGCGCACCATTGGCATGGTCTGGCGCAAAACAAGTCCGCTGGCCGGACAGCTCCAGCAAATCTCCGAAGTGGTTTGTCTCGCAGCCGACGCATTGCGCGAGCAGCGCGAAGCAAAAGCACCATCGAGGAAACGGGCCTGACGGGAAGCGCTTCGGAGAAACCGCCTTGTCCCAAATCATCATCCGCCCTGCCCGATCGGACGAGTATGACGAGGTCGCCCGCGTCTGGATGGACAGTTGGTGTTCGACCGGGCTGGAGGACGCCAGCGATTCGCTGCTGACGAAGTTGCGCGCGCGCGTCCCGATGGAGGTGGAAAAGGGCTGGAGCCTTTACGTCGCCGACGACAATGGAAGACTGGCGGCGATGTTGGCGATGCATCTGCCCGACAACTATCTCGACCAGCTGTTCGTTGCGCCCGAATATCAGGGCAGCGGTCTCGGGCGCCGCCTGCTTGCCTTCTCGCGGCAGCAAATGCCCGACGAAATCTGGCTGCGCTGCGTGCGTGAGAACAACAAAGCGTGGTGCTGGTACGAACGCGAAGGGTTTGCGTTCGAGAAGGAGGAGCTCGAGCCGAAGAACGGGTTCATGATGAAGTATTATCGGTGGCGGAAACCCGCCTGAAGTCATCGCTCGCTGAGCCATCTCAAGGACGAAGCCAGCTCGACAAATCGCTGCCACAATTCTCCGCGCAGCGTGGCAAATGCCGACCAATTCCGGATTGCCCGGCGATAACGTTACTGCTCACGGGGGAAATCAGATGATCCAGCTCTACTGGTCGCCGCGCTCGCGCTCGATCTCCGCGATCTGGCTGCTCGAGGAAACCGGACTGCCCTACGAGCGCGTCCTGACCGACATTTCGACCGGCGCGCAGAAGGCGCCGGAGTATCTCGCGATCAATCCGATGGGCAAAGTGCCGGGGCTGAAGGATGGCGATGCTGCGCTGGGCGAAGCGGCGGCGATCTGCGGCTACATCGCCGACCGTTATCCGGAAACGAAACTGGCGCCGGCGACGACCGATCCGCTGCGGGCGAAATATCTGCAGTGGCTGTTCTTCTCGCCGAGCTGCATCGAGCCGGCGATCATCCAGATCTACACGAAGCTTGAAGTGCCGGCGAGCACGGCCTCCTGGGGCAGCACGACGCAGACCTTCGACGCGCTCGACGCCGCCCTGCAAAAGGGTCCGTGGATCCTCGGCGAGAAGTTCTCGGCCGCCGACATCATGCTCGGCTCCGGGCTGAACTTTGCGGTGCGGAGGTTCAAGATGGTGCCGCCGCGGCCGTCGTTCGACGCCTATATCGACCGCTGCGTCGCGCGTCCGGCGTTCCAGCGCGCCGAGAAGATCATGGAGGGATGAACAGCCCGGACAAAAAACGCGAAAACAACCCCATGCAAAGTAGGGTGGCCGCCGGAGCGGCTCACACGACGACGCGAGGGTCCACGTCCTGCGTGTAGTCGACGCCGTCGATGCCAAATCCGAACAGGCGAAGGAATTGGCTCTTGTATTCCGGAAGGTCGGCCAGTTCGCCGAGCGTCTCCGTGGACAGCAGGGGCCAACGCCGCAGCACTTCCTCCTGAACCTTGGGCGAAAGCTCCCAGTCGTCGACCCTGATACGCCGGGCCTCATCGACTTCGACATCCTTGCCAAGACGCGTACGGAACAGGCGATCGATCTGTTCGATGCAGCCTTCGTGAAGCCCGAGCTGCTTCATGACCTTGAACAGCACCGTGCCGTAGAGCGGCACCACCGGAATCGCCGAGCTCGCCTGGGTGACCACGGCCTTCAGCGCCACCACGCGGGCAGCGTCCTCGCCGAGCTGATCCCGGATCGCTTCCGCCTTGCGGTCGAGATCCACCTTGGCGCGACCCAGGGTGCCCTGCCAGTAGATCGGCCAGGTCAGTTCGCTTCCGATATAGGTGTAGTTGAGCGTCCGGAAGCCCGGCGCCAGCACACCGGCGTCGTCGAGCTGGTCGATCCAGCGCTTCCAGTCATCGCCGCCCATCACCGCGACGGTAGCGGTCGCCTCGTCCTCGCTCGCCGGCGCAATGGTGGTCTCGTAGACCTCGCCGGTCTCGGTGTTGAGCGTCTTGATCTCGACGGGAGCGCCAAACGGCTTGATCGCCGAGCGCCAGGTCTTCCCGGTGTCCGGATCGGTCCGCACCGGTGCGGCCATGCTGTAGACCAGCATGTCGAGTTGTCCGAACTTTTCTCGCACACGCTCGATGAAGGTGTTCTTCAACTCGTTGGAGAAGGCGTCGCCCTCGAGCGTGAGGGGGGATCGTCCGATCTTCCCGGCCTCAATCTCGAAGGCGCGGTTGTTGTACCAGCCGGCGCTGCCGCTCTTGGTAGCCGTAGGTTCGCGCTCCAGCGACACGCCGATAGTGTCCGCGCCGCCGGCAAACGTCGCGACAATGCGGCTCGCCAGCCCGTAGCCGGTCGAACACCCGAGCACGGCGACACGCTTCGGGCACTCCGGAATGGCACCCTTGCGGAGCACATAGGCGATCTGCTCGCGGACGTTGGCGGCGCAGCCGGCGGGATGTGCCGTCGTGCAAATGAAGCCTCGCACGCGCGGTTCGATAATCATGCCGACCCCATTTCGGATTGTTGCAGGATAACCATCCGTCCGCCTGCCGGTCTTTCACCGCAGGCGAAGCGTGGCAAAGACGAAATCACGCATCCATCCGCTTGAACACCAGCGTGGCGTTGGTACCGCCGAAGCCGAAGGAGTTCGACAGCACGGTGCCGAGCTTGGCATTGTCGATGCGCTTGCGCACGATCGGCATGTCGGCAAACACTGGATCGAGTTCGGTGATGTTGGCGCTCTCGCAGACGAAGCCGTTGTTCATCATCAGCAGCGAATAGATCGCTTCCTGCACGCCGGTGGCGCCGAGCGAGTGGCCAGTCAGCGCCTTGGTCGCCGAGATCGGCGGGCACTTGTCGCCGGTGCCGAACACTTTTCGGATCGCCTCGATTTCCGGCGGATCGCCGGCCGGCGTCGAGGTGGCGTGCGGATTGATGTAATCGATCGGCGTCTTCACGGTTTCCAGCGCCATGCGCATGCAGCGCTCGGCGCCTTCGCCCGAAGGGGCGACCATGTCGTAACCATCCGACGTCGCGCCATAGCCGACCACCTCGGCGTAGATGCGCGCGCCGCGCGCCTTGGCGTGTTCGAGTTCCTCCAGCACCACCACACCGGCGCCGCCAGCGATGACGAAGCCGTCGCGGCTGATATCGTAGGGGCGCGAGGCGGTGGCAGGGGTATCGTTGTATTTCGAGGACATCGCGCCCATGGCGTCGAACAGCACCGACAGCGACCAGTCGAGCTCTTCGCAGCCGCCGGCGAAGATCACGTCCTGCTTGCCGATCTGGATCGTCTCATAGGCATTGCCGATGCAGTGGTTCGAGGTCGCGCAGGCCGACGAGATCGAATAGTTCACGCCCTTGATCTTGAACCAGGTCGCAAGCGTGGCTGACGCCGTCGACGACATCGCCTTCGGCACTGCAAACGGTCCGACCCGCTTGGGTCCCTTGCTGCGGGTGATGTCGGCGGCTTCCACGATGGTGCGCGCGGACGGCCCGCCCGAGCCCATGATGATGCCGGTGCGGACGTCGGAAACTTCCTCGGGCGTCAGCCCGGAGTCCTGGATCGCCTGCTCCATCGCGATGTGATTCCACGCGGCGCCCTCGCCGAGGAAGCGCATCGCGCGGCGGTCGATGACGTCGGACGGATTGAGCGTCGGCGCACCCTGCACCTGCGAACGGAAGCCCATTTCGGCATATTTTTCCGCGCGCTTGATTCCGGATTTTGCGTCGTGAAGGCTCGCAAGCACTTCCTGGGTGTTGTTTCCGATGGACGAGACAATCCCCATCCCCGTTATGACAACCCGCTTCATGATCGCCCTCGCCCTGCCGTTTCCGTTCGTTCGTGAAAAATTCGTTGTGTAATCGCGCTGCTCAGGTGGGCGCGGAGCCCTGCTTGAACAGCCCGACTTTGAGGTCCTTGGCGCGATAGATAATCTCGCCATCCATGGAAAGCCAGCCGTCGCCTACGCCAAGCACCAGCTTAGAACGCATCACGCGTTTCATGTCGATGTTGTACACAACCTTGCGGACGTTCGGCAGCACTTGGCCGGAGAACTTAAGCTCGCCAAGTCCCAATGCCCGGCCGCGTCCCTCGCCGCCGATCCAGCCGAGATAGAAGCCGACCATCTGCCACATCGCGTCGAGGCCGAGACAGCCCGGCATGACCGGATCGTTCTTGAAATGGCAGCCGAAGAACCAGAGGTCCGGCTTCACATCGAGTTCGGCCCGGATCAGGCCTTTGCCGAACTCGCCGCCCTTTTCGCTGATTTCGGTGATGCGGTCGAACATCAGCATCGGCGGCAACGGTAGTTGCGCATTGCCGGGGCCGAACATCTCGCCGCGACCGCAGGCCAGCAAATCCTCGTATTCATAGCCGCTGCGCCGATCCAGCATCGTGTTTCGCCTCTGTCCTAGGATGTCCCGATGAGCGCTTTCTGAGCGAACCGGACCCGTTTCCCTACGGGAGTACTTGTTCCCGCAAATTGGCGCTACTTAGGGTGCTATCGGCATTACCCTCTGCCGAAATCGCATATGTGGTCCGTGCGCTCCTTAACATAGGCATCTAGGCCCGGCAAAGAGCCGGAACGAGCGAAAACGCGCTGTTTACCAGCTTAGTTCCTTTCTAAACTTGGGACGGTTCTAGTTGCGAAAAACTTGCATCTACCTGATTTCCTTTTATATTGGGCAAAAATATTGCCAGAGTTACAGCGTGGTGCCCGAAGTGGACATGAACGACCAAGCCTCAAATGCGAACGACGATGGTCTCGATGCGGCGGCCCGTGCGGCCGGCCATCAGCCGGCGTTGACCGGTTGTCCCTGGCACGATGTCAACGAAATGCTGCAAGCGGCCGGTCTCCGGCCCACCCGCCAGCGCATGGCTCTGGGCTGGCTGCTGTTCGGCAAGGGCGCCCGCCACCTGACCGCGGAAATGCTGTACGAGGAAGCGACGCTGGCCAAGGTTCCGGTGTCGCTGGCGACCGTCTACAATACGCTCAATCAGCTCACCGATGCCGGCCTCCTGCGCCAGGTTTCGGTCGACGGCACCAAGACCTATTTCGACACCAACGTCACCTCGCACCACCACTTCTATCTTGAGAACAACCACGAGCTGGTCGACATTCCCGATCCGCATCTGGTGCTGTCGAAGATGCCCGACGTGCCGGAAGGCTACGAGATCGCCCGCGTCGACATGGTCGTGCGGCTGCGCAAGAAGCGCTGACCTCCCAAAGCAACCAGCAAAGTGTTGTTCATGGCCGGGCTTGTCCCGGCCATTTTCATTTTGGCCGGGTATCAACAGATGGGCCGCGGCGTTTGGTCCCGGTTCGTGCGTCGCTTACCGAGACCGTCAATCCACCTTCTCGTCGGCGTAAACGCCCCACAGGCGCTGCTGCTCGATCCAGCCGTCAAATCCGTTTCCGATCACGCGGCACCAGCCATTGGTGCATTTCTTGACCTGGGCCACGACGCCGACCTGCAGGCGGGCCGCAATCGCGCTGGTCGGATCGGGACGATCATAGAGCGACGCCAGTTCGTCCTTGCTTTTCATGGTGACGACCGCAGTGCGGCGTCCGGACAAAAGCGAGTGATAGACCCAACCTTCCGAGCCTTCGGAATCGCGCACGCGGCGCCAGTTCTCGAACTCGGCGGTGATTTCGACCGGGAGGCCCGAGCGGGTATAGACCCAGGCGACATCGTTATCCTTGGTCGGACCGGCACGGACATTCACATGGTCGGATTTGAGGCTGACATAGCGCGGCACCGGCAGGCCGCTCGTGGTGATGGCCGAATCCTTGGCCGAAAACCCTGTGCTGACCGATGCCAGAAGCCCGCATCCCGCCACCACCGCCACCGAACACAAACGCCCCAACGCCATCAACTCGTCTCCTGCCGAGCGACCTGCAACCCGAATTCTTCGAATTGAAACCGCCCGCTAACGCCCGAAAACCCCAAACCCCTGCGCCTCGCTTTGGTCGCACCCCGGCTTGTGGACGTCCGAGGGGTTCTTGTCTTGGCCCGGCCTTCTGCTAGAGAGGACGGAACGCCAAGAACCGGAACGCCCGGATTTTCCGCCGAAATCCAAGGCAAGTTCTGGGGAACCCAAGGGACTTACCTGAGGAAACAGCCGGGTACCGGGACCGCGTGGCCATCGCAGTGTCGAACAACCGGGTTAATGAGGTCTGAACGGCGCGCTTCTCGCCGTCCCTCATGAGAGCAGAGCATGTCGGTCAAGAAAAAACCTCTCGTCGTCGTTACCCGCAAGTTGCCGGACTCGATCGAGACCCGGATGCGTGAGCTGTTCGACGCGCGGTTGAACCTCGACGATACGCCGATGACTCCGGAGCAGATCGCGAATGCGGTCCGCACCGCTGACGTGCTGGTGCCCACCATCAACGACATGATTACCGAGGAGATCCTCAAGGATCCCGACTGCAAGCTGCGCATGATCGCCAATTTCGGCAACGGCGTCGACAATATCGACGTCACCGCGGCGCATGCGCGCGGCATTACGGTAACCAACACGCCGAAAGTACTGACCGAAGACACAGCCGATATGACCATGGCGCTGATTCTCGCGGTGCCGCGGCGGCTGATCGAGGGCGCATCGATCCTTACCGAAGGCAAGAGCTGGCCGGGCTGGTCGCCGACCTGGATGGTCGGCCATCGCATCGGCGGAAAGCGCCTCGGCATCATCGGCATGGGCCGCATCGGCCAGGCGGTCGCCCGCCGCGCCCGCGCCTTCGGCCTGCAGATCCACTATCACAACCGCCGTCCCGTGGCGCCCGTCATCGCCGAGGAACTCGGCGCGACCTATTGGGAAAGCCTCGACCAGATGCTGGCTCGGATGGACATCATCTCGGTGAACTGTCCGCATACGCCCGCGACCTATCATCTGCTGTCGGCGCGGCGGCTGAAGCTGATCCGCAAGGACGCCTATATCGTCAACACCGCGCGCGGCGGGGTGATCGACGAGGACACGCTGATCAAGCTGATCGAAGCCGGCGATATCGGCGGCGCCGGCCTCGACGTCTACGAGCATGAGCCCGCGGTCAATCCGAAGCTGGTGCGTTTGGCCAAGGCCGGCAAGGCGACGCTGCTGCCGCATATGGGCTCGGCCACCATCGAAGGCCGCGTCGAGATGGGCGAGAAGGTGATCATCAACATCCGGACCTTCCTCGACAACCACAAGCCGCCGGATCGCGTGCTGCCCAGCATGCTGTGACGACGTCTCTGCTCATCCGCGCTGCGGGATACTATTTGCTCTTCCGCCGCTCCTGCTTCCGCCACTGCGCGGTGAAGGCGACGAATGCAGCGAGCGCCGGTGGCGGCTGGCGGCGGCTCGGGTAATACAGAAACGGTCCCGGAAATGGCGCACACCAATCGTCGAGCACGCTGATCAGCGCACCCGACTTGATGCCGTAGCGGACATATCCCTCGAACGTCAGCCAGAAGCCGATGCCGTCATGCACGGCGCGTAGCGCGAGGCCGAGATAGGTCGCGATCAGTTTCGGCGGCGGCGAGACTTTGACGACGCGGCCCGCTTTCTCGAATTCCCAGTCCAGCATCGCGCCGCTGCCGAAGCGGGTGCGGATGCAGGAATGGTTCAGCAGGTCCTTCGGATGTTTCGGCGTTCCGTGCTGCGCAACGTAGTCGCGCGAGGCCACCACCGCATAACGCTGCGGCGCCCCGAGCGAGACTGCGATCATGTCCTGCGCCAGATGCTCGCCGTAGCGCACGCCGGCATCAAAGCCTTGCGCCACGATATCGACGAACGCGCTCTCGCCGACGATCTCCAGGTCGACCTTGGGATATGCTGCAAGAAACGGCGCAACCATCGGCGCCAGTACCAGGTCGATCGCAGGCGGCGGCGCATTGATGCGCAGGCGTCCCGACGGCACGGCCCGGAGCCCACGGACCTGATCCAGCGCCGCACCGACATCCGACATGGCGGGGCCGACACGCGCCAGCAACAACTCGCCGGCTTCGGTGAGCGATACGCTGCGCGTGGTGCGGTTCATCAGGCGAACGCCAAGCCGCTCTTCCATGTCGCTGAGCCGCTGGCTGAGGCTGGACACCGAGACGCCCTCCTCGGTCGCGGCGCGGCGGAAATTCCGCGTGCGCGCCACGGCGACGAAAGCATCGAGATCGCGGAGATCGAAATTCTTCATTGTTCGACATACTGAACAAGCCATTTGGAATTGTCCAGCTTATCGCTTTCTCGGAAAGGGTTCATATCGGCCTCGTCATCCCGGCGGCATCGACGCCACCGATTACGAGGAGAACCATCATGGAAAAACGCAAACTCGGCACGACTGGTCCAACCGTTTCGGTGATCGGCCTCGGCTGCATGGGCATGTCGGACTTCTACGGGCCCGCCGACCGCAATGAGAGTATCGCCACCATCCATGCCGCGCTCGACGCCGGGATCACCTTGCTCGACACCGGCGATTTCTATGGCATGGGCCACAACGAGATGCTGATCCGCGAAGCGCTCGCGGGACGCAATCGCGACAATCTGCAGATCAGCGTGAAGTTCGGCGGCATGCGCGATCCCGCGATGACCTTCGGCGGTATCGATTGCCGCCCCGCCGCGGTGAAGAATTTTCTGGCCTACTCGCTGCAACGGCTCGGCGTCGATACAATCGACATCTATCGTCCCGCACGGCTCGATCCGTCGGTGCCGATCGAGGAGACGGTCGGCGCCATCGCCGACATGGTGAAGGCCGGATACGTCAAGCATATCGGACTGTCGGAGGTCGGGTCGGACACCATTCGCCGCGCGCACCGCGTGCATCCGATCGTCGACCTGCAGATCGAATATTCGCTGATCGCGCGCGGAATCGAGAACGGCATCCTGAATACCTGCCGCGAGCTCGGCATCGGCATCACCGCCTACGGCGTGCTGTCGCGCGGCCTGATCAGCGGGCACTGGTCAAAGGACCGTTCCGCGACGCGGGACTTCCGTCTCGCGACCCCGCGCTTCCAGGGCAGCAACCTCGACGCAAATCTGGCACTGGTCGAGCGTTTGCGCGCCATCGCCGGCGAGATCGGCGCAACGCCGGCACAGGTCGCTATCGCCTGGGTAGCCGCGCAAGGCGACGACATCGTGCCATTGGTCGGGGCGAGGCGTCGCGACCGGCTGACGGAAGCGCTCGGCGCACTCGACGTCAAATTGACGCCGGCGCAGCTGGCGGTGCTCGCCAGCGCGTTTCCGCCGGACGCTGCCGCCGGCACACGCTACGCCGCCGAGCAGATGGCGCATCTCGACAGCGAGAGGCGGTGAGAAGGAGCGCGCCGGATACTACGCCGCGTAGCCGCTCAGATCGGTGATCGTGGGTGAATCGCCGTTGAGTGGGTTGGCCGGATCGCGCGCGTAGCGCAACGTCTCGAACCGCATGGCGCGCGCATCCACCATCACCAGCCGGCCGACCAGGCTCTCGCCGAAGCCGACGGTCTCGCGGATCGCCTCCAGCGCCATCATCGAGCCCAGCATGCCCGCCAGCGCGCCCATGACGCCGGCTTCGGCGCAGGCCGGCACGGTGCCGGGCGGCGGTGGCTCCGGAAACAGGCAGCGATAGGTCGGATTGAACTCACCCTGCTCGTTGCGCTCGTGGCCGCGGATCGTGGTCAGCGACCCGTCGAACATCCCGAGCGCCGCGGTGATCAGCGGCTTGCCGGCAAGGTAACAGGCATCGGACACCAGATAGCGGGTTTCGAAATTGTCCGAGCCGTCGAGCACGAGATCGTAACCGCCGATCAGCGACATCGCGTTGCCCGCATCGAGACGCACGGCATGCGCCTCGAAATGAACATGCGGATTGAGCGCGTAAATCGCTTCGGCGGCGCTGTCGACCTTGCGCCGTCCGATATCGCGCGTGGTGTGAATGACCTGGCGCTGCAGGTTGGACAGCGAGACGATGTCGTCATCGACGACGCCGAGCGTGCCAACGCCGGCGGCCGCCAGATACATCAGGACCGGCGCACCGAGGCCACCGGCGCCGATCACCAGCACCGACGCTTCCTTCAGCGCGGCCTGCCCCGGGCCGCCGACTTCGCGCAGCACGATGTGGCGGGCGTAGCGTTCGAGTTCGTCGGCCGATAGCATGGTCGTGTCAAATCCTCTGTCGCACCTGTCTGTTCCTCATGGTGAGGAGGCGCCTTGGCGCCGTCTCGAACCATGAGACCCGGCTGGTGGCCTCATCCTTCGAGACGCGGCTCACGCCGCTCCTCAGGAGGAGGGTCGAAGCCGCTGAACCGGGGCGCGGTTGTTGCCGACTAAGCAGATGTGCTTAATTGGCTCGACGTCAATGACGCGCCCCTCTGTTTCACAGCGGCATTCTCCCGGATTTGTCATGAGATCGGTGCTTTCGGCAACATTGATGATCGCGGCCTCAGCTTTTGCGGCCTCGCAGGCCCAGGCGCAGATGACGCCGCCATCCACGGCTGGCGCCAAGGCGAAGCCGGTGACGACGGTGCCGGTCCGTCCCGCGCTGCAGAAGCCGGAGGACACTGCCAAGGCATTGGGACAGGCCGAGCGGCTGGCGCTGCAGTCGGACCTTGCCTGGGTCGGGCAATACAACGGCGCCATCACAGGCGACGTCAGCGAGCGCATGGTCAATGCGATCAAGGAATTCCAGAAATCCCGCGGCGCCAAGGAGACCGGCGTGCTCAATCCGCAGGAGCGCGGCGTCCTGGCCGACACCGCCAGGAAAAAGCAGGAGAGTGTCGGCTGGAAGATTCAGACCGATCCCGGCACCGGGGTGCGGCTCGGCATCCCCACCAGACTAGTGCCGCAGCAGGCCAGTGACGCCAACGGCACCAAATGGACCTCGCCTACCGGCACGATCCAGATTCAACTGGCGCGGCGCAAGGAAGCCGGTCCCGTCACGGCAAAGCTCGCCGAACGCGAGAAGAAAGAGCCGGGGCGCAGTATCGACTACACCGTCGTCAAGCCGGATTTCTTCGTGCTCTCCGGCTTGCAGGGCCTGAAGAAATTTTATCTCCGCGGCACCTTCAAGGGCGACGAGGTCCGCATCCTCACCATCCTCTACGATCAGGCGACCGAGAATACGGTTGAGCCGATCGTGATCGCGATGTCGAGTGCGTTCAATGCGTTCCCCGCCGCCGTGCAAACGGCTGGACCGCCGCCGCGCAAGAGCGTGGAATACGGTACCGGTGTCGTCGTCGGCGACGACGGTGCGATTGTCACCGACCGCCAGATCACCGATGGCTGCCTCACGGTTGCGATCGCGGGCTTTGGCAATGCCGACCGCGTCGCCGAGGACAAGGAACACGATCTCGCGCTGCTGCGCATCTATGGCGCGCGCGGGCTGAAAGCGCTCGATCTCACCAACGCCGCCACCAGGACGGCGCTCGATCTCACCGGCATTGCCGATCCTCAGAACCAGGGTGGTGGCGCTGCGGTGAGTACGATCAAGGCTTCGGTGGCCCAGATCGGCGGCCCCCGCGATGTCGTGCTGTCGCCTGCCCCAGCCCTCGGCTTCTCCGGCGCCGCCGCACTCGACGGCGACGGCAAGTTCGCCGGCATCGCGCTGCTGAAGCCGGTTCAACTGGCCGGCCCCACCGATGGCGTGCCCGCCGCGCAGGCGGTGCTGGCGACGGCCGATACCGTGCGCGATTTCCTCAAGGCCCATGGCGTCAGCGCGGCCGCCGGATCGAACGATGCGAAAGCCTCGGTCGTTCGCGTGATCTGCGTGCGAAAGTAGCTCCCTCCCCGCGAGCGGGAGAGAGACAATCAGCTCAGCGTGAACCTGACACCGGCGCGCGCCAACCCGCCGGCGACGCCGATCGGCGTACCGTCCGCGCGCCAGCACGCCGCGCCCGACATCCGGCCATCATCGTGAAACTCGATCGCGTTCATGCCGCCCGCGACCGTCGGCATCACCTGCACCTTGTGTCCCATCGAGGTCAGCTTTGCCCGCACGCTTTCCGGCACCGCCGATTCGACTTCCAGTGCGTTGCCCTCGGTCCAGACCCGCGGCGCTTCGACCGCCTCCTGCAGACTCATGCCGTGATCGATCAGGTTGATCAGCGCCTGCATCGCGCTTGGGAAGATCCGTTTTCCGCCGGGCAGGCCGAGTGCATAGACGAGCCTGCCGTCGCGCAACGCCATCATCGGTGACATCGAGGTGGTGACGCGCTTGCCCGGCGCCAGCGAGAGCGCATGGCCGGGACGCGGATCGTAAAGATTCATGTAGTTGTTCGGGATGGTGCCGAGGCCCGGAATCAGGATCTTGGCGCCGAACAGATTATTGATGGTCTGGGTGGTCGCGACCACGTTGCCAAACGCATCCGCCGCCGTCATGTGGGTGGTGTGCGCGCTCTCGAGCTGCGCCACGCCGGCGCCCCACCCTTGCGCACGGTCCGGATCGATCGCGCGGCGGCGTTCGCCGGCATATTCCTTCGAAGTCAGCCGCTCGACCGGGACGTTGATGAATTCAGGGTCGCCACTGGCGGCGGCGCGGTCGGCGAAGGCGATCTTCAGCACTTCCGCCAGGTAATGGATGTTGGCGGCGGAGCCGAAGCCGAGCTTCGCGATATCGTAGCCTTCGAGAATGTTGAGCATTTGCGCGATGTGCACGCCGGACGCCGCAGGCGGTGGCGGCCCCAGAATTTCCCAGCCGCGATAATCGGCGCGGATCGGCTGGCGCTCGACGGTCCTGTAGCGCGTAAGATCCTCGCGGGTGATGAAGCCACCATTCCGCTTCATGTAGTCGACGAGGATATCGCCGAGCGGGCCGTGATACAGCGCGGCCTCGCCGCGCTGGGAGATGTAGGTCAGCGTTTCCGCATATTCCGACTGCACCACGCGCTCGCCGGGCTTGAGCGGGATGCCGTTCGGCAGATAGATCGCCGAAATATCCTTGTCCTTGAGCATCTCCGCGGCGCCGTCGGTGATGCATTCGTGCAGATAAGGCGTGGCCGCATAGCCGCGCGAGGCGTGCTTGATGGCGGGCTGCATGACGTCGGCGAGCGACATGGTGCCGAACCGCTGCAGCGTCTCGCACCAGGCCTTCAGCGAGCCGGGAACGGCGACGGCTTTCGGACCGTTGAGATTTTCTTCGCCCACGGTATCGAACACGTCATGCGCCGAGCCGGGTTTCGAGGTGTAGCTGTCGGGCCTGACCGCCAGCGGCACCGTGCTCTGGCCGTCAATGAAGCGATGGCTGCCATCGGCCAGCCGGATATGGGCCATGCCGCCGCCGATGATGCCGACCATCATCGGCTCGACCACCGTCAGCGCAAAAAGCGTCGCAATTGCCGCATCGATGGCGTTGCCGCCGGCCGCCAGCATCTCGGCGCCGGCGCTCGACGCCAGCGGGTGATTGCTGACCACCATACCCCGGCTCCCCGTCGCCGGCTGCTTTTGGCAGGTAAAACCGGTGGTTGCGCGATCCCGCCAATGACCCGTCATGTGCTGCCCGCCTTTTTATTGTCGTTTTCTGGCATCAGCCGGCGAAATTCGAGCGCGGCCGTGTTCGCCCGGGATAGCCAGAATTCCACAATCCTGCATGATTGCAAGGTGAGTGATTCGGACATCCGCGATCTCTTCCTTTGGATCGGACTGGCTACGTCTGGGCGGGCTTAAGGCTCGCCGCCGCAGAATGCGGGCTTCTTGTAAAGCGTATCCAAAAGACCGCTGAAAGCTATCCAAAGGACTTGAAATGCAGACGATCGTACTGGCCACCCAGAAGGGCGGCTCCGGCAAGAGCACGCTTGCCATCAGCCTCGCGCTTGCCGCCACCCGGGCCGGACACGCCGTGCGCCTGATCGAGACCGACGCGCAGGGCACGCTTTCCAACTGGCAGCGCCGCCGTCCCTATGCCGACCCCGTGGTCGAACCCATCTACGCCGCCCGCGAGGTCGAACAGCGCCTGCAATCGCTCGGTCGCGAGGGCGTAACGCTGACGATCGTCGATACCGCCGCCGGCGTCAGTGCCGCGACCGTTTCGGCCATTCGCTACGCCGACTTCTGCCTGATTCCGACCCGCCCGAGCATCGCAGACATCGAAGCCACCGCCGCGACGCTCAGCGTCATCAGGGCCTGGCAGAAGCCATTTGCTTACGTCATGAACCAGACCCCGATCCGGAGCGCCGCGCGCCTTGCCTATGCGGAAAATGCGGTCGGCGATGAGGCCGCGCTCGACGCCGCCGATATCGTTGCGAGACCCTTGATCGTCATGCGCAACGATTACCAGGACGCGCTGAGCGCCGGCCTTGCGGTCTGCGAATTCGCACCGGGCGGCAAGTCCGCCGAGGAAATCCGCAGCCTCTGGCAGTGGGTCGAGACGAGGTTGGGCAACGGGGCGGAAGCTTACGACGAGCCTGTCGTCGACGAGGTGGTGGAAGCGCCCGCGATTCTTCCGGCAATGGCTGCGCTGACCCCGATCCAGTACGACGGCGCCAGCTTTCTGAGAGCGCCGGCCCAGCGCTGAACCACAACGGACGCTAGCGAACGCAATCCAGACCACCAGCCCCGGCTGGATTGCTTCGCTACGGCTTGCGGCGCAGCCAGTTTTCCCGCGTCACGCGCCATTTTTCCGCGAGCGTCTGACCGCTGTGATGGGCAAGCTCGATATAGCCGACGAGTTCGGCGCCGGTCTTTTGCTTGACGCGGCGTGACGCCACGTTGGTCGCCGCATTGCAGGCGTAGAAGCTCTCGATCCCGAGCGTGCGGAAGGCAAAATCGTTCACCGCCGAGACGGCTTCGCTCATCAAGCCCTGATTCCAGTAGCGCTCGGCAAGCCAGAAGCCGCGATTGCCCTTCGCATCGTCCGACCCGGGGCGAAAGCGAATATTCCCGATCGCCTCGCCATCGCCGCCGCGCAGCACCAGCATCCAGTTGTAGATCTCTTCCCCCGCGGCGACCTTTTCCAACTCCCGCATAATGAAAGTCTCCGCGCCGTTCTCCGGATATGGCCAGGGAACGACCTGCGCGAGGTGCTGGATGATGTTCCAGTTGTTGAAATGGCGCTGGATAGCGGGCGCATCCGACATCGCGAGCGGCCGCAGGATCAGTCGCGCGGTTTGTAGCGTCGGTGTTCTGGTCATTTCTGGCATTTCGGGCACCAGAAGGTCGACCGGCCGTTCTGAACGAAGCGCCGCACGATGCCGCTGCATCCCTTGGTGTGGCACTTCTCGCCTTCACGATCATAGACCTGAAACGAATGCTGGAAATAGCCAAGTTCGCCCGAAGTCAGGCGATGATCGCTGATCGAGGAGCCGCCGGCCTTGATCGCCTGATTCAGCACCGAATGAATCGCTCCCACCAGCCGCTCCGCATGATCAGTCGGCTCGGCCTTCTTGGTGGCCAGTGTCGCCGCTAGCCGGCGCGGCGACAGCTGCGAGCGGAACAGCGCTTCGCAGACATAGATATTGCCGAGCCCCGCGACAACGCGCTGATCGAGCAGCGCAGCCTTCAGGCTGGTCTTCTTGTTGAAACACGAGTGCGCCAGCATCGCGGCATCGAATTCGTTGCCGAGCGGTTCCGGGCCGAGATCCTTCAGCAGCGGCTCTTCCTCCAGCGCGTTGCGGGCGATGATCTTCATGTAGCCGAAGCGGCGCGGGTCGTTGAACACGATCGCCGCGCCCGATGACATGTGAAAAATCACGTGATCGTGTGCGCGGTCCTCGCTGCGCGGATGGTGGAATTGTCCCGGCGCGGCGTCGCCATTGTCTTCCAGCACCCGGAAGGAGCCCGACATGCCCAGATGCATCAGCAGCACGTCGCCGGAGCCGAGATCCGCCATCAAATATTTGGCGCGGCGGCCGAGACCGGTCACGGTCTGACCCTCCAGCCGCGCGATAAAGTCTTTTTGAAAGGGAAACCGAAGATCCTTGCGGCGAGCCTCGGCTTTGAGGATTTTCGACCCCTCCATGGCGGGCTGCAGGCCGCGGCGGACGGTCTCAACTTCAGGCAATTCAGGCATGCAGGCATTCACCTTATGGAGGTGACGTGATAGCGCCATTGCGGCGGGCACGCTATGGTCCGGTACTGGAGTAAATCTAATGGCTCGGCCGGATCAAACCACCCATTTTGGCTTCAGGGACGTGCCCCTGGGGGAAAAACAGACGCTGGTGAACGATGTGTTTCACAGCGTGGCATCCCGCTACGACCTGATGAACGATCTGATGTCGGCAGGCCTGCACCGGGTCTGGAAGGACATCATGATCAATGCGCTGAACCCGCCGAAGGGCGACGCGCCGTTTGCGCTGCTCGACGTCGCCGGCGGCACCGGCGATATCGCCTTTCGCGCCGCCGGAAAGGCCGGCGCCGGATTCCATGCCACCGTGTGTGACATCAATACCGATATGCTCGAGGTCGGCCGCAATCGCGCCCTGGCGCGGCATCTCGACGACAAGGTTTCGTTCGTCGAGGGCAATGCCGAGGCGCTGGCGTTTGGCGATCGCGCCTTCGACGCCTACACGATCGCGTTCGGCATCCGCAACGTGCCGCGGATCGATGCCGCGCTTCGCGAAGCCTATCGCGTGCTGCGGCCCGGCAGCCGGTTTTTGTGCCTGGAATTCTCCACCGTCGACGTCCCCGGGCTCGACCGTCTGTACGATTTCTTTTCGTTCAACGTCATCCCGCCGCTCGGCCGCGCCGTGACGGGTGACGCCGATTCCTATCAGTACCTTGTCGAATCGATCCGGAAGTTCCCCCGGCCCAATGCATTCGGCGAGATGATCCGCGACGCCGGCTTTGCGCGGGTGAAGTGGGAAAGCCTCTCCGGCGGCATCGTGGCGCTGCATTCGGGCTGGCGTTTGTGATTTCTGCGGCGACCCACATCGCGCGCCTTGTCCGCGCCGCTTACGTATTCGCGCGCGAAGGCGTGTTCGGTGTCGTCGATCCGAGCCTGGTGCCGCCGCCCGGGCAGCTTGCGCTACGGCTGGCGCGGCTGATCGAACGCCCCGGCGCCAAATCCGGACCGCGGCTGTCGCGCGCATTGACGCGGCTCGGACCGGCCTACCTCAAGCTCGGGCAGTTTCTGGCAACCCGGCCCGACGTGGTCGGCGTGGCGATGGCGCGCGACCTGGAAAGCCTGCAGGACCGGTTGCCTCCATTTTTGCAAGGCGAAGCCGAGGCCGTGATCGCGGCGTCGCTGGAACGCCCTGTGGCGCAGGCTTTTGCCAGCCTCGGACCGCCGGTTGCCGCCGCCTCGATCGCGCAGGTGCATCGTGGCGAGGTGGAGCGCGACGGCGCCCGCCATCCGGTCGCCGTCAAGGTGCTCCGGCCCAATGTCGCCGCGCGTTTCCGCCGCGATCTCTCCGATTTCTTCTTTGTCGCGCACAATGCGGAAGCCCATTCGGCCGAAGCGCGGCGACTGCGGCTGATCGAGGTCATCAACACGATGTCGCGCTCGGTCTCGATGGAGATGGACCTACGCCTCGAAGCGGCCGCCCTGTCCGAGATGGCGGAGAACACCCGCGACGATCCGGATTTCCGCGTGCCTGTCGTCGACTGGGACCGCACTACCCACAACGTGCTGACGATGGAGTGGATCGACGGCATCGCGCTGAACGACCACGCGCGCCTCGGGCAATCGCATGTCGACCTGCCTGATCTCGGCCGCAAGGTGATCCAGAGTTTTCTGCGCCACGCGCTGCGCGACGGCTTCTTCCATGCCGACATGCATCCGGGCAACCTGTTCCTCGACGATGCCGGCCGGCTGGTGGCGGTCGATTTCGGCATCATGGGCCGGCTCGGGCTGAAGGAGCGGCGTTTCCTCGCCGAGATCCTGCTGGGCTTCATCACGCGCGACTATCGCCGCGTCGCCGAGGTGCATTTCGAGGCAGGCTACGTGCCGGGCCATCACTCCGTGGAGAACTTCGCGCAAGCCATCCGCGCCATCGGCGAGCCGATCCATAATCGCACCGCTGAAGAAATCTCGATGGCGAAGCTCCTGACGCTGCTGCTCGAGGTCACCGGGCTGTTCGACATGCAGACCCGGCCCGAACTGATCCTGCTGCAGAAGACCATGGTGGTGGTCGAGGGGGTCGCGCGCGGGTTCGATCCCAAGCTCGATATCTGGAAGGTCGCCGACCCCGTGGTGCGCGAATGGATCGAACGCAATCTCGGTCCGGTCGGGCGGATTCAGGGGGCGATGTCGGGCGCGGGCGAACTCGGCCGGGTGATGGCGAGCCTGCCGGCGATCGCCTCGCGGGCGGTTGCCGTGCTCGAGAACATGGAGAAGATGACCCGGGAAGGCCTGACGCTTTCGCCGGAGACGATTGCGGCCATGGGCCGGGCCGAGAGCCGCAAGAACCGCTGGCGGACCGTGGCGCTCTGGATCATCGCCGCCACCTTTATCGGGATTCTGGTCGCCATCCGGCAGTTATGATTGCAATGCTATCACGTTGTGATAGCATTGATTGCATAACAAGATGGAGGTCGTCATGGCCAGCCTGACCATCCGAAAGCTCGACGAGACCGTCAAAGCCTATCTGCGCCTCCGGTCGGCGGGGAACGGACGTTCTGTCGAAGAGGAAGTCCGGGTCATCCTCGGCGAGCTGATCCAGGGACGCGCCGAATTACCGGGCGGCACTTCCCTGCCGGCATCCACACCAGCGCCGCAACCCGTGGGCGCTTCCGCCGAACGGAGCGTCACCCTGATCATCGGCGGCGGGATTGCCGCCTTCAAGTCGCTTGAGCTGATCCGGCGGCTGAAGGAGCGGCACGTCAACGTCCGCTGCGTGCTGACCAAGGCCGCGCAGCAATTTGTCACGCCGCTTTCCGCCAGTGCCTTGTCGCATGAGCGCGTCTATACGGATCTGTTTGACCCCGAGAGCGAGTTCGACGCCGGCCATATCCGGCTTGCCCGCGAATGCGACCTGATCGTGGTGGCGCCGGCGACCGCGGACCTGATGGCGAAGATGGCGCAGGGCCATGCCGACGATCTCGCCAGCGCAATTCTGCTGGCGGCCGACCGGCCGATCCTGCTGGCGCCCGCGATGAACCCACTGATGTGGAACAACGCCGCCACCCGCCGCAACGTGCTGCAGCTTCGACGCGACGGCGTCCACATGATTGGCCCCAACGCCGGCGAGATGGCTGAGTCCAATGAGGCCGGCGTCGGACGAATGTCGGAGGCGATCGAAATCGCTGCCGCCGCCGTCGACATCCTGCGTCCGACGCGACCGCGCCCGCTCGCGGGCAAGCGCGTGCTGATCACGGCGGGACCGACGCATGAGGCGATCGACCCCGTGCGCTACATCGCCAACCGCTCCTCCGGCAAACAGGGCTTTGCCATCGCCGCCGCGGCACAGGCTGCGGGCGCCGACGTCACCCTCGTTTCCGGCCCGGTCGAGTTGCGCGATCCCGCGGGCGTCACGGTGATCCGCGTGGAATCGGCGCGCGACATGCTGCACCGGGTGGAGGCCGCGCTGCCGGCCGACATCGCGATCTTCGCCGCCGCCGTTGCCGACTGGCGTGTCGTCAATGAGGGCGAGCAGAAGCTGAAGAAGACTTCCGCCGGCATGCCGCCGCTGCAACTGATCGAAAACCCCGACATTCTCGCGACGATCTCGAAACTGCAGGACAAGCGGCCGCCGCTGGTGATCGGCTTTGCCGCCGAGACCGAGCATTTGATCGACAACGCCAAAGCCAAGATCGCGCGCAAGGGCTGCGACTGGATCGTCGCCAACGACGTCTCGCCGGCAACCGGCGTGATGGGCGGCGACCGCAACACCGTTCACCTGTTGACGCGCGATGGCGCCGACGAGATCAAGGTTGATTCCTGGCCTGTGATGACCAAGGAACAGGTCGCGACCGAACTGGTCGCGAAAATCGCAGCGACGGTGGAGAAGAATTCGTGAGCACGACAGTGAAGGTCGACATCCGCCAGCTGCCGCACGGTGAAGGTCTCGCGCTGCCGGCCTATCAGAGCGCGGACGCTGCCGGACTCGATCTGCTTGCGGCAGTGCCGGCGGAGACGCCCCTGGTGCTGTCTCCCGGCAAGTACGCTATGGTGCCGACCGCACTCACGATCGCGCTGCCTTCCGGATACGAAGCGCAGGTTCGGCCACGCTCCGGGCTCGCCGCCAAGCACGGCGTCACCGTGCTGAACTCGCCCGGCACGGTGGACGCGGATTACCGCGGCGAGATCAACGTGCTCCTGATCAATCATGGCGATACCCCATTCCCGATCCGGCGTGGCGAGCGCATCGCGCAGATGGTGATCGCGCCCGTCGTGCAGGCAGAACTGGTTCCGGCAGATTCGCTTACGGTAACCGAGCGCGGTAGCGGCGGTTTTGGTTCGACTGGCCGCTGAATCGATTCAAATTCGAGCGGTTGGACTCATCGTTCCGCCGCTTTTTTCACAGCCAATTTAGCGTTCACGGTCTGGACTCTTACCGGCCGACTCCCGAAGGGGATACTCTCGATCCGATTCGTGCTCGGCGGGGGTAGCGCCGGGCGTGCAGTCGTGCGTTTTTGGGGCAAATAATGTCGGGCGTAGTCGCGGCGATGCGTCGAACCCTGCTGTCGTGCACCTCACTGGCGCGCCACGGCGTGATTGCGCTTGTCATCGCCCTTCCCGCCTCGCTGGAACCCGCTTTGGCAGCTGAATTGAATATTACACAGACACTTTCCGCTCTATTCGACCTCAACCACCAGGAATTTGCGGCGCTGACAACGGCGCTGTCGCTGCTCGGTTTTACCGTGGTGGCCGCGATCCTGCTGATGCGCACGCGCATTCGGGCCACCCGAATCGAACTCAATCTGCGTTCCGACATCGCCGACCTGCAGGTGAAGGCCGACCGGCTGCGCGCGCTGCTGTTCGCCGAACCCCAGGTCCTGATCGCCTGGGCCGCGGGCGACAACCGGCCCCAGATCAGCGGCGACATCTCGCTCCTGATCTCGCAGGACGCGATGTCGAATTCACCGCAACGCATCCTCGCCTTTGGTACCTGGTTGCCGCCGGAACCAGCGTTGCAGATGGACCATGCGGTCGATGCCCTGCGCGAGGCCGGCGAAGGCTTTCTGCTCAATCTCTCCACTTCGAACGGCCGCGCCATCGAAGCGATGGGTCGCGCGATCGGAGGCCAAGCCATTGTACGGATTCGGGAACTCGGGGGCTTGCGCCGTGAGCTCGCCGAATCCAATCTGCGCTACAGGACGCTGCTGGAGGAGACGGAGCTGTTGCGCGACTTCACCGCCGCGGCGCCCTGGCCGATCTGGGCCAAGAGCGTCGAAGGCAATCTGCGTTACGCCAATGCGGCCTATGTGCGCGCCACCGAGGGCGCCAGCGTCGCGGATACGATTCGCCGCAACCTCGAACTGCTGGAGAACGACCAGCGCGCCGAGATGGGCCGGGTGCTGAACGACAACGCCACCTTCAGCGCGCGGCTGCCGATCGTGGTCGGCGGCGAGCGGCGAATTTACGACGTTCAAACGCTCAAGCTCGGCGGCGGCAGCGCCGGGATCGCCATCGACGCCAGCGAGGCGACCGCACTGCGGGATGCCATGGAGCGGATGACGGAAGCCCATCGCCGTACCCTCGACCAGCTGTCATCGGGCGTTGCCGTGTTCGACGGCCAGCGGCGGCTTTCCTTTTACAACGAGTCCTACCGGCGGCTGTGGGGCCTCGATCAGGCCTTCCTCGATTCCAACCCCGATGATTCGAGCGTGCTCGACCGGCTGCGCGCGGCGCGCAAATTGCCCGAACAGCCCGACTTCCGGGCCTGGAAAGCCAAGCTGCACCAGGCCTATCGCGCCCTGGAGCCGGAGAACTACACCTGGTTCCTGCCGGATGGCCGGGCGCTTAGCGTGGTCACCACGCCGAACCTCGAAGGCGGCGTCACCTATCTGTTCGACAACGTCACCGAAAGCCTCGATCTCGCACGCCGCTATGACCGGCTGACCCGGGTGCAGCACGAGACGCTCGACAATCTGGCTGAAGCCGTCGCGGTGTTCGGCAGCAATGGCCGCGTCGAACTGTTCAATCCTGCTTTCGCGAAAATGTGGAAGCTGCCGGCGGAAGCGCTCAAGGAGCAGCCTCACATCGAGACCGTGGAGGCGTGGTGCAAGCCGCTGTTCGACGACGCGCCGACCTGGCGCGCGCTGCGCGAAGCGATCACGGGAATCGAGAACCGCGCGCAGGTGGCGCTGAAACTCGAGCGCAAGGACGGCAGCGTGCTGGACTGCATGACCATGCCGCTGCCCGACGGCGCGACGCTGCTGACCTTCCAGGACATCAGCGATACCGAGAATGTCGAGCGCGCGCTGCGCGAACGCAACGAGGCGCTGGAGGCCGCCGACCAGATGAAGGTGGATTTCGTCCACCACGTGTCCTACGAACTGCGTGCGCCACTGACCACCATCATCGGCTTCGCGCATTTCCTCAGCGATCCGTCGACTGGCCCGTTGACGCCGAAGCAGGCCGAGTATCTCGACTACGTCACCAAGTCGACCAACGCGCTGCTGGCGCTCACCAACAACATCCTCGATCTCGCCACCATCGATGCCGGCGCGATGAAGCTCGAGCTCG
>Ga0268266_10001793_pt1 | contig 24331 bp, 25 predicted proteins | sample KBSS13metaG_FD_190356 | JGI IMG/M metagenome (GOLD analysis project Ga0268266, IMG submission 190356) | Switchgrass rhizosphere microbial communities from Kellogg Biological Station, Michigan, USA - KBS S1-3 metaG (SPAdes) (version 2) | ecosystem: Host-associated > Plants > Roots > Rhizosphere... | reverse complement strand
CCCAACCACGCGCCGCTGGCCGTCGCCGAGCAGTTCGCGCTGCTGGAGGCCGCGCACCCCGGCCGCATCGACCTCGGCATCGGCCGCGCACCGGGCTCCGACCCGGTGACCTCGATGGCGTTGCGCGGCGCCGCGGGCCGCGACGACCGTGACATCGAGGCGTTCCCGGAGTATCTAGACGACGTGGTCGCGCTGATGAGTGCCCGCGGTGTTCGGGTGCCCCTGCCGCGGGATTTGATGCGGGAGAACTACGTCCTCAAGGCGACGCCGTCGGCGGTGACGGAGCCGAAGCTGTGGCTGCTTGGCTCCTCGATGTACTCGGCCCACTTGGCCGCGGCCAAGGGCTTGCCGTATGTGTTCGCGCATCACTTCTCGGGCCAAGGCACAGCCGAGGCACTCGAGGTGTACCGCTCGGAATTTCGGTCGAGCGACCTGGCGGCCGAGCCGGTGACGTTCTTGACAGTCAACGCGGTCGTTGCCGAAACCCGCGACGAGGCAATGGCTTTGCTGTTGCCGAACCTCCAGATGATGGGTCGGCTGCGGACGGGCCAGCCGCTGGCCGCGCTCGATCTTGTCGAGGATGCCGAACAGCAGGAGATGACCCCGCAGGCGCAACGCGTTATCGAAGGAGCGCTGCGGCGTGCGGTCGTCGGCTCACCAACCGAGGCGGCCGATCAAGTGCGTGCGCTCGCCGAGGAGTTCGGCGTTGACGAGGTGATGGTGAACCCGGTCGCATCGGCGCGCCGCGGCACCGATCCCGCAACCGCACCCGCCCGGGACACCACGCTGGAATTGCTTGCCAAGGAGCTCTTCTAGAGTCGCTGCCGGCGTGCCACGCTTGCCGCATGTTCGAACGGTTTACCAATGGCGCGCGGATGGCAATCGTCGACTCCCAGGGCGAAGCCCGGTCGCTCAATCACGCCTGGATCGGGACCGAGCACATCCTGCTGGGCGTGATGGGCCGGGGTCGGGACGAGGCTGTCGATCAAGTGCTCGGCGCGGCGGGAGTCGAGATCGACGCGGTGCGCGAACAGGTCAAGCAGATATTCGGCGTCGGTGATGAAGAGCCGCCGTCTCATATTCCCTTCAATGACCAGGCCAAGAAAGGGCTCGAGTCGTCGCTGCGGCAGTCGATGAAGCTCGGCCACGATCACATCGGCTCAGGCCACGTGTTGCTCGGTATGTTGCTTGTCGGCGACGGCGGTGCGGTGCAGGTCTTGACCCGACTAGGCGCCGACGTGGACGGACTGGTGCAACAGATCCGGCCGGACTAGGGCTCCAGCACGACGACAGGGATGGGTCGTGACGTCCGCTTCTGGTAGGCCTCGTAGCGGTTGGCGTTGTTCTTGTTGACGATCTGCCACAGCCGCGCGTAATCCGGATCGTCGGGTAGCACGGGCTTGGCCGTCACGCCGAATCGCTTTGGGCCGACGTTGATCTCGATCTTCGGGTTGGCCTTCAAATTGTGGTACCAACCGGGCGCCTTGGGGTCGCCGCCTTTCGACGCGACCACCAGATAGTTGCCGCCGTCCTTGGCATAGGTCAGTGAATTGGTCCGTTGCATCCCGGTCTTCGCACCGACGGTGTGCAGCAGCAGGTTGGGCGGCGTGCCGGGCAGAATCCGGTGCCCGATCCGGCCGTTGGTGCCCTTGTAGATCTTGTCGTGCAGCATCAGCAACGGAAGACCGATGTATTTCTCCCACGCAGGCATACCACTCATGACGCTCAGTCTTGCGTAGCCGAGTCCAGTTCCGCCAGGGCCTCGCGCAGCAACCGGCCGGACTCCTCGCGATCGGGGTCTTTGCGCAGCAGCATGCCCTTGGCGAACGACAGCTTGTCGCCGTTCTGCCGCGGCAGCACGTGCAGATGGATGTGGAAAACCGACTGGAAGGCGGCCTTGCCGTCGTTGATGACGACATTGTTGCCGTCGGCATGCAGCCCCGACTGGCGGGCCGCCCGGGCAATGCGCTGGCCGATGCGCACCATGTCGGCGACCGTCTCCGAAGGCGTATCGGTCAGGTCGACCGTGTGGCGCTTGGGGATGACCAGGGTGTGGCCGCGGGTGAACGGCCGGATATCGAGAATCGCCAGATACTCGTCGTCCTCGTAGATCCGGATGGCCGGGGCCTCGCCGGCGACGACGGCGCAGAAGACACAGGACATTCCGCCACGTTAGCTACCCATGTTCTCCTTGGCCCACTCGGCCATCCGGCGGTCGCGTTCCTCAGCCGAGACCTCCTCGACGCGGGTCATCACGGTCCAGCGCTGGCCGAACGGGTCGAGGATCGAGGCGAAGCGGTCGCCGGTGACGAATGTCTGCGCCGGTTCGCGGATGGTGGCGCCTGCCTGCTCGGCCTTGGCCACGACCGCGTCGACGTCCTCGCAGTAGAAGCCGATGGAGTGGGTGGCCGGGGCCTTCGGGTCGGGCGCGGCGATCTGATACGCCTCGGCGGGGTCGCCCAGCTGCAGGCGACCATTGCCGAAGTCGAGCTCAGCGTGCGCAACCGTCCCGTCGGGACCGTCCATTCGGTCGACGAGCTTGGCGCCGAACACCGAAACGTAGAAGTCGATCGCGGCCGCGGCGCCGTCGATGCACAGGAACGGGGTCAGGGTGGTGTAGCCCTCTGGAATTGGTTTGACGCTCATGTCCACCATCCTGGTCGGTCGCGTGAAGGACGTATTGGAGAAACGCGTCAGCCGGGGACGACGGGGCCCGGTTTCGGTTTGAGGATCAGACTGAAAACCAGGGCGACCACCCCGATGACGACACAGGCCCACAGCGCTGCTTGAAAGCTCGCGACAGTGCCGGTACCGACAACCGGTCCGGCCCAAGCGAATCCGGCCGCACCGCCAATGCCGAACGCTACGCCGTTGATGCCGGGTAGCGCGCCTGGTTCGTCGTCGGCAGCCTGCACGACGCCCAACGTGCTCACGGCGGTCAACAGCACACCGGTGCACGTGAATCCGAACACCACCATCAGGGCGACGATCATGGAAAGGTTTTCGACGAAGAGCGCAAGAAGCGCGGTGACCACGATGGAGGAGGCGACGCCGGCACGCAGCACCGTGACGAAGCCGATCCGCACCGCGAGCCTGCCGGCCAAAGGGGCGCTGATCAATTGGACGATTGCGGCAGGCGTCAGAAGCAACAGTGCGGTCATGGTGCCGTCGAGGGCGAAGCCGGAGTCATGGTCCTCACCGATCGACGGGACGATGAACGTCAGGACAGTCATGAACGACGCGATGCACAGGATGGTCGCGACAATCAGCGGCCACGCCTGACGTGAGCGCAGATGCTCGACGGCCACCAGCGGATGTGCCAGCCTGCTGTCGACCACGATGAGCGCAATCAGGGCCACGGCTCCCGTGCCGATCCAGGCGAGTGCGACGGGGGAGGCCCAGCCCTCGCGGGCGCCGTAGCCGAGGAACAGGTTGGCTCCAGTAGCGGTCAGCGACAACAGAACCGCGCCCAGCCAGTCCATCCGATCGGCGCCCGATCGGAACGGATGATCGGCAGGGACGGTCTTCCACGCGAACGCGAGAGCGGCGACGCCGACGATCAGACTCAGTCCGAAAATCGACCGATATCCCAGCCGGTCGACCATGACACCACCAAGTAGGGAGTCGAACCCGGCGACGCCACCGTTGATCGCGGTGACAAGTCCGCAACAGGTGCCGAACGCAGGCCCGCTGAGGTGCTGGCGCATGATCAGGAACGCAAGTCCGAACGCAATAACGCTGCCGCCCTGCAGGATTCGGCCGACAACCAGGAGTCCCAGCGTCGTGCTCACGATGCAGAGCACGGTGCCGATGCACATGACGACCATCACGCCGAGCAGAACGCGTTTGCGTCCGACGTAATCGCTCCACCGGATGAGCACCACGCTGGAAACCGCGCCTGCCAGCGAGAAGTACGTCGACATCGTCGCGAACGCGCCTCGGCCGAACTGCTCGTTGATGGTGTGGATCGCGGGGATCAGCATCGTCGTGTTGAGCTGGAAGGCGACCACGGAGACGATCAGCGCCGCCACCATCAGGACGGTCTGGTTCCTGGACATGGCATGGTCCACGATGCTCGCCCCCCACCGTCACGCTGTCGGCATCGTATGTCGTCGGCCCGCATGGTTAGGCTGATCCGCGTGTCCGACTACCTAGACCTTGACGAAGACCTTGACGAAGAACTGACCGATGAGTCCGAAGATGACGGGACAGTAGAGGACGAAAACGGCCACACGCTTTCGATTCGTCGTGCCACCGGGGAAGAGGTGCTCACGATCTTTTCGCCGAGCGAGGAGTGGAGCGTCTACCTGGCGCCCGGCGGCGCGATGACGAATGCGTTCGTCGGCACCCCAGGCGCCCCGCTGGTCTGGGTGAATGCGGCCGATCGGTCGATCGAGCGCGACGAAGATGGCACGTACATCATCCGCATCGACTAGCAGTTTCGTAGCCTGACTCTTATGGGCGCCCGTGACACCGCGACACAAGCGGCGCCCATCCGCGGCGTGGTCGGACGGGCAGGCAGCGCGTCGGCGTTCGACCTCGATCGGTGGGCGCCCTCGGACGGGACGGCACGGTTCGTCGAGCACTTCTGGTCGGTCCGCTGGGACCTTCGGGACCAAGGGCCGTTCGACAGCACGGTCATCACCTTCCCTTCGCTGCACCTCACGCACGAGTGGGGCGATGACGGTCCGCGCCACGGCTTTCCGCTGCCGAACACCTTGGTGCACGGCGTGGTGGAGCGTGTGTTCCACACGACGATCAGTGAGCGTGGCTGCGTCGTCGGTGCCCGGTTCCGGCCGGGTGGTTTCACCGCGCGCTTCGGCCGCGACGTCGCCGCGTTGACCGGGCGCGTGCAGCCGGTGGACGACGAATTGTTCGGCCGGGCAATCCATCTCGACGACGACGTCGATGCCGCATCGGCTCGCATGGACGAGCTCATCGGTGACTACCCAGGCGACCTCGACCCCACGTTTGTGGCATTGACGCATCTGGTCGACCGGATCCGCGACGACGATCGGCTGCATCGGGTCGAGCAGGTGATGCAGCATTCGCCGTGGAGCGCGCGCACCACGCAGCGGGTGTTTCGCCGTTATGTCGGCGTGCCGGTCAAGTGGGTGCTGTGCCGCTACCGGCTGCAGCAGGCGGCCCTGGAGATCGAAAGCCAGCCAGGCGTCGATCATGCCGACCTTGCCGTCCGGCTCGGCTGGTACGACCAGGCGCACTTCATCAATGACTTCCGCGACATGCTGGGCACCACACCGGGCGAATACGCCTCGACCCACGGAAATTAGGAGATGGCGTGGACACTCATGAGCTCGTCTTCGCAGGCGCCGCTGAGCAGGCCCGCGCGCTTGCCGACGGCGTCGTCACGGCACCTGCGCTGCTGGACGTCTACCTGGAGCGCATCGGCCGCCTTGACCCGGAGCTGAGGTCGTATCGGGTGGTGCTGGCCGACGGTGCGCGGCAGGCCGCCGTCGCCGCGCAGGCCAGGTTGGACGCAGGGGAGCGGCTGCCGCTGCTGGGGGTGCCCATCGCCATCAAGGACGACGTCGACGTCGCGGGCGAGGTCACGACGTATGGCAGTGCCGCGCACGGGCCTGCCCGCACGCAGGACGCGGAAGTGGTGCGGCGGCTGCGTGACGCGGGAGCGATCATCATCGGAAAGACCGCGGTGCCCGAGATGATGGTGTGGCCGTTCACTGAGACGCTCGCGTTCGGGGCGACGCGCAACCCGTGGAACACCGCCTACACGCCCGGCGGGAGCAGCGGGGGCAGCGGTGCGGCGGTGGCCGCGGGTTTGGCGGCCATGGCCCTGGGATCCGATGGCCTGGGATCGATTCGGATTCCGTCGACGTGGTGCGGGTTGTTCGGCATCAAACCGCAACGCGACCGGGTGCCGCTGGCGCCGCACGACGACGCATGGAACGGGTTGAGCGTGAACGGCCCGATGGCGCGGACAGTGGAAGACGCCGCACTGTTTCTGGATGTGACTGCGCCCGGCAACGGGTTCGTCGCCGCGGCCAAGCAGGCGCCGGGAAGATTGCGGATTGCGTTGAGCACCAAGGTGCCTCCGCCACTGACGGCGCGGGTCGGTAAGGCGCAGCGGGCGGCGGTCGAGCAGGCGGGAAAGCTGCTGCGGGAATTAGGTCACGAGGTGATCAACAGGGATCCCGACTATCCGCTTTCGGGGGTCTATGGGCACGCGTTGCCTCGCTACTTCCACGGGGTGTATGACGACGTGAAGACGCTGCCGCACCCGGAGCGGCTGGAGCGTCGCACCCGTGCGTTCGCGCGGATCGGCGGACTGCTCTCGGATCGTCGGATGAACGCGATCAGAGGGGCGGAAAGCGAAGTGGCCGAACGTATCCAGTCGATCTACGACGACGTCGACGTGGTCATCACGCCAGGAACGGCGACGGGCCCGTCGAAGGTCGGGGCCTATCAGCGGCGAGGGGCGATCGCGACGTTGTCGCTCGTCGCTCTGCGGGTTCCGTTCCAGGCGATGTTCAATGTGACGGGACAGCCGGCCGCGGTGGTGCCGTGGGACCTGGACGGCAATGGCCTGCCGACGTCGATTCAGTTGGTGGGCAAGCCATTCGATGAGGCGACATTACTGTCGTTGGGAGCGCAGATCGAGCAGGCCAGGCCATGGGCGCAGCGCCGCCCGCCGGTGTCCTAGCCCTTAAGTACCGCGAGGGTGCGTGTCTGCACACGACACGCCACCAATTTCTGGCATTTTGTGCACGCTCGCGGACTCTGCCGGGCCGCTATCAACCGTCGATCATGGCTTCCCGCCACGCGGCCAGCTTGTCCTCGTAACGCATGGTCTGGGCGGGGCTGGTCGACGGCAGCCGTCGGTAGTGGAAGTCGGGCTCGACGCGGACCAGGCGGTTGAAGTTCTTCTCGGCGGCGGCGCCGTTGAAGTACACCCGCGAAATGTCGGGATACCGCTCGAATAGCTCGCCAAAGTCGTTGGCTACCATGCTGTCTGGTTCGACGGCCGAGTCCAGGCTGCCGACGCGACGGCAGGACCGCAGCACGTCCCACACTGCGATGCCATTTGCAGTCAGCGCCGCCGTCCGCACCGCATACGGCGCGTCCGCGTCGAACCCGAAGATCGCGCCGGTGATCCTCCAGAACGCATTCCGCGGGTTCGCGTAGTACTGTTGCGCGCCCAGCGACATCACGCTCGGCATGTTGCCGAGAATCAGCGTCTTGGCGCCGTCGCCGACGATCGGCGGAAACCCGTGAAGCAGCTCGGAAGCCATGTATCCGAATATTGCCCCACCTCGGCGGTATACGTTGTGGCCGTGGCCGAAGACTTCGATCTCGAAGCGTCCGGGCTGCTTGACGGCCTCGAGGGCGAGGCGCGTCAGGAGCGCGCCGAACTGATTCCGTGGCTGCTCCAGCGGGGTGTCACCGTTGAGCAGATCCGGAGCGGGTTCATGCCGGCGCTGCTCGCGTCGCGTCGGCTCCTCGGTGACGACGGCGTCTACGTCTCTGCCAGGGAGACCAGCGAAAAGACGGGCATCGACCTGGACCTGCTTCAGCGCCTGCAGCGCGCCATGGGGCTGCCGCGCGTCGACGATCCTGATGCGGCGGTGTATCTTCGCGCCGACGCGGAGGCCGCGGCGTATGCGAAGAAGTCGCTCGATCTGGGCATCGAACCCGACCAGGTCGTGCAGATCACCAGGACGCTGGCCGAGGGGTTATCGCGCGCCGCCGAAGTGATGCGGTACGCCGCCTTGGCCTCGATTCTGGACCCATCCGCTTCGGAGCTGCAGATCGCGAAGAACACCGAAGCGTTGATACGTGAGATCGCTCCCATGCTCGGCCCGATGATTCAGGAAATGCTGCGCCTGCAGTTGCGGCACCTGATGGAGACAGAGGCCGTCACTGCCAGCGAAAGGGCGGAGGGGCAACGCCTGCCCGGCGCTCGCCTGGTCACCATCGCGTTCGCCGATCTCGTCGGCTTCACCCGTCTCGGCGAGGTCGTGTCGCCCGAGGACCTCGAACGGCTGGCGCATCGCCTCGGTGAACTCGCTCGTGAGGTCGCCGTCCCGCCGGTGCGCTTCATCAAAACCATTGGCGACGAGGTGATGTTGGTCAGCCCGGAACCGGTTGCGCTACTGGAGGCGGTTCTGGACCTGGTCGACGCGACCGAGGGCGATGATGACTTCCCTCGGCTGCGCGCGGGCATCGCCACCGGAATGGCGGTGAGCCGGGCCGGTGACTGGTTCGGCAGTCCGGTGAACCTCGCCAGCCGTGTGACGAGCGCGGCGCGGCCCGGTTCGATATTGGTCTCGGAGCAGACGTACGAAGCGATCGCCGACGACGAACGGTTCACCTGGTCATTCGCGGGGGCGCGGCACCTGAAGGGGATCAAATCCGACGTCAAACTATTTCGTGCGCGACGGGCCACAGCCGAGAATGACTGAGTTCTAACCCCCTCCCACTCTCAATCTATAGCGCATAGGGGGGCTTGCGGCAAGCCCCCGGTGGTGCCGCAAAATCGCTGCCCGAAACCAAAACTCGTGGAAATGGGGCAGCGGAAATGCGTGTGTTGTTGTCGACGTGGGGGTCGCGTGGAGACGTCGAACCGGTGCTGGCGCTTGCGGTGCGACTGCAGGAGCTCGGTGCGCAGGCTCGGGTGTGCGCGCCTCCGGACTTCGCAGAGCAATCGGCACGCCTCGGCGTCGAGATGGTGCCTGCCGGTCAGTCGGTGCGCGCACTGGTGCACGGGAGCGACGGAAAGAAGCCGTCGACACCGGCCGACGCACCACGTGTGGCAGCCGGGTTGGTCGCTGCGCATTTCGAGATTGTCGGAGCCGCGGTCGAGGGTTGTGACGCGGTGGTGGCGACGGGCTTGATGCCTGCCGGCGTGCGGTCGGTGGCCGAGAGTCGAGGCATCCCGTATGTGCTCGCGGCGTTCCATTCGGGTTCGTTTCCTTCGCCGAACCAGCGGCCGTTGCCGCGGCCGGGCAAGCCGTTTCCGCCGGGCGAGACCGACAACCGGGTGCTGTGGGACATCGACGCCGAACGAGTAAATGCGTTGTACGCCAAGCCGCTCAACGAACGTCGCGCCGCGATCGGGCTGCCGCCGGTCGACAATGTTCGCGACCACGTGTTCACGGACCGTCCATGGCTTGCGACGGACCCGACGCTCTCACCATGGCCCGGTTCGCCCTACCTCGACGTCGTGCAGACCGGCGCGTGGATCCTGCGCGACGAACGCCCGCTGCCTGCCGACTTGGAGAGCTTCCTGGACGCTGGAGAGCCTCCGGTATTCGTCAGCATGGGCAGCGTGCGCGCCCCCGAAGACGTCGCCAGGGTGGCGATCGAGGCGGTTCGCGGGCAGGGCCGCCGCGTGGTCATCGGTCGCGGGTGGGCCGACCTCACCTTGATCGACGAGAAAGACGACTGCTTCGTCGTTGGCGAGGTCAATCATCAGGCGCTGTTCGGCCGGGTCGCCGCCGTCGTGCACCATGGCGGTGCGGGGACGACCACGACGACCGCTCTGGCGGGCGCGCCTCAGGTGGTGGTGCCTCAGATCGCGGATCAGCCGTACTGGGCTGAACGTGTGGCCGAGCTGGGAATCGGTGCGGCACATGATGGTTCGACACCGACGGTGGAGTCCTTGTCTGCCGGGCTGGCGGTCGCGCTGGCTCCGGAGACCCGGTTGCGAGCGAAGGATGTGGCGGGCATGATCCGCACCGACGGGACCACGGTGGCCGCGAACCTCTTGCTCGATGAAGTCTCACGCGTCTGACGCTAAACCTCTTGTGTCACTTTGATTTCTCTGGCACCAATCCGTTCATTCTTGTCGGACCATCGAACTAATGTTCGAAGCATGACGTCGGCTGCGGTTGCGGATCGCGAGGCGATCCTCGCGACTGTTGCGCGCTGGGAACAAGCCCAAGTCGAAATGGCCGGGCTGTCGTTCGGCGCGTTGACGGGGCCCGAGGTGCTTGGAATTCAGAAGCGGCTCGAGGTCGGATATCGCCGTCAGCCCGCCGTCGATCACCGGCTGATTCATCAGCTCAACTCGCAGTGCACGCCGACCGAGCTGGGGGCCAGGTCCTGGGCCAAGGTGCTCTGCGAAGCGCTTCGGATCTCGGAGGCCGAAGCGAAGCGTCGTATCAAACAGGCCGCGATGTTGGGGCCGCGGACGGCGTTGAGCGGAGAAGCGTTGGCCCCGGCGTTGCCGAATGTGGCTGCGGCCCAGGCCCGTGGTGATATCGGGGCAGAGCATGTGCGGATCATCGAGAAGTTCTTCGATGACTTGCCCAGTCACATTGACGGTCAGACTCGTGAATCGGCCGAGGCCGATTTGGCGCGCGTCGCTACCAGGTTAGGGCCGACGCAGTTTCGGGCGGCGACGGAACGCTTGGCGCTACTGCTGAACCAGGATGGTGATCTGCCCGACGACGCTGAGAGGGCGCGGCGGCGATATCTGACCATCGAAAAGCAGGACGCCGACGGGATGAGCCGCGTCCACGGTCTGCTCGACCCCGAAGCCCGCGCGACACTGGATGCGGTGCTCGCGAAGTCTGGCGCCCCGGGCATGTGCAACCCCGACGACGAATCGCCGTGCGTGGATGGGGAGCCCAGCGCAGATGCGGTGCAAGCCGATATGCGGTCGGCGGGGCAGCGCAACCACGATGCGCTCAAGGCGATGGCTCGGTCGGTGCTGGCTTCGGGAGCGTTGGGTAAGCACAACGGGCTGCCTGCCACGATCATCGTGTCCACGACGCTGCAGGACCTGCAATCAGGCGCCGGGGTCGCGGTTACCGCAGGCGGCACGCTGCTGCCGATGCGCGACGTGATCCGGTTGGCGTCACAGGCCAATCACTATCTGGTGGTCTATGACAAGCACACCCGCGAACCGCTCTATTGCGGCCGGGCGAAACGCTTCGCGACTCCTGGGCAGCGCATTGTGTTGCATGCCATGGACCGTGGTTGTACCCGGCCGGGTTGTACCGCGCCAGGGTACTGGTGCCAGGTTCACCACCTCGACGGCTGGGCCGCCGCGGGCGGTGAAACCAACATCACCAACACGACGCTGGCCTGCGGCCCGGATAACCGCCTCGTCGAGGAGCAGGGGTGGACCACCCGAAAGCGCAAAGATGGCCGCACCGAATGGATTCCACCACCACATCTGGACACCGGGCAGGCACGCGTCAACGACTACCACCATCCCGAGAAATATCTGATGCCCGAAGACGACGACCCATAGCTACCGGGACGCGTACGTCTTCATCGAATCTTCATCGAACGGCTAGCCGAGCCATATGGGCAGTCGGAAGGCTCGTCTTGGTGCGCGGCAATGGGTACCCCCGTGCCGCGTGAAAGCGAGGAAGGATTCACATAGTGATGTGGAAGCGGACGATTCTGTTCGGCGCCGGTGCCGTCGTGGCCCTGGCCGTTTCGGCAGGCTGTAGCAACCCGACTGATTCCGGCGGCAACGCTACGTCGGCGAGCGCGCCCGCCTCCGGGACCACGACTCAAAATGCCGACGCGCACAACCAGGCGGACGTCATGTTCGCAATGCGCATGATTCCGCATCACCAGCAGGCAATCGAGATGAGCGACGTGGTGTTGGGGAAGCAAGGCATCGATCCGCGGGTAACCGAACTGGCCAAACAGATCAAGGCCGCGCAGGGACCTGAGATTCAACAAATGCAGGGTTGGCTGACGCAATGGGGCAACCCGGCGATGCCGTCGATGTCTGCGGGGAACATGCCGGGCCACGACATGCCGGGTATGTCAGGCATGCCGAGTATGTCCGGCGCCCCGGGCATGGCGGGAATGATGTCCGAGGCGGACATGACCGCATTGCAGAACGCCCAAGGCGTCGAAGCAAGCAAGCTGTTCCTGACGCAGATGATCGCCCATCATGAGGGCGCAATCACCATGGCGCAGAACGAAATCAAGGACGGTCAGTATCCCGCGGCCGTCGAACTGGCGAAGGCGATCGTCACCGCGCAGCAGAAGGAAATCGACACCATGAAAGGCATTCTGGCAACCCTGTAGCCGGCTAGTCCTGGCGGACCGGCAATGTCACGGTGAATGTCGTGCCGGTCCGCGGGCCGCGGCTGCTGGCTGTGATGCGGCCGTGCTGCGCCTCGACAAGGGCTTTGGCGATCGCCAGGCCGATTCCGGCTCCACCGTGTTCCCGGTCGCGCGCGGCGTCCACGCGATAGAACCGGTCGAAAACATGTGGCAGGTGTTCGGGCAGTATTCCGTCGCCGTCGTCTGTCACCGTTATCGCAAGTTCATCGTCAGCGGCCGTTGCAGTGATGTCGACACGTCCACCGGACGCGGTGTGGCGCACGGCATTGTCGAGCAGGTTGGCCAACACCTGCCCGAGTCGGTGCGGATCCGCCCACAGTGCGGGCAGGTCGGTTCCGACATGTGTGGTAAGCGTTACGCCCTTGGCCGCGAAGCGATCCGCGGCCGCTGACCGCGCCGTCTCGATAAGCTCACCAGGAATCACCGCGCTTGGCGCTATCGACGCCCCGCTTTCTTCAGCCTGGGCCAGCGCGGCGACGTCGTCGGAGAACCGGACCAGTCGACGGGTCTGATCGCGCAGCATCGTGATCGTCTCTGGATCGAGGGTTTTCACGCCGTCCTCGACGGCCTCCAGGTAGGCCTCCAGCACCGAAACCGGAGTGCGGATCTCGTGCGCGAGGTCACCGAATAGTCGTCGTCGGGTCGTCTCCACCGACTCGAGCCTGATAGCCATTTGATTGAAAGCCTTTGCCAGGGCATCGAAATCGTCGCCGAGCTGCGGCGCTGACACGCGCGAGTCGTAGTGCCCATCGGCGACCGCAGCCGCGGCCAACGCTACCTCGGCCACCGAGCGCTGCACGCGCCGACTGAAGTACCACGTGACCACCAGCGCGGCCAATGCCGAGACAGCGAGCGCTACCCCAATTGATATCGCCGTCGCATAGGTATACGCCTGCTCTGCGTGCATCTGCTCGTTCGACATCGCGGGTATTCCCGCGCGGTGTAGGTGTTCGCGGAACAATGGCGGCCCGACGACTGCGGCCACGATCCAGGTAGTAGCGGCGCCCGCCACGAGCACCAGACTCTGTGCCAGCAGGAGGCGTATGCCAATTCCGAGGCGGCTCATCGTCCGGTTCCCATCCGGTATCCGACGCCGCGCACTGTGATGACGTAGCGCGGCGCGGCGGGATCGTCGCCGAGCTTGCGGCGTAGATGGCCGACGTGAACATCGACGAGATGCTCGTTGCCCACCCACGACTCCGTCCACACGGCATCGAGGAGCTGCCTGCGGCTCAACACCACACTCGGCCGCGCCGAGAGGGCGGCGAGCACATCGAACTCCGTGCGGGTCAACGTGATCGGCTCATCATCGATGAACACCTCCCGGCCGGCGACATCGATCCGCAGCGGACCGAACACCCGATCCGGGACCGCGTCAGTCTCCGTCGGCGCGGGCACTGACCGCGGTCGGCGCAACATTGCGCGGATCCGCGCGACCAGCTCACGGGGGCTGAACGGTTTGGTCACGTAGTCGTCAGCGCCGACCGACAGGCCGATGATGGTGTCCAGCTCCGTGTCGCGGGCAGTCAACATCACCACGTACGCATCCGAAAAGGTCCTGATTTGCCGGCACGCCTCGACACCGTCGATCCCCGGCAGCGCCAGGTCGAGCACAACGACGTCGGGGTCGATTTCGCGGGCCAAGCTCACCGCGTCCTGCCCGTTGTGCGCGACGCTGACCTCGAAGTGTTCCCGCTCCAGGTAGCTGGCGACAACGTTGGCCAGCGGGACCTCGTCGTCGACGACGAGCGCCCGATAGCCGGGCTTGCTGCCACCCGGCGGAATCCGTGTCATAGGTCTCATGGTGCCCTCACGTAGGCCCATCGAGGGGCACGGCCGTCGCCGTCTTGAGCAAATCTTCACAAAATTCACACCGAATTCCGCGCACCCGCCGCGCATGGTGATTACGTGATGTGCTTTGGCTGGGTGATCGTGGCAGCGGTGGTGTTTGCGTTCTGGGCGGTGCCCGTCGCCGCGACACTCGCGCTGTTCCCCCAACGATCGCGAGGCAGCGAAGGTGGGCCTGGCGATGACTGAAAGACCTTCCGGGTCACTGCGCATCAGCCGCCGGACGTTCTTAGCAGGCGCGGCGGCGACGGCGGTCACTCTCGCAGGGTGTACGCGCGACACCGCCGTGCGGATACCCAACGACCGGATAGCCGCCGCAGAGGCGGCTCGACCACGCACCGGGCGCACTGTCGCAGTCGAGCTGACGCCGGGACATGCACAGCTCGACTTGGGCGGCACGCGCGCGGCGACGTATGCGTACGGCGATGTTCTACCGGGACCATTGATCCGCGCCAACGTCGGAGATGAGCTCGCTGTCACTGTGAGAAACCGGCTTGGTCACGCTACGTCGGTGCATTGGCACGGAATCGCGTTGCGCAACGACATGGACGGTGCCTCGCCTGCCAGCCCTGATATCGAGCCGGGCACCGACTTCGTTTACCGGTTCTCGGTGCCGCATCCGGGGACCTATTGGGCACACCCGCACACCGGCCTGGATGCCGACACCGGGCTGTATCTGCCGATCATCGTCTACGACCCGGCCGAACCGGGCGACTATGACGCCGAATGGGTTGTGGTGCTCGATGATTGGACCGACGGTGTCGGCTCGACACCGCAACAGGTCTACGACGGACTGCGCAGGTCGTCCATGCCGGGAATGGGCGGTATGCCAGGAATGAGCGGCATGCACGATATGGACAGCATGCCGGGCATGTCCGGAATGGGCAGCAGCACATTGCTCGGCGGCGACGCCGGTGACGTGATGTACCCGTACTACTTGGTCAACGGCCGGATACCCGCGGCGCCGACGACGTTCACGGCCAAGCCAGGTCAGCGGCTGCGGATCCGAATTATCAATGCCGGTTCTGACACCGCGTTCCGCGTCGCGCTCGCCGGCCATCGCATGACCGTCACGCACACTGATGGCTTTCCCGTCCGACCGACCGATGTCGACGCGCTGCTGTTGGGTATGGGAGAACGTTACGACGTGATCGTCACCGTCGGCGACGGCGTCTTCCCACTGGTGGCCGCTGCAGAGGGTAAGGGCGCGGTGGCACGCGCGCTGCTCTCGACAGGCGCGGGAACGGCGCCGGATGCCGGTTTTCAGCCGCCCGAGCTCAACAAGAGCGTCGGCACCGTCGATATGTTCACTGCCACATCGGAAGTCGATTTGGGAGCGGCACAGCCGGACATCGCGCTGTCGGCCCAGCTGTCAGGCGGCATGATGAAGTACGACTGGACGATCAACGGGCGGCCGTTCTCGGACAGCGAGCCATTGACAATCAGGCAGGGTCAACGAGCGACGTTGACGTTCAACAACATGTCGATGATGTGGCATCCGATGCACCTGCACGGCCACACCTTCCAGGTCATCAACCGCAACGGGAGCCGCGGCGCGCGCAAAGACACCGTCGTCGTGCTGCCGATGCAGCGGCTCACGGTCGATGTGGTTGCCGACAATCCGGGCGAGTGGATGTTGCACTGCCACAACACGTATCACCAGGAAGCCGGGATGATGACGAGTCTGAACTACGTGGTTTGAGCGGCGATGATGACTCCGGCCAGGATCAGCATCGCGGCCATCGGGTATCCGAGGAGCAGGTCTTGGTAGCCAACGATGTTCAGTCGGCCGAGATGAGTGACCATGTGGACCACGGCCATCACTGTCCCGACGGTCACCAGCGCCCAGCCAAGGATGCGGCGGCGCCGCTCTCGTCGATAGGCGGCCGTATAGATCGACCCACGTCTCGTCATGTTGAACCGCCCTTCTGGTGTGGATTACCTACGGAGCTACATAGTAGATGTGAAACGCTTGACAGTTTGCATATACCCCTAATGGGTATAGCGTCGGAACCGGTGATGACAGAAAGGGGGCTGACGTGATGGACGCCATTGGGCATGCCTTGATGGTCGCCGGGTCCATGTCGTGGGAAATACTTTGGGCGCTGGTCCTGGGATTCGCGTTGTCCGCAGTCGTGCAGGCGGTCGTACGCAAATCGACGATCGTGCAGTTGCTCGGCGACGATCGGCCCCGCACCCTGGCCATCGCGACAGGTCTCGGTGCCGCGTCGTCATCGTGTTCGTATGCGGCCGTGGCGCTCGCGCGCTCGCTGTTTCGTAAGGGTGCAAACTTCACCGCCGCAATGGCATTCGAGATCGCATCGACGAACCTGGTGATTGAACTGGGAATCATCCTGGCGCTCCTGATGGGTTGGCAGTTCACTGCCGCGGAGTTCGTCGGCGGACCCGTCATGATCGTGATCCTCGCGGTGCTGTTCCGGATCGTCATGCGGTCCAGGCTCATCGAGGAAGCTCGCACCCAGGCAGAGAAGGGCGTTGCCGGGTCGATGGAGGGACATGCCGCGATGGACATGTCCGTTCCTACACAGGGCTCGTTTCTGCGCAGGTTGTTCTCTCCCAAGGGGTTCACGGCGGTATCGCATATCTACGTGATGGAATGGGCTGCGATACTGCGTGATGTCGTCCTCGGCCTCCTCATTGCCGGTGCGATCGCGGCGTGGGTTCCCGAAACATTCTGGCAGAGCTTCTTTTTGACTGACCATCCGACGCTGGCCGCCATCTGGGGACCGATCGTCGGCCCGTTGGTGTCGATCTTGGCGTTCGTCTGTTCCATCGGAAATGTCCCCTTGGCGGCCGTGCTGTGGAGTGGTGGCATCAGCTTCGGCGGCGTCATCGCGTTCATCTATGCCGACTTACTGATCATTCCGATTCTGAACATCTACCGGAAGTACTACGGCATCAAGATGATGTTCGTTTTGCTGGGAACGTTCTATCTCGCCATGGTGGCGGCCGGCTACCTCGTCGAAATCATCTTCGGGGTAGCCAATCTCATACCTGAACAACGCGACATGACGGTGATGCAGCAGGGCATCACGTGGAACTACACTACGTGGCTCAACATCGCGTTCTTGATCCTGACCGCGCTGCTGTTGATCAGGTTCGTCCGTACCGGTGGGATTCCGATGCTGCGCATGATGGGCGGATCGCCCGACGTGGAACACAGCGGGCACGACCATCACCATGGCGGGGATTGATGTGATGACGATGCCTTGGACGCTGGAAAGTCTTTCTGCTGAGGCCGCCGAGATCGCCGCTCGGATACAGCAATACGCCGACGCCGGGCTCCTGCGCCGGCACGATGACGGATCCTTCGCGGCGGATTCGCTGCACCGACTGCGGCTCATCCAGTTCGCACGATCTCGCGGCTTCGGCGACGAGCAGCTGCTGGCGGCGGCTAGCAGCCAGGGCGATCTGCTGAGCGTCTTCGACGAGGCGGACTCTGGTGTGTCAGACGTGGATCTTCGTTCGGCCGCGCGTGAGGAAGGCCTCAACGACGACGTCATCACGGAACTGGCCGAGATCCTCGAGTGGGACAGCGACTTAGCAACCACCGAGTCCGACGCCGCCGCATTGCACGTGGTCGCCAGGGCTTTGGAGCTGGGCATGCCCCAAGACGCGCTGATGCAACTGGTCCGCATATTTGCCGATGCCATGGACCGACTCGCGGACGCCGAGGTACGGACTTTCCACAACTACGTTCACGAGCGTTTCCGCGCGGAGGGACTCGCGGGAACCGAGTTGTTGGACGCGACCGACCGGGTCGGCCGACCGGTGCTGGACCTGGCGGAGCCTGCCGTCACCTATTTCCATCGACGTGCCTACCAGCGAGCCATCCGCGAGGATCTGCTTAGCCATCTCGCGGAGGCGACCCATCCGCCCGCTGCGACGCCAGGCGAGGAACAGGCGACCGTGCTGTTCGTCGATCTGGCGAGCTTCACTCCGCTGACGGCGACCATGGGCGATCTACGGGCGGCCGAAGTGCTGAGCAGGCTGAGCATCATGGTGCGCAGCCACGCCAGCCGGCACGGTGGCCGGATCCTCAAACAGATCGGCGACGCATTCATGCTGATGTTCGCGCAGCCGGTGGACGCCGTGCGGTTCGGCCTCGACATCAGTCGATTCGTCGACACCGAGCCGCAATTCCCGGCCCTGCACATCGGCGCCCAATGCGGCAATGTGCTCTATCGCGAAGGTGATTACGTTGGCGCCACGGTGAATCTGGCCGCGCGGGTAGCCGGGTCGGGCGCAGCCGGCCAGTTTCTCATCACGGAGCAGCTTCGGGACGCGGTGAGAGACATTGAAGATGCGGACTTCGTCTTGTTGCCGCCGCGCCGGCTCAAAGGCATTCCGGATCCGGTAAGGCTCGTCGAGGTGCGACGCCACAATCCTGAAGGGGCGAACCGGGAGACCGATCCCGTGTGCGGAATGTTGTTGCACCCCGGCGATGTCGTGAGTCGAAGCACATGGCAAGGCAAGAGTTTCGGGTTCTGCACCGACATCTGTCGCGAGGCGTTCGACGAGGATCCCAGGCGTTTCATTGCTGAACCGCACCACAGCTCTTCAAGCCGATCGGGCTGAAGGTTCCATGATCGACTTCGCCTGCGTCGAAAAGGCTTTGCGCCAACAAACATTCGGCACGCTATCCACCCTGACCGAACGGGGCACGCCGCATGCGACCGGGGTGGTGTACGCCGTCTCTGCGCGCGACGAGGCCTTGGCGCTCTACGTCACGACCAGGACGACGACCCGCAAAGTTCGCAACATTGGTGCTCGTCATGATGTGGCCTTTGTCGTTCCTGTGCCCCATCGGCTGCTTCCGCTGTTGCCTCCGCGCGCGATCCAATTCCTGGGTACCGCCACGGTGGTTCCCGCCGATGACGATGGGGCGAACCGGGCCTTTGAGTCGTCGTGGTTCCTCCGCAGGATCCTTGCCACGGAGCGGCGGATCGTGAGCGACGGGGGCGACCTCTGCTTCATTCGCATCCGTCCCGCACGGATGCTGTTCACGTATGGGGTGGGGATGTCCGTGCTAGGCAACCTGAGACGGCCGCGCGGGGCGATCGGTCGGGTGTCGATCCCGGCCGGCCGGTAGCAGGCGCTCCCGAGTTCAGGAGTAGACACGTGTGGGGCGACGGCGAATGAGGGACTGACCATGGGTGAGAAGAAGCGCAGTGACGTGGCGGCTCGGGCGAGATCGGGTGGGCGACGCAGTGCATGGTGGTGGGCCGGTGCGGGCACGGCGATCGTCGTGGCGCTGATCGTGATCATCGTCGTCGTCAACAGAGACGGGAGCGCACCGAAGCCCGACGCAAATGCGATGACAATCGACAGTCCGGCCGCGACCACGGCCGTTGGAGTGGAAAGTATGCCGCCATGGCCGGCCCCGGCCGACGCTACCGCCGCGGCGCGCAACGCCGGACTTCCCATGCTGAGCAGCGAGGGCAACGTCGAGCACATTCATGTCCATCTCGATGTTCTGAATGACGGACAACTGGTACCGGTTCCCGCCAACATCGGCATCGACATCGCGCGCGGCGCCATCAGCCCGCTGCACACCCACGACGACACCGGCGTCGTCCACATCGAATCACCTGTGAAGCGTCAGTTCAGCCTCGGCGAATTCTTCTCCGAGTGGGGAGTGAGCCTTTCGGCCAACAACATAGGCGGCCTGCGGGCAACCGGTGACAAGCGCGTGCGCGTGTATGTCAACGGACAGCCGCGCGCCGGCGACCCAGCGGCCATCATGTTCAACCAACATGACGAAATCGCCCTTCTCTACGGCACACCGAAGCCGGGCGAAACCATCCCCACCAAATACGATTTTCCGCCGGGCGACTGACGCAAGGTCGCGGATAGGGACCTGTGGCCCCGGGTCGGATGCCTGAGGTCCCTAGTCGCGCAGAGATATGCGCGCGAAGACTTGATCGCAACGCAGGTCGTCGGGAGGAGGCAACGGTGATCGCCACTTACGCGGCCGTGTTGCTGCTCATACTGCTCGTGGCAAAGGCCGCCGTGGTGATGCGTGCGCGACGCAGGCGTCAGGAAGCGTTGGCGTTGGCGCACTGTCGGTCGCTGATCATGGAGAGTCTTGTTGTCCGCGCGCGAGTGTCCGGACGGATCGATGCCGCCACGTATCAGGAACGAATGAAGGACATCGTTTCGAGCGGCCGGTAGCAAGACGTGGTACTCGCGTCAGAAAGACCTCGGCGGACGACGAATCGCTTCATTCTCCTGTTGGCATTTGCGTTCGCCGTGATGGCCGACCCAGTGTCCTCGGTGGCGTACGCCATCGAGGCAGCGCTGCGTGCGTTACGGGGCGACTTGATGTTGCTCCTGCCGACCATGGCGCTCGTCGTTGTGATCATCGGTCTGGTTATTGTCAACTATCACCAGATAGTTGGCCGTTTCCCTCAGGGTGGTGGCGCAGCCGCCGCAGCCGCAGACGCATTCGGCGAACCGAGCGCATTCATCCCCATAGGTGCGTTGATCGTCGACTTCGTTCTCACGATCGCGATAAGCACCGCTGCGGCTGCCGCCGCGGTCATTGCGTTCGTTCCCGGCCTCGCGGGTCTGCGGGCACCGATTGCCCTGCTGCTACTCGGGGGAGTCGCGGCCGGAACATGGTTCGGTCATCGAGGCCGCACTGTCTTCGCGTCGATGACTGTTGCGTTCGTTGTTCTCGCCACGGTCGTACTCGTTGCCGGGCTGTTCGTCACACCCGATTCGGGCCCGCCGCCCCACGTCGACCCGGGGCATTCCCCGCCGTTGGCGCTAGCGTTGGCCTTTCCGGTGGCCATGGCTCTGGCGACCGGCGTCGAAGCGCCGTCCTCTGCGATCGCACAGCTTGGCCAGCTCGGCGATGTGGGCCGACGGCGCTTCGGCCGGATCACGCTCTGGCTCACCATGGCCATTGTCGGCACGTTGACCCTGGGGCTGACGGTCGAACTTGTCCATCTGCGTATCGGCGTGCCGCCCGAGGACAGCACCCAGATCGCAGAGCTTGCCCGTGTCGCCACGGCCCCGCCAGTGTTCGCCGCCTTCCAGCTGGCCACCGCGTTGCTGCTGCTGTCGGCGGCCAGCTCTTCGTTCCAGGCCGGCCCGGGTCTACTGAAAGCTCTTGCGCGGCAACGAGACTGCGACGGAGCAAACGCCGGAATCCTACCCGCTTGGCTGGGCCGGACAAACAACAGGTACACGCCGTATTGGGGCGTCATGCTGTTCATGCTCGCCGCGGGTGCGGTGACCGTGGCCGCGCGCGGACGTGACCAGGAGCTCGTTCTGTTCTACGCGGCTGCGGTGTTTGTCGCCTTCCACGCTGGCCTTGTCGCCATGTGTCGGTTTTCCTGGCGGGAGAGGCGGTTCGGCTCTCTAGCCATCAATCTGGCTGGTGCTGGCGCAGTGAGTTTCACCCTCGCGGTCAACGTGGCCCGAGGAGAGCCCGTCATCTCGATAGCCGCAGCTGTACTGATCGCCGGTGTGCTGTACGGGATGTGGGTGCGATCCGGGCGGCCCCGCGGCATCCGCAGCGTCTCGGACCAAACTCCGTAACGGGGGCGCACCCCTGTTTGTCAGTGGCAGGAACTCGACCCGCACGCGCCCCGTGTTGTCGTCCTGCCAGGTCGCAAGGCCGCATCGACGATGCACATCAGCAGGCATTGCGCTATCGATCGGGCCGCGGAGCTGCTGGCGAACCGTCTGGCTCGTTTGGTCACATGTGACATGCTCGGACTCCCATCCGGAGATACCCACCATGGGTATGTGATGTAGAGAACTTCTCGGGCCCTTGACGATACCCTAGGGGGGTATAGCATGAAGCAGGAACGTTCGATATCAGAGACATTGGAAGGGGCCGGCATGCGCACCGTCACCGTCACCGTCACGGGGATGACCTGCGGACATTGCGCTTCCTCAGTGCGTGAAGAGGTTGGGGAGATCCCCGGCGTCACGGCCGTCGATGTCGACCTGGCCACCGGCAAAGTTACCGTCGACAGCGAGCACGAGGTCGAACCAGAGGCGATCCAGAACGCCGTCGAAGAAGCCGGCTACCGGTTGGCCAGCTGAGCGCGAACGAAAACGAAAAGGAGACGATGTGAACGCGCCGCAGAAGATCGCAGGATTCATCCTGGGTCTCGCTGTCGTGTTCGTCGCCGCATGGGGAGTAGGGGCGACGCTTGGCTCCGAGCCCGCGGTAGCCACACCTCATGTGCAGCCCGCAGCGTTGCGGCCAGCCGTGACCGAGCTTCCCGCGGGCCTGTCATCCACCGAAAACGGATACACACTCAGGCTCGCGCAAATACGTGTCGACGCCGGCAGGCAAGTGCCACTGCGGTTTCGGATCACCGACGCAACCGGCGCTCCGGTCACCCGGTACGTCAACAATCACGAAAAGCGGTTGCATCTCATCGTCGTTCGCCGCGATCTGACCGGCTTCCAGCATGTGCATCCGGCCATGGACAGCGCTGGAACCTGGTCCATCCCAGTCGATCTCAGCGCCGGCGATTATCGTGTCTTCGCCGACTTCATCCCGGAGGGTGGAAAGAATCTGACGCTGGGCACAGACGTCCACGTCGCAGGCCGTTATGATCCTCAGCCATTGCCGCCGCCCGCGGCGACTGCCATTGTCGATGGCTTCACCGTAAAGCTCAGCGGCAGCGCCAAGGCCAACGAACCATCGATGTTGAGCTTCGAGGTCACTCGCGACGGCAAGCCGGTCACCGACCTGCAGCCGTACCTGGGCGCCTACGGCCATCTGGTCGCATTGCGCGCATCCGACCTTGCTTATCTGCACGTCCACCCAATGGGCGAACCGGGTGACGGCGTCACCCCAGCGGGGCCAGAGATCGGTTTCCACGCCACATTTCCAAGCGACGGCGACTATCGGCTTTTCCTCGACTTCAAGCACCAGAATGTCGTGCGCACAGCCGAGTTCACGATTTCCGTGGACCGCGGAGCGCAGTCGACAATGACAACCGAATCGAGCGACGGCCATGACCACTAGCACTCCTTCGCCAGGACACGTCGAACTGCAAATCGGCGGAATGACCTGTGCGTCCTGCGCCGCTCGAATCGAGAAGAAGCTCAACAAGATCGATGGTGTTACGGCGACGGTCAACTTCGCAACGGAGAAGGCGCGCGTCGAATACGTGGGCGACGTGTCGGCGGACCGGCTTGTGCAGACGATCGAGGATGCGGGCTACAGCGCTGAGTTACCGAAGCCGGAAACGAAGGAACCCGAGGCTGAGGCTCACGACGATCCGACGGCGGCACTGCGACGGCGGTTGCTGATTTCACTGATCCTCACCGTGCCGGTGATCGTCATGGCGATGATCCCGGTGCTTCAGTTCACCAATTGGCAATGGCTGTCGTTGACGCTTGCGGCTCCAGTAGTCGTCTGGGGCGCGTGGCCGTTCCACCAGGCCGCCTGGACCAACCTGCGACGCGGCACGGCCACCATGGACACGCTGATCTCGATGGGCACGATCGCCGCCTTCGGCTGGTCCATTTACGCGTTGTTCTGGGGCACCGCCGGAATGCCCGGCATGACGCACCCTTTCGAGCTCACGATGTCGCCCAGCGACGGCACCGGCAACATCTACTTCGAGGTTGCCGCGGGTGTCACGACGTTCATCCTCGCGGGGCGCTACTTCGAGGCTCGTGCCAAACGTCGCGCCGGCGCCGCCCTGCGTGCCTTGCTCCAGCTGGGAGCGAAGGACGTTGCGGTTCGTAGAAACGGTGTCGAGCAACGGATTCCGATCGAGGAACTCGTCGTCGGCGACGAATTCGTGGTCCGGCCCGGCGAGAAGATCGCCACCGACGGCGTCGTGATCGAAGGCAGCTCTGCTGTGGACGCGTCGATGCTCACGGGCGAATCCATGCCGGTGGAGGTAGGGCCGGACGACCAGGTCGTCGGAGCCACGGTCAACGTTGGTGGACGGCTTGTGGTGCGGGCCAATCGAATCGGCTCGGACACCCAGCTGGCCCAGATGGCCAAGCTCGTCGAGGAAGCGCAGAACGGCAAGGCGCAGGCCCAACGGCTGGCCGACAAGATCTCCGGGATCTTCGTACCGATCGTCATTGCGCTGTCGGTGGCGACTCTTGGATTCTGGATCGGCACCGGAGGATCGGTCAGCGCCGCCCTGACAGCGGCCGTCGCGGTGCTGATCATCGCCTGCCCGTGCGCGCTTGGCCTGGCCACTCCGACCGCCTTGATGGTCGGAACCGGTCGCGGCGCCCAGCTCGGCATCCTGATCAAGGGCCCCGAAGTGCTTGAAACCACCCGACGTATCGACACGGTGGTGCTCGACAAGACCGGAACTGTCACGACAGGAAGCATGACGCTGCTCGACGTGATCATGGCGCCCGACGAGCAACCCGATCAGGTACTGCGGTT
>Ga0268266_10001792_pt1 | contig 24343 bp, 19 predicted proteins | sample KBSS13metaG_FD_190356 | JGI IMG/M metagenome (GOLD analysis project Ga0268266, IMG submission 190356) | Switchgrass rhizosphere microbial communities from Kellogg Biological Station, Michigan, USA - KBS S1-3 metaG (SPAdes) (version 2) | ecosystem: Host-associated > Plants > Roots > Rhizosphere... | reverse complement strand
CGGGCAGCAGCTCGGTGGCCAACGTCCTCTCGTGCATCGCCCTCTTCATTGCCCTCGGCGGTAGCGCCTTCGCAGCGGTGAAGCTGCAGGCCAACCAGGTGAAGGCGGTCAACATCGCCCGCCAGGCGGTGACCAACGCCAAAATCAAGACCCAGGCCGTTACCTCGGGGAAAATCAAGAACAACGGGGTCGTCACCGCCGATCTCGGCAACGGCGCGGTCAGCGGCGTGAAACTCGCCAACGGCGCGGTCACCTCGGCCAAGTTCGGCAAGGAAGCCGTTAACGCCAGTGCCCTGGCCAAGAACTCGGTGACCAACGCCAAGATCGGTCCCGAAGCCGTTGCCACCGGCAAGATCGGCAACGAAGCGATCACCTCCGGAAAGCTGTCCGCGAGCCTCTACGCGCAGCTGCTGAAGAACGTCACCTACGTGACGGAAACGAGCGCCAACAACTCCGATCTGTCCAAGTCGATCACCGCCACCTGCCCCGCCGGCAAGGAAGTCCTCGGCGGCGGGGTCCGGATCAACGGCGGCGGCACCTCGTCCGAAGGAGGGGTCGTGGTCAGCGAATCGGCTCCGGTTGTGGCCTCGAACAACGCTCGCACCGGCTGGGTGTCCGGCGGCCGCGAGATCGGGAAAGAAGACAACAATTGGCAGGTCGTCGCCTACGCCGTTTGCGCTGAGCTCTAGTCTGCATCCGCATCGTGGAAAGACGAAGGGCCCGCTTCGGCGGGCCCTTCGGCTATCTGAGGGCGCCGAAAACCCGGCCTAAATAGACTTCCGCGCCCGATGCGCGAGAGAAACCCGGAAACCCACGAGGAGAAGCTCTCCTACCTGCGCGAGCTGCGCGAGGCCGCGGTCAACTCGGCCTCCGAGGCGGCGGTCGAGAAGCAGCACGCGAAGGGCAAGATGACCGCCCGCGAGCGGATCGAGAAGCTGCTCGACCCCGGCTCCTTCGAGGAGCTCGACACCTTCGTCCGCCACCGCACCTACGACTTCGAGATGCAGAAAAACCGGCCCTGGGGCGACGCCGTCGTCACCGGGCACGGGACGATCGACGGCCGCACCGTCTTCGTCTTCTCCCAGGACTTCACGGTCTTCGGCGGCAGCCTCGGCGAGGTGATGGCAGAGAAGATGTGCAAGGTCATGGACCTGGCCGCCCAGGTCGGCGCGCCGGTGATCGGGATCAACGACTCCGGCGGAGCGCGGATCCAGGAGGGGGTCGTCTCCCTCGGCGCCTACGGCGACGTCTTCGTCCGCAACGTCCAGTGCTCCGGCGTGATCCCGCAGATCAGCCTGATCATGGGCCCCTGCGCCGGAGGCGCGGTCTACTCGCCGGCGATGACCGACTTCATCTTCATGGTCAAAGAGACCTCGCACATGTTCATCACCGGCCCGGAAGTGATCAAAACGGTGACCGGCGAGGAAGTCGAGTTCGAGGAGCTCGGCGGCGCGATGAGCCACAACTCGAAGTCCGGCGTCGCCCACTTCGCCTCCGAGGACGAGGAGAGCTGTCTCGAGGACGTGCGCTACCTGATGAGCTTCCTGCCCTCGAACAACCTCGAGGCGCCGCCGCGCTTCGAGCCCAGCGACGACCCGGAGCGCGAAGACGACGAGCTCGACACGCTCGTCCCCAACGACCCGCAGAAGCCCTACGACATGCGCGACGTGATCGCCCGCGTCGTCGACGACGAGGAGTTCTTCGAGGTCCACGAGCACTTCGCGAAAAACATCGTCTGCGGCTTCAGCCGTCTCGACGGCTATCCGATCGGGATCGTCGGCAACCAGCCCGCCTTCCTCGCCGGCGTGCTCGACATCGAGGCCTCCGAGAAGGCGGCCAGGTTCGTGCGGACCTGCGATTGCTACAACATCCCGATCGTCACCTTCACCGATGTTCCCGGCTTCCTCCCCGGCACCGACCAGGAGTGGAACGGGATCATCCGCCACGGCGCCAAGCTGCTCTACGCCTTCACCGAGGCGACCGTGCCGAAGCTCACGGTCGTCACCCGCAAGGCCTACGGCGGCGCCTACGACGTGATGAACTCGAAGCACATGCTGGCCGACTACAACATCGCCTGGCCGACGGCGGAGGTCGCGGTGATGGGTCCCGAGGGCGCCGTCAACATCATCTACCGCAAAGACATCGCCAACTCGCCGACCCCCGACGAGCGTCGCCAGAAACTGATCGACGACTACAAAGCCCACTTCGCCAACCCCTACTCGGCGGCGGAGCGCGGCTACATCGACGACGTCATCGAGCCCCGCCAGACCCGCCCGAAGCTGATCCGGGCGCTGCGGATGCTGCAGACCAAGCGGGTCGACCAGCCGAAGCGCAAGCACGGCAACATCCCGCTCTAGCAAGTCGTACGAGATTTGCCGAAGCCGTCCGAGAGGGCGGGTAGCTTGCGGCGATGGACTTGAAGAGCGTTCCCGTGAAGGGCAATGACGTCCGGGTTCCGAAGCCCGAGGTGGGGACCGCCTATCTGGTCGAGCGCTACAGCGCCGACAGCGTCAAGGCGGTGATCCTGCATCCGGACGACTTCGCCGAGCTGCAGAGCCGGGCTCAGATGCTGGAGGAGGCGGCGCGGCCGGCCGGGCTCGCGCTGACCGAGGTCGAGGCCAAGGCTCACCGGATCGCCGAGTCGCGCGAGGGCGAGCTGGTCGAAGACGAGGCGGCTGTGCGCAGCTTGCTCGGAATTTGAGCTTCGCAGCCGGCGAGGTGTACTGGGCGGTCGTGCCCTCTACGCCGCGAGCGCCGTTCCAGGTCTACGTCAAGGACAAGCCCCCGGTCGAGGTCCCGGACGCGAAGACGATCGTCGAGGGACTGCGCAAGGGAGGGGACGCCGAGCTTCGCTTCGTGGTCGAGGCCAAGGCCAGGCCCGTTCTCCTGCTCTCGGATCGGGCCGAGGAGCGGACCGGCGACCTCTTCGGGTTGCGCCTGGTACGGCTCGCGTCTCTCGACGAGGAGGAGGCCGATCAGGTGCGGGACCAGCGCCAGGCCGGGCTCTTCCACCTCAAACCGGCGCGGTTTCCGGACCTCGACGAGGAGTTCGCGGCGCTGATCAGCGCGCCGATCCGGGTCCACGAGAGCGCCGTCGACCTCGACGGCAGGCTCGGGCGCCTCGACCAGAACGAGATGCGCGTGCTGGCCGAGCGCTTCGTCACCTACTGGCAGTTCGACCTCAACCAGCTCCTGATCGGGAAGATCCGCGAGCTGCTGAGGAAACGCGAGTCCCCCTAGGCCCCTAGGGGACCGCGGTCGCCTCGGGGTCGATGTTGCCGCCCGCTCCGCGGCCGGCGGTGGTGCCGCCTTCGTCGCCTCCCAGGCGGTGCGCCAGGTAGACGGGGATGATCGAGATCAGGATCACGATCACGGCGACGGCGTTGACGATCGGGAGTTCGTGGGGGCGGAAGAGGTTGGAGTAGATCCAGATCGGCAGGGTCTGTTCGCCGGCGCCGATCGTGAAGTTGGTGACGATGATCTCGTCGAAGGAGAGGGCGAAGGCGAGCAGGCCGCCGGCGATCAGGGCGCTTTTCATCCCCGGGAAGGTGACGTAGCGGAAGGTCTGCCAGCTGTGGGCGCCGAGGTCGGCCGAGGCCTCCTCGAAGGAGCCGGAGAGGCGGCGCAGCCGCGCGACCGCGTTGTTGTAGACGACGACGATGCAGAAGGTGGCGTGGCCGACGATCACGGTGAAGAGGCTGAGCGGGACGTCGAGGACCTGGGTGAAGGTGTTCGAGATCGCGACGCCGGTGACGATCCCCGGCAGGGCGATCGGCAGGATCACCAGGAAGGAGATCGTCTCGCGGCCGAAGAAGCGGTGGCGGGCGACGGCGAGGGCGGCGAGCGTCCCCAGCACGAGGGCGATCGCCGCAGCGATCGCGCCGGCTTTCAGCGAGGTGAAGAAGGCTTCGCGCGCGGCGTCGTCCTTGAAGGCCTGCGAGAACCAGTGGGTGGTGAACCCCGGCGGCGGCCACTCGAGGATCTTGCTCGAGTTGAAGGCGTAGATCCCGATCACGATCAGCGGGATGTAGATGAAGGCGAGCCCGACCGCGACGGCGAGTCGCAGCATCCACTGGGATCGTCTCGAGAGTCTCATCGCGCCATCCCTAGACGTGCTCGAATGCACCCAGCCGGCGGGCGACCAGGAGGTAGGCGATCATCACCACGATCGGAATCAGCGCCAGCGCCGCGGCGAAGGGTTGGTTGTTGGCGATGTTGTTGAAGATGACGTTGCCGATGAACTGGTCGTTGGAGACCAGGCGCGGGGTGATGTAGTCGCCCAGCGTCAGCGAGAAGGTGAAGATCGAGCCGGCGACGACGGCCGGGAAGCTGAGCGGCAGGATCACCCGCCGGAAGGTGGTGAAGGGGGAGGCGCCGAGATCCTCGGAGGCGCTGATCAGCGAGTTGGGGATCCGCTCCAGGCCGGCGTAGATCGGCAGGATCATGTACGGCAGCCAGAGGTAGCTCATCACAAGCCAGACGGCGGTGGTGCCGTAGCCGGGGCCGTGGAGGCCGATCGGGTCCAGCGCCCAGTTGATCGCGCCGTTGGCCGAGAGCAGAGTCCGCCAAGCGTAGACCTTGACCAGGTAGCTCGACCAGAGCGGCAGCAGGATGCCGATCACCAGCAGCGCCTTGCCGCGCCGGCTCGCCACCTTGGCCATGTAGAAGGCGATCGGGAAGGCGATCACCGCGTCGGTGATCGTCACCAGCAGCGCCGTGCGGACCGTCCGCCAGGCGATGTCGCGGTAGACCGGTTCGTTGACCAGCGCTTCGAAGTTTTCGAGGGTGAATTCCTTGATCGTCGAGCCGCTCAGCGGGTCGACCGACCAGAAGGCGGCGACCAGCAGCAGGGCCAGCGAGCCCAGGTAACCGATCACCAGCCAGCCGACGGGGCCGGCCAGCAGCGCCCCTACCTGCAGGCGTTCGCGGCCGTGGAAGAGGTCGGACAGCCTGTGGCTGACCGACCTCCTCTCCGCGACCGCTTCAGATGCCATCGATCAGGACCGGGTCAGCCTTTGATCGTGGTCCAGGCTTTGACCCAGTCGTTGTAGTCCTTGCAATCTTCTTCGCCGTTGCCGCAATCGGCGAGCGGGGTTTCCCAGTAGTAGACCCGCTCCCAGAACTGCGGTTCTTCCGCGTGGTATTCGGCGCAGAAGTTTTTATTCGCCGTTTCTTTACAGGCGAGTTCCTGCGCCGGTGCCTCGCCGAACCATTCGGCGACCTCGGCGTTGATTTTCGGTTCGATGATCCAGTTCATCCACTCGTACATGCAGTTGGGATGTTTGGCGTCCTTGGCGATCATCCAGGTGTCGGACCAGCCGGTCGCACCCTCTTTCGGCAGGAAGCCCTGGCTCGCCGGGCTGGCTTTGACCGGCACGCCTTCTTCCTTCAGGGCGAAGTACTGGTACTGCCAGGTCGTCCCGACGGTGATGTCGCCGCCGGCGTAGGCGGAGATCTGCTTCGCCGCTTCGGACCAGTATTCGCCGACCAGCGGCTGCTGTTCTTCCAGCAGGCCGACCGCCGCGTTGAACTGGTCGTCGTTCAGCTCGTAGGGGTTTTCGATCCCCAGGTCCGGCTCGTGGGTCTTCAGGTAGACCGCCGCTTCGGCGATCGACATCGGATCGTCGTACTGGCTGATCTTGCCTTTGTATTTGGCCGCGACTTTGGGGTCGAGGGTGACGTTCCAGGAGTTCGGCGCCGGGCTGACGTCGTTGCCGTTCCACATCAGCAGGTTGGCGCCGCGGCCGTGGGGGATGCCGTAGTTGACACCTTCGAAGGTGTTGTACGGCTGGTCCTTGAGGTCCGCGAAGACCGTCTCGTAGTTGGGGACGAGGTCGGTGTTGACCGGGGCGACGAGGCCGGCGGCGACCAGCCGTGCGGTGGCGTTGCCCGAGGCCGAGACGCCGTCGTACTGCCCGGTTTTCATCAGCTCGACCATTTCGTCAGAGGTGCCGGCTTCCTTGTTGTTGACCTTGCAGCCGGTTTTCTGTTCGAACGGTTTGCTCCATTCCGGTTCGACGTAGCCGGCCCAGGAGACCAGCGAGACTTCGCCCTCTCCCTTGCCGACCTTCTGCAGCGCTTCATCGCTGCTGCCACCGGTGGTGTCGTCGCTACCGCCGCCGCAACCGGCGAGGGCGAGCATGAAGACGACCAGACCGGCGACGACGAGCCACGCCGTGCGGGCGGGGTTGCCATCCCTTCTCCTCATGATGGTGCTACCTCCTGTTTGGTTGACTTCCCGCCGACGGCGGCCGCGTGCTCGGGACGCCACCCGACTAGGACTTCGTTTCCCTGCCCTGGCAACGCGCCCGAGGACGCGCTCTCCACGTTCTGTCTCACCAGCTGGAGCTTCTCCCCTTTGTCCAGCTGAACCGTGAAGCGGGTGACACTGCCGGCGTAGGCGACGTCGACGACGCGACCGCTCTCCGTGTGGAGGCCATCGGCCGGAGCGCCAGGCTGCAGCAGCTCGATCTTCTCGGGACGGATGGTGACTCGCTCACCGTCCCGCTCGATCAGGTTGGAGACGCCGACGAAGCCGGCGACGAACTCGTTGGCGGGGCGCTCGTAGAGCTCGAGCGGCGTGCTCACCTGCTCGATCCGACCGCCGTTGAAGACGGCGATCCGGTCGCTCATCGTCAGCGCCTCGTCCTGGTCGTGGGTGACGTAGACGAAGGTGATCCCGACCTCGCCCTGGATCGCCTTCAGCTCGGTCTGCATCTCCTCGCGCAGCTTCAGGTCGAGCGCGCCGAGCGGCTCGTCGAGGAGCAGCACCTTGGGCCGGTTGACGATCGCCCGCGCCAGCGCGACCCGCTGCCGCTGGCCGCCGGAGAGCTCGTTCGGCTTGCGGTCGGCGTAACCGGGCAGGCGGACCATCTCCAGTGCCTCGTCGCTGCGCTTCAGTCGCTCGTCCTTGGGCACCCGGGCGACCCGCATCCCGTAGGCGACGTTGTCGCCGACGCTCATGTGCGGGAAGAGGGCGTAGTCCTGGAAGACGGTGTTGACCGCGCGGTCATACGGCGGTACCCCGCTGACGTCCTCGCCGGCCAGCTCGATCGTCCCGTCGGTCGGGTCCTCGAAGCCGGCGATCATCCGCAGCGTCGTCGTCTTGCCCGAGCCCGAGGGGCCCAGCATCGTGAAGAACTCCCCCTGGGCGATCTCCAGATCGACCCCGGCGACCGCCGCCACCTCCCCGTAGTACTTGGTGAGGCCCGAAAGTCGTATGTCAGGTGCGGCAGCGTCTATGCGTGGGACGTTATCCGTGACGTCCCGGAATGCAAGGCCAAACTAGCCCGCGCGGCTTAGCCGAACTGGAGTACGTCGGCGGAGGTCCTCCGGGCAGGGGTATCCCGCCCGGTCCTACATAAGTAAGCCGCCGCTAGTAGCCGGCCGGGTGCCGCGCGACGAAGCCGACGTTGTCGCGCAGGTCTTCGTGCCAGCGGGGGCCCGTTTCGCCGCCGCCGTCGCCGGAGGTGTCCCAGCGGAAGCCGGCGACTTCGGCGTAGGCGTGGCCGGGGTTGGTCCAGACGGTGATCCAGCGGCCTTCGCCTTCTTCGCCCCACTTGGCCATCGGGCCGGAGGGAAGCGGGCTTTCGAGGAATTTGCCGCCGTGGAGGGCGAAGGAGACGGCGCCGGAGCAGTCGTAGCCGCGGTCCCACCAGCGGGCGTGGCCGCCGCCCCAGACGTACGGTTTGCTGCGGATCTTGTTCGCCGCGGCGATCACCTTCTTGACCCGGGCGGGAGCGCTTTTCGGCGGGATCAGCGTGCCGTTGTCGAGCAGCCTCGCCTTCGCGGTCGGCGTGCAGATGTCGACTTCGGCCGGTGACATGCCGCCCGTCGTGCAGGCCGCGGAGGCGCTGCCGGGGGCGAAAAAGACGGTTGCAGCCAAGGCGATGACGAACGCAAGCCCAGCCAACCTGAAGTTGTGACGCAAACCGATTCTCCTTCGTCGGCCTACGGGGTTAGCTGTCGGGCTAGCGCGAAAGGAGCCTGCGCTCCCACCTTGGACTTGGTGGGTTAGCCCCGAAAACGTGGTTCCCCCGCTCCCTGAACACTCTTTGCGCCAGGGATTCGGCGTTTCGGTTACTGACCGGCGGCAGTGTAGCCCATCGCGCGGCGCGATGCTCACAAAACGTAAATATTTGCTCGAAATTCCCGCTCCCATCGAGAATCTGTTCGACGCCGAGACTGGTAGCTTGCGCCTTGGGATGAACCTTTCGGGCCGCAAAACGCTCCTAACCGGGGCAACTGGAGGCCTGGGAAGGGCGATCGCCACCTCGCTGGCGGAGCGCGGTGCGGTCCTCGCGCTCAGCGCCCGCAACCGCGAGGCGCTGGAGAAGATGGCCGCCGAGCTGCCCGGCAGCGGCCACTCCGTGCTCCCCGCCGACCTCGCCGAGCCCGACGCCGCCGAGCGCCTCGCCGCCGAGGCCGCCGGGACCGAGATCCTCGTCGCCAACGCCGGCCTGCCCGGCGCCGGCAAACTGGACGAGTTCAGCGCCGAGGAGGTGAAGCGCGCCCTGCGGGTCAACCTCGAGGCGCCGATGCTGCTCGCCCGCGCGCTCTACCCGGCGATGCTCGAGGCCGGCTCGGGCCACCTCGTCTTCGTCGCCTCGCTCTCCGGCAAGGCGGCCAGCCCCCGCTCCTCCATCTACAACGCGACCAAGTTCGGCCTGCGTGGTTTCTCTCTCGCCCTTCGCGCCGACCTCGGGCCCCGAGGGATAGGCGTCTCCCTCGTCTCACCGGGCTTCATCCGCGAAGCCGGCATGTTCGCCGATGCGGGCTCGAAGCCACCGCCGGGAATGGGCACCTCGACCCCTCGAGAGGTCGGCGAGGCCACCGCCAAGGCGATCGAGCGGGACAAGGTCGAGGTGACCATCGCCCCGCTGACCCAGCGCGCCGGCGCCCATTTGGCGCTGATCAGCCCCTCGCTCAGCGTCAAGGTGCAGAGCGGCAGCGCAGGACAAAAAGCAGCCAAAGACATCGCTTCCGGGCACTCAGCCGACAAGCGCTAGCAGGCGGGTCCGGCACCCCCTCGAACCGGCGGATACTCAAAAAGACGGCCTAATTAGGCCGTCTTTTGTTGGGGCGAGGGGGTGCCGGACCCGCCCTCCCCAATTGCCTAGGATGAATGCGTGAGCAGCAGCGATTCCTTCGGCGCCCGTTCGACCCTCGAGGTCGGCGGCCGCGAGTTCGAGATCTTCCGCCTCGACTCGCTGCAGGAGCGCTTCGACGTCGCCCGCCTGCCCTATTCGGTCAAGGTCCTGCTGGAGAACGTCCTTCGCCTCGAGGACGGGGTCTCGGTCAGCGCCGCCGACGTCGAGACGATCGCCTCCTGGGACGCGGCGGCAGAGCCGAGCGCCGAGATCCCCTTCCAGCCCGCCCGCGTCCTGATGCAGGACTTCACCGGCGTCCCCGCCGTCGTCGACCTGGCGGCGATGCGCGACGCGATGGAGGAGATCGGCGGCGACCCGGCGGCGATCAACCCGCTGGTCGACGTCGACCTGGTGATCGACCACTCGGTCCAGGTCGACGCCTTCGGCAACGAGCGCGCCTTCGCGGTCAACGCCGAACACGACTTCGACCGCAACCGCGAGCGCTACTCGTTCCTCAAGTGGGGCCAGCAGTCCTTCGACAACTTTCGCGTCGTCCCGCCGGCGACCGGCATCTGCCATCAGGTCAACCTCGAGTACCTCTCCCAGGTCGTCTACAGCCGCGAGAACGGAGGCACGCTGCAGGCCTACCCCGACACCCTCGTCGGCACCGACTCGCACACGACGATGGTCAACGGGCTCGGCGTCCTCGGCTGGGGGGTCGGCGGGATCGAGGCCGAGGCGGCGATGCTGGGCCAGCCGATCTCGATGCTGCTGCCGCAGGTCGTCGGCTTCAAGCTCTCCGGCGAGCTGCCGGAGGGGGCGACGGCGACCGACCTCGTCCTCACCGTGACCGAGATGCTGCGCGAGCGCGGCGTCGTCTCCAAGTTCGTCGAGTTCTTCGGCCCAGGGCTGCCGACGCTGGGCCTAGCCGACCGCGCCACGCTCGGCAACATGTCGCCGGAGTTCGGCTCGACCTGCGCGATCTTCCCGGTCGACGCCGAGACCCTGCGCTACCTCGACCTCACCGGCCGCCCGACCGAGACGATCGAGCTGGTCGACGCCTACGCGCGCGAGCAGGGAATGTTCGCCGACGGCAGCGGCGAGGACCCTGTCTTCTCCGACCTGCTGGAGCTCGACCTCGGCGAGGTCGTGCCGAGCCTGGCCGGGCCGAAACGGCCGCAGGACCGGGTGCCGCTCTCGCAGGCCAAGGAGTCCTTCCTCGAGGCGATGCGCGAGTTCGACCCCGAAGCCGCCGAGCAGATGGGCAACGGCCGCGACGAGGCGATCGAAGAGTCCTTTCCCGCCTCCGACCCGCCGGCCGAGGAGCATGACGACGCGCGGGGCAAACCCCGCCCGGCGGTGACCGGGACCGCGGTCGACACGTCCCGCAGCCACGACGCCGTCACCGTCGCCCTTTCCGACGGGGCCGAGGTCGAGCTCGACCACGGCCACGTCGTCATCGCCGCGATCACCAGCTGCACCAACACCTCCAACCCGAGCGTGATGGTCGGCGCCGCCCTGCTGGCCCGCAACGCCGTCGAACGGGGCCTCGAGCGCAAGCCTTGGGTGAAGACCTCGCTGGCGCCGGGATCGACCGTCGTCACCGACTACCTCGAGCGCGCCGGGCTGACCCGGTACCTCGACGCGCTGCAGTTCAACCTGGTCGGCTACGGCTGCACGACCTGCATCGGCAACTCCGGGCCGCTGGCGCCGGAGATCTCCGCCGCGATCGCCGAGCAGGACCTCGCGGTCTGCGCGGTGCTCTCCGGCAACCGCAACTTTGAGGGCCGGATCAACCAGGACGTGAAGGCGAACTACCTCGCCAGCCCGCCGCTGGTGGTTGCCTACGCGCTCGCCGGGCGGATGGACATCGACCTGGAGACCGAGCCGCTCGGCGAGGGGCAGGACGGCGCGCCCGTATTTCTGCGCGACGTCTGGCCGAGCGCCGAGGAGATCAAGCAGGTGGTCGGGACCGCCGTGCAATCCGAGATGTTCGAGCGCAACTACGCCGAGGTCTTCTCCGGCGACGAGATGTGGAACGCGGTCGAGGTTCCCTCCGGCGACCGCTATGACTGGCCCGACTCGACCTACGTCCGCCGGCCGAGCTTCTTCGAGCAGATGCCGGCCGAGGCTCCCGGCGTCTCACCGATCGCCGGGGCCCGGGCGCTCGCCGTCCTCGGCGACTCGATCACCACCGACCACATCTCACCCGCCGGGGCGATCAAACGCGACAGCCCCGCCGGCCGCTGGCTGACCGAGCAGGGTGTCGACGTCAAGGACTTCAACTCCTACGGCTCGCGTCGCGGCAACCACGAGGTGATGATCCGCGGCACCTTCGCCAACATCCGTCTCCGCAACCAGCTCGTCGATCGCGCCGGCGGCTACACCCGCCACTTTCCCGACGGCGAGGAGACGACGATCTACGACGCCGCGACGCAGTACGCAGGCGAAAACGTGCCCCTCGTCGTACTCGCCGGGAAGGAGTACGGCTCCGGCTCCTCGCGCGACTGGGCCGCCAAGGGGACCAAGCTGCTCGGGGTGCGGGCGGTGATCGCCGAGAGCTACGAGCGCATCCACCGCTCCAACCTGATCGGGATGGGGGTGCTGCCGCTGCAGTTCGCCGGCGGCGAGAGCGCCGCCTCGCTCGGGCTGACCGGCGCCGAGAGCTTCGACGTCAGCGACCTCGAGGACGGCCGGGCGAAGCAGGTGACTGTTACCGCTCGCGCCGACGACGGCAGCGAGAAGACTTTCGGGGCAACCGTCAGGTTGGATACGCCGAATGAGGTCACTTACTTCATAAACGGCGGTATCTTGCAGACGGTGCTGCGCAAGCTAAAAGGGTAGGCGCAGCGGGGCCGCGGGAGGCAGGGGGGTCCGCGCGACCCACACTGCACCTGCGCGTCGGTAGCCAGGGAGGGATGCCGACGCGGCCGTTCCCCCTGGCGGGACTGCCCTGAGGAACAGTCAGCGTTTAGCTATACAGGCTCGTACAGCCTCGGTCAAGCGGAATCGAGCGCTTTAGCCCGGTTCTGGTGACTTTCCGTCTCGCTCACCTGGGAATTCGGTTGTACACCTATACCCCAGCCCTTGCGCTCGATCAACTCGATCCCGATCACGCTGCCGACCGGACCCACCGGAGTAAGGGTCGCCGCGAGCAGGGTGTAAGGAGCCTCCTTGCGTATGCAGGCGATCCAGATCACCACGCAGAGGGCGATGAAGCCGAGGCCGTGGGCCCAGCCGAAGAGCATCGTCGCGGTTTCGAACCCGGGCACCAGCCAGAAGAGGAGCAGCCCGGCGAAGACCGCCAGCTCGACCCAGGAGAAGCGCTTCACCCAGACGAACAGCTCACCCGGGATGGGCTTTTCGAACGGTTTACGCCGCGCCACGGGGGTCAGGTTCCGGGGGTCAGCGCGGTGAGCACGATCCGCTCCTGCTCACGCGCGTGGGCGCCCGAGTAACCCTCGCCCGGGCTGGCCCGGCCCTGGCGGCCGATGTAGGTGAGGGTGACGCCCTCGGGCAGGACGTCGGGCATCCGCCGGGACATCACCTTCCAGGCGCCCATGTTGCGCGGCTCCTCCTGGACCCAGGCGATCTCCTTCAGGTTCGGGTAGGAGGCGATCAGCCGTTCCAGCTGTTCCTTCGCGAAGGGGTAGAGGACCTCGACCCGGGCGATGGCGACGTTCTCGGCGCCGGCGCGGCGATCGCTGCCGTCCATGTCGTAATAGACCTTGCCGGTGCAGAGGACGAGGCGCTCGACCTGCTCGCGGCGCTCGCCGGCGGTCGGGTCGTCGAGGATGAACTGCAGTTCGCCGTCGGTCAGCTGCGGCAGGGCGGCGGCGGCCTTGTCGAGCCGCAGCAGCCCCTTCGGGGTGAAGACGATCAGCGGCCGCGGCTTCTTGATCAGCGCCTGGCGGCGGAGCAGGTGGAAGTACTGGGCGGCGGTGGTCGGGTTGGCGATGCGGATGTTGCCCTCCGCGCCGAGGGCGAGGAAGCGCTCGATCCGGGCGCTGGAGTGCTCCGGGCCCGATCCCTCGTAGCCGTGCGGCAGCAGCAGGGTGAGGCGGCTGGTCTGCCCCCACTTCGACTCGCCGGAGACGATGAAGCTGTCGACGATCACCTGGGCGGCGTTGGCGAAGTCGCCGAACTGCGCCTCCCAGAGGACCAGGGCGCTCGGGCTCGCCGCCGAGTAGCCGTACTCGAAGCCGAGGCAGGCGATCTCCGAGAGGGGGCTGTTGTAGAGCTCGAAGGGAGCCGAGGCGTCCTCGAGGTTCTGCATCGGCGTGTACTCGAGGCCCGTGTTCTCGTCGTGGAGGACGAGGTGGCGGTGGGAGAAGGTGCCGCGCTCGGTGTCCTGGCCGGTGAGGCGGATGTGGACGCCGTCGGTCAGCAGGGTGCCGAAGGCGAGCGCCTCGGCCTGGCCGAAGTCGACCCCGCCCTGCTCGAGCGCCTCGACCCGGCGGGACAGCGGGCGGCGCAGCTTGCGGTGGACGTTGAAGCCCTCGGGCGTCTTCAGCAGCGCCTCGTTGATCGCCCGCAGCTTGTCCGCCTCGACCGCGGTGTGGACCGGCGGGCTGGCGGTGCGGTCGAGCAGTTCGCCGGTCTGGGTGGTGACGCCGGTGACGGTCGGGTCCTCGTACTCGCCGGCCTCCATCTTCTGCCGCAGGCCCTTCAGCGCCCCGGACATCTCGGCGTGGCGCTCGTCGGAGGCCTTGCCGACCTCCTCGGCGGAGACGGTCCCGTCCTCGATCAGCTTCTCGGCGTAGATCTCGGAGACCGGCGGGTGCGACTTGATCGCGGTCGCCATCGTCGGCTGCGTGTAGGCCGGCTCGTCGGTCTCGTTGTGGCCGAAGCGGCGGTAGCCGATCACGTCGATGACGACGTCGCGGCACCAGCGCTCGCGGTAGGCCATCGCCAGCCGCACGGCGGCGACGCACCCCTCGACGTCGTCGGCGTTGACGTGGATGATCGGCACGTTGAATCCCTTCGCCATGTCGGCGGCGTAGGGGGTCGAGCGCGCCTCGGCGGGGTCGGTGGTGAAGCCGACCTGGTTGTTCTGGATGACGTGGATCGTGCCGCCGGTGGTGTAGCCGGGCAGCGACTGCAGGTTGAGGGTCTCGGCGACCACGCCCTGGGCCGGGAAGGCGGCGTCGCCGTGCAGCAGCACCGGCACCGCACGCTTGTGGTCGAGCGTCAGGCTCGGTCCCTCGAAGTCCTGCTGCAGGAAGCGGGTGCCGCCGGTGACCACCGGGTCGACGAACTCGAGGTGGCTCGGGTTCGGGTAGAGGCGGACCGAGATCTTCTGACCGTCGGCCGTCTCGTACACCCCGCGGTGGCCGTAGTGGTACTTGACGTCGCCGGTGCCGCCGTGCGGGATCGCGGCGACCGCCTTGACCGCGTCGATCTGCTTCGAGCCCTCGAACTCGGCGAGGATCGATTCGACCGAGCGACCGAGGTTGTGGGCGAGGACGCTGAGGCGACCGCGGTGGGCCATCCCGAAGACGACCTCCTCGGCGCCGTCGCGCTGTGAAAGCGTGACGATTTCGTCGAGCATCGGGACGACGACGTCGAGTCCCTCGATCGAGAACATCTTCTGGCCCAAATACGCTTTCTCGAGGAAGCGCTCGAACTGGAAGACGTCGATCAGCCGGTTCAGCAGCCGCTTCTTCTCCTCGTCGCTGAGCGGCTGGCGGTGGGCGCCGGTCTCGATCATCTCCCGCAGCCAGATCCGCTGCTGGTGGGAGGAGAGGTGCTCGACCTGGTAGCCGATCGTGCCGCAGTAGGCGGCGCGCATCCGCGGCAGCGCCTCGAGCAGGGTTTCGCCGGGGACGCCGATGCGGAGGATCGAGGCCGGGATCCGCTCCATCAGCTCCGGCGTCAGGTTGACGTTCTCGGGCTGCAGCGCCGGGTCGCCCTTCGGCTCGGAGCCGAGCGGGTCGAGATGGGCGGCGAGGTGGCCGTGGGTGCGGTAGGCCTTCAGCAGCGAGGTAGCCGCCTGGACCGCCTGCAGCAGCTCTTCGTCGATCTCGCCGGGCGCGGTGGTCGGTTCGGCGCTCGGCGCGGCGGCGCTCAGCGGCGGCGCCGAGGCCGAGGCGGGGTGGGCGGTGCTGACGACCGAGGCCTCGAAGCCGAGGTCGGCGGCGACCGCCTCGTAGAAGCCGTCCTCGCCCTGCAGGAGTTCCTCGATCCGGCGCAGGAAGGCGCCCGACTCGGCCCCCTGGATCACCCGGTGGTCGTAGGTCGAGGTCAGCGTCATCACTTTGCTGACGCCGAGCTGCTTCAGCCGTTCCGGCGAGGCGTGCTTCCACTCCGGCGGGTAGGCGATCGAGCCGGTGGCGATGATCGCGCTCTGGCCGCTCAGCAGGCGCGGCACCGAGGCCATCGTCCCGATCCCGCCGGGGTTGGTGAGGCTGATGTTGGTCCCCCGGAAGTCGTCGGCGGAGAGCTTGTTCTCGCGCGTCTTCGCGATCAGCTCTTCGTAGTGGGAGTGGAAGCCGGTGAAGTCGAGCTCGGCGGCGTTCTTGATCGCCGGGACCATGAGGCTGTGGGAGCCGTCTTTTTTCTCGACGTCGACGGCGATTCCGAGGTTGACCGGGCCGCCTTCGATCGCGAACGGCTTGCCGTCTTCCTCCGCGAAGACGCGGACCATCACCGGGAAGTCCTTGGTCGCCTGCACGATCGCCCAGGCGACGAGGTGGGTGAAGGAGACCTTCAGCCCACGGTCCTTCAGCACCGAGTTGATCGCCTTCCGTTTCGCGTCCAGCGTGTCGACCGCGATCGTCCGGAACGAGGTAGCGGTGGGAACCTGCCGGCTTTCGTCCATCGCATTGGCCAGCATCGCCGCGGCCCCCCGAAGCTGCTTGGCCTCGCCCGCAGCGGCAACAGCCCCGTTGCCGCCACCGTCAGCCGCAGAGATCACATCCTCCTTGGTGACCTTCGAGCCGGGGCCACTCCCACTGACCGAAGCAAGATCCACGCCGGTCGCTTCGGCAACTCTCCGCGCAACCGGCGTCGCGCGGACATCCCCGCCTGAGCCGTTGCCGGATCCGTTAGAACCCTGAGAGCTACCCGCTTGTCCGGTGGGTGGCGTGGTAGGGGGGACCCCCTGCTGCTGCGCAGCTGGGGGTGGGTCCCCTGCCGCGACAGGACCCGCCGGTCGAGCGCTTTGTCCCTCACCGTCTCCCGAGCCAGCCTCCATCTCAGCCAGCGGAGCCCCAACAGGAACCTCGTCATCGACAGCCGCGATCAGCTTGGTGATCACCCCGTCCATAGGAGCCGGCACCTCGGCATCGACCTTGTCGGTCGACACCTCGACGACCGTGTCGCCCTCGCTGACGGTGTCCCCCTCGGCGACGTGCCACTCGAGCACGATGCCCTCGGTCACCGACTCGCCCATCTCGGGCATGGTGATTTGGACGGTCGCCGTCTCGGGCATCTCTGGGCTCAGTCTAAGGAAAGTGGTTTATCGGCACGCCTATCGAGATACCCTGGTACCCCAATGAGCTACTTCGTCACCGGCGCGACCGGATTCATCGGTCGCAATCTCGTCCAGAAACTGCTCCAGCGCGAGGGCACGATCTACGCCCTGGTGCGGGCCGGGTCGCGCGGCCGCCTCGAGGAGCTGCGCACCAGCTTCGGCGCCGACGGCGCCCGCATCGTGCCGATCACCGGCGACCTCACCCAGCCCGGGCTCGGGGTCTCCGAGGAGGATCTGGTGACGATGCGGGGGGAGATCAAGCACTTCTTCCACCTGGCGGCGATCTACGACCTGACTGCCGATGCGGAGACGCAGGAGATCGCCAACGTCGAGGGCACGCGCCACGCGATCGAGCTCGCCGGCGCGCTCGAGGCGGGCTGCTTCCACCACGTCAGCTCGATCGCCGCCGCCGGCCTCTACAAGGGCGTCTGGACCGAGGAGATGTTCGACGAGGCCGAACGGCTGGACAACAACCCCTACTTCCGCACCAAGCACGAGTCAGAGCGGCTGGTCCGCGACGAGTGCCAGCGGCCGTGGCGGGTCTACCGGCCGGGGATCGTCGTCGGCGACTCGCGCACCGGGGAGATCGACAAGATCGACGGCCCCTATTTCTTCTTCAAGGCGCTGCAGCGGCTGCGGCGGGTGGCGCCGAGCTGGCTGCCGACGGTGGGGATCGAAGGGGGCGAGATCAACATCGTCCCGGTCGACTACGTCGCCGCCGCGATCGACCACATCGCCCACAAACCGCGTCTCAACGGCCGCGCCTTCCACCTCACCGACCCCAACCCGCACACCGCGGGCGAGGTGATCAACCTCTTCGCCCGCGCCGCCGACGCGCCGCAGATGTCGGTGCGGCTGGGGACCGACGTGACCGAGCCGGCGACCGGGGCGCTGCGCAGCGCGCTGAAGCTGTTCCCGCCCGCCAAGCGCGCCGCGAAGCTGGCGCTCGACCAGGCCGGGCTGCCCGCCGAGCTCCTCACCTACGTCGACTACCCGACCACCTTCGACTCGACCAAGACGCAGAAAGCGCTGAAAGGATCGGGCATCGAGGTGCCGCCGCTGGAGAGCTACGCGACCCGGGTCTGGGACTACTGGGAGCGCAACCTCGATCCCGACCTGTTCAAGGACCGATCGCTCTCGGCCGCGGTGCGGGGCAAAGTCGTGCTGATCACCGGCGCTTCGTCTGGGATCGGCAAAGCGACCGCGGTCAAGGTCGCCGACGCCGGCGCGACCGTGCTGCTCGTCGCCCGCTCGCTCGACAAGCTCGAGGAGACCAAGGAGGAGATCGTCGCCGGCGGCGGCACCGCCCACATCCACCAGTGCGACCTCTCCGACATCGAGGACATCGAGCGGATGGCCGAGGAGGTGCTGACCTACCACGGCCACGTCGACATCCTCGTCAACAACGCCGGCCGCTCGATCCGCCGCTCGATTGCCCTCTCCTACGACCGCTACCACGACTTCGAGCGCACGATCCAGCTCAACTACCTCGGCGCGGTGCGCCTGATCCTGGCGCTGCTGCCGGCGATGCGGGGGCGCAAACAGGGCCACATCATCAACATCAGCTCGATCGGCACGCAGACCAACCCGCCGCGCTTCTCGGCCTACGTCGCCTCGAAGGCGGCACTGGACGCGTTCAGCCGGGTGATCGCCTCGGAGGTCGTCGACGACAACGTCCACCTGACGACGATCAACATGCCGCTGGTGCGGACGCCGATGATCGCGCCGACGCGGATGTACGACATGTTCCCGGCGATCACGCCCGAGGAGGCGGCCGAGATGATCGCCAAGGCGATGATCGGGCGGCCGAAGAAGGTCGCGACCCGCCTCGGCAACTTCGGCGAGCTGGTCTACGCGGTGGCGCCGAAGGCGAGCGACTCCATTCTCAACACCGCCTACAAGCTCTTCCCCGACTCGCAGGCGGCGAAGGGGAAGAAAGAGGAGGCGCGCGACAAGCCGCCCTCGACCGAGGCGGTTGCGTTTGCCCACCTGATGAAAGGCGTGCACTGGTAGTAGGTTCACCCGATGGCTGAGCGGCGGCTCAAGCATTGGGGTTGGGGGTACGAGGACCAGGCCCCCACGGCGACACAGCTGCGCGAGGCGGCGGAAGGGATCCGCGCGCGGTTCGGCTTCGGCGGCGAGGTCGAGAAGCCGGTGCCGCTGGAGGAGGTCGAGCTGCGCGAGCCGCGGCTGAAGGCACCGAGCGGGTTCGGGGACCTGTTCTCCGACGGGCGCTACGAGCGGGTCTCGCACGCCTTGGGCAAGGCCTACCGGGACGTGGTGCGGGGGTTTTACGGCAAGTTCGAGGACCCGCCGGATCTGGTCGCCATTCCGCGCGACGAGTCGGAGATCGAGGCGGTGCTGAGCTGGGCCGAGGCCGAGGGCGCGGCGGTGATCCCGTTCGGGGGCGGGACCAGCGTCTGCGGCGGGGTCGAGGCGCGGGTGGGAGAGCGACCGGTCGTCTCGCTCGACCTGCGGCGGCTGGATCGGGTGCTGGAGGTCGACACGCGATCGCTGGCGGCGCGGATCCAAGCCGGCGCGACGGGGCCCGGCCTCGAGGACCAGCTGCGCGAGCACGGCCTGACCCTGCGCCACTTCCCCCAGTCCTTCGAGTACTCGACGCTCGGCGGCTGGGTCGCGACCCGGGCCGGCGGCCACTTCGCGACGCTGGAGACCCACATCGACGACCTGGTCGAGTCGGTGCGGGCGATCACCCCGCGGGGGACTTGGGAGAGCCGGCGGCTGCCGGGCTCGGGCGCGGGTCCCTCTCCCGACCGGATGCTGATCGGCTCGGAGGGGATCCTCGGTGTGATCGCCGAGGCCTGGGTCAGGGTGCGGCCGCGGCCGGAGTTCAAGACTTCGGCCGGGGTCGAGTTCGGCGACTTCAAGCAGGCGGCGGAGGCGGTGCGGGAGATCGCCCAGTCGGGGCTGTACCCCGCCAACTGCCGCCTCCTCGACGCCGCCGAGGCAGAGCTGACCGGCGCCGGCGACGGCAGCGCCAACCTCCTCATCCTCGGCTTCGAGTCCGCCGACCATCCCGTGGACGCCGGGATGGATCGAGCGCTGGATATCGCCCGAAGCCACAATGGCGCCCCCGGCGAGGTCCGCACCTCCTCGGGGGGCGACGACGCGGTCGGCGCCTGGCGCGGCGCGTTCCTGCTGGCGCCGTACCTGCGGGACACGTTCGTCGCCTGCGGGGTGCTCTCGGAGACCTTCGAGACGGCGATCACCTGGGACCGCTTCGAGGAGTTCCACGCGACGGTGATGGAGACCACCCGCCGCGCCGTCTCCGAGGTCAGCGGCGTCCCCGCCGACGGCCCCGGCTCGCCGCGGGTCAGCTGCCGCCTCACCCACGTCTATCCCGACGGCGCCGCTCCCTACTTCACGGTCCTCGCCCCGGCGATCCGCGGCGGCGAGGTCGAGCAGTGGGACGAGATCAAGGCCGCCGTCTCCGAGGCGCTGATCGACGCCGGCGGCACGATCACCCACCACCACGCCGTCGGCCGCGACCACCGCCCCTGGTACGACCGCCAGCGCCCGGCCCCCTTCGCCGCCGCCCTGCGAGCCGCCAAGGCCGAGCTCGATCCTGCGGGCATGCTGAACCCAGGCGTGCTGATCGACCCGGCGTAAGGATGTCGCCGCCGCGCGGCGCTACCCTTTCGCGACTCGCATTCCCGGTCGGGCAGCCAATCCTGGCGTCTGGACCGCCTTCGCTCGATGGAAACGATCACCTCCGAACAGCCCACCGTGCCGGCTGAGCCGACCGACAACGCCCAGGAGCCCGTGAGGCCGCGGCGCTCGCCGCTGCGCGCTGCGATCAAGACCGGCCGGCCGAAGGAGTGGATCAAAAACGTCTTCGTCTTCGCCGGGCTGCTCTTCTCCGGCAAGTTCGACCAGTCGCACGCGATCGCCGAGGCGACGATCACCTTCGTCGCCTTCTGCCTGATCTCCAGTGCCGGCTACTTCGTCAACGACCTGATCGACGTCGAGCTCGACCGCAAGCACCCGAAGAAGCGCTTCCGGCCGCTGGCCGCGGGCGAGCTCTCCGAGCGCACGGCGATGATCATCGCCCCGGTCCTCGCCGCGATCGCGATCGCGATCGCCTTCGGCGCCGTCAACTGGGAAGTCGGGCTGATGGCGGTCGGCTACGGCGTCGCCCAGATGGCCTACAGCCTCGGCCTCAAGCAGATCGTGATCATCGACGTGATGACGCTGGCGGGGCTGTTCATCCTCCGCGTCGCCGCCGGCGCCAGCGCCGTTGACGCCCACGCCTCGGAATGGCTGCTGCTCTGCACCGGCATGCTCGCCGCCTTCCTCGGCTTCACCAAGCGCCGCCAGGAGGCGGTCTCCGAGCTGCACGAGGGGACCTCGACCCGGCCCGTCCTCGAGCACTACTCGCTGCCCTTCCTAGACCAGATGGTCTCCCTGGTCACCACCGGCACCGTGATCAGCTACGCGATCTACACCGTCAATTCACCGCTGATCGGCAGCCAGATGATGCTCACCATCCCCCCGGCGGTCTACGGCATCTTCCGCTACCTCTACCTGATCTACGACCGCAACGACGACCGCTCGATGTCCGGCATCATCGCCGGCGACCGCGGCATCCAGGCGGCCGGCGCGGCCTTCGCGATCATCGCCTTCCTGCTGCTCTACGTGTTCAACGGCTGAGGGCGGCCGCTCAGGCCATGCCCAGCTCCTCGGGCGAGGCCTCCATCAGGTAGAAGCGGGCTCGGCCGAGCTCCTCGCCGTTGACCTGTACTACGGCAGCGTGGGGGCCGGCGGTGGTGAAGGCGGCGGTGGCGGCGATCGACATCACGAGGCGCTGCTCCTGGCCTTCGGGGAGCCCCGGGGGGCGTCCGGTCTCGAAGTTGGCGGTCAGGCCCTCGCCCAGCTCGACGCCGTCGGGGTCCTGGACGGTGACGAGGAGCTCGTGGGGGGTGTTGGTCTCGTGCCAGGCGACGTCGATGCCGAGGCCGATCGAGAAGGCCCAATCGTGGGGCAGCTCAGGCAGGCGGAGGACGTTCCAGCCGCCGCCGGTCAGGTAGAGCTTGCCGTTGACGGCCTCGCTGTGGTCGCAGAGGAGGAGGAAGCCGATGTTCACGGTCCTTCGCCCTCCGCGTAGGGGACGACTTTGAGGTCGGAGCGCAGTTCGACCTTGCCGTCCTTGCTGAACTGGAGGTCGATCGTCTCGTCCTTGCGGTAGGTGCCGAACAAGCCCAGGTACATCGCCAGCCAGCGGCCGGTGCCGACCTTCTCCTTGACGATCGGGCGGTCGAAGACGATCTCGCCGCCTTCGATCCGGTAGGTCTCCTTGCTCTGCTCGACGCCGTTGATGAAGACGGTGAACGGCGGTTCGGCGCCGGCCGGCAGCTTCACGCGCTCGCCGGCGGCGTAGCTGCCCTTGGGGATCTCGGTCTCGGTTCTAGCCATCTCTCTCCGCTTCCAGAGTCTCGCGCACGAGGTCGAACGGCGTCTCGTGGTGGGTCGGGTCGAGCTCCTCCCGGACTACCCCGCCCTTGAAGGGCACGAACGTCCCGTCGCCGCGCACGTCGACTCCCGCGACCGATTTCCGCAGCAACCCGCCGCTGCTCAGCTGCAAGCGGGCGTGAACCTGGTCGCCGGGCGCGAAGTCCCGCAGCGACTGCACCGGCCGCGCCGGTCCCTCTGCCCGGATCGCGAGCGCCCGCTCCCGCATCGCCGCGACCGCCTCGCCGAGGTCGTCGAACGACCCGTGGTCGACGTCCGAGCCGTGCCGGACCGTCAGCTTCCAGCGGGACATCGCCGGGGGCGCTTTACGCGCCGCGGCGGGGGCGTTTCGGGCGTCGCGCCGGGGGGCCGACGATTTTCTCCGGCCCCTCGCGGTTCTCCATCGGCACGTACTCGAGCTCCCGCGCGCCGGTGTAGATCTGCCGCGGCCGGGCGATTTTCTTCTCCGGGTCTTCCTGCATCTCCATCCACTGGGCGACCCAGCCGGCGGTGCGGGGGATGGCGAAGATGACGGTGAACATGTCCGTCGGGATACCCATCGCCTCGTAGATGATCCCCGAGTAGAAGTCGACGTTCGGGTAGAGCTTGCGCGAGGTGAAGTAGTCGTCGTCGAGCGCGCGTTTCTCCAGCTCACGGGCGATCTCGACCAGCGGGTTGTACTCCGTCGCCTCGAAGACCTCGTCCAGATACTGCTGGATGATCCGCGCCCGCGGGTCGTAGTTCTTGTAGACCCGGTGGCCGAAGCCCATCAGTTTCTCCTCGCGCTCCTTCACCCGCTCGAGGAAGTCGGGGATGTTCTCCGGCGACTCGATCCGCCGCAGCATCCGCAGCACGGCCTCGTTGGCGCCGCCGTGGAGCGGCCCGTAGAGCGCCGCGACCCCGGCCGCGACGGCCGAGTAGGGATCGACGTCGGAGGAGCCGACCCCGCGCACCGCGTTGGTCGAGCAGTTCTGTTCGTGGTCGGCGTGGAGGATGAAGAGGACGTCGAGGACCTTGGTCAGCGCCTCCTTCGGGATGTGCCGGTCTTCGGTCTTCTTGAACATCATCGAGAGGAAGTTCTCGGCGTAGTTCAGCTCGTTGTCGGGATAGACGTACGGCAGGCCCATGTTGTGCCGGTAGGAGAAGGCGGCGAGGGTCGGCACCTTGGCGATCAGCCGCACCGCGGCCATGTACCGCTCTTCGGGATCGTCGATCTGCTTCGCGTCCGGGTAGAAGGTCGAGAGCGCGCCGACCCCGGCGAGCAGCATCCCCATCGGGTGGGCGTCGTAGCGGAAGCCCTCGAAGAAGTGCTTGAGGTCCTCGTGGACGAAGGTGTGGTGGGTGATGTCGAAGGTCCAGCGGTCGAGCTGCGGCGCGGTCGGCAGCTCGCCGAAGATCAGGAGGTAGGCGACCTCGAGGAAGGTCGATTTCTCGCAGAGCTGCTCGATCGAGTAGCCGCGGTGTTCGAGGATCCCGGCGGCGCCGTCGATGTAGGTGACCGAGGAGCGACAGGAGGCCGTGTTGGTGAAGGCCGGGTCGTAGGCCATCATCCCGAATTCGTCCTCGTCGACTTTGATCTGCCGCAGGTCCATCGCCCGCACCGTGCCGTCGGAGATCGGCACCTCGTAGCTCTGGCCGGTGCGGTTGTCGGTGATCGTCAGCGAGTCAGAAGCCATGGGCGGCGCCCATTCTGTCACTTCGCCCGCGTCGGCTGTTAAGAGGCTGGGGCGCTCTCGAACTGCGTCATCGCGCGCAGCTGCTCGAAGCGCTCGTCGATCTCCTCGCGGGTCAGCCGCGAGACGCGCTCGGTGCCGAACTCCTCGACGTTGAAGGAGGCGAGCACGGTGCCGTAGCCCATCGCCCGCCGCAGCTCGGCGTCGTCGAAGTGGTCGCCCTCGACGCTGTCGAGGTAGCCGAAGAAGCCCCCGGCGAAGCTGTCGCCGGCGCCGGTCGGGTCGCGCACGTCCTCGAGCGGAAAGCCGGGGAGGGCGAAGAAACCGGTCTCGGTGAAGAGCGCGGCACCGTACTCGCCCTGCTTGGCGATCACCGCGCGCGGGCCCATGTCCATCACCGTGCGGGCGGCGCGGGCGAGGTTCGACTCGCCGGTCAGCATCCGGATCTCGGCGTCGTTGACGACTAGGCAGTCGACCTCGGCGATCGCTGCCGTCAGCGAGTCCTTCGCGGTCTCGATCCAGAGGTTCATCGAGTCGAGGCCGCTGAGCCGGGCGGCGGTGCACTGGGAGCGGACCTGGCGCTGCAGATCGGGCTGGATGTTGGCGAGGAAGAGGGTGTCGGCCGCCTGCGAGGCGGG
>Ga0268266_10001791_pt1 | contig 24352 bp, 18 predicted proteins | sample KBSS13metaG_FD_190356 | JGI IMG/M metagenome (GOLD analysis project Ga0268266, IMG submission 190356) | Switchgrass rhizosphere microbial communities from Kellogg Biological Station, Michigan, USA - KBS S1-3 metaG (SPAdes) (version 2) | ecosystem: Host-associated > Plants > Roots > Rhizosphere... | reverse complement strand
GGCTCTTCTCCGAGTACACCTTCACGACCTGCAGGGAGATCCTGGCCTTATGACCGCTGAGCCCCTCGTCCTGACCGAGCTGGAGCCTCCCTTCCGTCCCGTGGCCGTCCCGTCGCCGGTCGCCGTCGAGACCCTGCGCGCCCACCGCGAGGCCGAGTGGGACCGCTACGTGCGGAGCGCCGCCGGAGGGACCTTCTTCCACCAGCTCGGCTGGCGCTGGCTGGTCGAGCGGACCTTCGGCCACCGCGCCCACTACCTGACCGCCCTGCGCGAGGGGAGCATCGTCGGCGTGCTGCCGATGTTCGAGCTGAAGAGCCTGCTCTTCGGCCACTCGCTGGTCTCGATCCCGTTCGCCATCGGCGGCGGCCTGGTGGCGGACGACGATGCGGCGGCCCAGGCCCTGCTCGCCCACGCCAAGGAGCTCGCCCGCGAGCGAAAGGTGGACTACCTGGAGCTGCGGTCGGAAACGCCGCTCGACGATCCCGAGCTCGTCGATAAAAACCTTTACGTCACCTTCCGCGCCGACCTGGCCGAGGGGGAGGAGGCGCTGCTGAAGCGGATGGACCGCAAGCGCCGGCAGATGATGAACTACGTCTCGAAGGCCCCCTTCGAGCACCGCGTCGCCGGCATCGAGGAGCTGCCGCTCTTCTACGAGATGTTCTGCGCCAGCATGCGCCACCACGGCACGCCGGTCTATCCGAAGCTGTTCCTGCGCGAGATCCTCGACCGCCATCCGGCGAACACCAACCTCTTCTTCGTCTATCACGAGGGGCGGCCGGTCGCGGGGGTGCTCAACCTCCTGTTCCGCGACGTCGTGATGCCCTTCTACGCCGGAGCGGACCGCACCGAGCGGCCGCGCGGCGTCGACGACTATCTCTATCTCGCCATCATGCGCTGGGGGCGGGAGAACGGCTTCCGCACCTTCGACTTCGGCCGCAGCAAGCGCGAGACCGGAGCCTACAAGTTCAAGGCCCGCTGGGGCATGGACGAGGTGCCGCTCGGCTACCAGTACTACCTCGTCAAGGCCCGCGAGCTGCCCAACGTCAGCCCGGCGAACCCTCGCTATCAGCGGGCGATCGGAATCTGGCAGAAGCTGCCGATGCCGGTCACCCGCCTGCTCGGGCCGTCGATCGTCAAAAGGGTGCCTTGAAGGATCAGCCGTGGACGTGAGCATCGTCATTCCGCTGTACAACGAAGAGGAGAGCGTCGAGGCGCTCTACGAGGAGGTCCGCGCCGCCGCCGAGCGCCTGGGCAAGAGCTGGGAGCTGCTGCTGGTCGACGACGGCAGCCGCGACGCCACGCCCGTGAAGCTGCGGGAGATCTGCGCCCGCGACCCCCGCGTGCGGGCGGTCCGCTTCTCCCGCAACTACGGCCAGACGGCGGCTCTCCAGGCCGGCTTCGACCAGGCCCGCGGCCAGGTCGTCATCACCCTCGACGGCGATCTGCAGAACGATCCCAACGACTTCGGGCTGCTGCTCGCGACCCTCGACGAGGGGTACGACGTCGTCAGCGGCTGGCGGCGGGACCGCAAGGACAAGATGGTCTCCCGCCGCCTCCCCTCGATGGCGGCCAACTGGCTGATCGGCAGCCTGACCGGCACCCGCATCCACGACAACGGCTGCACGCTCAAGGCCTACCGCGCGGAAGTGGTCAAGCGCGCCCGCCTCTACGCCGAGATGCACCGCTTCCTGGCGCCGATGCTCTGCCTCTCCGGCTGCCGCTACAAGGAGGTCGTGGTCAACCACCGGGCTCGCCAGTTCGGCAGCAGCAAGTACGGCATCTCGCGGATCTGGAAGGTCTTCCTCGACCTGCTGACGGTCAAGATGCTGCTCGGCTTCACCACGCGGCCGGCGAAATGGTTCGCCTTGCTGGCGCTGCCGTTCCTCGCGGGCACGCTGCTCGCATTAGCCGCGAGTGTGTATGTCCATCTCAACGTTCCACCGGGCGGACGTTATCCGCTGGTGTTTCCATCGATCACCATTCTCTGCGTCTTCGCCTTCGCGCACCTCACGATCCTCGGCCTGTTCTCCGAGCTGGTGGTGAGCCTGGGAGACTTCAAGGAGACGGAGGCGCTGCTCGCCTCGGCGCCGTCAGGAGATTTGCAGCATGATACAGGGGCGTACGCGTAGCGAACCCGAGATCTCCGTCGTGGTCCCCGTGGTCGAGCGCCACGGCGACCTCGCGCAGCTTCATAGGGAATATGCCGCCGAGCTCGCGCGGCTCGGCAAGACTTACGAATTCCTTTTCGTGGTCGACGACCAGATGCGCGAGGTGGTGCCGGCGCTGCGCGCCCTCCAGGAGCGCGCCCCGGAGGTCGTCATCATCCTGCTGGGCGGCCCGTTCGGCGCCTCGGCGGCGCTGACCACCGGCCTCGGCCGCGCGCGCGGCGAGGTGGTCGTCACCCTCGCCGCCTACTTCCAGGTCGAGCCGGGCGGGCTCGAGGCCGCCCTCGCCACCCTCGCCGAGGGGGTCGACATGGTCGTCGCGCGGCGGCACCCGCGCATCGATTCGCGGTTCAACCGCCTGCAGTCGCGGCTGTTCCACGGCATCATCCACCGGCTCACCGGCACCGACTTCCACGACATCAGCTGCGGCTTCAAGGTGATGAAGCGCCGGGTGGCGCGCGATCTCAACCTCTACGGCGGGCTGCACCGCTTCATTCCGCTGCTGGCGGTCCATCGCGGCTTCACCGTGCGCGAGATCCCGGTCCCCCAGCGGCAGGAGGACCGCCCGACCCGCTTCTACGGCACGCCCACCTACCTCGGGCGGCTGCTCGACATCCTGAACATCTTCTTCCTCACCAAGTTCACGCGCACGCCGCTGCGCTTCTTCGGCCTGCTCGGCGCCGCGCTCTTCTCGCTCGGCTTCGTGATCGATCTGATCGTGGCGCTGGAAAAGGTTTTCTTCTCGACCGGCCTGTCGGACCGGGCGCTGCTGCTCCTCGGCGTGCTGCTGATGGTGCTCGGCGTGCAGACGCTCTCTCTCGGCCTGGTCGGCGAGATCATCATCTTCACCCACGCGCGGAATGTCCGTGAATACAAGATCGCCGAGGTGATCAGCAGCCCCGCGCGGCCGGAGCTGGCGCGGGTCAACGACGGACGGCCCGGCCGGGGCGGCGCCCTGCAGGCGTCCTGAACGAAAGGAAATCGACGACGTGTGCGGAATCTGCGGTGAATGGAACCTCTCGGGCGTCGATCCCAAGTCGCTCGAGCGGATGAACGACGCCATCGTCCACCGCGGCCCCGACGATCAGGGCGCCGTGCTGCTGGGCGAGGCGGGGCTCGCGATGCGCCGCCTCTCGATCATCGATCTCGAGCGCGGCCACCAGCCGATCTCCAACGAGGACGGCAGCGCCTGGATCGTCTTCAACGGCGAGATCTACAACCATCGCGAGCTGCGGCGCGACCTGCTGGCGCGCGGCCATTTCTTCAAGACCGACAGCGACACCGAGGTCATCCTCCATCTCTACGAGGACCGCGGCGAGCGCGTGGTCGACGATCTGCGCGGGATGTTCGCCTTCGCCATCTGGGACTCCCGGCGCCGCAAGCTCCTGCTGGCGCGCGACCGCTTCGGGCAGAAGCCCCTGTTCTGGCGCTTCGACGGCCGGCGCTTCCTCTTCGGCTCCGAGATCAAGACGATCCTCGCCGCCGGCGGCCCCGACGGCCCGCGGCCGGAGCTCGACCTGCGCTCGCTCGACGAGTACCTGACCCTGCGCTTCATCCCCAGCCCGCGCACCCTCTTCCAGGGCATCCGCAAGCTCCCCCCCGCGCACCTGCTGGTGCTCGACGCCTCGCACACCGAGCTGCCGCGGTCGGGGAGCCTGGCGCCCGCCCCGTCGATCGAGGTGCGGCGCTACTGGCGGCTGCGCTACACGCCCAAGCGGAGCGATCACGAGGCCGAGATCGTCGAGGAGGCCGGCGAGCGGATCCGCGAGGCCGTGGAGTCCCACATGATCTCCGACGTCCCGGTGGGGGCCTATCTCTCGGGGGGCATGGACTCCAGCCTGGTGGTCGCGATGATGGCGGAGATGCGCGACGAGCCGATCCAGACCTTCGCCGTCGGCGTCGACGATCAGCAGTTCAACGAGCTCCCCTACGCGAAAATGGTCGCCGAGCACTGCGGCACCCGGCATCACGAGGAGATGGTCTGGCCCGACATGGTCGAGCTCCTGCCGTCGATGGTCCACCACCTCGACGAGCCCTCGGACCCGATCGCCGCCTGCATGTATCACGCGGCCTCCCTCGCCTCGAAGCACGTCAAGGTGGTGCTCACCGGCGACGGCGGCGACGAGATCTTCGCCGGCTACGACCGCTACTTCGGCTTCCGCTGGGTGAACCTCTACGCCGCGCTGCCCGAGAGTGTCCGGCGCTATCTGCTGGGGCCCGCGGTCTACGCCATGCACGACAGCTCCGCCTACAAGAACATCACCCAGAAGGCGCGCTGGGTGCACGACCTCTCGTTCCACGAGGGGGGGCGGCGCTACGCCCAGGCGACCGCCTTCTTCCGCTTCGGCCAGGAGGGGAAGGGTGGGCTCTACGCCCCCGACGTCGCCGCCCGGCTGGCGGAGATCGATCCCATGGAGTCGGTGATCCGCGGCTTCGACGAAGCCGAGGCGCGCAACGACCTCGACCGCATGCTCCAGGCCGACATCTCGACCCGGCTGCCCGAGCACTCGCTGATGCTTTCCGACCGCATGACCATGGCGCGCAGCCTGGAGGCCCGCTCCCCCTTTCTCGACCACCGGCTGGCCGAGTTCGTGGCGACGCTGCCGGCGAGCTTCAAGATGCGCGGGAAGACCCTCAAGTACCTGCTGCGCCGGGTCGCCGCTCCCTACCTGCCGGAGACGATCCTCAAGCGCCCGAAGCAGGGGTTCATGTTCCCGCTCGGCTACTGGATGAAAGGCCCGCTGCTGCCGGTGCTGCGGCACCTGCTGGCGACCTCGGCGCTGATCGAGGAGGGGATCTTCCGCCGCGAGCCGATCGAGCGCCTGGTCGCCGAGCACGTCGCCAACCGGGCCGACCACCACGTGCGGCTCTGGATGATCCTCAACGTCGAGATCTGGTACCGCATGTACGTGCGCGGCGAGAGCATGGAGGACCTCAGCGGCCTGCTGCGCGAGCGGCTCGGGTCGAAGGCCTCGGCGGCCTGAAGCCATGGCGATCGCCTCCACCAGCCCCGCCGCGGATCCGCCCGCACCGCGCCGCGGCGGGCTCAAGCTGGTTCTGCGCCTGGCCGTCTCGGCGGTCCTGATCGCCTGGATCCTGGCGAAGACCCCGTTCCGCGAGGTGGCCGCCGCGTTCCGCTCGGCGGACCTGCGCTTCGTGCTGCTGGCGCTGGCGCTCAATCCGATCGGCTACTTCGCCAGCGTCCGCCGCTGGCGCCTGCTGATCCGCGCCCAGGGCGGTGACGCGCCGCTCGCCGCCCTCGTCCGCTCCTTCCTGGTTGGCGTGTTCTTCAACAACTTCCTCCCCTCGACGATCGGCGGCGACACCGTGCGCGTCGTCGAGACCGCCCGCTCCGGGGTGGGACGGGCGAAGGCGCTGGCGATCGTCTTCGTGGACCGTTTCGTGGGCCTGCTGGCGCTGATGCTCTTCGCCCTCGGCAGCCTGCTGTTCGCCGGCCGGCTCACCGCGCGCGACCCCGGCCTCTATGCCTGGGTGATCGGCGGCACGCTCGCCCTGGCGCTCGGCTCCGGGCTCCTGTTCCTCCCCTCGCGGCGGTCGGCGCGGCTGCTGGCGTGGCTCGGGGAGCGGCTGCCGGGGCGGCTGCGCCCGCTGTTCGCCAAGGCGACGGCGGCGCTGCTCGCCTTCCAGGGGCAGGGGAGCGTGCTGGGCCGCGCCTTCTCCTGGTCGGTGGTGCTGCAGACCGCCGTCGTGCTGAACGGCTACTTCCTCGCCCGCGCCCTGCACGTGCCGATCCCGCTCCCGTACTTCTTCCTGATCGTGCCGCTGGCGCTCTTCGTGATGATGGTGCCGGTCTCGATCAACGCCATCGGCGTGCGGGAGAACATCTGGGCCTTCTTCTTCGTCACCTTCGGCGTCCCGGCGGCGGCCGGGGTGGCGGTCGCCTGGCTCGATTACGGGTTGGTGATCCTCCAGGCGCTGGTCGGCGGGGCGGTTTATGCATGGGGGCGGCGCGCGGCGCTGAGCCCCCCTCCTGACCAGAAGCAGAGAGAGGAAAAAATCGAGGAACCCGGAATCCCCCTCTCCCGCTTGCGGGGGAGGGTCGGGGAGGGGGTGACACGATGAGAATCCTCCTCCTCGCTCCGCACCCCTTCTTCCAGCAGCGCGGCACGCCGATCGCCGAGCGGATGCTCCTCCAGGTGCTCACCGCCGCCGGGCACGAGGTCGAGGTGCTCACCTTCCCCGAGGGGGAGGACCCCGGCGTCCCCGGCTGCCGCGTCCACCGCGCCGCCGCTCCCGCCTGGGCGCGCGGCGTGCGGCCGGGCTTCTCGCCGAAGAAGCTGGTCTGCGACGCCGGGATGCTCTGGAAAGCCCTGCGCCTGATCCGGCGGCGGCGCTACGACGTCGTCCACGCCGTCGAGGAGTCGGCCTTCATGGCCCTGCTCGGCAAGTGGCTGTTCGGCGTCCCCTACGTCTACGACATGGACTCCGGGCTCGCCCAGCAGATGGTGGACCGCTTCCCGGCGCTGGGCCGCGTGCGCGGGCTCCTCGACTTCTTCGAGCGGTGGGCGGTGCGCGGGAGCTGCGGCACCCTCGCCGTCTGTGGCTCGCTGGAGGCCCAGGCGCGCGCCTTCGATCCGCGGGGGCTCGTCGCCCGCCTGGAGGATGTGAGCCTGCTCGGAGAGGAGATCCACTCGAACGCAGAGAGCCTGGATCTCCATCCGCCGGAGTGGGCGGGCGATCCGCTCGTCCTCTACGTCGGCAATCTCGAGGCCTATCAGGGGATCGACCTGCTGCTCGCCGGCTTCGCGCGGACGGTGGCGGCCGTTCCGGCGGCGAAGCTGATCGTCGTCGGCGGCACGCCGGAGGAGATGGAGCACTACCGGCGGGAGGCGGCCCGGCTGGGGATCGCCGCCGGCGTCCATTTCGCCGGCCCCCGCCCGGTCGAATCGCTGGGCCGCTGCCTCCAGCAGGCGACCGTGCTGGTCTCCCCCCGCGTCCATGGCACCAACACGCCGATGAAGGTCTACTCCTACCTGGACTCGCGGGTGCCGCTGGTCGCCACCCGGCTGCCGACCCATACCCAGGTGCTCGACGACGAGATCGCCCTCCTCGTCGAGCCCGACCCCGAGGCGCTGGGGCAAGGGCTCGCGCGGCTGCTGGAAGATGGCGAGCTGCGCGGCCGGCTCGCCGGCAACGCCCGCCAGTTCGCGCAACGAGAGTTCACTCCCGAGGCCTTCCGCCGGAAGCTCCTTGGTTTCTATGACGCTGTCGCGAATCGCATTCTGGAGGATGGGAACGATGGACAGACCACGGGACTCCAAGCTCGAACCCCGGGCCGTAGCTGAGGCCCTCGCCAAGGCGCCGGACGCCGCCGCGCTCCAGCGCGCGATCCTCCCCCTGGATCTGGAGAAGCTCACCAGCAACGACGTGAGCCTCTTCTCCCGCACCCTCCAGGCGCGTCCCGAGGCGCCGGACCTCCGCCTGGGCTATCTCGCCAACTTCACCCTCGATCCGCTGCCGCGCTGGGTGGACCTCCACTTCGCCCGCGAGGGGTGGCGCGCCGCGCACTACGTGGGCGGCTTCGGCCAGTACGTGCAGGAGGTGCTGGGCGAGAACACCGGCCTCGCCGCCTTCGCGCCCGATCTCGTGCTGTTCGCCCTGTCGCTGCGCCTGCTGCGCCCCGAGGCCTGGGCCGCCTTCGCCGGGATGTCGCCGGCCGAGCGCCGCGATCTCAAGGAGGACGTCGCCGCGCACGTCGAGTCCTGGGCCCTGGCGGCGCTGGAGCGGACTCCGGCCACTCTCCTCGTCGCCAACTTCCCGGTGCCCGCCCAGCCCGCCTTCGGCGTGGCGGACCTCAACACCGAGTACGGCGAGACCGAGTTCTTCCTCGATCTGAACTTAGACCTGCTGCGCCGCTTCAAAGGGCACCCGCGGGTGCAGATCTTCGATCTCGACCGCCTGGCCTCCCGCTTCGGCAAGGACCGCGTGCTCGACCGCCGCATGTACTACCTGGCGAAAATGGAGTGGAGCCCGGCCTTCCTCGGCTGCGTGGCAGCGGAGCTCGTGCGGCACGCCCGGGCGGCGCGGGCCCAGGCGCGCAAATGCCTGGTGCTCGACCTCGACAACACCCTCTGGGGGGGCGTGGTGGGGGAGGAGGGCCCGGCCGGCGTCAAGATCGGCGCGGGGGACCCCGAGGGGGAGGCCTTCCTCGATTTCCACCACCGCCTGAAGGCGCTCCAGGCCCAGGGGGTGCTCCTCGCGGTCTGCAGCAAGAACAACCCCGAGGACGTGGCCGAGCTGTTCGACAGCCGGCCGGAGATCCCCCTCCGGATCACCGACTTCGCCGCCGTGGAGATCTCCTGGGAGCCGAAGCACGAGGGGTTGAAGAAGATCGCCGCCGCGCTCAACCTCGGCACCGACAGCCTCGTCTTCATGGACGACAACCCCGCCGAGATCAGCCTGATCCAGCAGATGCTCCCCGAGGTGAAGGCCGTGCTGCTCCCCCCCGATCCGGCCGAGTACGTGGCCGTGATCGACCGGCTGACCGACTTCGAGCGGACCGCCGTGCTGGAGGAGGACGCCCGGAAGACCGCCCAGTACCGGGAGAACCGGGAGCGCGAGGCCCTGCGGAGCGCCTCGGGGGAGCTCGGCACCTACCTCGCGAGCCTGCGCACCGAGCTCGCGATCACCCGCGCCCGGCGCGACGACCTGCCGCGCATCCACCAGCTCTTCACCAAGACGAACCAGTTCAACCTGACGACGCAGCGCTATACGCCGTCCGAGGTCGAGCGCTTCATCGCCTCGCCGATCTGCGAGCTCTGGGTGGTGCGGGGGCGCGACCGCTTCGGCGACCTGGGGGCGATCGGCGTCGTCCTCCTCCGGCGCGACGGCCGCGTCGTCTACATCGACAGCTTCCTGATGAGCTGCCGGGCGATGGGGCGCGGGATCGAGACCGCGATCATGAACCACGTCAAGCATCGCCTCCTCGACGAGCCCGGCCATCTGGAGCTGCGCGGCCGCTACCTGCCGACCGCCAAGAACAAGCCGGCCGAGACCTTCTACGAGGACCAGGGCTTCCGCCTCCTCGAGCGCCGCGACAGCGGCGAGAAGCTCTACGTACTACGCCGCATCGATACGCGCGAGATCCCCTGCGAGTGGATCGAGGTGGGGCAGGACGCGATGGCGCTGGGGTTCCGGTAGAATGAGCCTCTCTGAGAGGGTGTTTGGAAAGGGCCCCCCACTGTAGAGACGCCCCGTGGGGCGTCTCCAGGACGGTGGACCTCGGCCGTGCTCCCCAGGACGCTCCGCGGGGGCACCGTGGTCAGGGAATCTTCCCCTCGGCCGGAGACGCCCCACGGGGCGTCTCTACAGTGGGGCCAAACGGAAGCGCCACTTTCCAAACACCCTCTGAGCATCCCTTGAGGTCCTAGATGAAAGAACTTTATCTGGAAGTCACTTTTCGGCACGGTCGCGCGATGGCTGCCTACCTCTACCTGCCTCGACAGGCCGAGGAAAAGAGCTCCTGGACGAAGCGAATCGAGCCCGGCATGGTGATCGACTTTGGGTCAGGTGGAAATCCGATCGGTATCGAGATTACAGCGCCGCGCCAGATAACGCTCGCGGCCATCAATGACGTGCTTCAAGAGTTGAGAATTCCTCTCCTGACGGATGCGGATTTGGCGCCGTTGCTGGCGGCCTGAGCCGGTCTTCTCCCAAGCAAGCGCGCCTGCGGCGCCCTGGGCACCTGTATCTATAGATGCCTGAGGCCGCCTTTTCGGGCGGAGCTCGGCTCAACGAGAAAAGGAGCCTCGCATGACCTTGAGAAAGCTGTTCCTCGCCGCCGCCGCGTTCGCTCTCACCGCCACCGCCACCCATGTCGCCACCGCGGATACCTGTCCGCCGCCCCGGCATTACAGCGGCGCCTGCATCGATGTGATCGTGTGGGCCAAGAGCCCCGACGAAAATCTCTGCTGTCAGTATCCGACCCCCTGCTCGGCTCCGGCCGGCTGGACGATCTACTACGGCCCCGGCTGCTCCAACGGCGGTATCGAGGCGCTCTGATTCTTCATGGGGCGGGGCTCCGGCCCCGCCTTCCACCCCAGCGGTACACTTCTTGCTCTCCTTCCAAGGACACCGGCCTTCACGGCGGTCGTCGTTTTGAAAGGAGGGGCGAGAGATGAGCCCTCTGGATCGTAAGTTACGCGGTGGCAGCCGCCGCCTGCTCGTCGCCGTCGCCATGGCCCTGGTGGCCGTCGCCGGGTACTACGGAAGCCACAGCTACAACCCCGCCGCCGTCGCGGGTCCTTCGCTCAGGATCACGCCGCAGCAGGAGGTCGCCATCGGCCTGCAGGCGGCGCCCGCGATGGCCCAGCGGTACGGCGGGCTCTCCTCCGATCAGCAGGCCCAGCGGCACGTCGACCGCATCTGCCACGATCTCGTCGAGAAGACCGACGCCAAGGGCTCGCCCTACGATTTCGATTGCCATCTGCTCGCCGACGAGCGGACGGCCGGCGCTTTCGCCCTGCCGGGGGGGCAGGTCTTCCTCACCTCCGGACTGCTGGCGAAGCTGCGCACCGACGGCGAGCTCGCCGGCGTGCTCGGCCACGAGATCGGCCACGTCGTGGCGCGCCACGGCGCCGAGCATCTCGCCGGCGCCCGCACCGCCGCGCTCGCCCGCTACGATCCGAACGACCCCGCCAGCCGAAGGAACCCCGCCGTCGCCGCCCTGGTCGGCCAGCTCACCCATCTGCGCTTCAGCCAGAGGGATGAGCTCGAGGCGGACCGGATCGGCGCCCGGCTGATGTCCGAGGCGGGGTACGACCCGCGCGGCGCGGCACAGGCGAGGCAGATCCTCCGGGCGGATTGCGGTCCTGAATGAAAGGGGGCCAGGGAGATCTGTAGCCGTGGCGGTCTTCAGACCCGCACGAACTCGTAGCCGTAATGGGCCACGTTGGAGCCCGCGGGCCGGGTTCCGCCGCTGGAGCCGGAAACGCCGTTGCCGGTGGTCGGACCGCTGGGGCGGCGGAGCTGCTCTTGCCCGAAGAGGCGCTTCAGGAACTTCATCGCCTCCTCCTCGACCAGCTCGGAGGAGAGCTGGGAGAGAGGCATCTTTTCGATCAGCAGCCCGAAGCCGATCCCCTCGTGGAGGACCTTGACCACCTTGGTCGAGTCGTCGCCGTAGAAGAGGAGCGAGCGGTCGTAGTCCTCCCAGCGGTCCAGCTTCACCTTCAGGCCGGCCGCGGTCGAACGATGGAAGATCGAGGCGGACTCGACCTTGCCGACCATCGCGTCCTTGATCTCCTCGAGCACGGGGAGGATAACGGTCCGCGCCGCCAGCTTGAACTGCTCGCGGAAGGCGTCGTTCTGCCGCAGCACCCCCTCGGGGCGCAGCCGCTTCTCCTCGATCATCTCCTCGTGTCCCTTCAGCAACATCTGCAGCCGTTCGAGATTGGCCTGGTTCATGGTCTCTTGACTCCCTTTTATAACCGGTCTGGAACCACTGCCAACTTCATGCCAGCGGCCGGGGAGTCCCTGATATACACTTCCGCCCCGCCATGCCCAGACGTTCTGATATCCACTCCATCCTCGTCCTTGGCTCCGGCCCGATCGTCATCGGTCAGGCCTGCGAGTTCGACTACTCCGGCACCCAGGCCTGCCGCGTCCTCAAGCGCGAGGGGTACCGGGTGGTGCTCGTCAACTCGAATCCGGCGACCATCATGACCGACCCGGAGTTCTCCGACGCCACCTACGTCGAGCCCTTGGTTCCGGATGTAGTTGAGAAAATTCTGGAAAAAGAGCGGCCGGACGCGCTCCTTCCTACAGTCGGCGGCCAGACCGGGATCAACCTCGCGATCGCCCTCGACGAGCGCGGCGCTCTCGCCCGCTATGGCGTCGAGGTGCTGGGGGCGTCGATCGCCGCGCTGCGCCTGGGGGAGGACCGCCTCCTGTTCAAGCAGGCCATGGAGGAGATCGGCCTCAAGGTGCCGAAGAGCGGCTACGCCGGCAGCCTCGAGGAGGCGCGGGAGATCGTCGCCGAGGTCGGCTACCCGGTGATCATCCGCCCCAGCTTCACCCTCGGCGGCGAGGGGGGCGGCATCGCCTACAACCGGGACGAGCTCGAGGAGGTGGTCGCGGCGGCCCTGCAGGCGAGCCCCTCCCACCGGGTGCTGATCGAGCAGTCGGTGCTCGGCTGGAAGGAGTTCGAGCTCGAGGTGATGCGCGACGTGGCCGACAACGCCATCGTCGTCTGCTCCGTCGAGAACTTCGACGCCATGGGGGTCCACACCGGCGACTCGATCACCGTCGCCCCGCAGCAGACCCTCTCCGACCGCGAGTACCAGCGGATGCGCGACGACGCCTTCGCGGTGATCCGGCGCGTCGGCGTCGCCACCGGCGGCTCCAACATCCAGTTCGGCGTCGACCCCAAAACCGGCGATCAGGTGGTGATCGAGATGAACCCGCGGGTCTCGCGCAGCTCGGCGCTGGCCTCCAAGGCCACCGGCTTCCCGATCGCCAAGATCGCCGCCCTGCTTGCCGTCGGCTACACGCTCGACGAGATCCCCAACGACATCACCGGCAAGACCTTCGCCGCCTTCGAGCCGACGCTCGACTACACGGTGGTCAAGATCCCCCGCTGGGCCTTCGAGAAGTTCCCCGAGGCCTCGCCCAACCTCGGCACCTCGATGAAGTCCGTGGGCGAAGTGATGGCCATGGGCTCCACCTTCAAAGAGGCGCTGATGAAGGGGCTCTCGGCGCTGGAGCTCGACGGCAGCCCGGCCTCGCGCGAGCGGCGGATGTCCGATCCGGTGCGATTGCGGCAGCGGCTCGCCGTTCCCAACTGGGAGCGATTGTTCGCCGTCTTCGCCGCGCTGCGTCAGGGGTGGACGCCGGAGGAGGTCTCCGCGGCCTCCCACATCGACCCCTGGTTCCTGCGCGAGATCGCCGAGATCGTCGATCTCGAGGCCGAGCTTGCCTGCTGGGATCTCGCCTCGATGCCGAAGCTCCTGCTGCGCCGCGCCAAGTCCTTCGGCCTCACCGACGCCCGCATCGCGAGCCTCCTCGACTGCCCGGAAGAGGATCTCGCCGCCGTCCGCTCCCAGGAGAGGTGGCGGCGCGTCTACAAGCGGGTCGACACCTGCGCCGCCGAGTTCCCGGCGACCACCCCCTACCTCTATTCGACCTTCGGCCAGGAGGACGAGAGCGAGCCCGACGACCGCCCCAAGGTGGTGATCCTGGGCTCCGGCCCCAACCGCATCGGCCAGGGGATCGAGTTCGACTACTGCTGCGTGCACGCCGCCTTCGCCCTGCGCGGCCTGGGCTACGAGACGGTGATGATCAACTGCAACCCGGAGACCGTCTCGACCGACTACGACACCTCCGACCGCCTCTACTTCGAGCCGCTCACCCTGGAGCACGTGATGGCGGTCCTCGACCGCGAGAAGCCGCTGGGGGTGATCGTGCAACTCGGCGGCCAGACGCCGCTGAAGCTCGCCCGCGGCCTCGCCGCCCGCGGCGTGCCGATCCTCGGCACCCCACCGGACGCCATCGACCTCGCCGAGGACCGCCGCCGTTTCGGCGACCTGCTCGCCGAGGAGGGGATCCTGCAGCCCGAGAACGGCAGCGCCACCTCCCTCGACGAGGCGCGCGAGGTGGCCGGGCGGATCGGCTACCCGATCGTGGTGCGGCCGAGCTACGTGCTGGGCGGCCGGGCGATGGCGGTGGTCTACGACGGCTCCACCCTCGAGCGCTACATGGCCGAGGCGGCGGGGGTCTCGCCGGGGCACCCGGTGCTGATCGACCGCTTCCTGGAGGACGCCTTCGAGGTGGACCTCGACCTGATCTCCGACGGCAAGACCGCCGTCGTCGCTGGCATCCTCCAGCACATCGAGGAGGCGGGCATCCACTCGGGGGATTCGGTGGCGGTGCTGCCGCCCTATAAAGTTTCCCAGGAAGACCAGGACCGCATGCGCGACATCGCCCGCCGGCTGGCGCTGCGGCTGGGCGTCGTCGGCCTGATGAACGTGCAGTTCGCCCTGAAAGACGGCAGGATCTACGTCCTGGAGGTCAACCCGCGCGCCTCGCGCACCGTGCCGTTCATCGCCAAGGCGGTGGGCATTCCGCTGGTCAAGATCGCCGTCGGCGCCATGGCCGGCCGCACTCTCCAGGAGCTGGGCTTCACCGCCGAGCCGCGGGTGCCCGGGGTGTTCGTCAAGGCGCCGGTCTTCCCCTTCCGCCGCTTCCCCGGCGTCGACCCGGTGCTGGGGCCCGAGATGAAGTCGACCGGCGAGGTGATGGGGGAGAGCCTCACCTTCGGCAACGCCTTCGCCAAGGCCTGGATGGGCGCCGGCCACCAGTTGCCGCTGGAGGGCACCGCCTTCCTCTCCGTGCACGACCGCGACAAGCCGGGCCTGCTGCCGGTCGCCCGGCGTCTGGCGGAGCTCGGCTTCGAGCTGGCGGCCACCGCCGGCACCGCCGGGTACCTGAGCGATCAGGGTCTCGCTGTGCGCACCGTGCTCAAGGTCCACGAGGCCCGCCCGCACATCGGCGACCTGCTGATCAACGGCGAGATCGCGCTGGTGATCAACACCCCTCTAGGCCGCGAGTCGCACGAGGACGACGGCGTCATCCGCCGCACCGCCCTCAAGTACGACATCCCCTGCATCACCACCCTCTCGGGAGCAATGGCCTGCGCCGAGGGGATCGCCGCCCTGAAGCGCGAGGGGTTGAGCGTACGGTCGCTGCAGGAGATGGCCGCGAGTTGACTTGCAAAGTGCATGGGATCAGGCTGATCGCATGTCCGTGAGGGTCGAGATCCGCAACGTCCCCGACGAGCTGCTCTCGCTACGCTCCGAGCCCCTGCCGGCCCTGCCCACTCGGGCTCGAGATGTCGCGAGCGACACCCAGGTGACGCGACACAAGCTCGCATCCGCCAAAAATATCGATACATTGCCGCAACGCAAGCTTGTGTTGATGCGACGTATCGATACATTGCCGCAACCTGCCCTTAGGGTCTCCTGGTTTCCCGAGGAATGAACCCATCGCGGGAACATTCCGAGCAAGATCGCGCTGAGTCGCAGCAAAATCGGTAAACTTCGGCGCGACATTGTCGTGAAACGTCGCGACATGGCGCAACGTTGCGTGTGCGTAGCGGCATTCGTGGCAGAGTCAGAAAAGTTTGACGCATCGTATCCATGTCTCGGCGCAATCTTTCTCGATGATGCCGCAACATGCGAGAATCTTGCATCTTCTCGCGCATCGCTCGCTCCATCCGATGCAACGGTTGATCCATTGTTGGCTCGCGTCGCATCAATCTTTCTCTGTCTTGCGTCGTTTCATGGGTGATTGAGACCAACGATGCATCTGATGCGCCATTTTCTGTCCGCCGCGAGCTGGGGGAGAGTCCGGCGCCGCAAGCCGGGAGAATCTCGCGTCAACAGTAGTGCGCTCTTGCATCGGCTCTCCTTGGTATCCTCTCGGCTGGGCTCCAGTTGACGCATTGGTGCCCGGTGTTGGTGCGATGTGCCGCGACATCACGGCCAGTGGAGGGGGCCTTTGACCGTTGGACGCCGGCGAGGAGACGAAGGATGAAGAAGCAGATGGACGCACGCAGGGTCTCGGTCGTCCTCCGCCGCCTGCGCGACGCCGGCGAGCTCGACCAGGCGCAACCGTCATCAATCTCCAAGGAAAGCGCAAGATGGCCAAGTATCTGATCTCCTTCCCCAGCGCGGCGATGGTCGTGCCCGACGGCGAGTGGGAGGCGGTGGGCCGCGACGCGCACGCCGTGATCGATGAGGCGAAGGCCGCCGGCGTTTACGTCTTCGGCGGCGGCATCGACGAAGCCGTGCCGCCCGTGCTCGTCTCGGCCGACGGTTCGGTCGCCGAGGGCGGCTACCCGTGGGCGCCCCCGCTGGACGGCGGCTTCACTGTGCTCGAGCTGCCCTCGCGCGAGGAGGCCGTCGTGTGGGCCGCGCGCATAGCGAAGGCCTGCCGGTGCGAGCAAGAGCTACGCGTCTTCGGGTTCGACCCGCGGTCCTGAGGGCGGTACTGACCGCTCCTTGTCCGGCGCTCCCTCCTGGCCTGGCCTCCCCTCCTGAGGAACAAGGCCACGGTGCCCCGCCGCCGGGATTGAAATCCCGGTCTACGACAGGCGCCCCTTGCTAAAACGTTCGGCTGGCACCTCTTTGGGGGGAAGTGAGGGAGCGCGGCCCCTCCGCGAGGTCTGGATTTTTCCTCCACCCGGAACGGGGGGAGGTCAGGAGGGGGGCGTCCCGGAGTCCGGGACCGCTCCTTGTCCGGGGCGCTTCCTCCTGGCCCCCCTCCTGAGGAACAAGGCCACGGTGCCCCGCCGCCGGGATTGAAATCTCGGCCTATCGACAGGAGCCCCTTGCCGGGGCTCTACAAACGGATTTGTGAGAGTCCCGGATGGGACGGCCGTGGGTAGCCCGGGATTCAATCCCGGGCGGCGAGCTTGCCGGCGGCGAGAGGTGCCAGGAACTTCGCGGCGCGACCAGGGAGCTCAGAGTCTCGCGGACACCCTCTGCCCCGCGGCGGCTTACACGACGAGCTCTCGTCGTGTAAGCCATCTGAGCCGGGCCGGAGGAATTCTGGTAACAAAGGACCTTATGGCATCCTCCTCCAGATTCCGGGTGGTGCGTACCGACATGAGTCCGTACGTAGAACTCGCCGCCGCTCCCAGAAAGTTTACTTACCGACCGCCCTGAATGTCGCCCAAGAGCTGATCATCGAACTTCGACTGTCGTGTAAGCGACCAGCCGTTCCTCCGGAAACGCGGACGCTTACACAATAGGAGCCTTCCCTTGACGCCAACGCTAGCCTCCCCTACTCTTAAGGAAAGCTAAGGAAGTCAGAGATCATTGCTCAATAGCCATGCTTCCATTTCCGACGAGGGCGGGAGCGGGATATCAACATGGAAAGCCTGGAGCGGTGGGCTGAATACAAGGTTGGCCGGCGTGCAACTGATGCGGAAGGGATCAAGTATAGCTGCGCAGATGGGCTGTTGTAGTTGGTAGGCAGTCGAGTTGTCGAGCTTTCGGGCTCCGGCGCTCTTCGCTTCGCTCGAGGGCGCCCATCCTTCGTAGGGTCGAATAAGCGGCCGGGAATGGCTGCCTGCCGCGAGGTACCTTGTTTTTGACTTGGCAGGTGTCTTCTATTAGGTGCGTTAACTAGCTTTCCAAAGGAGACCATTATGAAAAAAAGCAGAATCCCGAGACTCAGACTCACCAAGGAAACTTTGATCTGTCTAGATCCGCGCTACGCCCAGATGGTTTATGGAGGCGTTACCACAACAAGCGTGACCAACTGCTCTGAATGTCCGGGCTGCACAGATGGGCCACAGACGACACAGAATTGCCCTACGAGTGGTCTTAGCGCCCGGTATTGTTGCTATTGAGGGGTTCGCGAATCTCCTCCCCGGCGCCTCCGCTACGCTCCGGACGCCAACCTGGCATTTCGTGTAGCGGAACGGCTAGCCATGGCGCGGTGCTCAGAGTAGAATTGCAGCAGTCGCTGCAGAGGGGAAACTGCGTACAAATGTCGCAACGTATCGGTAGGGCGGCCAACCCCGGGCGGTCGAGCGGACGGAAACCGCAAACAGCGCGGTTTCCGCGCGCTCACCGCCAAAGCGTTCTACGACATGGAGGAGTTAATCCGAAGATGAGCGTAGAGGAGCAGTTCCGGGCTCTGACTCTCGAAATGGATGCTCTGAAGAGCCGTGTCCGCAATTTTCGCCAGACAGCACACTGGCAAACTGACGGCGAATGGAAAGAGTCGGTTCTGCGAAATGTGCTAGGCGGCCATCTTCCGAGACACCTAGAACCCTTGCGCGGTTTTGTTACTGACGGAGAGCAGTCTTCTCGTCAAATAGACGTTTTAATTTATGATACCGCCAAAATAGGTTCCACCCAAATAGTGTAGGGCACCTCTTGGGCACTGGCACTGGCAATATCGTGAGTGGTGGGAGTTTGCTCTCGAACTAGAGAACGCGAACCAGAGTGGGCGCATTACACCTGCGGTTAACGCCAAGTACGCGTTACTTGTTGAAGCGAGAGAGGCCTCTTAGGCCAGGCTAAGAGGGGCAATAGAGAGTGCTTCCCAAAATAGGTTCCACCCGAATAATGCCAGTTCCCAAAATGGAAGCTGGAGCGGCGGATTGAATACAAGTTATGCCCTCTGATCGTGGCGCTCTACGTACCGTGGCTATTACCTATTGCGTGCTGGTTTCTGTCCTGGCATGCTGGGCGTGGTACGTCGACATCAAACTCCTCCACTCAGAGCGCGAGCATCTCTTGCCCGATATGCTCCTGGCCTGCGCAAGCATGCCCACGTCTCTATCACTTAATTGGGTATATGAGCTCTGGCCAAAGTCGTTTGTCGGGCTTCTACAAACCGCATACGTCACAGGTTGCGCTCTCGTTCAAGCTACCGCTCTGTTCGTGGTCTCACGCCGGTGGGAACAACGTAGCAGGCATAACCAAAATAGGTTCCCCAAATAGGTTCCACCTAAGAATAAGTTCCACCCACCCGAATAGTGCCGAGGCGCCCGGCACGAGTCGGCTGGCACTCCCTGGGGGACTCCCACTGCCCTTGGGGAGTTGGGCGTAACGGATAGCTGAGTAAACATTTTTGCCTGGAAGCTGTCTGTAGTATGGTGACGGTAGTTTTTACCGCGACCCTTCAATGATTCATTCGGCCGGGCCGAGGCAGTCAAGGCCTGGACCGGACCGGAGAGGCACCAGCATGAGCATCGGCCAAAAGTTGAAGCGGTTCTTCGGGAAGAACCCCGAGTGCATGACGCTTACGGAGCTTGTAACCCTGGTGGCCGACGAGCCAACTTTGGCGAACCTCGAGTTGTTCTACCAGCGGCTTCTCACCTCCAAGGTCGGGACACGAGTTCCCAATCCGCACGGCTCGATCAAGCCCGGCACGCGAGTTACGACCGCGCACGACAACTTTGCGATTCCACACACACAGGACTCGAAGGGAAACAGCTATCTGCTCGTCTTTTGTAACATCTCAGCCATGTTCGAAGCCTTCCCCGGCGACACCTTCGCCGAGCTGGACGCCCGCGTCGTGCTGGAGATGGCCCAGAGCCGTGTTATGGGCGTCATCGTTCAGAACGTCCTGGAAAGCAATCAGCCCTGGGTGGGAGTTACCAGGAAAGATGTAGTCGACATCCTGGCGGGCCGGTATTCCCACCCCGGAGAATAAGAGAATAAGTTCCACCCGAATAGTCTCCAAATAAGTGGCCAGCCGAACCAGCCGGCTGGCCGCTCATGCGGCCCATAGAGATAGGTAACCTCTCCTGTCTATGCCGTACTTCATATAGTCGAGCCCAAAGATCTGAGCCCCCAAAAATAGGTTCCACCCAAATAGTGCCTGCCAAGTCGCTAATCTGGAGACGTCAGTCTCCTCCCCTCGCGGCTTGCTGAGCGGACGAATCAGGTCGAAGGGGTTCGGCTTGGAAAAAGGGAACGTGTCGCGGCCCTTTCTGTACCGGAAAGAGCCTGCGTCAGGATTCGACGTCAATACGGTCACACCCGGGGGAGATCAGGTCCTCGGGTAGGGCTGCGGGATGGTTGGAGTCTTTCGCTTCGGATCTAGGGGCTACCCTGGCGCGAGGAGCGCCGAGGGGGAACGCCCTGACGAACGGGAGATGAGGCGGAAAGCTGCCGATCGGAAACCGGGCGTGCCGGTCCCCCGATCTCAACCGATCGGCCGCCTCCCGGAAGGCGGCGACGAATTCGAAGTAGAGCCGGTGGAGCTCCTGGCGTGCTCCTTTGCGGAAAACGTGAAAACGCGGGGCTGGAGACTTCTTCGTCCGATTTGGCTCTGCTCTCGGATCCTGGCTCCGGATCGCATCCGGTCCGAGTGGTTGTTTGCCACTCCGCTTCCTCTGAGCTTCGGCGGTGTCTTCGATCTCCTGGACCATGCACTCGATTTGATGACGGTACTGCTCGGAGGAAAAATGCTCCCAGCAGGGCAAGGGCACCAGGATGAGCGTCTCGGGCTCCTCGAAATCCTGGGGTCCCCGCGTCGCCTCGCTGCTTCGCCAGGTATTCTGCCGTCCGGTTGATCCAGATCCCCTCCAGCGGCGTGCCGGCGAGGAGGGCTGGCGCGGCATGGACGCCGGGCCACTCACTCACCCGGGCCACGAGATGTTCCTTGACCCCATTGGAGAGTACATAGAAGAGCCTGGCGGCCTGGGGGCCCTCTTCGTTGCTGACGACGATGGCTTGATAGCGCCGGGACCAGGCCTTGTCCTTCCAGCCGGTGAGGCGGACGACCTCACGGGCGAGCTTGGAATTGAAGAAACCCATGAAGCTCGCGAACTGCTCGACGTCCTTGACGCGGACCAGTAAGTGGAAGTGGTTGGAGAGAAATGAAAAAGCCACGACACCGACTTCGTAGCGGCAAGCGGCGCGCGCCAGGGCGCCGATGATGATGCGGTTGAGTTGGGGGGTGGGTGTCAGGAGGAGCCGGCTCTGGATAGTACGGGTGGTGACCTCCACCAGAGTGGCGTTGTCGGGAATGAATCGCAGGAGTCGGGCCATGGCGCGGCCCGGAGAGGGCAAGGGTTGGGCCAAGGCGGTTCCTGATGAGCAAGCTATTGCAATCATGGGGATTAATCTTGGTCGGGTCGTTGTGCCGCGGTGCGGCGCCTGTCAAAGGATCTGGCGGGCTTGAGGCGAGTAGAGGCCTGAAAAACCCGTGGAATCTCACTTTGCGCGCATGTCAAAGGATCTGGACAAGCGCGCGATCTTTTGCGGTGCCCTGGATGCCCTGACCTTCCAGGTGCCTTTCCGCCGGAGGGCAATCTGGGCTAAAATAGTCGGCTGGCACGGTTTGGGGCCGGGGCCGAAATGTTCGGCTGGCACTCTTGGGGTAGAATAATATAGCCATCTGCGAGGAGAGAAACTCTCTCAGCTCATCTCTTGATGCAAGCCGAGGAACTAGCTCATTGACAGGAGTCTCTGATGGGAGAAAATGACAATAAGAATAAATGGGCACTTCTGATTGGCATCGATCACTATCCAGACTTCAAGGACACTCTGCGGCTGGAAGGGGATCAAGATCTGATTGCAAATACGCTTCGGAACATGTTAGAGGGAACATATCGTGAAGAGCCCGGCGACGTTGTACCGAGAGAACCGCTCGACGTGGGCAGGCTTTACGGATTGTTGCAGGACAAGGCCATGTCTAATTTTACTTTGATCAGTGATCGTTGTGAGAGTGGCGACCTTGTCTTCGTAACTCACGAATCGGATGCGGATCCTGGTGGAGGTGTTGGTAGCAAGAAGGGCGCTTCTCGCAAAGCTCGGCTCTTGAACTTGTCGAAGGCTATCGATGATCTGGATGGCTCCATTCGTGAAAATCCGACCTTCTCTGAAGACCAGAAAGCGGACATTGCAGGTGATCTTTTAACGATCCAAGCACAGGTTTCCAAGGGGAATCCGATTGCCGATATCGTGATGTTGGCGTGGGTTTCCTTCAAAAGCATGGCAGGCCCTGTGGGAGCCGGGGAGACTGCGCGGAAGGTGGAGTATCTGCTCCAACGTTTGTTATGAGGGTTGTGCGTGGCTAAAACGCCGGCGCTCATGTCGGTAGCGACAGTCGCAAAGAGGCGCGGCAAACCCCCGCCAAGATGGACCGATCCGACAAACCATTGCAGCCGGCGTGGGTTAGCGACAGTCGGCGCTTGTGCTTCAGCGCGGCGTGTGTCAAAGGATCTGGCGGAGTAGAGGCCACGGGAGGCCCGAAAAACCTGTGGGATCTCACTTCGTGCGCATCTCAAGGATCTGGACACGCGCGCGATCTTTTGCGGTGCCCTGGATGCCTTGACCTTCCAGGCACCTTTCCGGCGGAGGGCAATTCTGGGCTAAAATATTCGACTGGGGCTGTTTGGGGGCAGCCAGCAGCCGCTGAAGGGGAGAATCTGCATACGGGAGGCATGAATGGATTCCGCTAACATCCAGCTATTTACTCTGCTAGTTCGTTTATGCGCTCTCGGAGTTTCTGTAGTAGGCCTGGTTCTCGTTCTTTGGCAACTTAGGCGTGTCAGTCAGACTATTGAAGGGAATGCATTCTCAAGCAGCTTTTCAGAACTGCGCGAGATCCACAAGGTGTTCGTCGACTATCCGGTGTTGCGCCCCTACTTCTTCGACGATAAAGCCCTTAGCCCGGAGTCAGACGACTACCAGCAAGCTAGAGCAGTGGCAGAGATGTACCTCGATGCCTTCGTGCATATGTACCTGCTGCGTTCGCGGTTTCCAAAGGACTTGCATCGCCACATAGACTTACTTATCAAAGACATGGTCAATCGGAGCAATTTCTTGGCAGGGTACCTGAAGGAGAACTACACCTATATGCCTGATCCTCTCCGCTCATTGGTGTCGAGCTTGATTGAAACTCGGAGGCGAGTTAAGTGAAGTGTTTAGCCAAGCGTGAATCTGCATGGTGAAGAAATTTCTGCATTCACTGGTGAGACGTGGCTGTGGCGGCTATGGCGGCGTCCAAAATAGGTTCTCAAAATAGGTTCCTCCCAAATAGGTTCCACCCAAATAGTGCCAAGTCCCCCAAGCTGGAGACGTCAGTCTCCTCCCCCTCGGCGGCTTGCCGAGCGGACGGATCAGGTCGAAGTGGCTCGGCTTGGAAAAAGGAAACGTGTCGCGGCCCTTTCTATGCAGAAAGGAGCCTGCGTCAGGATTCGACGTCAATCCGGTCACACCCGGGTAGATCAGCTACCCGGGTAGGGCTGCGGGATAGTTGGAGTCTTTCGCTTCGGATCTACGAGCTACCCTGGCGCGAGGAACGCCGAGGGGAACGCCCTGACGAACGGTAGATGAGGCGGAAAGCTGCCGATCGGAAACTGGGCATGCCGGTCCCCCGATCTCAACCGATCGGCCGCCTCCCGGAAGGCGGCGACGAATTCGAAGTAGAGCCGGCGCAGCTCCTGCCGCGCTTCTTTGTGGAAAGCGTGGAAACGCGGGGCTGGAGACTTCTTCGTCCGGCTTGGCTCTGTCCTCGGATCCTGCTGGCGGATCGCGTCCGGTCCGAGCGGTTGTTTGCCGCTCTTCTCCCGCTGAGCGCTGGCCGTAGTCTCGATCTTTTAAATCCTGATCTCGATTTGATGGCGGTACTGCTCGGAGGAGAGGCGCTTCCAGCAGGGCGAGGGCACCAGGATGAGCGTCTCGGGCTCTCAGAAATACGTTCCACCTGAATAATCCCACCTCGTCCTGTGGCGGTATGGACGAGAGAAAAACCAGGTGCTGTGTATAGTCCTTGGGTTTATTTAAAGATATGCTACAATCAAGGGGATGAGGGATGGTCCCTCGATACACCTTGGAGGATCTTAATGAAGAAGACGATGCGCTTCGCTGTCCTTGCCGCGGCTCTGAGCTTGGCCGCTTGGTCTCCTCTCGCTCGTCAAGCCCAAGCCCTGCCCCAGTACGCTCTCTGCAGGAGCGTCAATGGGACGAGCTGCACTACGTCTGGCGCTACTAAATTCTGTACTTGGGACAGAACATCGGGCGATAACGCGCTGTGCACCTGCTCAGGTACTCCCTTGACCTGGCACTGCCCACAGTAGGCTTCTGTTGCCCCTCTCACGTTCTGGAGAGGGGCAACTCCTTCCAAGAGCTCTGTGTGAGCTGCTTGTGGTCCCCCTCACTACGCTTCCAAAATAGCTACCCTGGCGCGAGGAGTGCCCCGGAGAATGCCCTGACGAACGATAGGTGAGGCGGAAAACTGCCGATCGGAAACCGGGCGTGCCGGTCCCCCGATCTCAACCGATCGGCGGCCTCCCGGAAGGCGGCGACGAATTCGAAGTAGAGCCGGCGCAGCTCCTGCCGCGCTTCTTTGTGGAAAGCGTGGAAACGCGGGGCTGGAGACTTCTTCGTCCGGCTTGGCTCTGTCCTCGGATCCTGCCGGCGGATCGCGTCCGGTCCGAGCGGTTGTTTGCCGCTCTTCTCCCGCTGGACGCTGGCCGTATTCTCGATCTTTTGAACCATGATCTCGATTTGATGGCGGTACTGCTCGGAGGGGAGGTGCTTCCAGCAGGGCAAGGGCACCAGGATGAGCGTCTCGGGCTCCTCGAAGTCCTGCGGCCCGCGCGTCTCGCCTCGCTGCTTCGCCAGGTATTCCGCCGTCCGGTTGATCCAGACCCCTTCCAGCGCCGTGCCGGCGAGGAGGGCTGGGGCGGCGTGGACGCC
>Ga0268266_10001789_pt1 | contig 24359 bp, 14 predicted proteins | sample KBSS13metaG_FD_190356 | JGI IMG/M metagenome (GOLD analysis project Ga0268266, IMG submission 190356) | Switchgrass rhizosphere microbial communities from Kellogg Biological Station, Michigan, USA - KBS S1-3 metaG (SPAdes) (version 2) | ecosystem: Host-associated > Plants > Roots > Rhizosphere... | reverse complement strand
CGTCAATCACCGTGACATCGACAATCGAGACTGTGGGTCGGGGTGGCGTATTCGCCCGCACGGACTGCGCGGCCAGGGGCGCGGCGAGCAACAGGAAGACTCCGCATTTCCACGAGTGGTTCAAGAGCGTCTCGCTCTTTCAGGGTGTTGAGGGATGCGAGTGGGCAGCGGAATTTTATTTTTGATTTGAATGGTCGGGGTGACAGGATTTGAACTTGCGACCCTCTGCTCCCAAAGCAGATGCTCTACCAGGCTGAGCTACACCCCGACGTAGCCGCACAGCCTAGCAGGTTCGCAACCGATCGCAACCGAATGCGACGGTTTGCGACAGAAACTCTAATCAAATTATAGAGTTGCAGCACCCGGTGCTAATGTGAGAACGGCGACCGACGCCCTCGTGCAGGCTTGGCCTGGACGGTGGACTGTCGCATTGGGTTGCACCGTGATGCGGGGTGTCGCGGGGCAAATGGTCCATAGAGGGTCCCCGAGGTTCTCGTCACAAACCGTTGATTTAGACGTGCGGCGGAGTCGTAGGAGTATGTCTCGGCGTAGCCGCTGGCCGATACTCCTGACAGTTGCCCGATATTGTGATTCGAAGCACTGGCGAAGGCATCGTAGGTGAAATTCTGGTGATAGACCGTAAAATCACGGACTTACGGTCATCCGAGACTCGACCCTGAGGGCCTCCCGCTATGCTCCTGTTCGATCTAACGACCCGACAAGGTGCGCGTCCGAGCCCATTCTGCTGGCGCGCCAAGCTGGCATTCAAACACAAGGGCCTGCTGTACCAGGAGAAACCCTGTAACTACTCCGACATTCGCTCGATAGGTGACGGCAGCTTCAAGACCGTGCCGGTCATACAGGACGGGGATGTTTTCGTTGGAGGTAGCCTCAACATTGCCGAATACCTGGAAAAAAACTATCCGCAGGCTCCGACATTGTTTCCCGAGGATCCGCACCATCGGTTTGCGAAGTTCGTGGAAGCCTGGGTGGACACTTCGCTCCAACCGCAGATCTTCCCGACCTTGGCGTATGACATCTTCCTTCTGATGCCTGAGTCCGAGCAGCCGTATTTTCGCAAGACCCGCGAAGCCCGTCTCGGCATGACGCTCGAGGAGGCACGCGACCTGGCCCCCTCCAAAATAACCGCAGCCCAATCGAGCTTGCTGCCACTGCGCCGCAGTTTGCAGGAGCGGCCCTTTCTATGCGGAGACGCGCCCGCTTACGCCGATTACATCGCCTATGGTGCACTGAAGTGGCAGCGGTTGTGCTGTAACCGGGAGCTGCTCAGTGACGCGGCGGACCCGATCCACGCCTGGTTCGCGCACATTGACCGGATCGCCACAGCGTAGGCACCCGCATAATGTGGCGTGTTGGGGTAGCATTCCGCTGTGTTGAGCACACAGTGAGCGAGGTCCCGCGTGCGTGCCAAAACACGGCACAGTGATTGGAGCGACATTCAGTATGTGATAGCTACCGCGAAGTCGGGCAGCTTTCATTCCGCCGCAATGGCCCTCGAGACCAACCAGTCCACGGTAGGCCGGCGCGTTGCCAGGCTGGAAGCGCATCTCGGGACCAAGATCTTCAAACGCCACGCCACCGGCATGCGACTGACGCCGGCGGGGCAGATTCTCTACGACAAGGCACTGCGGATGGCGCAGGTCGCCGAGGACATCGAATCCAGCCTGCAGGCTATGGACTCGCGGCTGTCGGGAACCGTCCGTGTGTTTGCCCCCGAGGGTGTTGCACATCTGTGGCTGGCGGCCGTGCTGGCGAATTTCTGCCGCGAGCACCCCGCTGTCCGGATCGACCTGGTCACGCATCGAGAGTGGCTCGACCTGTTCTCGCTCGAAACCGATATCGCAATCTTCATCGAGCGCCCGAAGAATCCGCGCCTGGTCGCCTCGCGGCTCGTGAGGTTGGAGCACTCGCTGTTCCTGTCCAAGTCCTACGAAGAGGAGTTCGGCCGACCTCGCAAGCTCGAAGACATGGGCGAGCATGTGTTTATCGACTATGTGCCTTACCACGTGTGCCGGGAGTTGGCGTGGTGGACCAAAAGCGTTCTGCCGGTACAGCGAGTGCAGTCGGTGGTTGATTCTGCCGCGGTCTATCTGGCGGCGCTGCGCAGCGGGATGGGGATCGGGTTGCTACCCAACTTCTACAAGCGCGCGGCGCCCGATCTGATCGCCCTGCCGCTGCCTACGCAGTGCTTCCTGACTCTGTGGCTGGTGTCGAATCCGATTGCGAACAAACACCATCGCACCCGGGTATTGCTGAAATACCTGCGTGAGCGCTTCAATCGCGATCAATTGAACTGGTTCGGAGCGTGAGGGCCAGTGCGAGCAGGCTGAGGCCGCACGACAGCATCACATACCAGGTCGGCGACAAGGGATTGCCGGTACGAGCCACGAGCCCGGTGGCAATCAGCGGCGCGAACCCGCCGAAGACCGTTACTGCACAGTTATAGGCGAGTCCAACACCGGAGGAGCGCACGCCCACCGGAAAGAGCTCGGCCATGGCGGCCGGGGCGGGACCGATGAACAGCGCCGCCAGCACCGCAGAGACGATCTGAAACAAGGCCAAAGCCGGCGCGCTGGGATGACTCAGCAGGAAATCGAAGCCCGGCAGGATCAACACCACAATAGCCAACGCCGCCGTCACCATCAGCCGATAGCGGCCCAGCCGGTCGGACAGGTGCCCGGCGACCGGCCCCAACACAACCATGAAGGCAAGCGCCAGGCTGTTGCTGAACAAAGTGAGGCTCATGGGCAGGTGCAGCACGGTGCGCGCATACAGCGGCACGTAGGCGAAAAAGAAATACGTGGCCACGGTCCAGATGATCGTGATCCCGAATCCGCGAGCCACCGCCGCCCTGCGGGTGCGCCACAAGACCAGCAGCGGGGAAGCGCGGGATGTCTGGACCTGCTGTACGAACTCCTCCGGCTCCTGCACCCGCCGCCGGATGTACAACGCCAGAGGCAGCAGCGCCGCGCTGGCCAGAAAAGGAACACGCCAACCCCAGTCCGCCAGCCGCTCCGGTGACAAAGTCGCCGCTGCCGTCGCAGCAGCAAGCGCCCCCAACAGGAGCGCACCCGCCTGACCCGCGCCCTGCCAGCTGGCAAAAAAGCCTATGCGCCCGGGCGGTGCATGCTCCGCCAGCATGGCCGTTGCGCCGCCCATCGCGCCTCCTGCTGCCATGCCCTGCACGAGACGCGCGAGCACAACCAACAGCGGAGCCAACATACCGAGCGTGGCAAACGGGGGAATGAGGCCTATGGCCACGGTTGAGCCGGCCATCAGAACAAACGTCAGCAACAGAATGAACTTGCGTCCATGACGGTCGGCCAGGGTGCCGAAAATCACCGCTCCCACCGGGCGCGTGAGAAACCCGACACCAAAGGTCCCCACGGACAAAAGCAGGGACGCAGTAGCATCGCCCGCGGGAAACATGATCGGTGCAATCACCTGCGCCAGGAAGGCGTACACGGCGAAGTCATACCACTCCAGCATGTTCGCCACTGTCACTGCCAGCAGCACGCGGCGCAGTTGAGTTCGCGCCTGCGGCAGCCGTGTGTCCGGTGAGCTCAATCCGTCTGTGCCTGTACCGCCCAAGCGCCGACCTTCTGCATGAATTGATCCGCCTCATCGAGCGCCGCACGCGAGATCCATTCATCGGGTCGATGCGCCTGGTTGATCGAGCCTGGTCCACAGACCACGGTGGGAATGTCCCACCGCTCAAAGATGCCCGCTTCGCTGCCGAAGGGCAATGTTGTGACGGGCATGCGGGCGCCGAAGCCGGTCAGCAGCGCCATGCCCTGCTCGTTCAGACGGCTGCTGAATTGCGGCACATCGAGCTCGGTCTCGCTGGCGACTTCGAGGTCCGTGTAGCGCGGCCCGCCGAGATGACCCTCGATCGCATTACGAATGAATGCCACATCCTCATCGGTGGAGGTGCGATATTCCCAGCGAACCCCGCAGCGCTCCGCCACGATGTTGGGCGCCGCGCCGCCGGATATACAACCTACGTTTAGAGTGCACCCGTGCGTAGCCACCTGCGGCAGCCTGGATACTTCACCGAGGAAATTGATGAAGGCGGCGGCAGCATCGATTGCATTGACGCCGAGAGAAGGATCGCTCGCATGCGCCGCGACACCCTTGAATCGGGTGTACCGGCCCGTTACGCCATTGTGAGCGACACCGACGCGCATGTCGGTGGGCTCCCCGACTATAGTCAGCGCCGGCTTGGGGAGGCTCCGGGCAATCCGCTCGACCAGAGAATGCGCCCCCAGGCAGCCCACCTCCTCGTCATACGAGAAAGCGAAGTGCAGCGGCCGCCGCAGGGGCAAGTTCCGCCAATGATCCGCCGCAGCCAGCGCACAGGCGATGAACCCCTTCATATCTGAACTACCGCGTCCGTAGAGGCGGCCGTCGCGCTCGGTGAGCGTAAAGGGATCGCTGGTCCACTCCTGGCCGTCCACGGGCACGACATCAGTATGACCGGACATGACGATGCCGCCGGCGCGATCCGGTCCGAGACTTCCCATGACATTGGCCTTGGTTCGCGCTTCGTTGTAGATGAGCTCCACGCGCGCGCCCCGCTCGCGCAGATACCCCGCTACCCATTCGATCAGCGGCAGGTTGGAGTTGCGCGAAGTGGAATCAAAAGAAACCAATTGTTTCAAAATGCGATGGCTGGTGGTCGTCATGCTTCCGCAAGGCAGCTGCTGATCCCGTGGACACTACTGCCGGCGGCGAGTCGCGGTAAATGCCATCCGTGCATGTCAGATTCGCAAATTTGCAATTCGCTGCCACACGCTGGCGCAGGCACGGCGCCCGGACCTGCTCAATTGCGCAAAAACCCGGTCTTTACCGGCTTTTCAGCCTGCTCACTTTCTGTGCAGGCACGCGCAATCCAACACGGCACGCACCGCCCGACGGGGTTTTGACAAATTGACGTCGCGGTTTGAGCACATGTAGTTTCGATGTTAAGCAATTCATTGCTCGACTGAAAAAACACACGGGGGTCGATTTGAATCCAGTACTGCGCCGCTCGGTTGCCACGGCCCTGTTTGGCTCCGGCGTTTTTCTCCTGTCGCATTCCGTGCTGGCGGCCGCAACCGCCGATGCGAATACGGCTGCCGATTCCGCCACGAACATGGACGAAGTGGTCGTTACCTCACAGAAGCGGGCCGAACGCGCGCAGGATGTACCGATCTCACTCGCCGTCATGGGTGGCGAGGAGATGGAGCATTCGAGCATGCAGAGCGTGACCGATGTGCTCAGTCTCGTCCCCGGCGTGGCCACCAACGTATCCGGCCAGGGCGGCGAGAGTCGCCTCACGGTTCGCGGCGTTACTTCCAGCGGCGCGCTGTTCGCAGGCTCGAGCCCGATCGCCTACTACCTGGACTCGACGCCCTTCGGGCTGGTGCGCTCGGCGATCGTACCCGATGCGGATATATACGATCTGAACCGCATCGAGGTTCTGCGCGGTCCGCAGGGCACGTTGTACGGTGCCAGCGCGCTCAACGGCGTGGTCCGCGTCCTGACGAACGATGCCGATCTCAACAAGTTCGATTTCAAAGGCCGCGCCGGAGTGTCCACCACTTCCGGTGGCGGCGGCAATTACAACGGCGACATGGCCGTGAACTTTCCCATCATCGATGGGAAGCTGGCTGCCCGACTCGTCGTCGACGAGTCGCACGAGAGCGGCTGGATCAACTCGCCCGTCAAGACCAACATTAACGATGACGACAAGAAGAGCGTGCGCCTGAAGATCACGGCGCAACCCATTGACGATCTGACGATCAAGCTCTCAGGCATGCATCAACAGATGAGCTTCGGGGCGCCTCCCGAGGGCACCAACGACTTCACGCCGACGACGCATGATCAGCCTATCAACACTCGTTTCAATGCGTTCGACGGCAAGGTGGAGTATCAGACCCCGTGGTTCGCAGTCTCCAGCGCCAGCAGTTACCTGACCTATCGCAACGATGGCGCGCTCGACACCGCTCCCGGAAGCACCCAGCCGTTGCTCACCACCCTGCTGAACTCCCATGTGTTCAGTGAAGAGGTCAATCTGACCTCCAAGCTGGATGGGCCGTGGCGTTGGTCGGCCGGTGGCTTCTATCGGGACGCCGCCGACTCGTTTTATCAAACACTAGGGGACTTGATTCCCGCGCCGGTGGACGAGCGGGACTCGTCCAAGTCCTATGCCGTGTTCGGCGAAGTCGCGCGCCGCTTCCTCGACAACCAGCTCGAGCTGTCGGTCGGTGGACGCTACTTCCACGATGACGTGGGCCTACAGCAGCTGATTCTGTTCGGTCAGCCCGCGGGCACTCCGTTGTTGAATCAGAGCACACCGTTCCATGCCACCACGCCGCGTGTGGTATTGAGCTGGTTCCAGAGCCACGATCTGACGATGTACGCCTCGTACTCTGAAGGCTTCCGCAGCGGATATCAGCAGAGCGAGCTGGTGCAGTTGTCGGCGCCCACCCTGGCGCCCGTCGAGCCTGACAAGCTGCACAACTACGAGATCGGCGTGAAGGGCGATATGTTCGATCGCCTCTTGAGCTTCGATGCCGCTGTCTACTACATGAAGTGGGACGATATCCAACAAACGCTGGGTATCACCATCCCGGGAAGTGCGGCGCACATCGTTGCCAACGTAAACGGCCAGTCCGCCAGCGGCACTGGCGTGGATCTCGCCGTCGTAGCGCGACCCGTCGCCGGGTTATCGGTCGGTCTGAATTTCAGCTGGAACGGCCTGTCGGAAGACTCCACTGTCTACTCCAGCGGCCAGTTGCTGTTCCCCTCGGGCACTCGCATCGATGCCTCGCCGGCCTACACCGCGGGGGCAAACATCCAATACGCCTTCCCGTTCGGCTCGACCGGCTGGACCGGCGAGTTGGAGGCGCTCGCGAGGTACACCTCGACGCAGACGACCACCAGCATTGCCAGCGGCTCCGGTGAGCCCCCGAACGTGGTGGCCAGCGATCCCATCACAACAGGGCGGGTCAGCTTTACCGTGGCGGCGCCCGCCAACTGGCGGGTCATGCTGTACAGCGACAACGTGACCAACAATCGACGCGTGCCGCTGGCAGAGGTGACTCCATACACCAGCATCAGCATGCGGCCGCGCACCACGGGTATCCAATTGGACTACAGCATCAAATGAGACATTCCGCAGTTGAACGAGGGGGACGCATGCGCCGTTGTCTGAGTGTTGCAATGTTGGCTCTGGCTGCCTGTTCGCTCGCACAGGCCGCGCCGCGGGTGCTGGAGCCGAAGGACCTGTTCCAGATGCAGTGGGTCGAGGACCCGCAGATCAACCGCAATGGAACCGCGATTGCCTATGCGCGCATGGGCAATGACATCATGACCGACAACCAGGTCCAGTCGCTGTGGCTGATAGATACGGCCACCGGCGCCCAGACTCCGGTTGCCACGGGGCCGGGGTTCAATTCACAGCCGCGCTGGTCTCCCGACGGATCTCGCATCGCATACTTGTCCCGCGGCTCCGATGGCCGCACCCAGATCAAGGTTCATTGGCTGCACGGGGGACAGACAGCCGTCCTGACCCGACTGGTCGAGACACCCAGTGATCTGACCTGGTCGCCCGATGGCAAGCAGATTGCCTTCATCATGATGGCCCCCGCGGCCGGCCCGAAAATCGGCAAGCCGGTGGACAAGCCCGACGGCGCAAAGTGGGCCGACCCGCCGCAGGTCATTGACTCCCTCAACTTCCGCGCCGATGGCTTCGGCATGGACAAGCTGGGATACCGCCATCTATATGTCATTTCCGCGGAAGGCGGCGGCAGTCCCCAACAACTGACCAGCGGTCCCTTCAGCGATGCCGGACCGCTCGCGTGGTCGCCGAACGGGCAGTCGATCTACTTTGCCGGTAATCAGACGGACGAATGGCGTCGTGAGCCTGAGGATTGGGCCCGTCACACGGCCATGACGCTCAGTATCTATCGTGTCGACGTCAAAGACGGCACCTTGACGCAGTTGTCGCACGAAATCGGGCCCTATCATGGGCCGGTAGTTTCACCTGACGGCAAGTCGATCGCCTACCTCGGTTACGCCGACAAACACATCGGCAACCAGAACTTCCAGCTCAGTGTCATGGATGTGGACGGCCGGAACGCTCATGTGATCAGCGGCTCGTTGGACCGTTCGCTGCTGGACGCTCAATGGGCCGGTGACGGCAAGAGCCTCTATGTGTTGTACACCGACAAGGGTGTAACCAAAGTGGCCCGCATGGGGCTCAACGGCCACTTGGAGCCTGTCGCTACCGATCTCGCTCACGTGATGGGAACAACCCAACTTCCCTACTCGGGCGGGGCATTCACCGTATCCAACAAAGGCTGGGTAGCGTACACCGGTGGCGGCACGGATCACCTGCCGGAGGTGTATCTGGCCCGTGACGGCAAAACAAAGCGCCTGACGGACCTCAACGCCGAGCTGTTGTCTTCTGTCACCCTCGGCAAGCTCGAAGCACTGCCGGTGAAGTCCTCCGCGGATGGACGCGAGATCGGCGCCTGGGAGGTATTTCCACCGCATTACGATCCGGCGAAGAAGTATCCCGTGATCCTGGAGATCCACGGCGGCCCGTACGCGAGCTATGCGCCGGTCTTCTCCGCGGACTATCAGTTCTATGCATCGGCCGGCTACATCGTGGTCTACGGCAATCCCCGCGGCTCGACCTCCTATGGCGAAGAGTTCGCGAATACGATCTACAACAACTATCCGAGCCAGGACTACGACGACCTGATGAGCATCGTGGACGCAGCCATCCAGCGTGGCGGTGTCGATGCGGACAATCTGTTCATCACCGGCTCTTCGGGCGGCGGAGTCCTCTCCTCCTGGAGCATCGGCAAGACTCACCGGTTCAAGGCGGCGGTAGTGCAACGGCCTGTCATCAATTGGACGAGCTGGCTGTTGACCACGGACATGGGCGCGTTCGGAGCCCGTTACTGGTTCAAACAGATGCCCTGGCAGGATCAGGATACGTACTGGAAGCACTCGCCTCTGTCGCTCGTGGGTAACGTCACCACGCCGACGATGGTGTTGGTCGGGTTGAACGACCTGCGCACTACGGTTGGCGAAGCAGAGCAGTACTATCAAGCCTTGCAACTGCGGCATGTTCCGACTCTGTTGTATGAGCTGCCGGGAGCTGCGCATGTGCTCATGCGACCGTCGCAGCTCGCCGAGCAGAGCACAGCGATCGTGGAGTGGTTCGGGCGCTATAGAGGGAATTAAATGTTGCGACATCATCTCATCGCTGCTGCTTTACTGCTGTGCGGGACCGCCGGCGCAGCGACAAACACCTTCGACGTTGCGCGCTATATGGATCTGCAGACGGCAGAGAAGCCGCAAATCTCGCCCGACGGCTCGCAGATCGTCTACACGCGCAAAAGCGTGGATCGTCAGAAGGATGAGATCGAGTCAGCTCTGTGGCTCATCGACGCGGACGGACAGCACCATCGCTTTCTGGCGAAGGGCTCGGGTGCTGTGTGGTCACCGGATGGCAAGAGCATTGCCTATCTGGCCGAAGGGCAACCGCAGGGCACGCAGATCTTCGTGGCGCATCTGTCGGTGCCAGGGCCTGCGACTCAGTTGACCTCGTCGCAACAGGCCCCGGCCAATCTGCACTGGTCCCCGGATGGACAGCGAATCGGGTTCACCATGGAGATCCCGGCGCCTGAAGAGTGGTCGATTGACCTACCCGCAAAACCGAAAGACGCTCATTGGGCCAACACCCCGTTCTACACCGAACGGCTGCACTACCGGCGTGATCATTTCGGGCTGACAGGTAAAGCCTCACGGCAGTTGTTTCTTGTCTCGCTCGACGGGAGCGCGCCTCGGCAGGTGACCCACGGCGACTGGAGAATCGGTGAGACCGTACTCGAGTACGTCGATGCCGTAGACTGGGGTTTCATGCCCGATGGCCATACGGCAATTGTGGAGGGCTTCCGGGAAGGAAACGAGGATCGCAACGATCGCGACTGTTATGTGTATGCCGTGAACCTGGACACAGGGTCGATGCAACGGCTGATCACAACCCCGGGCGGCTGGCGCGAGCCGGCCGTCTCACCGGACGGCAAAACCATCGCTTATGTTGGTTTTTCCCGCAGCGGGGATCTGTACCGGGTGTCGGATCTGTGGACCATGGCCGCGGATGGAAGTCGCGCAACGTTGCGGTCGCAGGGCTTCGATCGCGAGCCGCAGGAGCTTACGTGGGCGCCTGACAGCAAGACGTTGTACTTCACGGCTGAGGATCGTGGCAGCATTCACCTCTACACGTGGTCCGCGCGAGGCGGGATCAAACAGCTCACTCGTGGGGCCGAGGTCATCAAGGGTATTTCGGCGAGTGCCCATGGAGTCGTCATGGGGCGTTCCGACTTCAGCTCACCGCAAAACCTGTATGTGATGAAGACAGGGACGCCGAGCCCGTTGACTCACCTCAACGAAGAGCTGTTCAAAGACCTTCCGCTCGCCCAGGAGCAGGAGCTGTGGTTCGAGTCCGGGAGCACGCGAGTGCAGGGTTGGCTGGTGAAGCCGCCGGGATTCGATCCGCAGCATCATTATCCCCTGCTGTTGGAAATCCACGGCGGCCCCAATGCGATGTACACCGTCGCCTTCAATCCGTCCTTGCAGAATTTCGCCGCCAATGGCTACCTGGTGTTGTATGTGAACCCCCGCGGCTCGACCGGTTATGGGAGCGCGTTCGGCAACGCGATCGCCAAGCACTACCCGGGCCCGGATTACGACGATCTGATGGCCGGTGTGGATACGGTAATCAAGCAGGGAGTCGTGGACACATCGCACCTGTTCGTGGCCGGCTGCAGCGGCGGTGGCGTGCTGTCGAGCTGGACCATCGGCCACACGGATCGATTCGCCGCGGCCGCGGTGCGCTGCCCGGTGACGGACTGGTTGAGCATGGCCGGGCAGACGGATATCCCCTACTTCACCTACCGGTTCTTCCAGAAGCCGTTCTGGGACGATCCGAGCGACTGGCTGGCGCAGTCCTCGCTGATGCACGTGGGGGCAATCAAAACCCCCACCCTGATCATGACGGGCGAGCTGGACCGGCGCACGCCCATCCAGCAGACCGAGGAGCTGTATGCGGCCCTCAAATATCGCGGTGTCCCCTCAGCGCTCCTGAGGTTCGACGGCGAGTATCACGGCACGGGCAGCAAACCGTCGAACTGGATGCGGACGCAGCTTTACATGATGAGCTGGTTCCACAAGTACGGCGGCCCCTGAAATCCGCGTTAAGATGGCGCCAGGAGCCGCATCCCCGGACCATACTTGACCCTGATACCCTACGAAGATGCCCCGTTCCAACGATCGCACTGGAAGTTGGTTTCGGGCGCGACTGCGGGCTATATCAGTGACGGGTACACGCTGGGCGTGGTGGGCATCGCGCTCGCGGCTGCCCAAACGCAACTGCAACTAACGCCGGCGTGGCTGGGCGCCATCGGGTCCAGCTCCCTGGCAGGTCTGTTCCTCGGCGCATTGATCAGCGGCTGGGCTGCCGATCGGTATGGCAGAAGACCGATCTATGCCTACAACATGGTGGCCTTCGTCGGGCTGAGCCTGCTGCAACTGGCAGTCGATTCCGCCACCCAACTGTTGATCGTCCGGTTCCTGCTCGGGCTGGTCCTCGGCACCGACTATGTTGTTTGCAAGGCCCTGTTGGCCGAATGCACGCCGCGGCTGCACCGGGGCCGCTGTTTGAGCCTGATGGGAGTAGCGTGGGCAGTGGGATACGCGCTCGCCTACATTGTCGGGATGTACTGCGGGGATGCGTGGCGCTGGACTCTGGCCAGCGGCGCACTTCCGGCGTTGATCTCAGTTCCCCTGCGACTCAATGTTCCGGAGTCTCCCCTGTGGCTGTCAGGAGCCGTGACGGGAAAATCGAGCCTGCGGGAGCTCTTCGACAGCCGGTATCGAACGGCCACCCTGGTCGCCGCGATTCTCTTTTTCTGCCTGGTGGTCCCGTACTTCGCGGTCAGCACCTTCATACCGCAAGTGATGGCGGCGCTGCACGTGACCGGCAACCAGGTCGCCGGTCTCATCTACATTCTCGGCCTCATGTTCGGCTCTATCGGCGGCTTTCTGGTAGTCGACTGGCTGCCCCGCAGAATGTTCGTCATCGGTAGTTTCGCCGTAACCAGCGTCGCCCTGCTCCTGAGCCTCACCAACAGTGAGGTGGTCCTGTCGTTCGCAGTCTTCTCCTGCGTCCTGTCAGCCGCCCAGGCGCAGATCTATGTGTATCTGCCGGAGTTGTTCCCAACCTCCCTGCGGGCATCGGGGCTCGGGATCGCAGTGGCCGTGAGCCGGTTGGGAGCCGCGGCCGGAACGTTTCTGCTGCCTCTGTGCGTGGCTCACCTGGGAGTCGGCGTCGCCTTGTATGTTTGCATCGCCACCTTGGTATCAGGCGGAGTCGTCGCTTGGCGATGGGCGCCCGAGACCCGGCGAATCCATCTCACACGCTGAGGTGCGCGCGCGGGCGCGAGCCCCAGACCGCATAGAACCAGACATAGAGCTCACAAGCCGCAGTCAACAGAAACGAACGTTGCAACCCAAAGTGATCGGCAAGCCACCCCTGGACAATCACCAGCGCCCCGCCCGCGATGGCCATGATGAGCAGGCCCGAGGCCTCCTCCGTCAGCGGCCCCAGCCCCCGGATACCGAGTGTGAAGATGGTCGGAAACATGATCGAGTGGAACAGTCCAACGAGAATCAGTGACCACATCGCCAGCGGCCCTTGAGCAAAGGACGCGACCAGCATCGTGAGCAGCGCGCCGACTGCAAACCCGGCCAGGACGCGCTCGCCCGGAATGAACCGCATCAGCCAGCTGCCGCCGAACCGGCCCACCATCATCCCACCCCACAGCAGGAACAGGTAATGCGAGCCCTGCTCGTGCGTCAGGTTGGCGATATTCGGCAGCGATACAAAGTTGATGAACAGGTTGGCAACGCCGATCTCGGCAATCAGGTAGATGAAGATGGCGGGGATGCCCAACACCAGGTTTCGATGCCGCCACAAGGAATCGGTCTGCCGCCGCTGCGCCGATGAGCGCCGGCTCTGCGCATCCATGTCCGGAAGCCGATACCGGGCAATGACCACGGCCAGGATGACCAGCACCGCCGCTACGATGAGGTACGGCAACTGCACGGCATGCGCATCGGCAATGCGCTCCGCGGGAGTCAGGACAGCCCCCGCCTTGGCCGTGCCGGCGTTCGAGCGCCCCAGTATGAGGTAGCCGCCGAACAACGGCGCCAGCGTGGTTCCCAGGGAGTTGAAAGCCTGCACCAGGTTCAGCCGCGCCGGCGCAGTCTCGGGAGAGCCCACTACGGCGACATAGGGATTGGCGGCGACCTGCAGCAACGTGATGCCGCTGGCAATCACAAACAGTGACAACAGGGTGATGTTGTATGAAGGGAGGCGGGCGGCGGGAATCATCCCCAGAGCGCCTGCGGCCATGACGATGAGCCCGATCACCATGGAGCGCTTGTAACCGACTCTTTCGATCAGCTTGGCTGAGGGCAGCGAGGCGACAAAATAGGCGATGAACCAGACGGACTCGATGAGCGTGGTTTCGAAGTAATTCAGATCGAAAACGCTGCGCAGGTGCGGCAGCAGCGTATTGTTGATGACGGTGATGAATCCCCAGATGAAGAACAGGCTCGCCAGCAGCCGCAAGGCGGCAACCTGGGCCGATTCCCGGCCACTCGCCAAAATTGTTTCTGAATCAGCCGACACCGGGACGACCTGCCATGCAAGGGCTTCTGGCCCGAGTATATACCGCGCTAAAATGGTATTGTCTGAGTTTTGATCACGGTACCCCAGCGCCATGACCGACGCCAAACCCGCGCCCAGGCTGCGCAGCCGCGCCTGGTTCGACAATCCCGAGAACATCGACATGACGGCCCTGTACCTGGAACGGTACTTGAATTTCGGCCTGAGCCTCGAGGAGCTGCGCTCGGGCAAGCCGATCATCGGCATCGCCCAGACCGGCTCGGATCTGTCCCCCTGCAATCGGCACCACCTGGTACTGGCGGCACGGGTGCGTGAGGGGATCCGGGAGGCCGGCGGGATCGTGCTGGAGTTTCCGGTCCATCCCATTCAGGAAACCGGCAAGCGGCCGACCGCCGCCCTCGATCGCAACCTCGCCTATCTCGGGCTCGTCGAGGCGATCTACGGCTACCCCATCGACGGCGTCGTGTTGACGACCGGTTGTGACAAGACCACGCCTGCCTGCCTGATGGCGGCGGCCACCGTCAACATTCCGGCCATCGCACTCTCAGTCGGCCCGATGCTGAACGGCTGGCACAAGGGCGAACGCACCGGCTCCGGGACAATCGTGTGGAAGGCGCGCCAGATGTTGGCTGCGGGGGAAATCGACGACGCTGGATTCATCAAACTCGTTGCCTCCTCCGCGCCCTCCACCGGGTTTTGCAACACGATGGGCACCGCCACCACCATGAGCTCGCTGACCGAGGCGCTCGGCATGATGTTGCCGGGATCGGCGGCCATCCCGGCACCGTATCGCGATCGTCAGGAGGTCGCCTATCACACCGGCAAGCGCATCGTGCAGATGGTCGCTGAAGATCTGACACCTGCAAAGATCATGACGCGCGATGCGTTCCTGAACGCCATCGTCGTCAACAGCGCCATCGGCGGCTCGACCAACGCGCCCATCCACCTGGCTGCAATCGCACGTCACATGGGTGTCGAGTTGAATGTCGATGACTGGCAGAGACACGGCCACAAGGTGCCTCTCTTGGTCAACCTACAGCCTGCCGGGGAGTATCTGGGTGAGGATTTCTACCGTGCGGGAGGTGTCCCGGCAGTCGTCCGGCAACTCATGCTGCGGGGGCTGATTCACGAGCACGCTCTCACGGCGAACGGCCGCACCATTGGTGACAATTGCCGCACCGCAGTAATCGAGGACGAGAAAGTCATCCGACCCATCGATCAGCCGCTGGTGCAGGAAGCGGGCTTCATCGTTCTCAAAGGCAACTTGTTCGAAGCGGCGATCATGAAGACGAGCGTGATCGGTGCGGAATTCCGCGCACGTTATCTGTCGAATCCGCAGGACCCGGATGCCTTCGAGGGACCCGTTGTGGTGTTTGACGGACCTGAAGATTATCACCGACGCATTGACGATCCGGCGCAGCAGATCACTCCAGACACGCTGATGTTTATGCGGGGCGCAGGGCCTGTCGGCTATCCAGGCTCTGCCGAGGTGGTGAACATGCGACCGCCCGCGTATCTGATTCGGGAAGGCGTTCATGCACTGCCCTGCCTCGGAGACGGCCGTCAGTCCGGCACATCGGCTTCGCCTTCGATTCTCAACGCCTCACCAGAGGCGGCCGTAGGCGGAGGGCTCGCGTTGCTTCGCACGGGAGACCGTGTTCGTATTGATCTGGGTCGCGGCACAGTCAATGTTTTGATCAGCGACGCCGAGTTGGCGCAGCGACGACACGACTTACAGGCGAAGGGCGGCTATCCCTACCCTGCCTCACAGACTCCCTGGCAGGAGATTCAACGCGCGCTCGTGGGCCAGTTGCAGACTGGGGCCATACTGGAGGGAGCGGAAAAGTATCAGAGCATCGCGCAGACTCGTGGGGTGCCTCGCGACAATCACTGACACGATTTGAGGGCGATCTGCCTCGCCCGCCCATCGTACCGAATGACCTCGGCGGGCGACCGCGGATCAGTCCCACAGACGACCTTCAGAGCAACCGCCGAGGGCATTCCCGGGTAAGCCCCCTGCCGAGCACCGATCCGAACGTGTCGACTGCTCTGATTCCAATCGATCGTCACAGTAGAGCGCTCCCCCCGGAGATATCCGTAGCCGTCACCACTGTCATCGTACAGAACAAACCGCCCATCCCGGCCCGGGTACACTCTGAGCTCCAGCGGTTCCTCGCTCGGAGCATCCGCATAGGGACGAACCGGTCCGATCGGCACGATACTTCCCGCGCGAACGAATACAGGAAGGGTCGAAAGATCGACCGCATAGTCCATTGACTGTCCGCCGTGCGTCGCGTGTCCGGTCCAGAAATCAAACCAGCGATCGGTTCCCGGCAGATAGACCTTACGACTGCGCGCACCGGGCTCGAGCACGGGAGCAACCAGAAACGCCGTACCGAACAGGTACTCATCGTCAACTTGCAGCGCCCGCGGATCACCTCGAAAATCAAACACCAGCGCCCGCATCAGACTCTTCTGTTGGTCGTGGACCGCCCAGGATGTTGAATACAGATACGGCAGCAGGCGGTAACGCAGCTCAACATCCTGCCGCAACCGTGTCTGGGTCGCCGCATCAAATGTCCAGATCTCCTTGGCGCGACCCGTGCCATGTATCCGGAACTGTGGATTGAAGACTCCAAACTGGTGCCAGCGCGTAAACAGCTCCGCGTATTCGCTCTCACTCATCTTGGGGTCCGGAAAGAATCCCCCGATGTCATTCGACCAGTACGGGATACCGCTCGCGGAGAAGTTGAGCGCAGCCGGGATCTGGCGGCGCAACGTCTCCCAGTTCCCGTGGATATCTCCCGACCAGGTAACAGCGCCATTACGTTGTTGGCCGGCGTAGGCCGAGCGCGACAGGATAAACACCCGCTTATCAGGCTGGTCACGCCGCATACCCTCGGACACCGCCGTCGTATGCAGCAGAGGGAATGAGTTGGTTACGGCAATTCCCGGACCTGCGGCCGTGACCTGTTCCCGCATCTCGCCGCTCACCCCACCGAGCTCGGCCTCATCCGCGTCGAGCCACCAGCCGTCAAATCCGAGAACACCCAGGTTACGCATGATCTGCGCCCAATAGATTGCGCGGCCCTGCGGGCTCCAGGGGTCGTACCAACGGCCAAAGCCCGGCGGATAGACGTTGTTGAACGTGTCCTCAAACACAGCATGGGCGCCGTCGAGCTCGGCGAGATTTGCTGTTTCCAGGTCAAAGCGGGGCCAGACCGAGATAATGGTGTGAACATGCAGGTCATGAATGGCTTTCACCATCGCTGCCGGGTCAGGATAGCGAGCCGGATCAAAGCGGTGGCTGCCCCACTGGTTCGCAGGCCAGTACTGCCAGTCCTGAATGACTGCATCGATGGGAATGCCCATCTGCCGATAGCGGGCAGGGATCGACAGGAGCTGCTCCTGCGTCTCATATCGCTCCTTTGACTGCCACATCCCCCAAGTCCAACGGGCCATCATCGGCGCATCACCCGTCAACCACCGGTATCCACGAATCACATCATCGACTTCGGGCCCGAGTATAAAATCGTAGTCGACCCCCGGACCGGCCTCCGATCGGATCACCAGTGGATGCGCAGCCGCCGGCAATGTGACATCCACATCCGTCACGGATGCGTTGTTCCATAGCAGGCCCCAGCCATTGGGCGAAACCATCATGGGAATCGCGACATCCGTGTTCGCTTGCTGCAGGTGAATCGAGCGGCCTGAATAGGCGAGCTGGCCGTTCTGATGCTGGCCCAGGCCGTAGAGCGCAGTCCGGGTCTTGAATGCGACCATGGCTCCCAGGCCGGCATCGCGCTCGGCCTCCTCCAACACCGCCGTCCCATCGGGCAGCGCAAATGTCAGTGCGGCGTCTGCCTTGTTGACTCGCACAGTCAGGCGCGCCGTGGACAGTTCAAAAGCGTCCCCGGTTTCGCGGGCCTTGAATGCCACGCGCTCCGGGTTCGCAATCACGGCCGGGTTATAATTACCAGTGTATCCTGCCGTCCCGAAGCGTACATGGATGATACCAGCCTGCCATGGCTCAACGGTCAGCAGCCCCCGGGCTGTCTGCAGTCGCAAACCGGTTGGAAAATCCAGGCGTCCCCGGACCGAATCCGAATGCGCAAATGACTCCCGGGGCGACACTACGCAGGCAAGGCTGACCAACAATACGTAGACGGCGGCAAGCAAACGAGGTGTGCGCATCTGTCAGCGGCACCCGGCGTGCTCACAGAGGTTGGCGCTGAAAAAGGGCATGACATGGTTCTGGAATCGAACAGCGACCGCGCTGGTATGCGTGCCTGAATACACTTCAAACGTGTTCTTGATTGCGTATTTGTCGAGCGCGTCATGCAGCTTGCCGGTGTCCGTGCGCAAGCCGTCCTGGTCGCCGACATCCAGCGCGATCGCGCGATACTGACGCAAATTGCCCACGTACTGATCCATAAATACCAACGGCGCGTTGGCTGCCCACTTGGCAAGGATGTCCGGCTGCGGTACGCCGCCCTTGGTGGGCAAATCAAAATACAGCGGTGGATTGTTAGGGTTTGGCGACCACGCCGCGGCGGAGGCCAGTTGGACGCGCGAGAAAAAAGGCAAATTGGCTGAGTCCAGGGGCGCCTTCAGATCCGCCACAGACTTCTCGAGGTCAGCCGCCGAGGCGGCAGGCTCCCGTGCGGACAGACAACACGGGCTCATGGCATACACACTGCCGAATACATCGGGGTGTTTCATGCTGATCCGGGTGGCCCCGTAGCCGCCCATCGAATGGCCCACGAGTCCGCGGCTCATCCGCTCCGGGATCGTGCGGTAGTGCGCGTCAATGTACTGAACCACATCGTGAGCGATGAAAATCTCGAAATTCCCCGTGGTCACAGAGCTCGAGTACATGGACCCGTTGTGCGCGGTCTTTGAGTCCGGCAGCACGACAATCATCTCGTGAGCGCCGCGAGCGAACGCACCTTCGATAGTCTGGGGGACGTGAATCTCCTTTGACCACTGCTCGGCACCGATCGAATACCCGTGCAGGGCATACACAACCGGATAGCGTCTCGACTTTTCTCGAGCATAACTCGGCGGCAGGAACACGAGGACATCCCGGTCGACGGCATCTCCTTCCAGATTGCCTTCGAGCGCCGCCCCGTGGATCTTGATGTGCTCCACGGATACCGGCTTCGCTCCAGGCTCCACGGGCGGGACCTCCGTCTGCACTTGAGCTGAGATCTCCGCTGCGGCAAGGAAGGTGGCCAGCGCCAACATGACCGCGTATCGAGACTTCGTCTTCATCTGATGGCCCCAGGGTCGTTCAGCGGGTGATTGTGCAGTGTGGAGTGCGAGCGTACGATATTTGTCTGAGTAATGCACCCGGTGGTCATCGGGTCCACGTAGTGAGGGGGCACGATGTTTCTACTCCGGCTCATTCTGATCGGCACGGCCGCCTTCGTCGGTATCGCCCAGGCTGAACCTCTCAACGTGACCATCGATACAGGACGGGCGAGCGCCCCCGTCACACGTTACGAATACGGCATGTTCATCGAGCCGATCGGGGGTCTCATCGCGCGCAGCCTGTGGGCCGAAATGCTCGATGATCGGAAATTCTATTATCCGATCCTGCCGGAAGGCCGCGACCCCGCGGTTCCGATCAGTGTCGAGGGACGACCGGGTGTCGTTTATCGGAAATGGCGCCCCATCGGCGGGGATGCTGTCGTTCAGATGGACGCGCATGACGCGTATGTAGGAGCCCAAAGCCCGCGTGTGTTACTCGATGAACAGGCGGTTCACGGTTTCGGACAAGGCGCCATCGGCATCGCCCGTAACAAGGCGTACAAGGGTCACATCGTCGTGCAGGCAGACGCGGCGGCCCAGGTTGAAGTCGCATTGGTCTGGGGTGCGGGCGCTGAAAATCGTCGTTCCATCACGTTGCCCGCATTGAGCGCGAGCTGGCAGAGTTTGCCGTTCGACTTTGTAGCCGGTGCCGACTCCACTGAGGCGCGGCTGGAAATTACCGGCCGCGGCACCGGTAGTTTTCGCGTGGGCACGGTCTCCCTGATGCCGGCCGACAATATCAATGGCTGGCGTGCCGACACGACAACCATCCTGCGCACGTTGCATTCCGGCATGTGGCGCCTGCCCGGCGGCAATTTCCTGTCCAACTGGGATTGGCATGGTGCCCTCGGCCCGCGCGACCGGCGAGCTCCCATGTTTGATCATGCCTGGAGCGCCATGCAACCCAACGACCTGGGCATGGATGAATACATGGACCTGACCCGCATAATCGGAGTTGAACCGTACGTCACCGTCAATGCCGGGCTGGGCGATGCCAACTCCGCGGCCGAGGAGGTTGAATATCTGAACGGGCCCACGACCAGTGAGTGGGGCGCCAAGCGCGCGGCCAACGGGCATGCCGCGCCGTATGGAGTGAAATTCTGGAACATCGGCAACGAGCCCTACGGCTGGTGGCAGATCGGCAGGACCACGCTCGATTATTTCATGATGAAGCACAACGAGTTTGCAGCGGCCATGCGCGCCGTGGATCCCTCCATAACACTCATCGGCTCAGGCGCGATGCCGGACCAGATGCACCCTCGGGATGCCAAGGAAAATGCCTCGCTCGAAAGCATCCAGCCCAAATTCGGCACTGAGAACGATTGGACCGGCGGGCTGCTCGCGCAGGCGTGGGGCAATTTCTCCGGGATCTCCGAGCACTGGTATGACCGCGCGGAACAGCGTCCCGATGCTCCGCCGGATGCGCAGCTCATGGAGTACGCTCGCTCGCCCTCCAACCAGGTCAGAATGAAGGCGCTGGAGTGGGCGATCTATCAGCAGCGCTTCCCGGCCATGAAGGACCAACACATTTTCCTGTCGATTGATGAGTTCGCCTACACCGGTTCATTCGGCAAGCCGCCTACCCTCCAGCAGGCACTGGCCTATTCCATGGTGCTGCAGGAGATGTTGCGACACACCGACTTCCTGACCATGAGTGCCTTCACAACGGGTGCTTCCACCATGGATGTCACACCGAGCGGTTCCGTCCTGAACGCGACAGGCGAGGTGTTCATGTTGTACGGCGACCATTTCGGGGCGGGCGCGATTCCCGTGGCCGTCGAGGGGAACGCACCGCAACCTGAGCCTCGCTACCCTGTAGGCTTCGATCACCCGAAAGTCCGTGCCGGCAGTCCAACCTATCCATTGGACATCGTGGCTGCACTGAGCCCCGACAAGCGATCCCTCCGCATAGGCGTTGTCAATGCAACTCTCAAAGCACAATCGATGAAGGTAGTGTTACGCGGCAGCAGCACGCAAGGGCCGGGAAAGCTCTGGCGTCTCGGAAACGGCCAACTGCAGGCCATCAACAAGGTCGGCTCACCTCCCCAGGTTCAGATTACTCAAAGCACGGCGCCCGCTCTGAAGGGACACCTGACAGTTCCCCCGGCCTCCGTGTCGGTTTACGAGTTCCCGGTGAGCGCCGCAACCAGATGAGCCCTCATACCTGAATGTTGCCGTGATGCCCACCGTGCGCGGGCGCATCGAGATACTACGGCGTGAGCGTTTCCAGGCCACGATCACTATCGACAGCGGGACGCAGCCTGTCTCAACGCGACGAGTTGAAAACTGAGCGCAGGTCGGGCGCGGCAATGGCACGCTTGAACCAGCGTTCGAGCGTCGCCAACCTGGCCTTCTGAATTCGCGTTCGCACAGCAGGCTCCAAAGAGCCGAATCTCGCAACCAACAGACACACCAGATCCTCGGCCTTGCCCTCGGCCTTACCTTCGGCCCTGCCCTGCGCCATGCCCTCAACCATAGCTTGTTGCCTCCAGGTCTTACCGATGGACGCGAGGTTGGACTTCATCTTCATCTCCAGCAAGTTGATAGATTCGGGCACTGCAGCGCCGAGATCCTCGAAGGCCTGGCGAACCAACTCGGCGAACAAGGACCGCAGCCGTTCCTGCTCCGGATGGCGTCTGAACCAGCCGCTGACCTGCTCCCGCAGCTCCTCGAGCTCCTGGGGCACGAGCGGCCGTTCGAGCCGGAACAACAGTGAGGCAAGCCCACGGCGCCGCGCCAGCTCATTGCCAGGGAAGGCGCCCATGTCGAGCAGATGATAGCGGACCTGCGGCTGCCACGGCCACAGTGTCGAGCCTCGCGAAAGAGAGATGAGTTTCCTGATCTGAGTCGGTGCATTCCAGGACTTCTGTCCGTTGTAAATCACCAGCATCAACAGTGGAGGCAACCGCGCACCGCTCTTCAGCTTGCGTTCGTCGATCACCTGTTGCCACAGCAGGCCCATGTAGATCTGCGCGCGGACCGCCATCCACCAGTCGATTTTGCTCTGGAACTCGAACAACAAGTGCAAATAGATATCCGTGCCTTCACGAGTCGGCAATCTCCAGATCACATCTCCCTCGCGCCGGCGGGCCGAGCGGCGGCCGGTGTGAAACTTGGCGTTGACCCGCTCCAAGCGGCTGAAATCCAGGCCGGCGGCCTGTGCTTCCGGGACGAACTCACGCACGAGCATTTCCACCATGAATGGGATGGAAAAGAGGCGGTGATACAGCGAGTCCGAGTCGTCCACGAGCGAGAATCGAGTCCATAGCAGCACGACTGAAGCCGGTATCTCAACGCGAGGAGTGCCGCCAAGCAATTCCGCATTTGTGTTGAAAAACACTGAAAATGAAATAATCTCCGAAGGCACCAAACATGTACACCGTGGGAGTGTTGCGTATCACGCGGGCGTCCGAGTCTCCACGCGAATGCCGTAGTACGTTGACGCGCGGCCACGTACGCTGGTGTTTTATCACGATGTATCCGGACGTAGTCGGCGGCATCCGCGCCGGCAGCCCGAAACCCCTCCAGATGCCGTCGCACTCTGATATATTGTCTGAGTTATCACGTCCGGCCGGGACCCCGCCATGGCAGACTCAGCCAACTCCGACTCAAACCCCAACAGGCGCGAAGTGCTGCAGGCAATCGCCGCAGTGTCAGCCCTTGGAGCACATGCCTTCGATGCATCGGGCCGAGCACCTCCAAACACCGCAGCCGCCCCGTTTGACTTAGCCGCAGTACGCCTCCTGCCCGGCCCTTTCGCCATCGCCCGCGACCTCGACGCCCGGTACCTTCTCTCCCTGGATCCGGATCGCCTGCTGCACAATTTCCGCGTGAATGCCGGCCTCGAGCCCAAAGCGCCCGTCTACGGAGGCTGGGAATCACAGCAGCCCTGGGTCGATATCCGCTGCCAGGGCCATACGCTGGGCCACTACCTCAGTGCCTGCTCGATGATGGCCGCCTCGACCGGCGAGCCGCGATTTCACGAGCGAGTCACGCGGATAGTCAACGAGCTCGGTGAGTGTCAGCGCGCCCGGGGAGACGGCCTGATCTGCGCGTTTCCCGACGGCTCCGCTCAGCTCGAGAATGCGCTCCAAGGCAAACCGATTGTCGGTGTCCCCTGGTACACGCTGCACAAGATCATGGCCGGCCTTCGCGATGCCTACATTCTTGCCAACGCCCCTCAGGCCCTCAGCGTGCTGCGCGGCGTTGCCGACTGGATTGTCAGTGCCTCGCAGTCACTGGACGAGAGTCGGTTCCAGAAGATGCTCGAGGTAGAGCACGGCGGCATGAATGAGGTTCTGGCCGATCTCCATGTCCTGACAGGTGAGCGCCGTTACCTCGGTCTGGCGGAGCGCTTCAATCATCACGCCGTGCTCGACCCCCTGGCCGCGAGCCGCGATACGCTCGACGGGCTGCATTCCAACACCCAGATACCCAAAGTAATCGGTTTCGCCCGGCTGCACGAGTTGACTGGAAACGAGTCCTATGGGACCGCGGCCCGCTTTTTCTGGCGTGTGGTCACTCGTCAGCGCTCGTTTGCTACCGGCGGCAACGGTGACGGCGAGCACTTCTTTCCTGTAGCCGATTTCACGCAGCATTTGCACTCGGGCAAGACCATGGAGACCTGCTGCACCCACAACATGCTGCGCCTCACCCGCGCCCTGTTTCTCCAGCAGCCCAGCTCGGCCTACGCAGATTATTACGAGCTGGCACTCTTCAACAGCATATTGGCCTCGCAGGATCCGGCGAGCGGGCTCGTGACCTATTTCCAACCCACGCGGCCGGGTTACCTGAAGTTATATTGCACGCCCGTTGATTCGTTCTGGTGTTGTACCGGCACCGGCATGGAAAATCACGCCAAGTACGGCGACTCGATCTACTTCCACTCGGCCGATGCGCTCTACGTCAATCTCTTCATTGCCTCGGAGCTCAACTGGCAGGCCCGCGGTGTGCGGATTTCCCAGCTCACCCGATTTCCGGATGAGCCGGGTACCCGGTTGGTCGTGCACACGGCGACACCAATCCGCTTGCGCTTGAAGATCCGCCAGCCGGCCTGGTGCCGAAGCGTACGGATCACGGTCAACGGGCATGTCCGGGCGGCGCGCCGTCAATCGGACGGCTACCTCGAGATCAACAGGCTGTGGCGCAATGGTGACAGCGTCGATGTAGAACTTCCGATGCACCTGCACATGGAGGACCTGCCGGGCTCCTCAGGCGTAGCGGCGATAATGTACGGCCCCATCGTACTGGCTGGCCGCGGCGGCACGGATGGCCT
>Ga0268266_10001787_pt1 | contig 24374 bp, 32 predicted proteins | sample KBSS13metaG_FD_190356 | JGI IMG/M metagenome (GOLD analysis project Ga0268266, IMG submission 190356) | Switchgrass rhizosphere microbial communities from Kellogg Biological Station, Michigan, USA - KBS S1-3 metaG (SPAdes) (version 2) | ecosystem: Host-associated > Plants > Roots > Rhizosphere... | reverse complement strand
CGTTCTGGCAACGTTGTTTTCGGCTGCCTCGGCCGTAGCTTGCTCGCGGCTGATATTGGGAAACCACGCCGATTTCGACGTCGAGTCGATCGGTGATACCGCCCTCGCCTGGTTACCCCTTTTCGTCGTTTTCGGATTGCTGACCGGATGTCTTGGGGCCGTCTACAACGGGCTGGTGCTGTGGTTCCTTGATCACGTCGGCGCCGTTCGCCGGATACCGACCCTGGCGAAGGCGGCCATCATCGGCGCCGTCATCGGGCTCGCGATGTTCGCCTACCCGTTCGCGGGCGGTGGCGGCGAGGACCTGACGCAGCGGATCCTCGGCGGACAACACCTCGTCCTCTCCGCCGTCATCGCGATCCTTGCGGTGCGGTTCGTCGCTGGTCCGCTGTCCTACTCGGCCGCGGTCCCTGGCGGGCTGTTTGCACCGCTGCTGGCGGTTGGCGCGCTGTGGGGGCTGCTGTTCGTCGGCGGGTTCGACGCGGTATGGCCCGGCGACGCAACCCAGTTGGCGGTGCCGATGGCGCTGGTCGGGATGGCGGCGTTCTTCGGGGCCACCGTGCGCGCACCGGTGACAGGCATGGTCGTCGTGACGGAGATGACGGCGACGACCGAGGTGCTCGTGCCGATGATGGCGGCGACGGCGGCGGCGGTGTTCGTCGCGTACCTCGTTGGCTCGCCACCGATTTACGAGAGCCTGCGCGAGCGGATGCCCGACGCCACGCCCGACCGAGATCAGAGTTAACGCACGGTTCTAGTCATTTCGCGTGCAACAACTCTGATCTGAGCGGAAGCTTTCGGCCATGCCAACTACACACGCCACTTCACTGATCGACGGCGAGATCGTCGAGGAGAACGACCTCGGCTCGATCAGGCGGGTGACCGCCGACACGCTGCCGATCTTGTCGGGCCTCTCCATCAAGCGGATAGTCATCAACCCCGGCGCGATGCGAACCCCGCACTGGCACGCCAACTGCAACGAGCTCACCTACTGCGTGTCCGGCACGTCGTTCGTCTCGGTGCTCGACACCTACAGCAGGTTCTCCAGCTTCACGGTCAGCGCAGGCGAGATGTTCCACATCGACTCGGGCTCGCTGCACCACATCGAGAACATCGGCGAGCAACCGGCCGAGTTCATCCTCGCCTTCCGCTGCGAGCGCCCCGAAGACTTCGGTCTGGCAGCGGCTTTCGGTGCGATGACCGACGCCGTGCTCGGCAACACCTACGACCTGCCCGCCGCCGACTTCACCAACGTGCGTCGTGACACCACCGACCGCAAGCTGGCGGCGCGCGCCGGCGATCCGGTGGTTCCGGCGACCGCAGCGTTCGACGACCCCCACAAGTTCGCGGTCGAGGCGCAGAGCCCGCCGATCGGCATCGCTGTCGGCTCCGCTCGGCTGGCCCGCCTGCAGTTCTGGCCGGCGCTGAAGGACCTGTCGATGTACTCGCTGCGCATCCGTTCCGACGGCATGCGCGAACCCCACTGGCATCCGATCACCGCCGAGATGGGTTATGTGCACAAGGGTTCGGCGCGGATGACGGTGATGGATCCCGATGGGACGCTTGACACTTGGCGCCTCAGCGAGGGCGACGTGTACTTCATTCCGCGCGCCTACCCGCACCACATCGAGGTCGTCGATGCGCCCGATATGCACTTCGCGATCTTCTTCGACCAGCCCACACCTGGCGACATCGGCTATCGCGCTTCGGCCAGCGCATACTCCCGCGAGGTGCTTGCCGCGACGTTCAACATGCACATCGACGACCTGCCGAACTTCCCGTTCACCAAGACCGACCCGCTCATCGTCACGCGCAACAACCCTGTTGACGAATACGCAGTGGGAGAACGGTAGCTACTTGACGGGTGACTTCTTCTTCGCCTTGGTTGCCGCAGCCCGCTCGGTCCGTGCGCCCTCGTTGGCCAACTGACCGCCGGAGTTCTCCAAATGCGCACGGACGAACCACTGGAACTTCTCCAGCTCGCCTGCGTGGCTGATGATCATGTCCTGGGAAACCAGGTCGAGATCCTCCAGCGTCTCGATGCACTTGCGGGTGTCCTCGATGACGCCGGTGTAGACCAGGTCGAGTGCTGCGAGATGCGCCTGCACCGTGTCACGCTCGACCGAGTAGTCGTCCCAGGTGCGGTCCTTGATGATCGCGCCAGGTGTGCCCTGCGGCGACTTACCAAGTGCCGCAATGCGTTCGGCAACTTCGTCGGCATACCCTCGGACCAGCTCGACCTGGGGATCGATCATTTCGTGTACGCCGATGAAGTTGGGGCCGACAACGTTCCAGTGCACGTGCTTGAGCGTCAGGTGCAGATCGTTGTACGTGCTGAGCTGCTTCTGCAGCAGGTCGGCGACCTTGTTGCCGTCTTTCTCGGACATGCCGGGGATGGTGAACTCAGTCATGCGCGACGGGTACCCGGACCGGCGCGGCGGTAATCGTGCCTAGAGCGCACGCAGCTTCGGTATCGCTTGCCGGGCCGCTCGCCGGGGGGCGTGTGCAGGCCCGGTGACCTCGAGCAGTCGGACGGCCCGATGTCGATGCGGCCGCAGCGGCTCGAGCAATTCCTCCATCGCCGGGTCGTCGATCGGATGACCGAGAAGCCGCCAGCCGACCATCGAGGCGAGATGGTAGTCACCGACACTCAACGCGTCGGCGTCGCCGAATGCCCGCTGAGCGGTCTCGGCGGCCGTCCATATGCCGACGCCGGGCAGCGACATCAGCGCCGTTCGGGCGTCCTCGGGCGCACGGGCGCAGAGGCGTTCGAGCGATTCCGCCCGCTGCGCACAACCGACGATGGTGCGGGCCCGGCCCGGGTCAACGTTGGCGCGGTGGAACTCCCACGACGGGACGCGCCGCCACACCTCGCCGGGTGGCGGTATCCGCATGTGGGCTGGCGCGGGCCCCGGTGCAGGTGAGCCGAACTTGGTCACCAGCGACCGCCACGCGCGACGCGCGTCCATGCCGTACACGCGCTGCTCGAGGATCGCGGGAACCAACGCCTCGAGCACCCGGCCCGACCGGCCCAGCCGCAGGTGCGGCACCGACCGGTGTGCGGCAGCGATCGTCGGCTCTGTCGGCGTGAATCCCGACGAGTCGTCGTCGGCGCCGAGCAGCGCGGGCAGCGATTCGACGAATTCCGTTGCGCCCGTTCCCCACACCTCACACTCCACGGTGTCGGGCGCCGACACCGTGATGCGCGCGGTGACCGGCCCGCTGCCCATCAGCGTGGTCCGCCAGATCGCGCCGTCAGCAGCGTCGTGATAGCAGGGATCGCCGCGACCGCGGCGCAACGGCGACAGCGTCAAGCCCGGGCTGGCCGGCCCGTCGAAGCTGACCGACGTGTGCACCCGTTCAGGTTATGTGACAGTGATGTCCGCCTTGTCCGGATAGAACGCGACATGTCCGGCGATCTGGCCCACCGCCGGATACGGCTGCTGGTAGGTCCAGATCACGTCGTCGACGGTCGCGCCCGCCTCGGTGACGACGTGGTAATAGCTGGCGTCGCCCTTGAACGGGCAGTACGTCTCGGTGTCGCTGGGCTTCAGTCGCGCGGCCACAACGTCGCGCAGCGGGATGTACTGCACGGCCGGATAGGTGGATTCCTGCAACGTCAGCGCGTCGTCGGTCTCGGCTACCAGGTCGCCGTTCACGCGCACGGTCACATGCTTGCCCGTCGGTTCGACGGTGATCGGATGTGCTTCGGTGGGCTCGAGTACAGGTCGGTCGGTCATAACTGAGCCAACGTCGGCACAACGGCCGCTGTTCCGCAAAGCCGTCGCTACGATCGCCCAATGACTGATCCCGGTGCCGCCTGCGCACAGGCGGAGGTGACCATCAGTGCCGCCCCCGAGCGGGTGTATCACCTGATCACCGATCTCTCGACGCTTGCCGCATGCGCCGAGGACGCCGCAGCGATGAACTGGCTGAAGGGCGACTCGGCGCGGCCTGGCGCGGTGTTCAAGGGGACGAACCGCAACGGAATCCGGCGGTGGAGCACCAAGTGCACCGTCACCGACGCCGAACCCGGTCGAGCGTTCGCCTTCGACGTCGGCTATTTCGGGATCCCCGTCGCGCACTGGCGCTACGACATAACTGCCTCAGGCGACGGCTGTCGACTGACCGAACGCATGTGGGACCGCCGACCCGGCTGGTTCGTAAAGCCCGGCGGCCTGGCCACCGGGGTGATGGACCGCCCTTCGGCCAACGCCGAGCACATCAGGCTGACGCTGCAGCGGCTGAAGGAGAAGGCCGAAAGCTAGTGCGGGCGGCCGGCGATCTTGTCGGCGACGACCGCGATCGGTGACGTCGTCTGTCGCCCCCGCGCCTCGTGCCAGTCGGCGGCCTTGTAGGCGAGGTACATACCGCGCACTCCGATCCAGCGCAGCGGCTCCGGTTCCCAATTGCGTGACCGATGGCCGACCCACGGCAGCTCGGTGAGCGGACTGCGCTGATCGAGCACCAGGTCGGCCAGGGTGCGGCCGGCGAGGTTGGTCGCGGTGACGCCATGGCCGACGTAGCCGCCCGCCCAGCCGAGACCGGTCGCCTTGTCGAGCACTATGCCGGCCTCCCAGTCGCGGGGCACCGCAAGCACACCGCACCAGCCGTGCGCGATCGGGACGTCGCGAACCTGCGGCAGGATCGAGTGCAGTGTCGCGGTCAGGTGCTCGATGGTGCGCTGTGGCACGGCGCCGTCGACGTCGGTGCGGGATGCGTATCGGTACGGCACGCTGCGACCGCCGATCGCGATCCTGTTGTCGACGGTGCGCTGGGCGTAGAAGAATCCGTGCGCCGTGTCGCCGACGGTTTCGCGGCCGTCCCAGCCGATCGACGCCCACACGCTGTCGGGAATCGGATCGGTGGCGATCATCGAGCTGTTCATCGGAAGCCAGCGGCGACGCAGTCCCCGCATCCGCGCGGTGAAGCCTTCCGTGGCGCGCAGCACGATTGGCGCGCTGACGGTGCCGAGCGGCGTGACTGCGCGGCCCGAGGCGATCTCGGTGACCGGCGAGTTCTCGTAGATGTCGACGCCTAGCCGGGCTACGGTATCGGCCAGACCGCGCGCCAGTTGCGCAGGCTGGATCCGCGCACAGTGTGGCGTGTAGTAGGCCGATACCACGCCGTCGAACTGAATGCGTTGGGCGGCTTCGGTTTTGGTCAACGGCGCGATGCCGTCGACCTTCCAGCTGAGTTCCTCGTCGATCTCGGCGGCCAGTCGGACTGCCTGCGCAGCGTTGCGGGCGATCTGCATGGTGCCGCCCTTGACGACGCCCGCGTCGATGCCCTCGGCCGTCGTGACGTCGATGACCTCGTCGATGGCCTCGTTGAGCGCCTGCTGCCACGCCAGCACGAGTTCGCGCCCGTGCTGTTGGGCCATCCGGTTGCGGTCGCCGGGAACCAGCCCGGAGAGCCAGCCACCGTTTCGGCCGGACGCACCGAAGCCGGCGAAGCGGGCCTCGAGAACGACGATGCGCAGCGAGGGATCGGCCCGCTTCAGGTAGTACGCCGTCCACAACCCGGTGTATCCGGCGCCGACGATGCATACGTCGGCGTCGCGGTGCCCTGGCAGCGGTGGCCGCAATGAGGGGTAGTCGGTGAACCAATTCGAGACGCGACCGTTGACGGGACCTGCTGTGGACACCGTCCGATTCTGGCAGGCACGCGGACTTGTCGGACCGCGGGTGCAAGCTGTGCTCCAACGACGACTACGAGAGGCGCGGCATGTGCTGGTTGTGCGATCACCCCGAAGCGACGCGCGACGACTACTACGACTTGTTGCAGGGAAGGATCCGCAAGGACGGCTGGACGGTGCAGTACGTCGAAAGTGACCGCAGGCCATACGCTTACACGGTCGGACTGCACGACTGGGACGTGCCCGAGCTACTGATCACCGGGGTATCCCAACAGCGCGCATTGCGGCTGTTGAACACAGCGGCCCGCAAGCTCGTCAGTGGCGACGTGATGACTCCCGGACAGCAGATCTCGCTGCCCGACGGACCGCTGATCGAGGTCGTCGAGGTGGACCACCCGGATGCCCACATGGGCTGGGCGGTGGCGTTCGGAGGGCCGGAGATCAACGCACTGCAATTGGTGTGGGCCGACGGCCGGGGGCGCTGGCCCTGGTCGGCGGAGTTCGCCGACGGACGCGCGACGCAACCGGTGCTGGGTTGTCGGACCCCGAGCGCAAGCTGGCCGTAACTACGACAGGAAGGTGCGGTCATGTGCTGGCAATGCGACAACCCCAACGGCACCACCGAGGAGTACCTCGACGAACTCCGCGCTTCGGTCCGGCTGCACGGTTGGGTGGTGCAGGGCGTCGAAGACGACCGGCTGCCGTTCGCCTACACGATCGGGCTGCACGACCGAGGGCTGCCCGAACTGCTGGTGACCGGGCTACCGCAGGACAGCGCGGCGGGTCTGCTGAACGATGTCGCGGCGGCCGCGGTGGGCGGGCGCGTCTTCCCACCCGGCGCGCACATTGCTGTGGGCGATGGCCCGCTGCTGGAGATCGTCGAGGTGGACAACCCCGATGCGCACTTGAAATTCGCTGTGGCGCTGGGCGGTCCGGATATCCGGGCCCTGCAGCTGGTCTGGTGCGACGACCGCGGCCGCTGGCCGTGGGCTGCGGGGTGGGGTCCCGGTCAGCTTCGGCAACCGGTGCTGGGAAAACGCGCGCTCAGAAGGCGTAGCGGTGGTACTGGGCCATAAAGCGAAGGGCAGGAACGATTTTCATCGCCTTGAGCGTCCACCGGTAGTACCAGGACACGTGCTCGAATGCATCCGATTCGAGAGCCGATACCCATGACAAAAGCCGTACCCCGGGCACCGCCTCGGTGATGTCGTCGGGTCCGTCGATGCCCCAGTGCAGCGTCGCTCCAGAGCGCCGTACCACTGTGTTCGTCCACTGTGACTTGATGCCGAGGCGGTTGAACGCATCGAACTGCAGTTCACCGGACGGCGCGTGGTCGACGACACGACGCAGCAGTGCGACGCCGTCCTGTTCGGTCAGGTACATGGTCAGGCCCTCGCCGATCATCAGAGTCGGCCGGTCGCGCGGAATCTCGGCGAACCAGGCCGGGTCAGTGACCGAGGCGGCGATGACGTGGTAGTGGTCGCTGCTCGGGTAGAGCTGCTGGCGCAAGTGTGCGACGTCGGGATAGTCGATGTCGTACCACTCGACACGGGGTCCGGGGGCCAGCCGGAAGAAGCGGGCGTCAAGGCCGCAACCGAGATGCAGCACAACGGCTTCGGGGTGCACCGCGAGGAATTGGCGTGCCCAGAGGTCGAAGTGTGCGCTGCGGGTGGTCACCGCAGGCGAGTTCCTCGCCGTGATCGACGTCTTCTTCCAGTCGTAGTCGATGCGGTCGACGATCTCCTTCGCGAACCGGTCGCCGAGGATCGGATGCTCGAGGTCGGCGTCCACCGCCTTGGCGTAGAAGGTCGCCAGCATCGTTTGCGGTGCACCGGAAAGGTCGACGTGCAGTTTCTCCGTCACGTCGTCGAGGTTAGTGGCGCGCCAAGGTTGAAGGCCAGCGACTAAACGCCGCTCGGCGCGCCGTTCAGCTGGTGGTTTTGCTCTTGCGTTTGGCGTCGCGAAGGCCGACCCAGAACCGGGCGGCTTCGCCGATCGATTCCTCGACCGGCCTTGGCTGCCAACCCAATTCGCGAACCGCCTTGCCGTGGTCGACCGGCGCTTCTGCGCGCATGAGACGCAGCGAGCCCATCGACAACTGCTCGTCGGTGCCACGCAGCTTGGCCTTGACGCTGCCGGCCGCCGCCAACGCGTACGACACCGGCAGCGGAATCGACTTGGTAGGAGCCGGAACTCCGGCCGCCTCCGCGGCGATACGCACCACCTCGGCGTTGCTGATCATTCTCTCCGAGATCAGGTACCGCTCCCCGACTCGGCCGCGCTCGGCGGCGAGAATCATTGCGCGCGCGGCGTCGTCGACTCCGACAGCCTCCAGCTCAATGCCGCTCATCACGAACGGCAGCTTGCCGAACGCCGCGCCGGCAATGATCGCGCCGTGGGGCGTGCGGCCCCAGTCGCCGCTGCCGTAGGTGGTCGACACGCACATCGCAACCGCTGGCAGACCATGCTCTTTGGCGTAGGTCAGCACGATGTTCTCGGCCTGCACCCGCGACCGCACATACGGTGTCAGCCCGCGATCGTCGCCGATGATGTCGTCTTCGGTGGCGACGTGCCCGCGACGTCGTCCGACGGTCACATAGCTGCTCGTGAACACGAACTTCCGCAGCCCCGCGTCCTTCGCGACCTCCAGCACGTTGCGCGTGCCCTCGACGTTGGTGTGGAACAGCGGCGCGGGATCCCGCAGCCAACCGCGGGTGTCGACCACGCAGTAGTACACGTCGTCGACACCGGTCATCGCTTCGCGCAACGTGTCGTTGTCCCAGATGTCGCCGTGGTAGCGCGTGACGGCCAGGTCGTCGATGCCGATCGTCATCGCATTCGGCCGGACCATCGCCCGGACGTCATGCCCATCGCCGACAAGCTGCCTGGTGACATGCGAGCCGAGAAACCCGTTGGCTCCGATGACCAGTTTCGCGCTCACTTGACGTCTCCGAACTGCCGCATCCACGCGGCGGCCTCATCGGGCAGCGTGCCCAGTTCCTTGGCTTTGCGGCACCACTTCCGCGTCGCCGCGACGAACCGCAGCGGGTTGTAGATGTCCTCCTGGCGACTCCACAGGCCGTCGCCGGCGTAGGTGATGATCGAGATGTTGGTGGCGCTGATGATCGTGCCGTCACCAGGGTCGCGCATCGGGTTGTCGAGCTCGCAGATGATCCGGCCCGTCGACTCGTCGATCACCGACCACAGCGACGGAAACGACGTCATATAGCTGCCGGGGAAGCTCTCCATCGTCGCCCAGATCCACGGCCGCACCTCGTCGCGGCCATGCATGGTGCCTGCCGCGTGTTCGACGTAGGTGACGTCGGGTGAGTACTGGTCAACCCATGGATCCCAGTCGCGGGTCCGAGCGGCGCGGTCCACCGTCGCTTCAAATGTCTCGAACGCCTCGGCCAGTTCGTCGCGAGTGAACGTCTTGCTCGTCACCTGAAGAACTAGAACACGTTCTACCTGTATTTGTCGAGCACCCCGTCGTATCGTCAGCGGGGTGAAGGCCCTGCTCGGGCTGATCTTCGCGCTCGTCGCCCTCGCCGGGTGCGTGGCAGAAGCGCGCGACGCGAATTTCGCACGACTTGTGGACATCGGGGACGGCCGCGTGCTGTTCCTGACCTGTCAGGGCGCCGGGTCGCCGACGGTGTTCATCATCCCGGGCAAGGGCAGCGACGCCGAAGCCTGGAGCACCGTTGCCCCAGCGATCGCCGGGACGACTCGGGTCTGTGCCTACGACAGGCCCAACACCCGACAGGACGGGCCTATGCGGTCTACGCCCGTGCCGCAGCCGCACTCTGTTGAGCAGGCCGTCGCCGATGTCGTGAAACTGGTTGCGGCGGCCAGAGTTTCGACACCGATGGTGGTTGTCGCGCATTCCTACGGCGGACTCATCGCCGATCTGCTGGCCCGGACCCACCCCGACTTGGTCAGCGGTCTGGTGTTCGTGGATCCGATGTCGGAATATCTGCCGCGATTGGGCCGGGCAGCTCAGGACGCCGAGTTCGATCAGGCTGCGCGCACGCCGGCGCCCGATCGTGAGGGCGAGGGGTTCTTCGCCGACGATGCGTTCTCCGCGATCAAAGCCGCGCCCCCGCTGGCGTTACCGAGGGTGCCCGCCGTTGTGCTGAGCTCCGACGTCTTCCCGCCGCGCGCAGCCGTCGGGCCTGAGGAGTTCACGAAGTTCCAAGTCCACCGCGCGAACAGTCTCTTGGCCGAGACGCTGTGGACCGACAACGTGATCGTCGGCGGCAGCGGGCACAACATGATGCTCTATCAGCCTGACGCGGTCGCCGCCAAGACCATCGCGGTCGTTGACTTGGTGCGCTCGGGCGCTAGACGGCGCTGAGCACCTGCCGGTCGCCGAGCGGGCTACTGAGAGCGACGACCAGCGTGCCCGTGACCGCCAGCATGATGCACATCCGGCCCGCGACCGACGGCAGCGAACCGCCGGTCAGCGTGACCGTTACGGCGTCCGCTGTCTCCTGTGCGGTGGCATGCACGCCATTGCAAGCGGGCGTCCCGCTGGTGAAATGCACCGCCACGGCCCGCTCATTAGCGACGCGACTCCACGACTCGACGCGCACCGGACGCGGATCGACGATCGACGAGTTGTCGGTGAACACGACGCCATCGGCATCGGCCACTTCGGGTGGGGCGCTCGTCGCCGAAGCGGTGGGTGCACCCCAGCCGACGAGGACTAGGGCGACAAGGGCCACCGCGGCTGAACGCATCTATTAACGGTAGCGACAATCAAGGGATTAACCGGCTGCGCCGCGCGGTTATAAAGGCACTATGTCGCACCAATACAACAACAATCCGGCCGCGGTCGACGCGTTGTCGCCCGAGCAGTACTACGTCACGCAGAAGAACGGCACCGAACGGCCCTTCACCGGCGAATACTGGGACAACCACGAGCCGGGTATCTACGTCGACGTGGTTTCGGGTGAGCCGCTGTTCGCCTCGGTCGACAAGTTCGACAGCGGCACCGGCTGGCCCAGCTTCACTCGGCCGCTCGATGCGGAGAACGTCGTCGAGAAGCGCGACTTCTCTCACCTGATGCTCCGCACCGAGGTCCGCTCCGCACACGGCGACACCCATCTCGGCCACGTGTTCAACGACGGACCGCGCGCCGAAGGCGGGCTGCGGTACTGCATCAACTCGGCGTCGCTGCGGTTCATCCACCTCGACGACCTCGAGGCGCAAGGATATGGGCAATACAAGTCTTTGTTCACAAAAGAGGAGACAGTGTGAGCGAGTACAAGAAGGCGATCCTGGCGGGCGGCTGCTTCTGGGGTATGCAGGACCTGATCCGCAAGCAGCCCGGCGTGGTAGCGACCCGCGTCGGCTACACCGGCGGGCAGAATGCCCACGCGACGTATCGCAACCACCCCGGCCACGCCGAGGCGATCGAGATCGTCTACGACCCGTCGCAGACCGACTTCCGCAACCTGCTCGAGTTCTTCTTCCAGATCCACGATCCGACCACGAAGGACCGGCAGGGCAACGACGTCGGCAGCAGCTACCGGTCGGCGATCTTCTACGTCGACGATGAGCAGAAGCGCGTCGCCCTCGACACAATCGCCGACGTCGACGCGTCCGGACTGTGGCCGGGCAAGGTGGTCACCGAGGTGACGCCTGCGAGCGACTTCTGGGAGGCCGAGCCCGAGCACCAGGATTACCTGGAGCGCTACCCCAGCGGCTACACGTGCCACTTCCCGCGCCCCGGCTGGAAGCTGCCGAAGCGCGCCGAAGTTTAGGCCCTTAACTCCGCCGAGCAGACGCAGTAGGGGGCTGAGAACGCTCTCAAAGCCCCCATCTGTGTCTGCTCGCTGCTAGGTGGACGACCTAAGCCGCCCGGCGGCGCACGGTGATTCGGCCGCCATCCTTCGGTGTGAACGCGATGCCCCGGAAGTGAACCTTCTCTTCCGGTGCGTCGTCGGTCTGGATCACGAAGTGCCGCAAGATCGTTCGCAACACCACGTCCATCTCGACGTTGGCGAATGCCGCGCCGATGCAGCGCCGGGTGCCGCCGCCGAACGGGATCCACGCCGTCGGTGTTCTGGTGCCGACGAAGCGCTCCGGGTCGAAGCGCTCGGGGTCGGGGAACACGTCGGCATTGGCGTGCACGTTGGCGATCGCGATCATCACGGTGTACCCGTGCGGAATTCGGAACTCGCCGAGATCGAAGTGCGGCGCCTGCACGTGCCGGCCGGAGAAGTCGATCACGGTCCGGTTGCGCTGTAACTCTTGAATGGTGGCCTGACGAAACTCGTTGCCGCCCTGGTCGTTTTCCTCCACCAGCCGGGCCAGCACCGCGGGGTGACGACGCAGCCGCTCGAACGCCCAGCCAAGCGTCGACGCGGTGGTCTCATGCCCGGCGCCGAGAAGTGTCAGCAGTTCATCGGAAACGTCCTGGCGCGACATCGGGGTGCCGTCCTCGTACGTGCTGCGCAGCAACAGCGCGAGGATGTCGGTGCGCTCTTCGAGCCGCGGGTCGGCGTGGGCCTTGTCGATGAGCGCGAACACCGTGCGGTCGAAGTTGCGGCGGAACTCCGCGAGCTTGCCCCACGGACTGCGGCGCCCCGTGTTGAACGGCGGCTCCGGCAGCGTCGCCATCCGCGACCCCAACTCGGCCCACGGCGGAATGATCTCGCGTAGGAAGTCGAGCTCTGCGCCATCAGCGCCAAACACGGTGCGCAGGATGACATTCAGCGTGATCCGGTTCATCGGCTCGAGCGTGCGGAACTCGACGCCTTCGGGCCACGACGCGGTCTCGCGCAGCGTTTCCTCTTCGATGACCGTCTCGTAGTTCTTGATGCTCTGGCCGTGGAACGGCGGGGCCAGCAGCTTGCGCCGGGCCCGGTGTTCCTTACCGTCCAATGCGAAAACCGAACCGGGGCCGAAGATCCGGCTGAGGTTCGGTTGCACGTTGATCAGGTCGTCGGTGCTCGCGAGGAACACCTGCCGCGCGAGCGCCGGGTCGGAGACCACGACGCTGCGGCCGAAGAACGGAACGTTGATCGCGAAAACGGAGCCGTAACGCTTGCCCGCATATCGCAGGAACCTGCGGCGGAACCCAGCCATCAGCACCATCTGGACCGGCTTGGGCAGTCGAATCGCAGGCGGCGTCTTGCCCGGAGTTGTCGGGGGCTTCGCTTCGACGGTCACTGCGGTGTCTGTCATCGGTGCATCACTCCCAGCCGTTTCCCTGGTACTTCGGTGTACCGTGGGTGTGTGTAGTACGGTACCGCTTGGTACCAGACACGCGCAAGGGTTGCGGGGAGGCGAAATGACGACAGCGCTCGACAGAGGCGCGTCCGTCGATGACGCGTTCCGCGACCGGTTGATCGATGGCCTCGCCGCCTCGATCGGTGAACGCGGCTACCGCGACTCCACCGTCGCCGACATCGTCCGGCATGCGCGCACGTCCAAGCGCACCTTCTACGAGCAGTTCGCCAGCAAGGAAGAGTGCCTGATCGAGCTGCTGCGCAGGAACAACGAGGACCTGATCGCCAACATCCAGGCAGCCGTCGACCCCGAGGCGGACTGGCAGGACCAGATCCGCCAGGCGGCGGTGGCCTACGTCGACCACATCGGGTCGCGGCCAGCGATCACGCTGAGCTGGATCCGCGAGGCGCCGGCGCTCGGGCTGGTGGCCAGGCCGCTGAACCGGCTCGCCATGGAGGCGCTGACCGACATGCTGGTCGACCTGACCGACAGCGCCGGTTTCCGGCGAGCCGGCCTGACCCCGATCTCGCGTCCGCTCGCGCTGATTCTGCTGGGCGGCCTGCGGGAGTTGACCGCGCTGTTCGTAGAAGACGATCGCGACGTGCAGGGCATCGTCGAGCACGCGATCGCCGCGGCGACCGCGATCCTCGGCCCCCGCTAACGCAGCATCAGCCGGGCGGACTTCTCCAACCGATGCGCGATATCCGCATACGACGCGTAGCCCATCCCCGCCCGCACCAGCGCGCCCGAGTACAGCATCTCCAATGAGTCGATGATCTCCGGGTCGGTGTCGGGTCCCAGCGCGGCGGCCAACCGGTCGCGAATGTCGCGGCCGATGCGCAACCGAAGCACCTCGACGTCTGGGTCCTTCCCGAGCAGCGAATTGGTTACCGCACAAGCAAATTCGGGTTCGTCAGCGACCAGCAGCGAGATGTGGCGCAGTACGTCGACGACCCGGGTGGCCGCGTCGGCCGAGTCGTGCGCTGCTGGTGGCGCGCCCGCGAGTCGACGCCAGAACACCTCGGCGACGAGGTGCTCCTTCGACGAGAAATACGTGTAGGCAGTGGCCGCTCCGACCCCGGCTTCGGCGGCCACCCGTCGCACGGTCAGGCCGGAGAATCCTTCCCGACTCAAGAGGTCCACGGCGGCGCGGCCAAGGCGATCGACGGTGTCGGCCTGTTTGGCGGTCAGGCGACGACGAGTCGACTCCAAGACCGGATCGGACACGTGTCCGGACGCTACTACAAGTGCCATTCACCAGCAACGGTAAGGTGGCCGCCAATGAGCAGCACAGACGAACTCTTCACCCTTGCCGAACAGGTCATCGGCTTCATGCCGGCCGAAGAGGGGCGCACGCTTTACGACATCGCTGTCCGATATCTGGGTGACGGCGTCGGCGTCGAAATCGGCACGTACTGCGGTAAATCGACCGTCCTGCTCGGCGCCGCCGCACAGCAGACCGGCGGGGTGATCTACACCGTCGACCATCACCACGGTTCGGAGGAACATCAGCCGGGCTGGGAGTACCACGACTCGTCGATGGTGGACGACGTGACCGGACTGTTCGACACGCTTCCCACGCTGCGGCATACGCTCGACGCGGCGGGACTCGACGACCACGTGGTGGCGATCGTAGGCAAGTCCCCGGTCGTCGCACGAGGCTGGCGAATGCCGTTGCGGCTGTTGTTCATTGACGGAGGGCACACTGAAGAGGCCGCGCAGCGCGACTTCGACGGATGGGCGCGGTGGGTCGACATCGGCGGTGCGCTGATCATCCACGACGTGTTCCCCGACCCGAACGACGGCGGCCAGGCGCCCTTCCACATCTACCAGCGGGCACTGGCCACCGGTGACTTCCGCGAAGTGTTGGCGACAGGTTCGATGCGCGTGCTAGAGCGGACGTCAGGAACGCCGGGCCAGAACCTGTAGCCGCACCCGAACAGCGTAAAAGGATGCCGACGCATGGTCGTCGCTTTCCGTCCATTGACTGGACGCCTCGGGTGCATAGCATCGCCGCGCTATGACAACGACCGAGCGCGAGGCGTCGATGACCGCTGTGAAGTTGCCTCCTGGTCCGCGCCTGCCGCGGGCCGTGCAGGGGGCGTTGGCGTTGACGAACCGCAGGATCGCGCTGCAGATGCTGCGCCGGGTCTACGGCTCGGCCTTCACCATCGAACTGCCCATCTTCGGTCGGCTGGTTGTCCTCAGCGATCCCAACGACATTCGGCAGCTTTTCAAGGCCGCGCCGCACCTCGTCGATACCACCGATGCGAACCTCGGCCGGGTGATGGGACCGAACTCGATGTTCGCGATGACGGGGGATCGGCACCGCGCGCGCCGCAGATTATTGACACCGTCGTTCAATGGCAGGCGGTTGGCCGCCTACGAGTCGATCATCGAACGCGAAGCGGCCGACGAGTTCGCCACGTGGCCACGGGATCAGGAAGTCGCCGCGCTGCCCTCGATGATGCGCATCACGCTGAACGTGATCCTGCGTGCGGTCTTCGGCGCCGAAGGACAGGAACTGGAGCGGCTGCGGGAGGTACTGCCACCAGGGATCCGGCTGGGCTCGAAGCTCGCGATGATCCCTGTACCGCAATGGGATTGGGGCGCGTGGAGTCCGTGGGGCCGATTCTTCCGGTATCGCAGGGACTACGACGCGATCGTCGACCGGCTGATCAGGAACGCGCTGGCCGATCCGGGGCTGGCCGACCGTGACGATGTGCTCGCGCTGATGCTCCGGAGTCGCTACGACGACGGGTCACCGATGAGCCGCAACGAGATCGCAGACGAGTTGATCACCATGCTCGCCGCCGGTCACGAGACGACGGCGACCACGCTCGCCTGGGCAATCGAGCGGTTGCAGCGACACCCGGAGCTGCTCGGGCGTCTCGTCGCTGACCTCGATGCTGGCTCCGAGGAACTGTTGACCGCAACCCTCTTCGAGGTGCTGCGGATCCGCCCCGTCATCGATACGACCTTCCGCCAGGTGAAGGCCCCGACACTGCAGATCGGTCCGTGGACCATCCCGCAAGGGCAGACGATCGTCGCGAGCATCGGGTTGCTGCATGCCGATGAATCGGTCTTCCATGACGCCACCCACTTCGATCCCGGTCGCTTCACGGCTCAACGCCCCGATCCGACGCAGTGGATCCCGTATGGCGGCGGCGTCCGTCGTTGCATCGGCGCGGCATTCGCGACGATGGAGATGCGCATCGTGTTGCGAACCTTGCTGCGCGACTATGCGATTCAAGCTTCGAGCGCCCGCGACGAAGGATGGCAGACGCGCGGTGTCGCGCTGGCCCCGGCGCGTGGCGCGCTGGTGCGCGTCCGCCGCCGGAACGGCTAGCGCTCGCTGGCGGCGCAGGCGCAGTCGTACTCGCCCTCGAGGCCGCGGGGCAGATCGGCGCCGCGGAAGATGCCGTTGGCCGCGGTGGTCCGCGACAGCGCATCGGCAGCGAGGATCATCGCCGCACCGGTCCACGTCGTGCGCTCGACCGGCCACCGCTTGCCGTCGGCGTAGACCAGGCCGGTCCAGTAGGAGCCGTCCTCCTCGCGGAGGTGGTGCATCGCCGCGAACTGCTGGTTGGCACGGACCGAATCGCCGACAGCGTCCAAAGCCATTACCAGCTCGCAGGTTTCGGCCCCAGTGACCCACGGCCGGTCGTCGACGCAGCGGATGCCAAGCCCCGGCACCACAAAGTCGTCCCATCGCTCATCGATGCGTTCGCGCGCTGCCGACCCGCGTAAGGCGCCGCCGAGCACCGGGTAGTACCACTCCATCGACCAGCGGTCCTTGATCACGAACGCCTCGGGGTGGTGGGCGATCGCGTGGCCCAACTGACCGACGGCGACTTCCCATTCCGGCTGTGGATCGCCGAAATAGTCCGCCAGCGCAAGCGCGCATCTGATGCTGTGGTAGATGCTGGCACAGCCCGTCAGCAGCGCCTCCGGCTCAGGCCCGGACGGGCTTCTGGCCCAAGCGATCTCACCGCCACTGGCCTGCAGGTCGACGACGAAGTCGATGGCCTTGGCGACCACCGGCCACATCGTCTCGGCGAACCGGCGGTCGCGAGTGATCAGCACGTGATGCCAGACGCCCGTTGCGATGTAGGCGCAGAAGTTGCTGTCGCTGTTGGCGTCTTCGATCACGCCGTTGCGCAACTGGATGGGCCAGGAGCCGTCCGGTCGCTGCGCGTTGCGGCACCACTCGAACGCGGCCCGCGCTGGTTCCAAAAGCCCTGCGACGGTGAGGGCCATCGCATTTTCCACGTGGTCCCACGGATCGGTGTGCCCGCCGTCGAACCAGGGGATCGCGCCAGAGGACTCCTGAGTTGCGGCGATCGACTGCGCGGTCTGACGACACTGCGCCGGCGTCAGCACGCCGGGAACCTCAGGAGACAGCAACAGTCTTTACCGGCTTCCTGAAGTACAGCGCCACGCTCTTGCCGATCAGCGGGTTCAACAGCGACTCCGCGGTGCGGGTGAGCCAGGGCTGTTCCATCATGTCCCAGACCAGCAGTTTGTGATACGCCGCCACGGCAGGGTGATCGTTCTTCGACGTTCCCACAGCACATTTCAGCCACCAGAACGGCGCGTGCAGCGCGTGCGCGTGGTGCGTATGCGTCAATCGCAGGCCGTGCGCCAGAACCTTGTCGCGCAGCGCGTCGGCCCGGTAGATCCGGATGTGCCCGCCTTCGTTGGCGTGGTATTCGTCCGACAGCACCCAGCACACCTTTTCCGGCAGCCACCGCGGCACCGTGATGCCCAGCGAGCCACCGGGTTTCAGCACCCGGACCAGTTCGCTGATGGCCCTGTCGTCCTCGGGGACGTGCTCGAGGATCTCCGATGCGATGACGCAGTCGAAAGTGCCGTCGGCATAAGGCAAGTCGAGCGCGTCGCCCTTGACAGCTTCAGCCCGTGCCGATGACGGCACCTCGCCCTGGTCCTTCATCGCCTGCAGGATCTCGTCGACGTCGTTGAGGTCGGCCGCGTTCTGGTCGAATGCGATCACGTCGGCGCCGCGCCGGTAGGCCTCGAAAGAGTGTCTGCCCGCGCCGCACCCCACATCGATCACCTTCGTGCCGGCACCGACGCCCAGCCGGTCGAAGTCGACAGTCAGCATTTAGCCATTGCTTTCTCGTAGACCGCGACGGTCTGCGCCGCAACCGATTCCCAACTGAACACCTCGACCGCGCGGCGACGCCCTGCGGCCCCCAAGCGCGCCAGCTCCTGCGGCGAGTCCAACAGCTGACCGAGCACACTGGTCAGCTCGTCGACGTCGGCGGGCCGCACCAGTCGGGCGCATTCACCGTCGGCGCCGACCACCTCGGGCAACGCGCCTGCACGGCTGGCGACGATCGGCGTACCGCTGGCCATCGCCTCAACGGCAGGCAGCGAGAAGCCCTCGTACAGCGAAGGGATGCAAGCGATTTCGGCCGATGCCAGCAGATCTGCGAGCTCAGTGTCGCTCAGCCCGCTGGAGATGTGAACGATGTCCGAAACGCCCAATTCGGCGATAAGCTTCTCGGTCGGCCCGTTGGGTTCGAGCTTGGCCACCAGCTGTAGCTCGAGATCGCGTTCGACGCGCAGCCGAGCAACGGCGTGCAGCAGGTGACTGACGCCCTTGAGCGGTACGTCGGCGCTGGCGATCGCGATGATCCGGTTACGGACCCGCTTTTCAGCGGGCCTGAACAGCGCGGTGTCGACGCCGAGCGGCACCACGTGCAGCTGGCTAGGGGCGACCTCGAAGTCTTCGGCGATGTCGGCTGCCGACGTCGACGACACCGTCAACAGCTCGGGAATCTGGCGGGCCACCTTCTTCTGCATCTCGGCAAACCCGTACCAGCGACGGACCAACGGCTTGCGCCACCACTGCGCGGCCGCCACGTCCAGGACACGATCGCGCGTGATCGGATGGTGCACCGTCGCCACCACCGGCAGGCCCAGTTCGGCGAGGTCCAGCAGCCCGGTGCCCAGGCTTTGGTTGTCGTGCACTACGTCGAAGTCGCCGAGTCGCCGGCCCAGCAGTCGGGCGGCGCGCATCGTGAAGGTGCGCGGTTCAGGGAAGCCGGCTGTCCACGTCGTCAGCAGTTCGAGCATGTCGATGCGGTCGCGGATCTCGCTCGGCCGCGGAATGCGGAACGGATCGGGCTCTCGGTACAGGTCGAGGCTGGGCACCTTCGTCAGGCGCACGCGCGGGTCGAGCACCTCGGGGTAGGGCTGGCCGGAAAACACCTCGACGTCATGACCGAGTTCGACGAGGCCGCGCGAGAGGTGCCGGACGTAGACCCCCTGGCCGCCGCAATGAGTTTTGCTCCGGTAGGACAACAAGGCGATGCGCATGGTCAGCGCAAAGATCGAGGGCCGGTGAGCTGGGCAAATCGTGTCACGCAGTAACTCCGAACCCTCTGGACATGTGTCCAGACTATAGTTTGACGTGCTAGCGGACGCAACGCGGCCATCTAGCCCTGACTATCACAGGCGGCACGAACCGCACTGGTCGGCCCGTCGATTCCCGATCTGTCGTCCGGGGTACCCGGCAACTTATGAGCAGACACATCGAGGCTCGTTTCGAGATCGCCAGCTGGGACGAGACACCGTTCGAGGATGGCGACGACGCAACGAAGTTGACCGAGGCGCTGGTGGCGAAGCGCTACGAGGGCGACATCCAGGGCACGTCCACGACGAAGTGGTTACTGGCCTACTCGCCCGACAAGAGCGCGTTGTTCGTCGGCGTCGAACACATCACCGGAACGATCGGCGGCAAGAAGGGCGGCGTGGTGCTGTTGCACGACGGCCAGTACCGCGACGGCGTGGCGGCCGCGGAGCTGAGAGTCGCGTCGGGCACCCAGGGGCTGGCGAAGGTGGCAGGCACCGGAAAGTTTCGCGCCGATCCGGCGGGCACGATGACGCTGGACCTCGACGGCGCCTGGTAGCGCTATTGCGGAGGGAAGCCGCCCGTCGCAACGGGACCCCAGCGTCGGGGAGTGACGCGGATCAGGCACTTGCCCTGATCGACCATCGCCTGCCGGTACTCGGCCCAGTCGGGGTGCTCGCCTGCGATGGAGCGGTAGTAGTCGACCAGCGGCTCGACGGCGTCGGGCAGCTCGATCACCTCGGCGTCGCCGTCGACCTGGACGTAGGCATCGTTGAATTCATCGGACAACACCAACACACTGGCCTGCGGGGTGCGACGAACATTTGCCGACTTGGCCCGCTGGGGATAGCTGGAAATCACGATGCGACCGGCATCGTCGACCCCGCCCGACACCGGCGAGCTCTGCAGCGAGCCGTCAGCGCGAAATGTGGTGAGCACCATGCGATGTCGCGGCCGGATGAACTCGAGCAGATCGGGCAACTCGACCGCGTCCGCAGTCGCATACTTTCTGGCCATGCCCCAACCTTAGCGACGCGGCCATGACGCAACCCTTCGAGAAGCTCGTCGCTCTGCTCGACTATCCGATGTTCGTCGTCACCACGCGCTCCGGTGACGAGTTGGCCGGTTGCCTTGTCGGGTTCACCAGCCAGACGAGCATCCACCCGCCGCGGTTCTTGGCGGGTCTGTCGAAACGCAACCGCACGTTTCGCGTCGCCGAGCACGCCAGCCACCTGGCGGTCCACCTCATCGAGCGACAGCACGGCGAACTCGCCAGGCTGTTCGGCGGCGAAACAGGCGATCGCACCGACAAGTTCGCGCGCTGTGCATGGCATTCGGGCCCACACGACTTGCCGATCCTCGACGACGCCGCCGGATGGTTCGCTGGCGCGGTGCGCGACCGTTACGACCTCGGCGACCACGTCGGTTTCCTGCTCGAACCGGTGGCGGGCGACGCCCCCGAGGGGTTCGAGCAACTCGTCACGTTCTCCGACGTTCGCGATCTGGATCCGGGCCACGAGGCCTAGGAGCCAGCGATGACCAATCCTGCGGCACAGCCACTTTCGGTACTGGACCGGCACATCATCGTCGAGACCGTGACCGGGGTGGGTTTGTATTGTGACGTCCGGCAATGGGATCGCGTGACGGAGCTACTTGCCGACGACGTGCGTACCGACTACACGAGCCTTTTCGGGGGCGAGGTGACCACAGCGGCCGGTGCGGCGCTGGTCGCGCAATGGCGATCGACGCTGCAGGGTTTCGACGCCACACAACATCTGATCGCCAACGTGCAGGTCGACGGCGCCGGCGACGAGGCAACCACACGATCACACGTGCGGGCGATCCATCGGCTCGATGATCGATTTTGGACCGTCGGGGGCGTCTACGCCCATCACCTCCAGCGTTGCGCACCGCGATGGCGAGTCACCTACATGCGGATCGATCGGCTGTATGAAGAAGGCGACAGGGCCGTCCTGCAAGAAGCCGCCGCGCGTGGGTGACCAAAGCCCTTGTCGTCGCGACGTCGCGGTGTTGTCGGTGGGCCGCGGCATGGTTGCGGTATGAGAACTACCAAGGACGAGGTCATCGGAGCGCTCGAGGCCGTTGAATCCGGCTATCGCACACTTTCCGCCTTGCCGCTCGAGGCATTGTCTCGTTCGGAGACTTATGCGCTCATCGAGCGGCTGGAGACACTGGACAAGGCGGCGGCCGGACTGAGCAGACGACTGATCGGGCTGCTCATTTCAGCACCCGACCCGGCGAGGTTCGGTGGATCGTCGCGGGCGGAGGCACTCGCGAGGCGATTGCGCATCTCGCCGGGTGAAGCGCAGCGGCGCATAGACGACGCGATGCCTGCCTAGTCGGCTTTGCGCTTGAGCATCCATGCCGGGATCCAGTGGGTCACCGACTTGCGTCGCGAACCGTAGGCGATCTCGTAGGTGACCAAGCCCCACCAGTAGCCCTGCTCGCAGATGGCCCAGCAGGTCAGCAGGCCGTCGACGACGGAGTGCATCTGCAGGCCGGCGGGGTTGTAGCCACCGCCACGATGCGGTTCGCGGGGGAACAGCGCGGCGAGGTCAACCAGCACCGTGACCGGTGGGTCGACGGGGCGGAAGGCCTGCTGCACGGGCTGCCCGTTGTAGCCGATCGATTGGAGCTCGCCCACCGTTCGATCATACGTTCGAATAGTGCGGTGTTAGCGCCGGACAGGGTGCTTGCCTCATGGGCGCCCCGGTCATCGTGACTGCGGTATCGGCCGTCTGAAATCAACTCGCACCAACTGCAGGTTGGTTGAGTCAACCTGCACCGGGAAAACTTTGTGCGGCTTGACCTTCCAAGGCTGGCTGAGTTCCCAGCGCTGGCCGTCGACACAAAGATCGATCAGCGCATCGCTGTCAATGGGTGCGACGACACCTGCGTCGTAGGGCTCACGGCCTGGAAGTTGCACTCTCAACTGGAGGTCGCACAACACCGCCCGCCGACTGTTACTGAAAACAAACGCGGGTTGCACGGGCCGCCTGGCTGCCGCTAGAACCTCCGCCGTTCCGTCCAGTGCGGGACCCCTGAACGACTTGCCGTAGCGCACAGAGCGAAGTTGGCTCTGCAGAAACACCGCGACGATGCCAATGAGGAGGGCGACCCCGCCGCCCACCTGCACGAAATGCCACACCGGGTTGGCGGGACTCGTGTCCCAGTTCGAAGCCAAGTGCACGGCGTCGCACATTCTGTTCGGGGGTCGCCAGCCGATTCTGATTCGACGACCGTTGCGCTCGACCCTAGTTTCCCGACCGCACCGAGGTGGTCGATTCGGTTGCTGATCGCCTTACGCTGAAGCTGCCATGTACATACCTCGACAGTTCGCACTTTCCGACGAGGAAACCGCCGCTGCGCTGGGCCAGGCGGGCTTCGCGCATCTGGTCACCCACGACCCGACGGGGTTGATGGTCACGCCGCTTCCGCTGCTGTACGACGCGGACCGGCACTCGCTCATCGGGCACGTGTCGCGGGCCAACCCGCACTGGAAGGCCGACGGCTGCGATTCGGTGGCCATCTTCTCCGGCCCGCACGCCTACATCTCGCCCAGCTTCTACGCGACGAAGACCGAGACGGGCAAGGTGGTGCCGACGTGGAACTACGAGTTGCTCAACGTCTACGGCCGACTCGTCGCCCACGACGATGCGGACTGGGTGCTCAACCTCGTCACGATGCTGACGAACCGGCACGAGCAAGGTCGCGCTCAGGCGTGGCAGGTCACCGATGCGCCCGAAAGCTACACGAGGGCACAGCTGCGTGCGATCGTCGGCGTCGAGCTGGTGATCGCGAAAGTCGAAGGCAAGGCGAAGATGTCGCAGAACCAACCCGAACGCAACCGCACGGGAGTGGTGGCAGGGCTCAAGGAATCCGATGCGCCGGGCGATCAGCTCGTCGCCGACCGTGTCGAGGCTTTCGGCAGTACGAATGCGAACGCCCGCGGATAGCCCAGCGCGGCCAGCCGCGATCGCCTCACCGCATCGACCGACACCGTGCGTACCGCTCCGGACGACGGTTCGTAGCACTGCCACAGTGGTCCGGCCACTTCGATGATCAGCACCCAGTGCCGTGGGATGAACCGTCCGATCAACATCGCGACCGGACGGCCGGCCTGCACCGCACGCCCCACATCGGACAACCTGTCACGCCACCCCCGAAACAGCCGCCACCGGTAGCGGATGCCAGAACCGCTCAGCGCATGCGCCATCCCCATCGGCGTGGTGCCTAATCGGCGCGGCCAGGCATGGTTCACCTCACGATGCACCCTGGCCTGTTCGTCGGCGAACCATGCGGGATCCGACAGCCCGGCGCCCCGGTCCGGATCCAGCAGCGCACCCGCGACCACTGCGACGGTCGGTCCGCACGTCACACCGTCGCGCTGCCGAAGGTTCAGCTCAGCGAGGTTCACGGGTTATCACGGTAGGCCGAGGGGTACCCGGCGCTGGTGAGCTTCGACATCACGCCTACCGCCGCGCAGCACGACCTCGCCCGACGCACACACGAGTTCGCAGAGAAATGCGTCAGACCGGTGGCACTCGAGTACGACCAGCGCCAGGAGTTTCCCTGGCCGGTGCTGGAGGAGGCCGCGGGCCGAGGGTTCTACAGCCCGCTGTTCTATCGCGACCTGATCGGCGACCCGACCGGCCTGTCGCTGCCGATGTTCATGGAGGAGCTGTTCTGGGGCTGCGCAGGCATTGGCCTTGCGATAGTGATGCCTGCGTTGGCGCTGTCGGCGATCGGCCAGGCCGCCTCGCCGGAGCAGATGCTGCAGTGGGCACCCGAATGTTTCGGTACCCCAGGCGATCTCAAGCTCGCCGCCCTCGCGATCTCGGAACCCGAGGGTGGCAGCGACGTGCGCAACCTGCGCACCCGCGCACGCCGCGATGGTGACGACTGGATCATCGACGGCCACAAGATGTGGATCGGCAACGGCGGCATCGCCAACGTGCACGTGGTCAACGCCGTGGTCGACGAGGAACTCGGCCACAGAGGCCAGGCGCTGTTCATCGTGCCAGGCGGGACCCCTGGCCTGGAACTCGTGCGCAAACTCGACAAACTCGGTTGTCGCGCGTCGCACACCGCCGAGCTGAA
>Ga0268266_10001786_pt1 | contig 24408 bp, 21 predicted proteins | sample KBSS13metaG_FD_190356 | JGI IMG/M metagenome (GOLD analysis project Ga0268266, IMG submission 190356) | Switchgrass rhizosphere microbial communities from Kellogg Biological Station, Michigan, USA - KBS S1-3 metaG (SPAdes) (version 2) | ecosystem: Host-associated > Plants > Roots > Rhizosphere... | reverse complement strand
CCAACGACGTAATAATATAGGGTGGCGCCGGGCGTAGAGTCCTTGAGGCTTACGGACTGAGGTCCTTTATAGGTGCCGGTTCCGATCGAAAAGACCGGCGTGGCCGGCGTGATCGCCTTCGGCTTGACTTGCGTTACCGCATTTACATACACGGCATTGCTGGGTTTGACGGCCGTTGCGGGGTTGTAATTCAGCAGGGGGATCGAGTCGAACGGCGAGCCGGCATTATAGATCTTGTCGGCATTGATCGCGTCCATAACGGCCAGGCCTTTGGCTTGGCTCGCGCCGTCGATGCCCTGCATGCCGACGATCTGACCGATCACGGTATAGCCGCCATCCTGCGTATCGAGGGCGCGGTTGTTCGCGACGTTGAAGAAGAACTGATCCGTTGCGCTGTTGAGACTCGTGCTCCGTGCCATCGCGAGCGTACCGCGGACGTTGGACAGTTTGGCCTCGAGCACGACCGGCGCGACGGTCGCGGTCTCCACGACCTTCCCGGCGCTGTTGAACTTGTATCCCCCGCCCTGGTTTACAAAGCCCGGGACGACGCGATGGATGATCGTATGGTTATAGGTCCCGTTACCCACATAATGCAGGAAGTTGGCGACGTTCTTCGGCGCGGCATCAGGCCGAAGCGCGACATAGAGGCTGCCCTGCGTCGTGCTGAATTCGTAAGCATTGCCGTTCGGGGCCGCGGCGTTGACATCGGTGCACAGCCCGTCGAGGGGCACCGCCGCCGCTCTCGAACCGCTGCCGGCAACCCGCAGGACCCCCGCGAAATCGCCGCTGCTCTTCGGATTGAAAACGACGGTTACGGTGCAGCTGGCTCCGGCGGCCAGCGTCGTCCCGCAGGTTTGCGACTTCGAATAGGCGCTTGCTCCGGAGCCGCCCAGCACGATGGACAGCGCCGTGACGGCCGTGGCGCCGGTGTTCTTGAGCGTGACGACCTTCGAGACTGCCTTCGAGCCGATATTGGTGACCGGAAACACAAAGCTCGCCGGTGTGGCGACGATGCCGGTGGCGGCGATTTTATACGTGGCCGAGGCCACCGCACTGTTCGTATGGCCGGCCGCAGTGGCGATGGCCTTGATCGTCTGGGTCGACGCCACCTTGATGGGCGCCGTGTACCGGGGCGAAGCAGCCGTCGGGACCGTGCCGTTGGTGGTGTAGTGAATGACGAAGCCGGCCGTTGCGTCCGCGAGCGTCACGGACTGGGTGGAGACATAGGTTCCGGGGGCCAAGGAAAACACCGGCTTTTGCGCCGCAGCCGCGCCTGCCGATGCGGCGGTCGTAGCTGCCTCGCTCAGCGTTCCGCTGCTTTCAACGGACAGCGAAGGCGTAAGGCTTGCGGTACCCTCCGCCGCGCAGGACGGTTGCCCCTCTGCGAGCGCGATCAAGCCCACGGCGAGACAAAGCGGCGTTTTCAGCATCGACACGAACCTGCACAATTTCGGATCCAGGAGGATCGTTCCCATCCTGGCGCGCTGGCTCTGCCAGCCCGAATGCGTGCGCGTCAAGCAGAAGGATGCCGCAGGGCCGAGAACCGTCCCGTCAGGCAGTTGGGTTTACCCAAGGCAAATACGATTGCCTGCCTTGGAAACGAAGCGGCAATTTCCGAGGCAAAATGGACGGATGAATAGATGGCCGCGCCAACCTGGCGCGGCCATCGCAAGTTCGTGTTATTTTGTGCGCTGCAGCGAAGACTTCAGCTCGGTCAGGCTTTCGCCGATCCGCTTGGTCAGCACGTCGGCCGCCTCGGTGTTCGACTTGGCGACCATCTCGGTCAGCTCACGCAGGTTGGCCAGCGCCTTTTCGAAGGCGCCCTTCACCAGCTCGGTCTGCTGGGCGATCTTCGCCTCGGGTGCGCCGGCAGTCATCATGTCCTTGAGCGCGCTGGAACTTTCTTCGACCATCTGCCGCATGATCTCGGTCTGGCGGCGCACGATCGCCTGCACGCCTTCGACGGCGAGCTGGTTGGCGTGGCTGACGGCCTCGATGTTGCGGCGCTGCGTGGCGACCAGCGCCTGCATGTCGAAGCCGGGAATCTTGAACTCGGAGAACATCTTGGTGAAGTCGTTCTCGAGGAACGGGTTGGTCGGGTTTGCCATCGGTGCTTCCTCCGGTTTATGTTGCAGTGCAACAAAGATGGAAGGGATATGCTCTTCCACCCGTCAAAAGTCAATGACGATCCGCGTCATTCCGTTCCGGCCGCCTTCTTCCTCGGGGCGGCCGTCTTCTTGCGTGCCGGCTTGGCGGCCGGTTTAGCGGCGGCCGATTTCGGGGCGGGTGGCACCGGCTCCGGCTCGGCGGTGTCGGGCGGACCTTCGGACGGCACCGGCTCTTCCGGGCGGCTGCGGCCGAACGAGCCGCCGATCAGCGACATTGCCCGGTCCAGCCGCTTATCCAGGGTCGCCATCGTCTTAGAGAGATCCTGGCTCTCCTCGTCCAGCCAGACGCGGAAGGTGGCCAGATAGACGCCGCCCAGCACCGCCAGCTTGAGGGGCATCGCCGGCCCGTCGGCGGCAATCCGCGCGCCGGTGAACATCCAGCTGAGCGAGCGCGGCAGCGCCGTCGCCAGGGTCAGGCCGCTGATCGGGTCGAACGCCAGCTCCTTGGCGATCCGCCGCACCCCGTCGCGATAGGGCAGCAGGGCGTCGAACCGTTCCATGATGATGTCGAACAGCCGGTCGCGCGGCTTGTCGTCGATGTCGCCGGCGATCGCCCCGGCCAGCATGCGGCGGTCGATCATCCGCTCGAACCCGTCCAGTATCTCCTGGCGCGAGCCATAGCAGCGGGCCAGGGCCGACAGGGTGACGCCGGCCTCCGCCGCGATGTCGCCCAGGGTCAGGTTGCGCCAGCCGCGCTCGCCCGCCAGGCGGAGGGCGGCGGCGGCGATGGTGTCCGCAGTGGTCGGTATGTCGGTGTCGGACATGATTCTCTCTCCTACCGCCGGTACTTGAGCAGCGCCGCGACGGTCAAAGACACCCAGCCAAGGATATACGCCAAACCGCCGACCGGCGCGCTGGTTCCCAGCGCGGCGGGCGCCCCCAGCCCCAGCAGATAGAGCGTGCCGGCGAACAGCATGCCGCCCGCCAGGAACAGCCACTGCGCGGCGGTCGCCCACCCCATATGCAGCCGCCCGAGCGCGGCCAGCGCCGCGACGCCCAGCATGGCCACCAAATGCACGTAATCCATCTGGACGCCGGTCTTGATCAGCTCGATCTGATGGGCGTGGGTCGCCGGGTCCAGTCCATGGTTGGAAAACGCGGCCATGACCGTCGCGGTTACCCCGCTGATGCCGGCGAAGGCGATGAACAGCCCGCCTGAGGGGGCCAGGAAGCCAATCGGGGCCCCATCGTTGGGGGCGTAGTCGTTTTTGCTTTGTGTCATGGGGTCTGGAGCCTATGAGTGCGTTCGCTTAGATTGGTCGCCGACTCTAACACACACGACAGCCCCAGATTGACCGATATTCCTGTAAATCAGCCGAGGCCCGGCGACGCTGACGCTGTCGTGCTGACGGTCATCGTGCCGGTTAAGAACGAGGCTGACAATATACTGCCTTTGATCGGGGAAATCCGCGCGGCGCTGAAGGACGGGCCGGCGTACGAGATCCTCTATGTCGATGACGGCAGCACGGACGCGACCCGCGACCGGCTGGACGAGGCGGCGAAGACGGCGCCGGAACTCCGCGTGCTCTATCACGCCACCAGCTGCGGCCAGAGCGGGGCGTTGCGCTCCGGCGTGATGGGGGCCAGGGGCCAAGTGATCGCCACCCTGGACGGTGACGGCCAGAACGATCCGGCCGATCTGCCGCGCCTGGTCGCCGTCTTCCTCAATCCCGCTTCCACGCCGACCTTGGGGCTGATCGCCGGCCAGCGCGTGAAGCGACGCGACAGCGCGGTCAAGCGCTGGTCGTCACGCATCGCCAGAAATGCGCGCGCCGCCATGCTGGGCGACGACACGCCGGACACGGGCTGCGGCCTCAAGGTCTTCTCACGCGAGGCCTTCCTGCGCCTGCCCTATTTCGATCATATCCACCGCTTCCTGCCGGCGCTGATGCGGCGGGAGGGTTTCGTCGTCGGGCTGGAGCCGGTCAACCACCGGCCGCGCACCGCCGGCGTCTCCAAATACGGCATCAACAACCGCCTGTGGGTCGGCATCGTCGACCTGTTCGGCGTCTTCTGGCTGCAGCGCCGGATGCGCCGCCCCACCCTCGTTTCCCGTGAGTCCCTAGGAGCAAAATTGTGAGCAACGCCGCCAAACTCGACGTCTTGGGGGTCGGCAACGCCATCGTCGACGTGCTGGCCGAGACTGACGACGCCTTCCTGGTGGCGGAAGGCATCGCCAAGGGCGGCATGACCCTGATCGACACCGCCCGCGCCAACGCGCTCTATTCCCGCATGCCGGCCGGCATCGAGGCTTCGGGCGGCTCGGCCGCCAACACCATGGCCGGGATCGCCTCGCTGGGCGGCAAGGGTGCCTATATCGGCAAGGTCGCCAACGACCAGCTGGGCGAGGTCTTCGCCCATGACATCCGCGCCATCGGTGTCGACTACAGGACCAACCCGCTGATCGGTGGCGAGCCGACCGCGCGCTGCCTGATCCTGATCACGCCCGACGCGCAGCGTTCGATGAACACGTTCCTGGGCGCCAGCTCCTATCTCGGCGAGGCCGATCTCGATGCCGAGCTGATCCGCTCCGCCCAGATCACCTATCTGGAGGGCTATCTGTTCGACCGGCCCGAGGCCAAGGCCGCCTTCTTCGCCGCCGCCAGGATCGCCCACGACGCCGGCCGCAAGGTGGCGCTCACCCTGTCCGACACGTTCTGCGTCGCCCGCCACCATGCCGAGTTCACCCAGCTGCTCTCCCATGTCGACATCCTCTTCGCCAATGAGGGCGAGGCGGGCGAGCTGACCGGCGAGAAGGACTTCGATGCGTCGGTCACGGCGCTGACCGGCAAATGCCCGATCGTCTGCGTCACCCACGGGCCGCGCGGCTCGGTGATCGCGGCCAACGGCCAGACCCACCGGATCGCCGCCGCCCCGGTCGAACATGTGGTCGACACCACCGGCGCCGGTGACCTCTATGCCGCCGGCGTGCTCTACGGCATCACCGCCGGCCTCGACCTGGCCGAAGCCGGCCGCATCGGCTCGCTCGCCGCCGCCGAAGTCATCAGCCATGTCGGCCCGCGGCCGCAGCGGTCGTTGAAGGCGCTGATCTCTTAGTTTCGGGGCAAGTGCCCGGCATTCACCCTCACCCTAACCCTCTCCCATCAAGGGAGAGGGAATCTCCTTCATGTCCCTCCCCCTTGATGGGGGAGGTGAGGAGAGGGTGAATGCGGCCGCTCGCGCTGCTATTCCCGATCCTGGCATTCGCCCTGCCAGCCCAAGCCGAATCCCCCCAGCCCCGCCACGCCATCTCCATGCAGGGCGAGCCGCTCTACCCGCCCGACTTCAAGCATACCGACTATGTCGACCCCGACGCGCCCAAGGGCGGCAGCCTGATCGAGGCGCGGATCGGCAGCTTCGATTCGGTCAATCGCTGGATCATCCTGGGCACCACCAACGACCGCATCATCCTGACCTACGACCGGCTGATGTACCGGGCGGAGAACGAGCCCTATACGCTCTACGCGCTGGTGGCTCAGACCATCACCGTGCCGGATGACCGCTCCTGGGTCGAATACGCCATCGACCCGCGCGCCAAATTCAGCGACGGCAGCAGGGTCACCACCGACGACCTGATCTTCACCTACGAGACTCTGCGCCGCTGGGGCCGGCCCTATTACCGTGATTCCTACAAGAACGTGGCCGAGGTGAAGCGGATCGACGACCGCCATGTCCGCTTCATCTTCGGCCCGGGCTATCGGCGTGAGACGGTGATGTCGCTGTCGCAGATGCCGGTGATGTCCAAGGCCTGGTGGCAGGGCCGCGACTTCAACAAGCCCAGCCTCGACGTCCCGGTCACCAGCGGCCCCTACCGCATCTCAGTGATCGATCCCGGCCGGTCGATGACCTATCAGCGGCGCGACGACTATTGGGCCAAGGACCTGCCGATCAATGTCGGCCAATACAATTTCGACACGATCCGGGAGGATTATTACCGCGACGACAATGTCGCGCTCGAGGCCTTCAAGGCCGGCGCCTACAATTTCCGGATCGAGCTCGACGCCACCAAATGGATGACCGGCTATGACTTCCCGGCGCGGATCGACGGGCGCGCGGTGGTCGAGGATATTCCTGAGCAGCGCATCGATACGATGCGCGCCCTGATCTTCAACCTGCGCCGGCCGGTCTTCGCCGACCGCCGGGTGCGCGAGGCGCTGAACCTCGCCTTCGATTTCGAATGGATGAACCGGGCGCTGTTCCGCGGCGCGTTCCGCCGCACCGAAAGCTATTTCCCCAATTCGGAGCTGGCGGCGACTGAAGAGCCGAGCCCGGGCGAACTCGCCTTGCTCGCGCCGTTCAAAGACCAGCTGCCGCCGGAGGTGTTCGGGCCGGCTTTTGTCGCCCCGGTCACCAACGGCACCGGCGACGAAGGGCTGCGGCCCAATCTGCGCCGGGCGATGGGCCTGCTCACCGCCGCCGGCTGGATCGTGCAGGACGGCAGGCTGGTCGACGGCAAGACCGGCGCGCCCTTCGCCTTCGAGATATTGCTGCACGACCCGCATGACGAGCGCATGGCGCTCCCCTATGCCCGCGCGCTGAAGCGCATCGGCATCGCCGCCACGGTCCGCACGCTCGACGAGCCGCAATATATCCAGCGCCGTAGCCAGTTCGATTTCGACATGATCCTCGACCAGTGGGACCAGACGCCCTCGCCGGTCACCGAACCGCAGATCTACTGGTCTAGCCGCGAGGCCGACGCCAAGGGCAGCCGCAACTATGCCGGCATCAAGTCGCCGGCGGTCGATGCGCTGACCGCGGCCATCGCCGACGCCAAGGACCGGATGGAGCTGATGGACCGGGTCCATGCGCTGGACCGGGTGATGAGTTGGGGTTACTACACCGTTCCGCTTTATTACCTGGGGGTCGATCACGCTGCCTATTGGCGGCCGCTCTGCCGCCCGGAGGCCGTGCCCAGCTGGGGCCTGGTTTTCGAAACCTGGTATGAGAAGGCTGACGGCTGTCTTACCGGTCCACATATTGAACAGTGATATGACTGCTCCCACCAAACGCCTCTCCCGCATCCTCCTCGTCAACGATGATGGCATCGACGCCGAGGGGATCAAGGTCTCCCACGAGATCGCCAGCCAGTTCGCCGATGAGGTTTGGACGGTGGCGCCGCAATCCGACCAGAGCGGCATGTCGCATGCCTTGTCGTTGCAGCTGCCGATCCGCGTCATCCCCTATGGCGAGCGCCGCTTCGCCGTCGTCGGCACGCCCAGCGACTGCATCGTCATGGCGGTGCGGCTGATCATGAAGGGCAGGCTGCCTGACCTGGTGATTTCCGGCGTCAATCGCGGCGCCAACCTGGCCGACGACATCGCCTATTCCGGCACCGTCTCGGGCGCGATGACCGCCCTCCTCTGCGGCATCCCCGCGGTCGCCTTGTCCCAGGCCTATCGCAGGCAAGCCGAAACGCCGTGGGACACGTCGCGCAAATACGGCGTCGAACTGCTGACCCGGCTTTTGGCTGGGCCCCTGCCGCCCGACCTTTGCCTCAACGTCAATTTCCCGGCGATCCAGCCCGACGAAGTGACCGGCATCCGCGCCACCCGCCAGGGCAGCCGCTCGATCCGCGCCATCGATATCGACGCCCGCGACGACCTGCGCGGCAAGCCTTATTACTGGCTGAACTTCGACCGCGCCGGCGGCCAGCAGGACGGCGACAGCGACATCCAGGCACTGCGCGAGAAGGCCGTGTCGGTGACGCCGCTGCGCGCGGACCGGACGAATGACGCGGTGATGGGGATGGTGGCGGAGCGGCTGGGGTGACACCATGAAAATGCCCGAGCCCGACAAGACCGTCCTCGAACGCCGCGAAGCCATCGTCGCCGGCCTCAAGGACATCGTGCCGGGCGAAGGCGTCATCTCCACGCAAGACAGTCTGCGCGCCTATGAGAGCGACGCGCTGACCGCTTATCGCCAGCGCCCGCTGGCCGTGGTCCTGCCGCGCAACACGGCGGAGGTGGCGGCCGTGCTCAGGCACTGCGCCCGCTATCAGGTGAAGGTGGTGCCGCGCGGCTCCGGCACGTCGCTGTCCGGCGGGGCCCTGCCGCTGGCCGATTCGGTCGTGGTCTCGATGGGCCGGTTCAACCGGATTCTCGATATCGACTATGCCAACCGCACCGTGACCGCCCAGCCGGGCGTCACCAATCTTGGGCTGAGCCACGCCGTGGCCGAGGCCGGCTTCTATTACGCGCCCGACCCGTCCAGCCAGATCGCCTGCTCGATCGGCGGCAACGTGGCGGAGAATTCGGGCGGCGTGCATTGCCTCAAATACGGCCTCACCACCAACAATGTGCTGGGGGTTGAGATGGTGCTGATGTCGGGCGAGGTCGTGCGCCTCGGCGGCAAGCACCTGGACCCGGAGGGTTACGATCTGCTGGGCGTCGTCATCGGCTCTGAGGGGATGCTGGGCATCGTCACCGAGGTGACGGTGCGCATCCTGCCAAAGCCGCCGGGCGCCCGCGCCGCGCTGATCGGCTTCGGCTCCGACGCGGCGGCGGGCGATTGCGTCGCCCGCATCATCGCCGCCGGCATCATCCCGGCGGGGATGGAGATGATGGACAAGCCATCGGTCGCGGCGGTCGAGGAATTCGTCCATGCCGGCTACCCGCTCGATGTCGAGGCGCTGCTGATCGTCGAGCTCGACGGCCCGCTGGCCGAGATCGACCATCTGCTGGGCCTGGTCGAGACCATTGCCAGGGACTGCGGCGCGGTCAGCATCCGCGTCAGCAACTCCGAGGCGGAGCGCCTGCTGTTCTGGGCCGGCCGCAAGGCCGCCTTCCCCGCCACCGCGCGCCTCGCCCCCGACTATTACTGCATGGACGGCACCATCCCCCGCCACCAGCTTTCCCACGTGCTGGGCGAAATCCGCGCGCTGTCCGGGAGGCACGGGCTGGGCGTGGTCAATGTCTTCCATGCCGGGGACGGCAACCTGCACCCGCTGATCCTCTACGATGCCAACAAGATCGGCGAGATCGAACGCGCCGAAGCCTTCGGCGCCGACATCCTCCGCCTCTGCGTCGATGTCGGCGGCGTGCTGACCGGTGAGCATGGGGTGGGCGTGGAGAAACGCGACCTGATGGAATACCAGTTCGCCGAACCCGACCTCGCCCGCCAGCAGCAGCTAAAATGCGCCTTCGACCCCGACAGCCTGCTGAACCCGGGAAAGGTGTTCCCGAAACTGCACCGCTGCGCCGAGGGCGGGCGGATGCATGTGCATGGGGGCAAGGTGCCATTTCCGGAGCTGGAGCGGTTTTGACCGAGGAGCCGGAGCGGCTACCGCCGCCGCCATTCTGGCGGACGCGGTATTTTGCGTTCGACGTCATGCCGCGCCGGCCGGAACTCGATGTCCTGGAAATCCGTCGAATTATCGAGCGGCCGGAAAAGCGGATCGTCCAGAAGGACAAGAGGATTCGTCTTTACGGCTATTCTCCGAGCCTCGAAACCTATTTGCGGATTGTGCTACTCTCGGACGGTGAAACTGTTCACAACGCCTTCCCAGACGAAGGTTATGTGCCATGAAAACGAGCTACGATAAATCGACCGACAGCCTCTATGTCGAAGTTCGGGACTTGCCGTCTTGCCGGACCGTCGAGATAGAAGAAGACGTGATGGTCGACTATGGTGCGGATGGCGATCCCGTCGGTTATGACATCCAGCACGCCTCGACCAAAGGCGAATTCATCACCCGCATAATCCTGGAAGATTTGCCCGCCGCTGCCGAGTAGCGGTGGGCAATCTCGCTGCAGTCTGGATTTCGTCGGCCGGAAAAGCGAAGTGCAATCCGGTATTCGATGCCGCCGTTCGCACAAGGTGCCTCGCCCGTGAAACGGGAGAGGGAGGGGCCCGGCCCGGAGGGCTGGGAGGGTGAGGCTAACCCTGCGGCCAAAGAGGCAACCTCACCCAGCTCCGGCTAAGCTCGGCTCCGCCTCACTAAGCCTGCGTGACCCTCTCCCGCAAGCGGGCGAGGGAGTTCGAGCTTTGACTCCAAAGTTCTGAATATGTTCTAATATGTTCCTAGGTGCCACATTGGGTGCCTCCTGAGAGAGGAATGCAGCGATGAACATCTACGATTTCCCGCCCATCGACCGCATGAATGTTGAGCGGCCGACACAGCACGCCATCATGTTCCTCGCCTATCCAAGCCCATCGGACGCGGCGCAGATTTCCGACCGCAACCATCGCTTCCGCGACAGGGCGGGCCTGAAGGGCCAGCCGCTTCGGACAGACCGGCTCCACATCACCTTGTTCAGCCTCGGCATCTACCTGGCTGTGCCGGAAGATCTGATAGCGAGGGCCAGCAAGGCCGCGGCGATGATCGTTTCGCCTCCGGTCGAGATCGCCTGCGACCGATTGGAAACCTTCGAGCGGAGATCCTCCGACCAACCGCTGGTTCTGACGGCCGCGGACGGCCTGAAGCCATTGCGGCGGTTTCGGGAGGAATTCGCCATGGCGCTGATCGATGTCGGGCTGGGCAGGTTCGCGAAGACCAGCTTCAACCCGCACATGACCCTTCTCTATGACCCTCGCACGATCGAGCCTCGCCCAATCGATCCGGTGCGTTGGACAATGACCGAGTTCGTGCTGGTCGACAGCCTGCGGGGCCAGACCAGGCACGTGCCGCTGGCCCGTTGGCCGCTACGCGGCGAACCCAACGGCTGACCGCGCTGTTGGGGGAATAGACGGGCGGCGTTATTCTTGACGCCGCCGTTCGGGCAACGACCAGGCTGGAGGCACAGCCATGAAGGGGAAGTTCGCATTGACGCTTACGGCCGCGCTGTTCGTGCTGGCTGCCTTGACCGGCGCGCTCGCCGCGGCCGGGCTCGCCACGACTGAACTCAGGGCGCCGATCAAGGAATACGACACGCCTACCAAGGATTCCCACCCGCACGACCCGGCGCTGGGGATTGACGGCGCGCTTTGGTACACGGAACAGAGGGCCGACAAGCTCGGCCGGCTGGACCCGGCGACGGGCCAGTCGAAGGAATTTCCCTTGAAGGCGGGCTCCGGGCCGCACGGGCTGGTCTCGGACAAAGACGGCGCGATCTGGTTCACCGCCCAGGGTGGCGGCTATATCGGCAAGCTCGATCCGAAGACCGGCCAGGTCACGGAATATAAAATGCCGGATCCGAAGGCGCGCGACCCGCACACGCCGGTGTTCGATCAGCGCGGCATATTGTGGTTCACCGTCCAGGGCAGCAATTTCGTCGGACGGCTCGATCCCAAGACCGGCGAGATCAAGCTGAAGCCGGTGCCGACGGCGGGCGCCCTGCCCTACGGCATCGTCATCAGCTCGAAAGGCGTTCCCTTCTTCTGCGAATTCGGCACCAACAAGCTGGCCAGCATCGACCCGCAGACGATGGAGATCACGGAATACACGCTGCCGCAGAAGGATACGCGGCCCCGGCGGATCGCCATCACGGCGGACGATGTTCTCTATTACACCGACTATGCCCGCGGCTATCTCGGCCGCTACGACCCCAAGACCGGCAAGGCCGACGAATTTCAATCGCCGGCCAAGAGCGACGCCGACCCTTATGGCATCGCCGTCGCGCCCGACGGCACCGTCTGGTACAGCGAATCCGGCCCCGAGCCCAACACGCTGATCCGCTTCGACCCGAAAACCGCGACTTTCGCCGAACAGAAGATCCCCTCCGGCGGCGGTGTCGTCCGCAACATGGTGGCGACGCCGGACGGCAAGCTCTATCTGGCTTGCAGCGGCGTGAACAAGGTGGCGATCGTCGATATCAGATAGGGCGGGGGCTGCTTTATCGGCAAGAATCCAAAGATTTCTTTGATCGTCATTCCCGCGAAGGCGGGAATCCAGGACTCATCCCGCAGGGCGGAAAAGGGTCATGTCGCCGCGGACGCGGCTCTGGACTGGATTCCCGCCTTCGCGGGAATGACGAAAACCGCCGCGATCTCCAGAACATCGGCGTCGTCGCCGGAGTGCCGCCAAAGAGAACAAACTTGACAAACTGTTCTTTATATGTTCCATTCACGCCCGTGACCACGCCGCACTCCACACCCTCCTCCAACACCGGTCCGATTACCGCCGGCCAGGCGCGCGAGCTGGATTCGCCGCCGAATGACGGGCAGCTCACAGTCCTGGAGCGGCAGCAGAAGCAGCTTGCCCGGCTGATCGAGATCGGCTGCAGGATGGCCGACAGGCTGGACCCCTGGTCGCAGCAGGAGGACATGAAGGCGTCGGCCCAGGCCAAGATGCAGAGCTTCGCGCGGCTGACCGATGCGATCCGCAAGCTGATGGCGCTGGAGGAATATGTCAGCGGCATCCGCGACAAGCGTTTCAAGTTCGTGCATCGCAACTGGCTGGAAGACAGGCGCACCGCCGTGCGCCAGTCGGTCGAGCAGGCGCTGACCGTCTCCAAGCCCGAGATGGAACGCCGGACGCGCGAGAATCTGCTGGGCGACCTTTTCCGCGACTACAAGATCGAACGGTTCGAGGAAGGCCGCATGCGGGACTTCGTCGCCGAGATCTGCGAAACGCTCGGCGTCACCGCAGACCTGTCGATCTGGGACGAATCGGCCGGTGAGCCGGCCCCTTCGGACATGGTCCTGCCCGCCGGCCATGAGTGGATCGCGCCCCAGAACGGCGACCGGCCCTACACGTTCAAGACCCGGCCCGACGGAAAGCGCATCCGCATTCATTGGGACGACCCCGAGCTGCAGAATTACGGGCCGGACCCGCCGGCCGCGACGGTTTAGGGCCTTCTTGAAACGGTTTTCCATCGTCTCAAAGCTGTCGTCGCCTTCCCTAGCAAGGCGGAGGTCGGCGATGCTTGCTTTGTGTGCTTCCCAGAAGCCGAAAGGCTGAATCGTAGGATGGGTAGAGCGGAGCGAAACCCATCATCCCGTGCGTTGAACGATGGGTTTCGCCTGGCGGCTCTACCCATCCTACAAGCGGACGCCTTCCCTCACAGCAGATGCCCCGACATGCAGGCGCGATAGGCACGGGCGCTGAATTCCTCCGGCGTGCCCAGCTTGCTGCGCTCAGTGAAGAAGACGACCTGGAACAGGTGACGCACCGCACTGGAAAAATCCGGCGGATAGAGCGCGGTGTTCTTCTGCATCGCCGCCACGCCTTCGGCCACGTCCGTGGCGATGGCGCCGTTGTCCCGCATCTTCAGATAGATCGCGGCGAAATCCTTGTAGCCCATGCAGCGTGGTTCCTCGTCGGCCAGGCGCTGGCATTCGCGGGCGTCGGTGTCCGAACGGTCGTGCGGGTCGCGGATCGCGGCGCAGGCCTCGTCGAGCTTTTTCTTCCAGGCCTGGTCCTTGGCCTCGGTCTCAAGCTGGGCCGGGTCTGTCGTGAAGGCCGGGTACAGAGCCGCGCGCACTCCGGCCAACGGTATCAGCAATAGGATCGCGGCAAGGGCCGCCAGGGGTAGGACGCGCTTCATGACGATCTTCGCCATTCTACGGCAGATGCCCTCCGGTGGACACGTCCCGGCCCGATCCTTTAGAACCAAAGCCTTGCCGGGCAACCCGTACGGGTACATCTAGGACTCCATGATTACCGCCGCCGACATCCGCCGCACCTTCCTCGATTTCTTCGTGCGCAACGGCCATACCGCCGTGCAGTCGAGCTCGCTCGTGCCGCGCAACGACCCGACGCTCATGTTCGCTAATTCGGGCATGGTGCAGTTCAAGAACGTCTTCACCGGCGCCGAGACGCGGCCCTACAGCCGCGCCACCACGGCGCAGAAATGCGTGCGCGCCGGCGGCAAGCACAACGACCTGGAGAATGTCGGCTATACCGCCCGGCACCACACCTTTTTTGAGATGCTGGGCAACTTCTCCTTCGGCGACTATTTCAAGCCGGACGCGATCGAGTTCGCCTGGAACCTGATCACCAAGGATTTTGCGCTCAGCCCCGACCGGCTGACGGTCACGGTCTATGCCGAGGATGACGACGCGCACGCTTTGTGGCGCAAGATCGCCGGCCTGCCGGACAGCCGGATCATCCGCATCCCCACCGCCGACAATTTCTGGCGCATGGGCGACACCGGCCCGTGTGGCCCCTGCACCGAGATCTTTTTCGATCACGGCGACAAGATCCCCGGCGGCCCGCCCGGCTCGGCCGATCAGGACGGCGACCGCTTCATCGAGATCTGGAACCTGGTCTTCATGCAGTATGAGCAGGTGACGCCGGACCACCGGGTCGACCTGCCGCGCCCGTCGATCGATACCGGTATGGGGCTGGAGCGCCTGGCGGCCGTCCTGCAGGGCAAGCACGACAATTACGACATCGACCTGATGCGGGCACTGATCGTCGCCTCGGCCGACGCCACCAGCACCGACCCGGATGGGCCGCAGAGCGTGTCGCACCGGGTAATCGCCGACCATCTGCGTTCGACCTCCTTCCTGATCGCCGACGGCGTGATGCCGTCGAACGAGGGCCGGGGCTATGTGCTGCGCCGGATCATGCGCCGCGCCATGCGCCACGCCCATATTCTGGGCGCGCGCGACCCGCTGCTGGCCCGACTGGTGCCGGCCTTGGTCAAAGAGATGGGCCAGGCCTATCCCGAGCTGGTCCGCGCCGAGGCGCTGATCACCGAGACGCTGCGGCTGGAGGAGCGCCGCTTCCAGGCGACCCTCGACCGTGGCCTCAAGCTGCTGGAGGAAGAGACCGGGCGGCTCGGCGAGGGTGGCACCTTGGCCGGCGACGTCGCCTTCAAGCTTTACGACACGTACGGCTTTCCGCTCGACCTCACCGCCGATGTGCTGCGCGGCCAGGGCAAGACGGTGGACAATGCCGGCTTCGAGCTGGCAATGGCGAAGCAGCGGGCCGATGCCCGCCGCGCCTGGGCCGGCACCGGCGAAGCAGCGACCGAGCAGCTGTGGTTCGACCTCAAGGACCGGCTGGGCGCGACCGAGTTCCTCGGGTACGACACTGAAACCGCCGAGGGCCAGGTCGTGGCGATCATCGCCGACGGCCAGGAGGTGCAGAGCGCCTCCGTCGGCCAGAAGGCGCTGGTCATCACCAACCAGACCCCATTTTACGCCGAATCCGGCGGCCAGGTCGGCGATACCGGCATCGTCACCGGGCAGAAGGGCCGCGCCACCGTCATCGACACGCAGAAGAAGCTCGGCGCGCTGTTCGTCCATGAGGCGACGGTCGATGAGGGCGAGATCGCGGTCGGCGATGCGGTGAAGCTCGAGGTCGACCATGCGCGGCGCTCGGCGATCCGCGCCAACCATTCGGCGACCCACCTGCTGCACAACGCGCTGCGCCGCCGGCTGGGCACCCATATCGCCCAGAAGGGCTCGCTGGTCTCGCCCGACCGGCTGCGCTTCGACATCAGCCAACCGGTGCCGATCCCGGATGCCGATCTGGTCGCGGTCGAGGCGGCGGTCAACGACCGCATCCGCGCCAACGCCCCGGTCGAAACCCGGCTGATGAGCCAGGACGAGGCGGTGGCGAGCGGCGCCATCGCCATGTTCGGTGAGAAATACGGCGACGAGGTCCGCGTGCTGTCGATGGGCGGCACGCTGCCCGGCGATACGCATCCCTATTCGGTCGAGCTCTGCGGCGGCACCCATGTCGCCAATACCGGCGATATCGGCGTGCTCAAGATCGTCGATCAGGGCGCGGTGTCCGCCGGCGTCAGGCGTATCGAGGCGCTGACCGGCCAGGCTGCCATCGATTATATGCGCCAGCGCGAGGATTGGCTCGATGCCGTGGCGGCTGAGCTGCGCACGACGCAGGCCGACGTGCCGGCGCGGGTCCATGCCCTGGTCGAGGACCGCAAGAAGCTGGAGCGTGAGGTCGCCGACCTCCGCCGCAAGCTGGCCTCGGGCGGCGGCAACGGATCGGGGCCGGAGCCGGTGAAGATCGACAGCTTCCTGTTCGCGCCGATCGAGGCGCCGGGCATGGCGCCGGGCGACCTCAAGTCATTGGTCGACGAGCAGAAGAAGAAGCTGGGCTCGGGCATCGCGGCGGTGGCCTCGGCTTCGCCCGAGGGCAAGCTCGGCATCGTCGTCGGCGTCACGGCCGACCTGACGGGCCGGTTCAACGCGGTGGACCTCGTGCGGGTCGGATCGGAAGCGGCCGGCGGCAAGGGCGGCGGCGGGCGTCCCGACATGGCCCAGGCGGGAGGACCCGACGGGGCCAAGGCCGGCGAGGCGCTGGCCGCAATCAGAAAGGCAATCGAAGCCAGTGTCTGACATCAAGGCGAGCCCCCGCTTCGCGGGCACCGAAGACTACGTCGCCACCCCGGACCTGAACGTCGCCGTCAACGCGGCGATCGCGCTGGAACGGCCGCTGCTGGTCAAGGGCGAGCCCGGCACCGGCAAGACCGTGCTGGCGCATGAGATCGCCAAGGCGCTCGGCGCACCGCTGATCCAGTGGCACATCAAATCCACCACCAAGGCGCAGCACGGCCTCTACGAATATGACGCGGTGAAGCGCCTGCGCGACGGGCAGCTGGGCGACCCGCGGGTGCAGGATATCGGCAACTACATCGTGCACGGCAAGGTGTGGGACGCGTTCGTCTCCCCGGTCCGGCCGGTGCTGCTGATCGATGAGATCGACAAGGCCGATATCGAGTTCCCCAACGACCTGCTGCTCGAGCTCGACCGGATGGAGTTCTTCGTCTACGAGACGCAGGAGTTGGTGAAGGCGGTGAACCGGCCGGTGATGATCATCACCTCGAACAACGAGAAGGAGCTGCCGGACGCGTTCCTGCGCCGCTGCTTCTTCCACTATATCCGCTTCCCGGACCGGGAGACGATGCAGGCCATCGTCGATGTGCATTTCCCGGGGCTGAAACAGGATCTTTTGCGGGAAGCCCTGACCCTGTTCTACGAGGTCCGTGAGGTACCCGGCCTGTCCAAGCGGCCGTCGACCTCTGAGCTGCTCGACTGGATCAAGCTGCTGGTGATCGAGGACATTCCGCCCGAGGCGTTGCGCGCCAAGGACGCGAAGAGCCTGATCCCGCCGCTATACGGCGCGCTGATCAAGAACGAGCAGGACGTGCATCTGCTCGAAAGGCTGGCCTTCCTGTCCCGCCGCGAGCGGAGCTGATCCGCGAGAGCGGCGGGATTTTCGGAACGGCGCGCATTACGCGAGCAGTGCGTAGGACCAGGCGAAGAACGCGACATAGAGGACGGGAAACATGGCGGCCTTCGCGAGGGCCGAAAGCTGAGTGTAAGAGACATCGGACATTGTTTGCTCCATAAGGTTGCAACCTATGATCCACTATGGACCACAGTGTTTCGTTTAGTTAATTATTTACTAAGTGAACAATGTCAAGGGGCCGACCCTTGGCTGTGAGCTTCATTGCCCTGGGCGCGAACCTCGCCGGCCGTTTCGCAAGCCCTGCCGAGGCGGTGGAGGCGGCGATCCGGGCGCTGCAAGCCACTGAAACCAAAGTGGTTTCCCGCTCGCGCCTCTATCGCAGCGCCGCCTGGCCCGATCCGTCTGATCCGGAATTCGTCAATGCGGTCATATCAGTCATGACGGATCTCGATGCCTCCGCGCTGCTCGCCAGGCTGCACGCGCTGGAGGCGGAGTTCGGCCGTGAGCGCCGCCATGCCAACGCGCCCCGCACCCTCGACCTCGACATTGTCGACTATGCCGGCCGGGTTTCCGCCCCGGGCGAAACGCCGATCCTGCCCCACCCCAGAATGGGCGCCCGCGCCTTCGTGCTGCTGCCCCTGGCCGAGATCGCTCCGGACTGGCGCCACCCGGTGACCGGGATGGCCATTACCGACCTCGTCCGCGCCCTGCCGGATCCCCGCGCGGTGCCGCTGTGAAACGCTATCTGCGACCATTGGGATTGTTGTCGGGCTCCGCCGCGCGGGAGGCCATTGCCAGTGGATTGGCTCTGCCGTTGGCCGGGGGACCGCTGGCGTATTCGCTGGTCGAAATCATCGAGCGCCACGCGCCGGGTGATATCCGGCGGAGGATTGAAAAGCCACTCGCCCTCCCATCGCAAGCGATGGGCCCCTCCCTCTCCCGTTCCACGGGCGAGGGGCCTTTGGTGATGGGCATCGTCAACGCGACCCCGGACAGCTTCTCTGACGGCGGCGACCATCTGGACGCGGCGGCGGCCATTGCTCATGCCGAGGCGATGATCCGGGCCGGTGCGGGTATCGTCGATATTGGCGGGGAGTCGACCCGCCCGGGCGCCGAACCTGTAGCGGTCGACGAGGAGATCCGCCGCGTCGTGCCGGTGATCGCCGGTATCCGCGTAATGGCCGGGGCGGTGGGAACGACGATCTCGATCGATACGCGCAACGCACGGACGATGCAGGCGGCGCTCGATGCCGGGGCGACGATGATCAACGATGTCAGCGCGCTCACCCACGATCCGGCGTCGGCAGCGGTGGCGGCGCGGGCGACCGGTCCGGTCGTGCTGATGCATATGCAGGGCGAGCCCCGCACCATGCAGCTGGCCCCTGCTTATGACGACGTGGTCCTCGACGTCTACGATGCGCTGGAGGCACGGATCGCAGCGGCGCAGGCCGCAGGGATCGACCGGGCGCGCATCGTCGCCGATCCCGGCATCGGCTTCGGCAAGACCGTCGCACACAATCTGGTTTTGCTGGACCAGCTCAGCCTGTTCCACGGGCTCGGCGTGCCGCTGCTGGTCGGCGTGTCGCGGAAAGGCTTTCTCGCCAAGCTTTCAGCCGGCGAACCGGCCGGCCAGCGCCTCGGCGGCTCACTCGCCGCCGGGTTGGCAGCGATCGGCCAGGGCGCGCAGATCGTCCGTGTCCACGACGTGCCGGAAACCCTTCAGGCCCTGCGCGTGATCGCGGCGCTCCGCATCGCCTAGGAGGCGGGATCGACCTTCGTTTTGCCGGCGGCGGTACGGGCCGACTGGGCGGGCTGCAGCCGGTCCTCGACCAAGGCCCCCGGCTGGCTGAACTGGCCCCGCACGGCAGCGCGGACGACATAGGCGACCCTGAATTCGTGTCTGTCGCCGACGAGACGGGGCATCGTGATGTAGAGCCCGTCCGTTATCGTTGCAGTGCCGCCGGTAAGGTCCTTCAGCCATGGGTAGCGGTTCGCCGGATCGGCGATATTCGCCGCCTCGACCGTCCAGCCGGCCGGCAGCGGATCGAACAGGATCGGCTGGGCTTCGCCCTGGCCGGTGAACCGCCCGGTCAGAACCACCATCGCCATATCGCCCTGGCGCAAGCTGCCTGTTTCAATGGCCTTGCCGCTGCTGTCGAACAGCCAGCGCTGCACCTCATAGCCCTGGTCCTTGACCTCGCCCGGCGCCGGCGCACCCGAGACGGTGAGCGCGATACGGAGCGGCGCGTCACCGGTGTTCTTGATCGCGGGCAGAGACGGTCCTCCGAGAGTCAGGGCGACGGCCTGATCGACGGTCTTGTCGGCGACCTTGGCCTTGAACCGTGCTTCCGGTGGTGTCTGGGCCATCCCGGCGCGGAACAGCCACGCCGCCTCCTGGGCGTTGAACTGGCGATGCGATGCCGCGACCTGGGCGGTCTTGGCCGCCATCGCGGTGACCGACGGTTGGGCGGTGGCCCCGCTTTCGGCCATCGCCGCGTTCAGCAGAGCCTGGTCGCGCAGGTCGGACCCCGAGACGTCGCTCGGCAGCGTATCGGCCGGCAGGGTGGCGGCGCGTGCAAAGGCCGCGGCGGCGGCCGGTTTGTCGCCCAGATTGGCGAAAGCGAGGCCGGTAAAAGCCGCGCCGACGGGGCTGCGCATCTGGGCCAGGAACCGGTCGCTGAAATAGCGGAGCTGGAACAGATCCAGCCGCCCGTTCGCCGCCAGCACCTGGTTGGCATAGGCTGCCGTCGCCAGCGCCTGCTGCGAATAGGTCTGCGGCGATCCCGGCGCGGTATAGGCCGGATCGATCACCGGCTCGGCATGGAGGGCCAGATAATCCAGTGCCTGCCCCATGACGCTGTCGGACGGCGTGGCGCCCCGAGCCTTCGCGCGTCCCAGGAAGTCGGTAACATAGGCGGTCAGCCACACGTCACCATTGTCTCCCGCATTCGCGAAACCGCCATCGCGCTTCTGGCAGGCCAAAAGAGCCGTAGCCGCTCGGTTCAGCCTGTCCTTGGCGTCGGTGAGGCCGAGTGTTTGCAGCAGAGCGTCGGGCGCCAGATAGGGTGTCGCCGCGGCAACGATCTGCGCTGCGGAATCCGGCGGCTCCGCCGCCAGTTCGCGAGCGATGCCGATCTGGTCCAGCTCGTTGCCGGCGCCGACCACCGCCGAGTAGCTGAGCCCCTCGGTCCGCATGTTGGCCGTCAGCGCCGGGTCGATGGCCAGAGTGGCGCCGGGCTTGAGCGCGATGACGGCATGGCGCGTGACGGGCTGCGCGCCTGCGCGCACTTTCATCGGCAGACGCCGCTCGAAGGCGATGTCGCCGGGCCCTTTGACGCCGATGACGACCGCACCGTCGCCAGGCCCGCGGCCCTGGACGGCGACCGCCTGGGTCCGTTGCTCATGCTCCGCCAGATTGACGACCGCCTCGGTTTCGTCCTGTACCGATACCGCGCCCTCGGCACGGACCTTGATGCGGTATTCGCCGCGTGGCCCATCCATATTGTCCAGCGCCAGGGTCAGGTCTGCACGGTCATCCGGCATCAGCATGTCGGGCAGCGGAAGCGTGGCGTTCAGCGGATAGCGGATCGCCAGCGACGCCTGGGCCTGGCCGGTCCGGTTCGCCGACCAGGCCTGGGCCCGCACCCGGACCTTTCCGGCATAGTCCGGCACGGTCAGCAGGACGTTGCCCTTGCCGCTTTTGTCGAGCGAAACGATACCGGAATAAAGCGCCAGCGGCTGCTGCTGGGGGCCTTGCGGATCGGTACTGTGCGCCACCCTGGCCATGGAGTCGGCGATGAGCAGCGGGCCGCCGCTCATCCCGGTCGGTGTGATGATCTGGCCGTAATTGTCCCGCATGCCGACCATCGCATCCTGCCGCGCGATCAGGGCATCGAGCGGCGTATCGGGCTCCAGCCCGTCGCCGTCGGTGCGCTCGTCTGTCAGCGCGACAAAGACATAGATCGGGTCCTCGCCGGCGCCGGTCACGGTTACCGGAATCGACAGAGTCCGTTGCGGCATCGCCACCGCTGGCAGATCCAGCTTGACGTCCAGGCTTCGCGCCGCCGGGTCGGCCGGCAGCTCGGCCTGGCCGAAAGCCCGCCTGGCGAGGCCCGGGGCGCTGCTGTCCGCGGGCGCCACCGCCGTCGCCAGCAGCCGCGTGGCGATCCCCGCGTCGCGCGGCAGGTTGAGATGGACGGTCGCGCCGACCGCCGGCACACGCTGGATCACCGGGTCCCTGATCTCGGGATCGGCCGAGGTCAGCAAGACATCGGCGTCGAAAGGCGGCTTGACGAAAACATCCAGCCCGTCGCCGGGCGCATAAGCGGGCTTGGCCGGCTTGACCGTGACCGCGTCGGATACGCCGCCGACGCCTCCGGACCAGCCGACGGTGAAGTCGGTGCTGCAGATCGCCTCCCCGTTCGGGTCGAAAACCTCGATCCGGTATCGGCCGGGCGACAAGTTCGGCACGTCGAGGGTCGCCGGCGCGTTGGCGGGAATGTCGATCATCCCGCCGGCGATGTGCGTCTCCCGGATGCCTGGACGATAGAGGGGGCCGTCGCCGGTCCAGGTCGGTTTCCAGTCCCGCCGCAGGACTTCCCAGCCCGCGCCCGCCTTCTCCTGCCGTGCGCCGTCGGGGCTTACGGCGATCGCTTCGAAATGCGCGCTCTGGCCGGTCGGAAACGTGGCATCCTGCGCGGCTCTCACACCCAGCATCAGGGCATAGTTGGCGATCGGCACCGTGGTGGTGCGCTCCACCGGACGCCCCGCGGCGTCGTACAGGCGCGCGGTGATCTCGGCCTGGAGCGGCATCGTTGCTTTGGGTGGAACGGTGATCTTGAGCGGTACGCCGGCCTTGCCTGCCGCATCGGTGGTGAAACGGACCGGATCCGCCGGAGCCGTTCGCGGCATGGTTGCGTCGGGTCCGGCGAAGGAAAAGTCCGAAAATGCGGGGAACGGCGTGGCCGCGCCCGAGATCGCGACGCTCAGCTCGCCCGGGATATTGGCCGCCTGCTGTCCGTCGATCGTCTGGGCCTGGATCCCGATGTTCGAAGGTTGGGCCGGGTCGACCACCGCGACATCGGCGTTGACGGCAAGGCTGAGGCGCGCGGCCGATGTTCCGTCGACCTCGAACCGCGCGGTGCCGATCGGCCCCGCATCGCCGCCGCGCCGCGCCTCGATCTGCCATGTTCCGGCCGGCCCGTTCGCGGGGATCGTCATGGCGAAATTATAGGCGCCGCCGCCCTGGTCGCTCAGCGTCCGTGCGGTGAAGACGGCGCCGCTGGGCTGCAGGACCGTCATCGTCAGCGCACGCTTTGCGATCGGCGCACCCTGGTCGGTACGCATCAGGGTCAGGATATTGACGCTGTCTCCAGGCCGGTAGCGCCCGCGATCCATATGGATCAGGGCGACATCCGCCAGGGCCCGCTGCCCGCTGAGCGCGGCCAGGTCGTGAATGGAGAGCAGGGCGAACTCTCCGGCCGGCCCGTAAGCGAAGATGGCGTTCGGCGCGTTGCCGTCGCGGCCCTGCAGCAGAGCGGCATCGAAGCGGGCAAGCCCGTTGCCGTCGGTGCGTACCCGGCCGAGCTCCCGGTTATTGTCCGCTACCAGCGCCATATCGATGCCCGGGGACGCGGCGGCCGTTGAAAGCGAACGCGCCGCGACCAGGAGGCTCTGTGGGCCGCGATAGGCGGTGAGGCCGAGGTCCGACACGGTGAAATACCGCGTCGGCGGACGCCGATCCGTCGTGGGCGCGCCCGCCGGGCGGGCAATGGCGGCATAGAGGCCGGGCTTCTGGGCGCCGATCGTGGTATCGATCGGCAGCATCGTCACCGTATCCTGATTCTGCTTGCCCTTCGTCTCGACCGTGCCTTGCCAGACAGGCTCGCCGCGAAGGCGAGGCGATGCGTCGCCGGTTGCCGTCGCAAGATTGGTCTGCTCGACGTCCCACAGCAGGTTCTCGTCCGCGATCTGGACGATCCGCACATCGATCTTGGGCACGTTGACGCTGCGGATCGGCAGACCCTCGCCGCCGAGCCGGGGCAGCACATCGCCTTGGGCGGCGAAATCCAGCTCGGGCGGGCGATTCGGGATGTCGATCCGGTATTGCGCGTCCTTGGCCAGTACACCGGCAATGCCCGGCAGCCCCGCCTTCAACGTGATGGTGTAGCTGCTGCCGAAGCTGAAGCCGGTCAGGCACAGGCGATCGTTGCGCGGCGTCGCCGACCGCGTGGCTGCCGGCTCGATCGTAACGAAGGATTCAAGCGGCGTTGCCGGCCGTCGCGCCACGCTTTCGGAGAGGGTGAAGCACAGCTCCGGCGTGTCCTGGTTGGACGCCAGGTCATAGCGTTGGACCTCGACCGCGGGCGGCTGCGGGGCCGCTGGGTCGGCTGGCGCGGGGTGCGCCGCGACCAGGGCGAGCGCAAAGCCGACGGCGCCAGTATGACGAATGCGGGCCAGCGCCAGACGCATAGAAATTTCCCGACACCAGAGCGGGGCGGCACCTTGCCGCCCACAGGACGGGCTGTCTTAGCAAAGAGGAGCAAGCGCTCCAACAACGCTGCGTTCTTTGGAGTTTAGAGGCCGCCCGGTATGCGGATGTGCTTGCGGCCTTCGGGGGAGATTTTCTGCGCGATCTCCAGCATTGTGGCCTGCACGGCGGCCCTGAGGTCGGCAAGGCGTTGGTTGGCGGTATCCATGGCCGCCCTGGCCTCGGCCGGGTCGAAATTCTCAGTGTGCATGATCTGGATGACATGCTGGTTGGCCGGACGGAAGGCCCGCCATTTCTCCGTGATCTCGCCGATATGCTGGTCCATGATGCTTGCGGCGATCGATTGATCGGCGGGCGGCATGTCGCGCCACCAGCTGTGCAGCCGCTGCTCGAAATTCATCTGCTGCTGCGGCGGCCGAAACTGATGACCGAGCTGGTTGCCGGCCAGGAACAGATTCAGCGCGACCGACAGGATCGCGATGATCGCGAGAACCAGGACACCGCGCGGCAGGATCACTGGCCGATAGCCGACAGGTCGATCGGGGACAGGACTGCGATCTCGTCGCCCTCATGGTCCGTTTCGGTCTGCAGCAGCCCGCCCAGCCCGACGGCAAAGCCGAGCACGCTCGCCATCGCCAGTCCGGCGAGCGACGGCCAAAGCTGCGACGGCGAGAGATCGAAACCGAACCAACGGCCGAACCAGGTGT
>Ga0268266_10001783_pt1 | contig 24420 bp, 21 predicted proteins | sample KBSS13metaG_FD_190356 | JGI IMG/M metagenome (GOLD analysis project Ga0268266, IMG submission 190356) | Switchgrass rhizosphere microbial communities from Kellogg Biological Station, Michigan, USA - KBS S1-3 metaG (SPAdes) (version 2) | ecosystem: Host-associated > Plants > Roots > Rhizosphere... | reverse complement strand
TCGACGTCCGCCCGGTCGACGAACGGCAGCCGCAGTCGCAGCACCGCCCCCTCGGTGGTGCGGGTGATCCGCAACGGCTCGTCCGACGGTCGCATTTCGAGCGGGTCGCTGCCGGCGTAGAGGTCGTGGGCGACCTCGATCAGCTCCGCGAGGCCGACCGGCTCGGTCGCCCGGAAGTCCGAGCGCCACACCGGGATCCCGGGGAACGACTCGTCCACCTCGGCGAGGACCCCGGCCTGGGCTCGCACCCAGCCGGCCCGCCACGGGTCGGCATCGCCCTCGGGGAACACCCGGTTGGCGATGACGCCGTCCACCCGGTAGCCGAACAACGACAGCGTGGTGAAGCTCCGCCGGGCCTCGGCCAGCACCACCTGCTCCGGGGTCAGCACGAGCCGCACCCCGGCCTCCGCACCCGTGAGCAGCCCGCGCACCTGGTCGAGCTCGGCGTGCAGCCGCTCGACCGCACCGAACACGTCGTCCTGGGGCATCGGCACGCCGGCCGCCCGGGTCAGCATCGGTCTCAGCGCCTTGACCACCCGGCGTTCGACAGGGAAGACCCGCGTCATGTACCAGCCGAGCGCCTCGGGCAGAGCCAGGAGTCGCAGCGTCTCCGCCGTCGGCGCGCAGTCGACGATGACGACGTCCCAGTCGTCGGAGAGGGCGTGCAGCCGCAGCTCGAGGAGCGCGAGCACCTCCTCGGCCCCCGGGATGACGGTCAGCTCCTCGGCGGCCACCGGGTCGACGCCGGCGACCTCGAGGACCGACAGCAGGTAGCCCTGGATCTCCGACCAGGACTCCTCGAAGCGCCGCTGGGCGTCGACCTGGTGGACGTACAGGTCCGGCGCCACCTGCTCGGGCTCGCGGCCGACGCTGACGCCGTACGCATCCGCGAGCGAGTGGGCGGCATCGGTCGAGAGCACGAGCGTCCGGCGTCCCGACTCGGCCGACAACGCCGCCGTCGCGGCCGCGACCGTCGACTTGCCGACGCCGCCCTTGCCGGTGAACAGGAGGATCCGCACGAGCCGTCGGTGTCCGTCCGCCGGGTCAGGCGAGCGACTCGACGCGCTTCTTCAAGCCCTTCAGCGCGGCGTCGATGAGGATCTTCTCGCCCTTGCGCTTCAACATCCCGATCAGCGGGATCGAGACGTCGAGGGCGAGCCGGTAGGTCACGTCGGTGGTGCCGTCACCGCGGTCGGACAGCACGTAGGCGCCGTCCAGCGCGCGCAGCATCTTCCCCTCGAACAGGGTCCAGGTGACCTGGTCGTCTCCGGACCACTCGTAGGCCAGCGTGTACTCGTCCTTGATCGGGGAGACGTCGAGCTTGAAGAAGACCTGCAGAGCGCGGCCGTCGGGGAGCTCCGAGACCACGTCGGCCGTGGTCACGCCCTTCGCCCACGTCGGGTACGCCGGGAAGTCGGCGATCACCGCCATCACCTCGCTGGGCGCGGCGTCGATGACGATCGACGACGTGGTCTGGTCGGCCATCCTGACCCCCTCGGGCTCGGTCTGGGCACCTGTCAGAACACCTGTCAGATGACCGGGTGCGGCACGGGATGCGGCGGCGCTCCCCCGGCCCGGCGAGACTATCGGATCGGGTCGCGGAGGCCCGGCGGTAACCTCCCCACCGGACCCCGTCATCGAGCGAGGGACCGTCAGTCAACCCGCTTGGAGGCCGTGTGCGCGAGTACTCCGCCCCGCTGAACGTCGAGATCCCGACGACCGGCAACCTGACCGACGACGTCGTGGCGAACGCCGCCGACGCGCCGGACGCGGTCGCGTTCTCACGCCGTACCGCCGACGGGTGGGGCGAGGTCACGGCCGCCGAGTTCCTCGCCGAGGTGCGCGGCGTCGCGAAGGGTCTCGTGGCCGCCGGAATCGGAGTCGGCGACCGGGTGGGCCTGATCTCGAAGACCCGCTACGAGTGGACCCTCGTCGACTACGCGATCTGGTTCGCCGGCGCCGTGACCGTGCCCGTCTACGAGACCTCGTCGGCCGACCAGATCGAGTGGATCCTGGGCGACTCCGGGGCTGTCGCCGTCGTCGCCGAGAGCCACGTCCACACCGCCCGGATCGCCGAACGACGTGCCTCGCTCACCGAGCTCAACCACGTGTGGTCGCTGGAGGACAACGCCGTCGAGGTGCTGCGCCGGCTCGGCGAGGACATCCCCGACGACGAGCTCGAGAAGCGGCGGACGACGGCGACGCCGCTCGACCTGGCCACGATCATCTACACGTCCGGCACGACCGGCCGGCCGAAGGGCTGCGAGCTCACCCACGGCAACTTCCTGGTCGAGCTCGGCGTCACCGTCCCCGAGCTCGGCGAGCTGTTCGAGGCCGACGACTCCTCGACCCTGTTGTTCCTCCCGCTGGCCCACGTGTTCGCCCGGATCATCCAGATCGGCGCGATCAAGGCGCGGGTCCGCCTCGGCCACAGCTCGGACGTGAAGCGGCTGCTGCCCGACCTCGGCGAGTTCCAGCCGACCTTCCTCCTCGCCGTACCGCGGGTCTTCGAGAAGGTGTTCAACACCGCGTCCCAGCGCGCCACGGCCGAGGGTCGCGGCGGCATCTTCGACCGGGCGGCCGAGACCGCGATCGCCTACTCCCGGGCACTCGACCGAGGGAAGGTGCCGGCGCCGCTCCGTGCGCGGCACGCCCTCTTCTCGAGACTGGTCTACGGCAGGCTGCGGGCCGCACTCGGTGGCCGCTGCCGGTACGCCGTCTCCGGCGGCGCCCCGCTCGGCGACCGCCTCGGCCACTTCTACCGGGGCATCGGCCTGAACGTGCTCGAGGGGTACGGCCTGACCGAGACCACCGCCGCGGTCACCGTCAACCGGCCCGACGCCCTCAAGGTCGGGACCGTCGGACAGCCGCTCCCCGGCACCGAGGTGCGCGTCGCCGAGGACGGTGAGCTCCTGTTCCGCGGGGGTCAGGTCTTCGCCGGCTACTGGCACAACGAGCAGGCGACCCGAGAGGTGCTGGAGCGCGACGGCTGGTTCCACACCGGCGACGTCGGCGAGATCGACGAGGAGGGCTTCGTCCGGATCACCGGCCGGATGAAGGAGATCCTGGTGACGGCCGGCGGGAAGAACGTCGCTCCGTCGGTGCTCGAGGACCGCGTCCGCGCTCATTTCCTGGTCGACCAGTGCCTCGTCGTCGGCGACGGTCGACCCTTCATCGCCGCGCTGGTCACCGTCGACAAGGAGGCGTGGCCCGACTGGGCCGCCGCTCACGAGAAGTCCGGCGACGTCACCGACCACGTCGACGACCCCGACCTGCTCGCCGAGATCCAGCACGCCGTGGACGAGGCGAACGCCGCCGTCTCGCGCGCGGAGTCGATCCGCAAGTTCGTGGTGCTCCCCGTCGACTGGGCCGAGGAGACCGGCCAGCTGACGCCCAGCCTCAAGCTCAAGCGCAACGTCGTCGTTCGCGAGCACAAGGACGAGATCGCCGCTCTGTTCACCTAGACGAGGCGGCGCCCACGGCCTACGGCCCGGTGGGCGCTCCCGGCTCGGAGTCATCCCGGCGGCTGATTTCTTTGCCAATTCGCCACGGGCGCCGACGACTCACACCTAACATCTGTCTCGCGAGTTCCACGTCGCCAGAGGGCTCCAGACCCTCGACCAGGATCCCGCGCACACGTACTGCCAACCCGCCACCCGCCGGACGGCAGATGTCCGAGCGAAAGGTAAATCGGCCATGGATCGCCGCAGGTTGCTCCTCATTCTCGCCGTGTTCGTCGCCATCATCGGCACGGCACTCGTCTTCCTCTACGTCCAAGGCGCGGACAACCGCGCCCAGGACCAGGTCGCCAACATCCAGGTCCTGCGGGCTACGCAGGATGTGGCCGCCGGCGAGAAGTACGACGATGCCCTCGCCGCCGGGAAGATCTCGCTGCAAGAGGTCCCCAAGAACGCCGCGACGGCGAACGTCGGCTACCAGACCACGACCGATGCCCTCAAGGGGAAGGTGGCCTCGGTTCCGATCTTCACCGGCCAGATCATCGTCAGCAGCCAGTTCGGCAACACCGTCCAGGCCACGTCCTCGGCGCTGGCGATCCCCAAGGGCATGATCGCGATCTCGGTGAACCTGACCGACCCGGACCGGGTCGCCGGCAACATCCAGAACGGCTCTGCCGTCGCGATCTTCGTGACCGGCGCCCTGACGGCGGCCCCGGGTTCGACGGCCGGTGGCGCCACCGGCGCCGCGGACGTCCAGTCCACTCGCCTCCTGCTCCCGAAGGTCATCGTCCTGAACGTGGGCTCCCCCCAGCCGCCGACGACGTCGACCACGACCGCCAACGACGGGACGCAGACGACGGAGCAGCTTCCTCGTACGCTGTTGACCATCGCGGTCACGCAGAAGGAGGCCCAGAAGGTGATCCTCGCGTCGAAGGCGCTCGACCTGACCTTCGGACTGCTGACGCCCGGCAGCAACATCCAGGCCGGCGCTCCCGGTACCTCCACCCTGATCCAATCCCTGTTCGCCAAGTGAGCTGAGCATGCCTGTCATCGTCGATCCCGACAGCACCACAGCCCGCCGGCTGCTCGGTGCTCTCCCTCCCGGCTGCCAGTCGGTGGACAACACCGAACGGCTCCTGCCGTGGCTGGCGCAGCACCCCGAGGAGTACGTCGTGGTGCTGGGGCCGAACATCTCGTTCGGCGACGGCGTGACGGTGTGCGAGAGCCTGCGCACCTCACGACCCGCCACCAGCGTGGTCTTCGTCCGGCCGGCGCTCGACACCGCACTGCTGGCCCGGGCCATGCAGGCCGGCGCCCGCGAGGTCGTCGCCATGGACGACCTCCACCTCGTCGCCGGTGCTGTCTCGCGTGCCCACTCGTTCTCGCAGGCCCTGCGGGGCCCCGAGGCGTCGCGGCACAACGGCCACGTCATCTCGATCTTCTCGCCCAAGGGTGGAGTCGGGAAGACCACCGTGGCGGTCAACCTCGCCCTGGCGCTCACCGACAACGGCGCGCGCCAGGTCTGCCTGGTCGACTTCGACCTCGCCTTCGGTGACGTCGCGATCACGCTGCAGCTGTTCCCCTCGCACACCATCGAGCATGCGATCGGCTCCGAGGAGGACCTCGACGCGCCGATGCTGAACTCGTTGCTCACCCGCTACCAGGACTCCCTGAAGGTGCTGGCGGCGCCGAGCCACCCCGACGTGCGTGAGCGGATCTCGCCGCTCCTGATCTCCAAGGTGCTGCGGACCCTGCGCACGATGTACGACTTCGTCGTCGTCGACACGGCGCCGGCATTCGACGAGCAGACGCTGACGGCCCTCGACGAGACCGACGAGTGCATCATCGTCGCCACGCTCGACGTCCCCACGCTGAAGAACGTCAAGGTGGCCCTCGACACGCTCGAGATGCTCAACATCGGGCGCGGCCACCGCTACCTCCTCCTCAACCGTGCCGACGACGCCGTCGGCATCGGCGCGGAGAAGGTCGAGACGATCCTGGGCATGCACGTCGCCTCCCAGATCTCGACGTCGATCGACATCGCCGCCGCGACCAACGCGGGGACCCCGATCATCGCGGCCAGCCCGCAGCACCCGTCCAGCTCGGCTTTCCGCAACCTCTCGACCCTGATCGCCGGTGAGCCGGCGGCCACGTCCGCTCCGAGCGACACCCGTCGCGCGGAGCCCGAGAACGAACGGTTCGCCAAGCTCTTCCGGATCAAGAGGTGACATCGTGAGCAGTCTCGCCGAACGTCTCGCGGCAGCCCGCAAGCAGAGTGAGTCCGGGGCCGCGCCGGAGCCTCCCCCGCCGCCGAGAGGTCCCGAGGAGGACGACCAGCAGGGCGCGCCGCCGCGCGGCGGCAACGCCGGCAACGGTGGCAGCTCCGGCGACGAGGGCGGCAACCGCACCCGCAGCGCCACTCCTGTCTCGACCAGCCGGGTCGGCACACGCCGGGGCAACGCCGAGCACGAGCGCCTCGAAGAGCTCAAGCAGGACGTCCACACCGAGCTCCTCAAGCAGCTCGGTCCTCAGCTGTACGACGCCAACCTCGACCAGGCCGAGCTCGACCAGCGCGTCCGGGCGGTCCTCTCCACGCTGATGAGCTCGCAGGACCGGCCGATCAGCAACGCCGACCGCAACCGGCTCACCCAGGAGATCAGCGACGACATCCTCGGGTACGGCCCGATCGAGCCGTTCCTCCGCGACGACGACGTCTCCGAAGTCATGGTCAACGGCCCGGACTCGATCTGGCTGGAGAAGGACGGCAAGCTGCTCAAGGCCAACGCCCAGTTCAGCGACGAGGCCCACGTCCGCCGGACGATCGACAAGATCGTCTCCCGCATCGGCCGTCGCGTCGACGAGTCGAGCCCGATGGTGGACGCCCGTCTCCCTGACGGCAGCCGTGTCAACGCGGTGATCCCGCCGCTGGCGGTCGACGGCTCCTCGCTGACGATCCGTAAGTTCGCCGCCGATCCGCTGACGGTCGACGACCTGATCGCGTTCGGTTCGCTCAGCGACCGCTCCGCCGGCTTCCTCGAGGCCTGCGTCCGTGGTCGCCTGAACATCATCGTGTCCGGCAGCACGGGCGCCGGGAAGACGACCACCCTGAACGTGCTGTCGTCGTTCATCCCCGAGGACGAGCGCATCGTCACCATCGAGGACGCCGCGGAGCTCCAGCTCAAGCAGGACCACGTGGTCCGGCTCGAGTCGCGCCCGGCCAACATCGAGGGTCGCGGCATGGTCACGATCCGCGACCTGGTGAAGAACGCCCTGCGTATGCGCCCCGACCGCATCATCGTCGGTGAGGTCCGGGACTCCTCCGCGCTCGACATGCTGCAGGCCATGAACACCGGTCACGACGGCTCCATCTGCACCCTGCACTCCAACGGCCCGCGCGACACCCTGGCCCGCATGGAGACGATGGTGCTGATGGCGGGCATGGACCTGCCGGTGCGCGCCATCCGTGAGCAGGTCGCCTCGGCCGTCGACCTGATCGTGCACCAGACCCGCTTCAAGGACGGCTCGCGCAAGATCACCCACCTGACCGAGGTGGAGCGGATGGAGGGCGACATCATCACCCTCCAGGACATCTTCATCTACGACCACGCGGCCGGCTGGGACGAGGACGGCAAGGCCCTGGGCTTCCTGCGCTCGTCGGGTCTGCGGCCGAAGTTCCTGGAGAAGATGGAGCAGTCCAACGTGCACATCGATCCCACTCTGTTCGCGATGGACGGGATGCGGTGACTCTGGTGAACCACGCCCTCGTCCCCCTGACCGCAGCCGGGTCGGGCAACTGGATGATGTACGCCGGGCTGGGCGCTCTCGGCTTCGGCCTGGTCGTCCTCCTGGTGCTCTCCGTCCCACGCGAACGCCGACTCTCCACCGAGGAGCGGGTGGTCCAGTACGCCAACCGCGCGGGCAGCGGCGCCCCGGCCTCGGCGCCGATCACCAGTCCGACTCGCCCCGAAGGCGCTGCCTTCGAGTCGGCGAAGTCCGCGGCTGCGAACGTCCTCAAGCGCAACCGAGGACTCGAGGCCAAGATCGCGCACCGGCTCGAAGGTGCCGGTAGCAAGTGGCGGTCGGCGGAGTGGCTCCTGTTCCACGCCGGATTCTTCGTCCTCGCCTCGATCGTGGGGCTGCTGCTCGGCGGAGGCAATCTCATCCTCGGGTTGATCTTCATGGCCGTGGGCGCGATCGGCCCGTGGTTCTACCTCGGCTTCCGCCGCAGCCGTCGTCGCAAGAAGTTCGAACGCCTCCTGCCCGACACCCTGCAGCTGATGTCCGGGTCGCTGGCGGCCGGTCTCTCCCTCGCGCAGTCCGTCGACACCATCGTCAAGGAGGGGACCGAGCCGATGGCCGGCGAGTTCCGGAAGGTGCTCGTGGAGACCCGCCTGGGACTGTCGCTGGAGACCGCTCTCCAGGGAGTGGCCGACCGGTTCGACAGCAAGGACTTCGAATGGGTCGTGATGGCGATCAACATCCAGCGCCAGGTCGGTGGCAACCTGTCCGAGCTCTTGAACACCGTCGCCGCCACCATCCGCGAGCGCGAGTACATGCGGCGCCAGGTCGCGGCGCTCGCCGCGGAGGGCAAGCTCTCGGCCTACGTCCTCGGCGGCCTGCCTCCGGCGTTCCTGCTCTATCTCTTGCTGGCGAACCACGATTACGTCATGGTGCTGTTCACCCGTCCGATCGGCATCCTGATGCTGGTCGGCGGTGCGGTGATCCTGTCCGTCGGCATCTTCTGGATGTCGCGGATCATCAAGGTCGAGGTGTGACATGACCGTGCTGTTGATCCTGGGCGCTGCCCTGGTGCTCCTGGCGCTCCTGCTGGTGTCGGCTGCCGCCGGCACGACGGCGAGCGGCCAGGCTGTCTCCGGCGTCGAGCGGTCGGTCGCCCTGGTGCAGGCGCTGACGAACGCGCCCAAGGAGCTCACCAAGGAGTACGACGAGCCGTTCGGCGACCGGATCATGGCGCCGCTCCAGCAGCGCGCCTCCAAGGTCGCCCGACGCCTGTCCGGCAGCGACGCCCCCGAGCGCATCCGCAAGCGCCTCGACGTGGCGGGCAACCCGTCCGGCTGGACCGTCGAGCGGGTGCAGGCCGGCAAGGTGATCGGTGCGATCACCATGTTCCTGATCTCCGCCGCCCTGACGGCTCTGATGGGCACCAGCCTGACGATCCGGATCGTGATCGTCGTCGGTGCCACCCTGATCGGCTGGCTGGGCCCCAACCTGTACCTCTACCAGAAGGTCTACGACCGCTCGAAGCGGATGCAGCGCGACCTCCCGGACGCCATCGACCTGATGACGATCAGCGTGGAGTCGGGCCTGGCGTTCGACGCGGCCGTCCAGCAGGTCGCCCGCAACACGGTGGGACCGCTGGCCGACGAGTTCTCCCGCGTGCTGCGGGAGATGCAGATCGGTCAGGGCCGCGCCCAGGCCCTGCGCGGCCTGGCCGACCGGACCGAGGTCGACGACGTGAAGAGCTTCGTGACCGCGATGGTGCAGGCCGACAGCTTCGGCATCCCGATCGCCAACGTGCTGCGCATCCAGTCCTCGGAGATGCGGATGAAGCGCCGGCAGCGGGCCGAGGAGCAGGCACAGAAGGTGCCGGTGAAGATCACCGTGCCCCTGATCTTCTGCATCCTCCCGTGCCTCTTCATCGCGGTCATGGGTCCGGCGGTCATTCACATCATGGACTCGTTCTCGAACAAGTGATGCGACGCAGATGATCTGGGGCGGCCCTGGCAGACAGCACACCTGGCTGGCCGTCGGGGCGCGCAGCTTTGCCCTGCTCAGCCTGGTGCTACCCCTGATCCTCAAGAACAACCAGCTCCTCCTGCTCGCCCTCCTGGCGATGGGGGCGATCTGGGCGGCCGTCACCGCGGGTGAGCTCCTGGCTCTTCCCGCGACCCTGCTGCTGGTCCTGGACTCGGCTCTCGTCGGGTCGGTGGCGGGCTTGTCGTCGCACTCGACCACCGCGATCCTCGGCGCCATCGCCGTCCCGCCCTTCACGGCCGGGCTGAGCCGCGGGACGCGCGGCGTCGCCCTGGCGCTCTCCGCGGAGCTGACGGCGTACGTCGTCGTCGTGTCGTCGACCTCCAGTCTCAACCAGGACCAGGGCACGGCGGCCTTCAACTGGGCCGTGACCGGCTTGGGCCTCGGGCTGATCGCGGCGTTCGTGCGCCGCACGTTCCTCCAGGCCAACGACCCGCAACGGGCCTACCGGGACGCCCAGGCCCTGATCCGCGAGCTGATCACCCTGTCCGGCAAGCTGAGCTCCGGCCTCGACCCGGTCGCCCTCGGCGGCCAGATCGCGAGCGCCGTCCGCGACGAGCTACCGGTGGCGGCGCTCACGGTCCACATCCCGCGGGGGGACGTCCTCACGCCACTGATCGGTGACACCAGCCTGATCACCCCCGAGCTGTCGGTGAGCGAGGAGCTCGCGCAGTACAGCCTGATGACCGGGAACGTGCGCGTCGTCGGCCACTCCTTCGCCTTCCCGCTCAACAGTGGCGGTGGCGTCGCGGCCGTGGTCTCCGGGGTGCTCGCGCCGGGGCTGGACCCGCAGGCGATGGACCTTCCGCGCCGGCTCTCCGCGCTCGACCGCAAGCTCAGCCCGGCGACCGTCCGCCTCGACACGGCCGTGCTGTTCCTGGCGTTCCGCGACTCGGCGACCGTCGAGGAACGCCGCCGGCTCGCCCGGGAGATGCACGACGGTGTCGCCCAGGAGATGGCCTCGCTCGGGTACTTCGTGGACACCCTGGTCGGTCAGGAGGACCCGGACTCGACCCGAGCCCGCCAGCTGACGCTCCTGCGCGAACGCCTGACCATGGTCGTCGGCGAGGTCCGTCGCTCGGTGCAGACCCTGCGCACCGAGATCGGCGAGAACGACTCGCTGGGGACGGCGATCGGCTCCCTGGCACGCCACCTGAGCGCGAGCAGCGGCATCCCGATCCACGTCACCCTCGACGAGAAGACCACGCGGCTCCGGCCGGAGATCGAGAGCGAGCTGCTGCGGATCGCCCAGGAGGCGATGACCAACGCCGTGCGCCACTCGGGCGCGACCGCGATCAACGTCCAGTGCTCCGTTGCTCCCCCGGCTGCCGAGATCGTCATCAGTGACAACGGTCGAGGGCTCGGCCCCGGACGTGAGGACTCGCACGGCCTGGAGATCATGCGCGAGCGCGCCGCCCTGGTCTCCGGCGACCTGACTGTGGTCGACAACCTTCCCCACGGCACCGTGGTGGCCGTACGTCTCAGCGGCGTGTCGACACCGGAGCTGGCCCCCGAAGCGGACACCCTTCTCGCATAGAGCCCCGACAGCCGAGGATTTCCATGACAACTGACCAGGCCACCCTGCGGGTGCTGATCGTCGACGACCACGAGCTGGTCCGTGAGGGCCTGGTCGGCGCGTTCGCGCGCGAGGAGGGCACCGAGGTCATCGGGTCGGTCGGGACCGTCACCGAGGCCGTCGCGGTCTATCGCGAGGACCACCCGGACGTGATCGTGACCGATCTCCAGCTCCAGGACGGCACCGGGCTCGACATCATCCGGCAGGTGCGGCAGTCGGACGAGAAGATCGGGCTGGTCGTGGTCACGATGCACTCGGGGGACGACCAGATCTTCGCGGCGATGGAGGCCGGAGCGTCGGCGTTCGTGGGGAAGGACGCCCCGTCGACCGAGGTGGTGCGCGCGGCTCGGCATGCGGCCGTCTCGCCGCGGTCGTTCCTGTGCACCGGCCTGGCCGGGGCGATGATGCGACGGATGAGCGCGGAGTCCACGCGGCTGTCGACCCGCGAGCACGACGTCCTCCTGCTCCTCGCCGACGGCGCGAACGCCGCGGCGATCGGCCAGCAGCTCTACATGAGCGAGTCGACGGTCAAGTCCCACATCGCCCGGATCTACCAGAAGCTGGGCGCACAGAACCGGGCACAGGCCTTGGTGACGGCGATGCGGATCGGTCTGCTCTCGACCGTGCAGCGTCCCTCGAGCTGAAGCACAACGACGACACCGCTGTCCTGGAAATTCTGGATTTGCCCCATCTGCATCGGGTGGAATGGTCCGGAAGGACTATCCGGCTTCATCCGAAATTCCGGTCCGCGGAGCGGCCCGAGGAGACATCATTGTTTTCGGAGGCCTCCGGCCTTCTCGGCTCTCAAAACGCCAAGACAATCAAAACTCAGTAGGAGAACGAAAATGCTGGACTACCTCCGCATCATGCTCGACGCGCAGAAGGCCAAGATGGACGAGCGCGGCGCGTCCGCGGTCGAGTACGGCCTGCTGATCGCCGGCATCGCCGCCCTGATCGTGATCGTCGTGTTCGCCTTCGGTGGCGTCATCCACGACATCTTCCAGAAGACCTGCAACAGCGTTGGCGCCTCCAGCGGCGGCAGCTGCTGACCTCAGCTTCACCACTCGAGGCCGCGGACCCCGATCGGGTCCGCGGTCTCGTGTCATTTCCCCCTGGACCGCACAATCCGCCCCCGGTCGGCGTCCTCTGGTCGAGCCATGATCCCTAGTGCGATCGGGTCACCTGAAGTCGACGAACGTCGGATTCGCCGGGGCGGCTCCACGCGCACACTGTGCGAGCGACATTTGTGCACAACCTAGGGGGGAACCATGCTCGAGTACGTCCGTATCATGCTCAACGCCCGCTTCGCGAAGATGGACGAACGAGGCGCATCCGCGGTCGAGTACGGCCTGCTGATCGCCGGCATCGCCGCACTCATCGTGATCGTCGTCTTCGCCTTCGGTGGCGTTCTGCACGACATCTTCCAGAAGACCTGCAACAGCGTCGGCGCCTCCAGCGGCGGCAGCTGCTGACAGAGCAGCACCACGAGAGGCCGTGGACCCGACGGGGTCCACGGCCTCTTCGCGTGCTGATCCCCTCGGCTCCCTGGTCCCTGCCTTCCCCTGACGGCGACGATCGGACAGCGTCGGCAGGTTCCGGTGGCCGTGTCGTCTAGTCCTGTCGGGTCAGGAGGGTTCGTGCGAACGATCGGTGTGCGGCGCGCGGCGATTCCCCAGAATGGAGACAACGCATCCCCCAGGGGACCTCATCTAGGAGCCACCCACCATGCTCGACTACGCCCGCATCATGATCGCCGCCCGCCTCGCCAGGACGGACGAGCGCGGCGCCTCGGCCGTCGAGTACGGCCTGCTCATCACCGGCATCGCGGCTCTCATCGTCATCGTCGTCTTCGCCTTCGGCGGAGTCATCTCCGGCATCTTCCAGGCCACCTGCAACAGCGTGGGCACCAGCGCCGGAGTCACCAGCAGCTGCTGATCGCTCACCCACCTCGAACGGGGGATGGCCGCGGGTCCATGGGGGACCCGCGGCCATCGTTTTGTCTGTGGTCCCGCTGCCGCGCGGTTCAGCCCCCGAGCAGGACGTCGGGAGCGACCGGTACCCCGAACCGCCGGCCCAGCTGCTGGGCGATCGCGATCCGTTCGAGCGTCGTCGGGTGTGAGCCGAACCAGAACTCCGACCAGGCCGGTGGGTCGTCGCTGAGGGAGTGCAGGTCGAGCGCTCGTTGCATCCGGACGAACGCCGCCGGGTCGCGGGTCGCCTCGAGCGACGCGACGTCGGCCCGGGTCTCGATCCGCCGGGACAGGCCGTTGTTCACCGGGCTCGAGAGCAAGGTCCCGATCGCGACCAGGGCGAGCACGAGGGGGACGACGGACGGGTCGCTCATCCCGCCCGGACGCCGGCGTACGGCGGACACCGCCAGCCCCAGGAGCCCGATGCCCAGGGTGGTGCCCAGCGCGGCCAGGATCGACCCGCTGAGCACGTCGTCGTGGTGGGCGTGACCGAGCTCGTGCGCGACGATCGCCAGGATCTGGTCGCGGGGCAGGTCGTGGATCACGTTGTCGTAGAGCACCACCCGGCGCGTGCTGCCGAAGCCCGAGACGTAGGCGTTCAGGGTCGTCGTACGAGCCGATGCGTTCGACACGAGCACGTCGTCCAGGTGTACGTGCTCGACGTCGGCCAGGTGCAGGATCTGGGTACGGAGCGGTCCGTCCGGCAGCGACGAGAAGTTGTTGAACGCCGGCTCGACCAGCACCGGGTAGACGAACGAGCCCAGCATCACCAGACACCCCAGGATGGTCCCGGCGACCGCAGGCCAGCCGCGGGGCCAGCGCCGCGCGCACCCGACCAGCACCAGCACCAGCAGCCCGGAGATCACCACCGAGAAGCCGAGCCCCTTCACCAGGTCGACGGTCCAGGGACCCCAGGCCTCGGTGCTGAGGCCGTACGCGAGGGAGCGGTGGTGCCCGACGATCGCGAACGGCAGCGTGACCAGCCGGCCGATCACCGCCAAACCGGCCACCGCGAGCAGCACCCGCACCCACCACCAGCCCCGGAGCCGGCCGAGGATGCGGGCACCCCACGAGGTGAAGCCCAGGAGGATGGCAACGGTGAGGGAGACGGCCAGGGAGCCCCAGCCCAGCCAGCGAGCGGGGTCGGAGTAGTCGTTGGCCCGCGCGATCTGCGACGGCGTGAACACCTGGCCCGCCGGGACGGCTGACGGCGTACCGCCCGGGACCGGGTGCCACGGGATCCGCCAGGCGGCCACGACGACGAAGGCGACCGCCGCGACGAGGAACGTGACCAGCGACCAGCGGCGTTCACTCACGCCGGCAAGTCTGACAGGAGGGACCAGCCCGTCCCGTCACGCCGCCACGTGTGACAGGAAGGTTCGCCACTGCCGGGTGAAGGCTGCCGGCGTCAGCCCGAAGTGTCGGCGCAGCTCGGGCGCGAGTGCCCCTCCCCCGTCCATCGCCCGGTAGAACGCGACGAGAGCGCTGGGGCCGCGGTCCTGCGCCAACAGCCGGCAGGCGAGCCACGCGCTCTCGTAGCGCGCCTCGAGGTCGTGCGCACCAGCGGCGAACTGGGTCGTCCCGGGGAGATGGCGCGGCGCGCCGTCGCGACGCACGAGCGCGCTGATCCGGGCTGCTGTGGTCGAGAGCGGGAGTGGCTGGGAGCTGAGGGCGACGTAGTCGGCGAACCCCTCCACCAGCCAGATGGGCGCCGGGCTGTTGGCGGCATCGGTGGCGACGTGGGTCGCCTCGTGGGTGACCACCACCTGCGCCCCTTGCGGCCGCAGTGGGTCGAAGACGCGCGGGTTGAGGAAGACGTGGCTCGGGGCGCGACGCGAGCGTGAGCCGTCCGGCGTCGTGGTGACCGCCGCGATCCCGTCGTACTGGCCGGGGTCCGCGCCCAGCGCAGCGTCCAGTCCGCGTTGCGACGCCGGTGCCTCGACGACCAGTCCGCCCGGCCACGCCGGGAGCACCCGGCGTACCTGGGGCACCGCCCGTTGCGCGAGCGCGGCCACGGCGTCCGCGTGCTCGGCCGATCCGGCCGCCAGCACCAGGCTGGTCGCGGTGCGCCGGACGTGGAGTGGCCCGGAGAGCCACACCGGCGTCCGGTCGGCTCCCCCGCCGATGCCCGCGATCCGGAGGTCGCCGTCGGCCCGCGCGAACCGGACCCGCACCTCGAGATGCTCGGCGCGCCGGTCGAAGCCGGCGAACCGCCAGCTGGTGGCCACGTCCGCGGCCCACGACCCGTCCGGCGCCACCACTGTGTCGGTGTCGATGTAGCGCAGGGTGAAGCCGGTGACGTGCCCGGCGCGTGCGTTGCGCACCACCTCGCCCAGGTCCGCGCCGTCGCCCTTGGTCGCTCCGAGCCGGGTGCCGGCGGCGACGTCGCGTCGGCGGACGGCGGACTGGAGGTCTTCGAGGAGGGTCGTCGCCGCGCTCTGGTCGACGTGCGGACCGGGGGGCCGGTCGAGCGGCGCATGGTACGTCGACTCCTGGTGCGTCAGCCACACCACGAGACCGACGACGACCACCAGGAACAGCGAAAGGCCGACCACCCACCAACGTGGGCGGTCGGCCTGTCGACGCGCTCGGGGCGCCGGGTCAGCCAGGACGGACGGCGCCGACGTACGGCATGGAGTACAGGCCGGTGACGCGGATGCCCGCCGACGGGTTCTCGGCGTTCACGATCATGCCGTTGCCGATGTACATGCCGACGTGGCTGATCGGGCTGTAGTAGAAGACCAGGTCGCCCGGTTGCAGCTGGCTGGCCGAGATGTGGGTCCCGGAGCCGTACTGGGCGCTGGAGGAGTGGGGCAGGCCGACGCCGGCAGCACCCCAGGCGGCCATGGTGAGGCCGGAGCAGTCGAAGGAGTTGGGACCGGCGGCGCCGTAGACGTAGGGCTTGCCGATCTGCGCCATCGCGAAGTGCACCGCGGCCGCCGCCCGGCCGGAGACCGGGATGTCGGACGGGTTGATCCGGGTGTTGTCGCGGGACGCGCTGAGCATCCGCTCGCGGGCCGCGGCCTCCATCTTGCCGAGCAGGCTCTTGGCGTCGCTGAGGTTCTTGGCGATCGTCGCCTTGTCCGCGGCGGCCTGCTGCTCGAGCTGCGCGACCCTGGCGAGCTGGTTCTTGGTCGCGGCCTGCCGGATGCTGAGGGCCTTCGCCTCGGTCAGGTAGGAGGAGTACTGCCCCGCCTGCATCGAGTTGAACGCCGACATCGTGGTCAGCTGGGACACGAACGCAGTGGGGTCGCTCGACACGACAGCCTGGCCGACGGCGGACAACGAGTCGCCTTCGTACTGCCGCACGATCGAATCGGCGACGACGCGCCGTGCCTTCTCGGTCTGTTTCTGCTGGCGCGCCTGGTCGGCACGCAGGGCTGAGACGTCACCGTGCATCTGTTTGAGCTGAACGTGGATCGCGTTGTAGCGCTCCGACGCCTGCTCCGCAGCATGGTAAAGGCGGTCCACGCGGTGCTGGACGTCCTGGATGCTGGGCTGCGCCTCGGCAGTCCCCGACGGGATCATCCCGACGGTGGTGAGGACTGCGGCTGAGGCAATGAACGTAACGAGGCTTTTCCGGCCGTTGAGCACGAGCGGAAGGACTCCCTTGCTGTCGTACGCCTACCAGGTGAGCTGACGGGTTCGGGCACGACTTGCCCTACACCGCCTCCTCGTTCGCGCGGTCTCCCGCACCAACGCCTCGACGGTGATTCACCCCAGGTGGGTTGGTTCCCCGGCTCTTCTCCGCAACCCCGAGCGGTCACGTTGATGACTCGGCGCGACACCCGCATGGACACCGGACTGGTCCATCGGCACGGGCATCTGAGCGGTCACACTAACCACACCCCAGGGGGACCGCAAAACTTTCAACCACGCCTGTCGTGACAATTTCGTGACCAGGGCCCGGCAGGTGTCACACGCGTCACATTCGCCCCATCCGTCGCATCCTTCCCACAGGATCGATTCCCGGCCGAGACCGCGACGCCCCGGTGGTGGAGGAGGTCGCCGGCGACCGTCTCGACACCATCGGTCACGCCGACTCGATGACCGGCGGGTCGACGGCGGTCACCAGCCGCAGCGGCGGCACCAGGCCACCGGCCGCCAGGGCGTCGAGCGCCCGGCACTCGTCGTCGGCCAGGGTCAGCTCCGGTGGCGGTCCGAGCAGCACCGTCACCACGCAGTCGTGGCAGGCCTGGCCCCGCACCAGGCAGGTGTCGCAGTCGATTCTCGTCGTCATGGTCCGACCATCCCAGGGACCACCGACAGTCCGGGCGAGGACGTTGCGATCCGACGGAGTCGGAGCGCAACGACCGCTGCGAGACCGAAGCGAGCTCGCTCGCAAGGTGACTGACAGCTGCACGGCGTGTCGAGCCGTGGTGTCGACGTCCTGTCGGCGCACCGCCCTAGCGTCGACAGCGTGACCACCGCGCCGCTCCGCCTCCCCGGCGGCTCCGGCGTGCCCTCGGTGTCGGTGGCAACGGCGGCCCGGCGCCGCTGGGAGAGCCAGCGCAGCTTCGACGAGCTCGGCCGGCCGCTGCGCGACCTGACGTTCTGCGTGGTCGACCTCGAGACCACCGGCGGTTCGGCCCAGGGCGGCTCGATGATCACCGAGATCGGGGCCGTCAAGGTGCGCGGCGGCGAGGTGCTCGGCGAGTTCCAGACCCTGGTCAACCCCCACACCCAGATCCCTCCGTTCATCGCCGTGCTGACCGGCATCACCAACTCGATGGTCAGCCAGGCTCCACCGATCGAGTCGGTGCTGCCGTCGTTCCTCGAGTTCGCCGCCGGCTCGGTGCTGGTGGCCCACAACGCACCGTTCGACGTCGGCTTCCTGCAGTGGTTCGCGGCACGACAGGGCATCCCGTGGCCGACGTTCGAGGTCCTCGACACCGCCAAGATCGCGCGTCGTGTGATCACCCGCGACGACGCCCCCAACTGCAAGCTCTCCTCGCTGGCGCTGGCGTTCCACGCCACGACGACGCCCAACCACCGGGCCCTGTCCGACGCCCGGGCGACCGTCGACGTGCTCCACGGCCTGATGGAGCGACTCGGTGGCCTGGGCGTCCTCACCCTCGAAGAGCTCGCGACGTTCAGCGCGAAGGTCTCGACCGCCCAGCGTCGCAAGCGTCACCTCGCCGAGGGTCTCCCCCATGCGCCGGGCGTCTACCTCTTCCGCGACGAGCGCTCGCAGGTGCTCTACGTCGGCACCTCGCGCGACCTGCGCACCCGCGTCCGGTCCTACTTCACCGCGTCCGAGACCCGGTCGCGCATCGGCGAGATGGTGGCGATCGCCGAGTCGGTGACCGGCATCCAGTGCGCGACGCCGCTCGAGGCCGAGGTGCGCGAGCTCCGGCTGATCGGCGAGCACAAGCCGAAGTACAACCGCCGGTCGCGCTTCCCCGAGCGCGTCCACTACCTCAAGCTCACCCGCGAGCCATGGCCACGGCTGTCCCTCGTCCGCCGCGTCACCGACGACGGAGCCGACTACGTCGGCCCCTTCGCCAGCAAGAAGTCCGCCGAGAAGTGCCTGGCCGCCCTCCACGAGACGTTCCCCGTCCGCCAGTGCTCCCAGCGGATCGCCCGACGGCCGTCCGGGTCCGCGTGCGTCCTGGCCGAGATGGGGCGGTGTCTCTCGCCCTGCGACGGCAGCGTCGACGAGACGACGTACGCCGCGGTCGTGCGCCAGCTGCGTGACAACCTGCTCCGCCGGCCCGACGACGTCGTCGAGCTGATCACCCGCCGGATGGCCGCCCTGGCCGAGGGCGAGCGCTACGAGGAGGCCGGCGTCCACCGCGACCGGCTGGCGGCGTTCGTCCGGGCGGCCTCGCGCACCCAGCGGCTGACCGCACTGACCGGCATCCCCCAGGTGGTCGCCGCCCGCCGCGAGGACGACGGGCGGTGGGCGGTGCACGTCGTACGGCACGGCCGCCTCGCCGCCGCCGGAGTGATCCCCTCCGGGGCCGACGCCCACCAGTACGTCGCCGAGCTCGTCGCCAGCAGCGAGTCCGTGCGCGGCGGGCCGGGCCCGGTGCCGGCGGCCAGCGCCGAGGAGACCGAGAAGATCCTGCGCTGGCTGGAGGCCCCGGGCATCCGGCTGGTCGAGGTGGACGGCGAGTGGACCTGCCCGGTCGGCGGCGCCACCCGCCACCTAGCCCTCCACGACGCCGTCAACCAGTCCCGCCTCGACCTGGTGCCGTTCGACGAGCGCCGCGACCTACCGGTGGCTGCGCGGCCGGTGCGGTGACTGCTGCGGGCCAGGTCGGGTCAAGGGGATGTGTTGGTCTCGACGCCTCCATCGCCGCCTCGCAGGTCGGCAGCGGGATTGCTCGACCTCCTCACCCACGCCGTGCGCTCGTTCCTCGCGCGCGGCTAGGGTGCGGACATGATCACCGCCATCGTCTTCGTGAAGGCCGACGTCGCCCAGATCCCCGAGGTGGCCGAGGCGATCGCCGACCTCGACGGCGTCAGCGAGGTCTACTCCGTGACCGGCCAGATCGACCTGATCGCGCTGGTCCGGGTGCGCAACCACGACGACGTCGCCGACGTCGTGGCCGACCGGCTGAACAAGGTCCCCGGCGTCACCGCCACCGAGACCCACATCGCCTTCCGGGCCTACTCCAAGCACGACCTGGAGTCGGCCTTCGCCGTCGGCGTCGACTGATCGGGCCAGGGGCCTGACCAGATTTAGCCGACCGTTCGGACACATCTTCGGCAAACGGCAAAATTTGGGCTCTCCCGCGGCTTAGGGTGCCTCGTCACTCGTATCGGGGAAGGCCTCATCTCGTGCTCGGTCACCGCTCTCTCAGTCATCGCCGCGCAGCCGTCGCGGCCGCCGCCACCGTCGCGGCGCTCGGCGCCTCGCTCCTGGTCGCGGGGCCGGCCCAGGCCTTGGGTGCGCCCAAGAACCTCGGCGACGCGGAACGCAACGCCAGCACCCACATCCTGTCGTGGTCGCCGGTCGCCAAGGCGACCAGCTATGAGGTGCAGGTGGACACCGACAGCGGCTTCGACAGCCCCGACTTCGCCGCCACCACGGTCAACACCCGGATCGTGCCGACCCGGGTGCTGCCCTCGGGCGTGACCTTCTGGCGGGTCCGCGCTGTCGGGGCGACCCGTTCCGGCTGGTCGCAGTCGTCGTTCACCGTCGCGCCGGTCGCGACCCCGATCCTCTTGTCGCCCCAGAACGACGCAGACCTCGCCCAGCCGTCGCAGCCTCCGCTCCTGCAGTGGGGCGGCGTCCAGGGTGCGACGCAGTACACCGTGCAGGTCGACAGCGAGCCGGACATGATCGGCGCGAAGAGCTACACCACCCGGAGCACCTCGTTGGTCGTCCCTGACCCACTGACCGTGGGTGACTGGTACTGGCAGGTCACCGCCAGCAAGGGATCGGGTCTGAACAGCCTGCCGTCCTCGATCTCGCACTTCCACGTCAAGCCCCTCGTGGCGCCGACGATCACCTACCCGGCCGACAACGTCGTCCTGAGCACGATCGAGGACGTCGTGCTGGACTGGAACTCCGTACCGGGCGCGACGACGTACGACGTACAGGTGGCGCTGGACCAGGACTTCAACAACATCGCGCTCAACGTGACCAACATCCGGAGCACGCGCTACTCACCGCCGACGACCCTGAACAGCGACCAGTTCTGGTGGCGGGTGCGCGCGGTCGACCCGGCCGGCCAGCAGACCCCCTGGACCGCGACGCTGTACGGGTTCAACCGGGTGTGGCCCGAGGCTCCGGCGGCCGTCTACCCGCAGGGCGCGGTCGACGCGCCGGCCGCGATCACCGGGACCAAGGCCTACTACCAGTGGACCCCGGCCAAGCACGCCACGGAGTACCAGCTCCAGGTGTCCCCCGACGCGAACTTCTCGCCGGGCGTGACGGACACCTGCACGACGGCTCAGACCACGTACACGCCACGGGGTGCGGGTGACTGCTCCTTCCCCTCCGGCTCCACGGTGGCGTACTGGCGGGTGCGGCCGATGGACCAGCCCTACCCCGGCGGCCTACCCGGCATCTACTCGCAGGCCCAGGCCTTCACCTACACCCCACCGGCCCCGCCGGTCGGCAGCTGGGACCCGAACGTCCAGGTCACCGGCCTCAAGATCGGTATCGACGGAACGGGCGCCACGACGGGTACCGGCTGCACCGGCACCTCGGTGGACGACATCTGCACCGGCATGCCGACGACTCCCGTGCTGTCGTGGGACCCCGTGCCGGGTGCGGGTGCCTACATGGTCTACTACGGGCAGAACGCCAACTTCACCACCAGCGCCATCCCCGCCGTCCCGGTGACGACGAACACGATGTTCCAGCTCAACACGAGCAACTCCAAGAGCTCGCTGCCGGACAACCAGGCCGGCGTCGCCTACTACTGGCACGTGCGTCCCTGCGTCAACCTGACGCTGAGCCAGTGTGCCGAGGATCCTGCCTCGAGCCCCACCGTCCTCCCCGACACCCGTTCGTTCCGGAAGGTGTCACCGGCGATCACGGGTCTGACCAGCACGACCCCGAACTCCAGCGAGATCACCTTCAGCTGGGACGACTACTACGACACGAACCGGGCCACCACGTGGAACGGTGAGAAGTCGAACCAGACCGCGAAGCAGTACCGGATCCAGGTCGACGACGACTCGTCGTTCGGGTCCCCGATCGACACCCAGCTCGTCGACCAGGCGACGTACACCGAGTGGAGCAAGCTGTACCCCGACGGGAACTACTGGTGGCGGGTGCAGGCCGTCGACGACGAGGGCCAGGGCCAGAGCTGGTCCACTCCGCAGGCGTTCACCAAGGTGAGTCCCGCGGTCGCGCTGACCTCTCCGGTCGGTGGAGTCCACGTGTCGGGCACCACGCCCCTCCGCTGGGGCTCAGCCCCGTTCGCGGGCTCCTACAACCTCGAGGTCTACAAGGACAACGACGTCGCCTTCGGCTCGCAGAACCGCGTGGTCTCGGTGACGGTGAAGACCACCGCCTACGTGCCGACCACGCCGCTCCCCGCGAGCTCCAGCCCTTACGTCTGGCGCGTCCGTCGGTTGGACGCATCCAACAACCCGGGTCCGTGGTCCAGCACCGGCTCGTTCGTCTCGACCGGGGCGTCCCCGACCCTGGTGCGCCCCGCGACAGGCGTCTGGTCCCCGGCGACCCGATCGCTCTTCGAGTGGACCGAGGTGCCGGGCGCGGCGACGTACCAGCTCGTCTTCACCGGCGACGCCAAGTCGACGTTCACGACTCCGGCGACGGCGTTCGCCCCGCTCTCGCGGATCGGGGACGGTTCCTACCAGTGGCACGTCGTGGCGCTGGACTCGGCCGGCAAGGTCCTGGGCACCAGTGCCTCCCGGGCGTTCCGCGTCGACGGGACGCCGCCCCGGGTGATCTCGGTGACCCCAGCCACACTCAAGCCGACATCGACCATCAAGGCCGTGTTCAGCGAGCGGGTCCACGGTGTCTCCGGCAAGACCCTGAGGCTGTACCGCAAGGTGCACAAGAAGCGGGTCCTGGTCGCAGCAGTCGTGCGCACGGCCAAGAAGGGCAGGGTCGCCACCCTCGATCCGAAGCGCCGGCTGAAGTCCGGCGACTACGTCCTGATCTTCCTGGCGCCCAAGATCAAGGACCGGGCCGGCAACGCCCTGGTGCCGAGCAGCGTCACCCCGGCACTGAAGGCGACCATCAAGCGCTGAGCGCGAGCGGTCGTGCGACTCGCCGTCGCACGACCGCTCAGCCGCGGCCGCGGACCGACGTGCGCCGGAGTGCGGCGGCGTGGATCAGCAGACCGACCGGCGGCGCGAGCGCGAGACCCGTCAGGATCCTCTGCTCCGCGGTGCCCGGGAGGGCGAGCAGGACGACGGTCGCGGCCAAGGTGCCCAACCAGCCCAGGGTCGACCAGAGATGCGCGTCCGACGCGATCAGCGCCAGCCCGGACAACGTCAGCATCGCCAGGCCGGCCGAGCCGGCCAGGAGCACCGCCAGCTGCCAGCCGGGCAGCCGGAAGCCCTCTCCCATCACCGCAGCCAGCAGCGGTCCGCCGACCGCAGCGGCTGCAAGGCAACCGAGTGCGGCGATCCCGAGGCACCACGCCCACAGCCGGAGAACGTCGCGGGCGGGCCGGTCCGAACCGAGGAACGCGCGCATCAGCACCGGACGCAGGCCGAAGACCACGAGCAGGAGCGGGCTTCGCACGAGCACCAGACCGGCGAGAAGGGCACCCGCCTTGGCATCCAGGCGACCCGAGTAGACCATCGCCAGCAGGAACGGGAACCCCGCGACGAGCGCCGAGGTGCACCCGGCGGAGAGGATCGCGCTCCACGCGCGCCAGGTGAAGCCGCCGGGATCGGCGCCGGGTGCGCGGAGCGCCCCGCGGACGGTGGTGGAACCCAAGAGGACGGCCCAGGCGAACGGGCCGACGCCGATCACCGCGACGAGCGTCGCGTTGCCCACGTGCTCCCGATCGAGCACGAGGACCACCGCAGCCGTGCGCACGACCGCGTCGAGGGCCAGAACTGCCGCGACCCAGGACCACTGCTCACGCTGGGACAGGACGCCGTTGACGAAGGTCAGGCCGGCGAAGCCGGCCAGTGCACCGACCACCAGCAGGAGCTGGGCCGGCGTACCTCCCAGCTCCACGGGCCGAACGACGGCGATCACCAGGCCGGACAGCAGACAGAACGACGTCGCCACCACGGCCGCACGCGGCCAGACCGGCCGGTCACCCGGCCGCGCCCGGTAGGTGGAGCGGGTGACTTCCTGCTGGAGCCCGGAGAAGGCCCCGCCCAGTCCGAACAGCACGCCCCAGACCACCGAGAACCTGGCGTAGCCGGCGGGACCGAGGCGATGTCCGGCTACCGCGATGCAGACCCAGCCCAGCACGCCGGTGAGCACGGTGACTCCCAGCATCAGCCGCGTGGGCGTCAGCCGTGCCGACGGGGTGGTGGCGGCGAGGTCAGTCATCCGGGCGCACGAGCACGCTCGTGTACGAGAGGGACGGCTTGGCGGGCGCGAAGCCGATGATGTCGGTGCGCTGCCACGGAACGGCGTCGAGCGCCGCGGCGTACCGCTCGCGGTCGACGTCGTCCACGACGAGCATGCCGCCGGGACGGACCTTGGCCAGAGAGGCGGCCACGCACCGGGCTCGGTGGCGGCCGTCCACCACGACGAGGTCGAAGTGCCCGTCGGGGTAGGCGTCGATGGCGCCGACGTACGCCGCCCCGCCGTCGTCGAGCGGATGGACGAGCAGGTCCCACGACGAGCTCGTCGTGGTCTCCTTCAGGATCCGCGCCCAGGCGGCATCGTGCTCGTCGGTGACGACCTCCAAGCCTTGGTCGAGGAACCAGAGGGTCGACCCGCCGCCGCCGTACTCGAACACCCGCATGCCCGGTCGGAGTCGCTCGCCGAGCAGGTCGATCAGCCGGAAGGGAAGCCACGGGAGCCGGAGTTTGACGGTGGACCGGACGCCCGCCCGTGCCAACCGCCCCACCTCACGCCCGTCGCGCGGGTGCGACGCGAGGTGCCGGACCGACCTGCCCATCAGTCGTGCCTGGTGTCGGAGCTGTGCCGACGTGAACATCAGGAACCTCCTGGGGCCGCGCGCGAGAACAAGGTGCGGTGGAGTCGGGCCATGGCCGACGCCGGGAGCATCCGGGC
>Ga0268266_10001779_pt1 | contig 24448 bp, 23 predicted proteins | sample KBSS13metaG_FD_190356 | JGI IMG/M metagenome (GOLD analysis project Ga0268266, IMG submission 190356) | Switchgrass rhizosphere microbial communities from Kellogg Biological Station, Michigan, USA - KBS S1-3 metaG (SPAdes) (version 2) | ecosystem: Host-associated > Plants > Roots > Rhizosphere... | reverse complement strand
TGCGTGAGGCCATAGATTGCTACCGCGTACGAGCTTACCGGGCCTGCATCGTCATGACCTGGAATCTGGCCTTTGATCATCTTCTAAATTGGATATTCAACGATCCGTCGCGGTTGGCGGCGTTCAACGCTGCAATCCCGAAGAAATTTCAAAATAGCCCAAAGAAGGCAAGTATCGTCATCAATCGCTATGACGATTTCGCCGATGACTTGAAAGAGTTTGAGATCATCGAACTGTGCAAGACCGCCAACCTTCTCAATGACAACCTCATTCGGACGCTGAAAGAGAAGCTGGGCAAGAGAAACACCGCCGCACATCCGTCCACCATGGTTGTCGTTCAGGCGCAAGCCGACGACGTTGTCACCGACCTAGTTAACAATGTGGTTCTGCCTTTAATCTAGGGCTGCCACCCAGGAAGCGCGTTTACGAATTCGATCGCCGCGCTAACTTCTTGCTCAATTGGTTGACGCCAAATGACAAGCCGAAGAACCATCCCGAAGGCGACGTTAATCCAAGTTCTCACAGAGGCTGGGTATCCATGCGCTGTGCCTAGCGGAACCTTTGTATCCGAAATTCTGAGCGAGGATGATTCCAATGAGCGCGCAGCTACCTATACGTTGGGTTGTCATGATGATCGTAGCGTTGTTCGGGGCCCCATGGCACGGCGCTCGCGCAGATTTCAGGTAAGAAGCCGATCATCAGTCACGTCGTCACCTTGGACGACTTGAAGACCTTTCATACGGTGACCCTAAGAATGCGTCCGGTGGATGATGATCTTGCCGAGTTCATGAAAAATCCACCGATGCAAGCTGGCCTCGATGCTGCTGTCCGTACGCAAAACTGTATCATCCAACCAGCTGGCACGTTCTCGGCGGTTGAAAGCGCATTCAATCAGATAAAGACGTTAATCGGACTGTCGGCGCGGATGGTCGATCCAGACGACTTGTTTCTCGTGAACGGTGTACTCGGACTTGATGTCTCAGGCTTTTTGACACGAATCAAATACTATCAGTCGATGCTCAATTCCACGGTGAGCAAGTGTTCGCAGGATGGTGCGACAGTAGCCAAGGGCCAAGAAATCACGCGAATTTTCAGGGAAGTGACTGCGCTAGTCCAATCTAAAGCAACGAGGATGGGCGTGATCCCGCAATAGGAATGAGGGGGCCGTCGTTACCGACCTAGCACTGCAACGGTTAGAAGCAGTCGCTTACACGAGACGCTGCCTCCCGGTTACTCCTGCGGAGGCAGCTTTGGGGCAACAAATCGAGGGCGGTTTCGATGTCGACCGAGCGGGTCTTCAACATCTTCATGTACTTCGTTGGAGGAAGGGCGGCTGAGTACGGAGTCCGTCATCACCGGTGCGGCGGAAGCGATAAGGAGAAGAGCGATTTTCTACTTTCTTGCGTCGAACAGGATCATTCGATAGCCTGTCGCTTTCGTCTTTCTCGGAACTTCACGCCTGAAGAGTGGCTCGCGGCCTGCCGATACGGACAAGGGCTTGAATATTTCGAAGAAGCATTCGTGCTCTTTCGAGCCGGCGCGGCACCTGTATTTTGCGTCACGGCGATCGTCGATGGCGTACCGAAGGTCGATAAGCAAATTGGACCCGAACCTTACCGTGGTGACGCGGTAACCTTTAAAGACGGCTTGGGAAGCATGCCAGACTACCTCGTGGAATACACCAGCGAGAATGGCTTCCGCTTTACTGACCTTATTCACGACGACTATTTCAACGGCATTCGCACCCTTTTCAACGCAAAGCTCTACGTTTCATGTTCCAAGCTGCTGATGTCGTGTGTCGATACGCTCGCCTTCGTTGAATATGGTGATGTTTCGGGGAATTTCAGCAAATGGGTTACTGCGTATGTTGATCTTGAACCACTCAGCATCTCGGCAGATGAGCTGTGGGAGTTCCGCAACTCTGTTCTGCACATGACCAATCTTTCCTCCAGAAAGGTCATTGCCGGGAAGGTGTCGCCAGTAATGCCTTGCGTGGGCGGTGCTGGATTCATCATGCCCTTGGCTGGTTCGAACGCGCCGAAGCCTTTTGATTTGTTCGGACTGATCAAGGCCATCGGACATGGAATCGGAAAATGGGGCGAAGGGTACAACACGGATCGCGACAAGCTGCTAAAGTTCATTGAGCGCTATGACACGACTATTTCCGATAGTCGGATGGGGAAGCTATCATCCGTCGTACCCACTGGAGCCGAATTTCGGTGACTGTGTACCAAACTCTCACCGGAGTTGAGTGCACTGTCGCCGTTCTCGGCTTGAAACCGAAGCGTCGAACCCCAAGCATAGGCGAACGGATACAGGCGGCTGATGAGAAGGTGATGGCGAAGAGGGCCAAAGGCTGACGTCAGCGAGGCGCAACGCGCGATGGCCTGACGAGCGTCGCGGGACAGGCTGCCTCACGCATACGCTGTCCCCTTCATAGCAAAGCTACTGCGCCGCCGTCACGCGCAACGATTTCCTCAAAACCCGTTCGGGGCTCGATTCCGGATCCGCGATCGGGCGGCGGTAGGTCGCGACGCGGCGCAGCCAGCCGACCTCGAAGACACGGTTGGATGGAAGGTTGCGAATCCTTTGCTGCAGGACGAACTGCGCCGCATCGGCGAATTCGGCGCGCACGGCCTTCGGATCGCCGGTCACGCCATTCATCTTGAGCAGCACCTGCTTGAGACCCCAGCCCTGCCGCCGCCCGGTCTCCTTGTTGATGGCGGCCTCGTTCGGGTTGGTGCCTTCGCCCTTGAAATTGATGTAGTCAATCAGCGGATAAAAATTCTCGGAGGCGCGAACGACGCGCGTGAATTGGATGACGATATGTTCGCGCTCCGCGCCGTCGGGCGTCGTCTTGAGGATCTTCTCCATCGCGCCTTGCGCCCGCGCCATCATGAATTGCGTCTGCTCCGCCACGGTGTCGAGCAGAAACTGCCTCAACTCATTCATCTGCGGTGAGTTAGCGTTCTTCCTGAACTCGGCCCGGCTTGTCCACGGGTTGGCCGGAATTTGCGTCTGGTTCAGCCAGGCAGGCAAACGCACGTTCTTCTTGCGCATGAATTCGAGCAGGGCCGGAAAGCTCTCCTCGAAAGGCAGCCATTTGCCGACAGGAAACCAGATGAAATGACCGATCCCTAGGGAAGCGAATTCCTCGTTCGCATTCCATGACGTGATCGCCTCACGTTTTCCGCCTGTTTCATTCAGCCAGATCTTCTGGCCGATCTTCTTCGCCAGATCGCCCGGCAGGACGAGCTGCGGTACAGGTAAATCCTTGGCTAGATCCTTGGCCTCGTGGCTCGATTTGCGTGCTTCCGGCATTTGAACGGCAGCTTCCGGCGTTGGCTTCTGCACCTCATTCTGCCGCAGGACCGTTTCGGGCTCCGACTTCTGCGTGCGGGATGCTCGCGCGACGCCAGTCCCATCCTGCTCTTTTTCGTTATCAGCGACGCGTGTCGCGGCCGGCGCGGCTGTTTCCGCCAATGCCGTTTGCGTCGCCATGCCGGCGACGATGACACACGAGAGCAGCCATGAAGCAAGCACCTTCGCGCTGTACGGACCGCCTTTCGCTTGCCGTGCCGTTCTCCTGCCGCTACCCGCACGCCAGCGGCCAACGAAATCACCGCCCATGTCCATGTTTCCGAAGGCTAGCCTGACGGGAAGGGTCGTGCGTGCGAACAACACGATGCGTATGGCGAAATCGTGGGGCCATAGTGGCGGCCCGGTGCCGGTGCCACATGGGGTTGTGAAACCCGCTCACTTCATCTCTTCCAGCAGCCTCCGCGTTTCCTCCAGCAACGTCTGAATTTGCTGCCGCTCCACGAGCGCATCCCTGGTGAACAGACCGTGCTTGCGCGCGTTCTGGTTTGCCTCTGGCGCACCGGACCCTTGCGCGCCGCCGTGCATGCGGCAGCGTTGTTTGCTGTGTACCGCCGGCGAACGACACGCACCACCGGAACGGGTTTTGGCGCCGCACCGCGGGCTTGCCAGCATCGGGCCGGTATTGCGCGCGTGGTCGCTCATGCCTCTGCATCGTGACTGGCATCAGTAGAAGCGCGCCTGCGCCTGGAGACGGAGCGCTTCGGTCTCTTCCGTGCCACGGAGGCCGCCTTCTTCTCCGACACGATCACGCGCGCGTGCTGCGTGACATTGCCGACAATGGCCTTGCCGCCGTCGCCGACCGACACGTTCTGCACGGTGATGGCGGGCTCGCCATGGCTGCGGTGGCGGTTCAGCGCCTCGATCTGGGCGGGAAAGGTACGGGCGAGCCGGCCCAAGGCGCGCGCGGCGCTGTCGTGCTGGGCGAGGTCGTCGGCGCCAGCGAGGTGATGGGCACAGCGCATCGCCATCACATGAACCGAAACCATCTGCGCCACCAGCATGGCCTCGGTGACATCCCGTGGGCGAATGCTTCTCACCATCGAAATCATGAAGGAGAGGGTGACCTCGTCGGGACTCTCGCCGCTCACGCTGGCCTTCACCAATTGCCTGAGAATGCCGTGCATCGCTTCGCGATCGGCGACGCCGAGCGCGTTCATCATGAGCTGATCGCCGAGTTCGGGGTCGGGATGGTCGATGCAGAATCCGTGCGACTGCAGTTTTATTCGCGGGATTGCGGCAGGTTTGGGCTGGTCAGATGCAGTGATCGCCGTCGGCACGGTGATATCAGGAGCAGTGTTCATGTCGGGATTCCCTTTGCGCGGGCCGCGCGCGCGGTTCAGCCACGCGCAGGCAATCGCCCGCCGCGGTGGTCTGGTGCGATTTCAATGTGGGGAGGATTCTTCGGCCGCAATCGCGACGCACACGCTATTGCGGTCGACGGGCGTTTACGGAAATTGCGGGATGATGAAGGAATGCCGCTGATTTGCCCGACATGTCAAGTCGCGCTTTGGATCGTGGTGGCCGAGGCGCCGCGCGGTCGACCGCTTCGTCAGCGCCACCCCAGCGCGGGAGCGACGTGGGTCAGGATGGATTCGATCGCATGCACGTTGTAGGCAACGCCGAGTTGGTTGGGGACGGTCAGCAGCAAGGTGTCCGCCTCTGCGATCGCTTCGTCCTGCCTCAGCTGTTCGATCAGCACATCAGGCTCGGCGGCATAGCTTCGGCCGAAGATCGCCCGGGTCCGCGGGTCGATGAAGCCGACCTGGTCTTCACTCTCGCCGCCATTGCCGAAATAGGCGCGATCGCGATCGTCGATCAGCGCGAAAATGCTGCGGCTGACCGAGACTCTGGGCTGGCGCGTATGACCCGCTTCCTTCCAGGCGGCGCGATACGCGCGGATCTGGGCGGCCTGCTGCAGATGGAAAGGTTCGCCGGTTTCATCGTTCTTGAGCGTGGAGCTTTGCAGGTTCATCCCGAGCTTTGCCGCCCACACCGCGGTGGCATTCGAGCCGGCGCCCCACCAGATCCGCTCGCGCAGGCCTTCCGAATGCGGCTCGAGGCGAAGCAGCCCGGGCGGATTGGGAAACATCGGCTGCGGGTTCGGTTGCGCAAAGCCCTCCCCGCGCAACATGTCGAGGAAGATTTCCGCATGACGGCGCCCCATGTCGGCTTCGGTCTGGCCCTCGGCAGGGCGATAGCCGAAATACTTCCACCCATCGATCACCTGCTCGGGCGAACCGCGGCTGATGCCGAGCTGCAGCCGTCCGGCGGCGATGAGATCCGCAGCCCCCGCATCCTCGACCATGTAGAGCGGGTTCTCGTAGCGCATGTCGATCACGGCCGTGCCGATTTCGATCCGGCTTGTCCTGGCGCCGACGGCCGCCAGCAGCGGGAAAGGCGAGGCGAGCTGACGGGCAAAATGGTGGACGCGGAAGTAGGCTCCATCAGCCCCCAGTTCCTCGGCGGCGACCGCGAGGTCGATCGATTGCAGCAGCGTGTCCCCGGCCGAGCGGGTTTGCGATTGCGGCGAAGGCGTCCAGTGTCCGAACGAGAGAAAACCGATCTTCTTCATTCTGCGCGTCTATCCTTGCTCGCCGCTGTTGATGAAATACTGCCGCCGATCGGCCCGGCGTGTCAAAAAAGGGTTTTGGGGCGCTTCAATATCCGGGGTCGCCCACCACGGGGCTACTTTGCATGAGGTTGTTTTCGATATTTTGGTAGCGCGCATATTCCAGGGGGAGTTCCAGCGCCGTCCGATGGGCCGTCAGGGGATGATCTTCGCCGCGCGAAGTCGGGCAAACAGGTCGAAGAAGCTCTCGTCGGTTGCCTGATAGTCGAGGAAGCCGAGCTTCCGGCTCTTGCTCATGTCGGTGACCACCTCGATGGGACGGCCGAGATCAGCATCGGTGTGCCATGCCGAGGTGACGGCGTTGATATCGGTCTCCGCGAGATGATGCCTGCGGGCGATGTCGGCCCACAGCGGTGCCGCATCGGCCAATTGACGCTCCAGCGGGATGCCTTCGCCTGGATACGGCGCGGGCTGTATCCCGAACCAGCCGGCCAGCCGCGCCCACATCCAGCTCCAGCGGAAGATGTCGCCATTGACGACGTTGAACGCCTGGTTGCGCGCTGCCTCTGATGTCGCCGCCCATTCCAGATGGCGCGCGAGCAGCCTTGCGTCCGTCATGTCGGTAAGACCGTTCCATTGCGTCGCGGAGCCGGGGAACAGGAATGGCCGGCCGCTCTCCCGGCAGATCGTCGCGTAGATCGCGAGCGTCACGCCCATGTTCATCGCATTGCCGAGGGCGTACCCGATGATGGTATGCGGCCGATGCACGCTCCAGCCAAAGCCGTCGCGCTTCGCCGCCGCGAACACCTCGTCCTCCTGGGCGTAATAGAAGTTTTCGACATCGAGCCGCGGCTGCTCCTCGCGAAACGGCGTCGCCGGCAACGCGCCTTTGCCATACGCCTCGAAGGGCCCGAGATAATGCTTCAACCCGGTCACGAGCGCGACGTGCGACACCGAGCCCGATGCCGACAGCGCATCCAGCAGATTGCGCACCATCGCGCGATTGACCCTGATGTTTTCGGCTTCCGTCTGCTGCCGCAGCCAGGTGCTGAAGAAGACTTTTGAGGGACGCAGGCCCTGCAGGGCGGACCGCAGCGACGCGGGATCGAGCAGGTCCGCCGCGATCGGCGTCACGCCGTCGATGTCATCAGGCGGCCGCCGCGCCAGTCCGTGCACTCGCCAGCCTCGGTCGCGCAGATGCCGCGCGAGATTGTTGCCGACGATGCCGCTGGCACCGACCACGAGCGCCGATTCAGTCATGTTCCAATCCCGTCCCTGTGTTCAGGGGAGATAGGAAAGCACGCCCGGCCTGATCAGCCCGGATAACATCCAATTGATACGGGCTCCGGCGTTTCCGGAGCTCATATCAAGTCATGCAGCCGGATTGCTAGTCGTTGTATTTCGGTCCGCCGTGATACACGTGGGTATAGGCTTCCGGTGGGCCCGATCGCATGAAGGCATACGCATTCATAGGGTCGGTTTGCCACTGCGGCAGCCAAATCGGCCGCTCCGCCCTGTCGCTCCTGACGTGGATTGCATTCCCTGCGTAGGACGCTCCCGTGCTCGCGCCGAGCGCGATGAGACATGCAGCTAAAACGAGGCCTTTCGAAATCATGGTCAGAACTCCCGTAGTCGTGGCCGTCGCCCGGGGCTGACGTGGTCGGCATCGCATAGGGAATCAAGAGGAAGCCGGATGCTCGCGCATAGGCGTGAAATAGGAGAGCGACCGGATCGCATTCAGTTGATTGGTGATCAGTGAAGGGGCTGTCACGGCGATGCCGGATGTTGAGCCTTATGCATGAAGTGTGCGCGTCAAGGGAGGTAGCGGCGGGTCTGAAAATCTGCCTCTATTGGGCAGATGGGATCTGAAGTTTTGCGTGGGGGAGTGGCGATATGGGCGGCTTGGTGATCAGTGGCGGCCGGGTGGTAGATCCGGCGAGCGGGATGGACGCGATCGGCGATGTGGCTGTCGTGGATGGCCGGATCGCCGCCGTCGGCACCGGACTCGGCGGCGCCGAGCGGGTGATCGACGCGACCGGGCTGGTAGTGGCTCCGGGCTTCATCGATCTGCACGCGCACGGCCAATCGATCCCGGCCGACCGCATGCAGGCGTTCGACGGCGTGACGACGACGCTCGACCTCGAGGCGGGCGTCTTGCCGGTCGCATCCTGGTATCGGCGCCAGGCCGACAAGGGGCGCGTGCTGAACTACGGCGCTGCCGTCAACTGGGCCTTCGCGCGGATCGGCGCGATGACCGGCTCGAATGCGGAAAGCTCGCTGGAGGCGTTCGGCAATGCCATGCGCGATCGCCGCTGGATCGACAATGTGGCGAGCGAGCCGGAAGTCGCCGGTATACTCGATCGCATTGCCAACGGGCTGAACGAGGGCGGCGTCGGCATCGGCATTCTCAACGCCTATGCCCCGGGCGCCGGCGTCCAGGAGCTGACCGCGGTGTGCCAGCTGGCGGCGGCGCACGATGTCGCGACCTTCACCCACGTCGCCTACATGTCCCGCGTCGATCCGGAAAGCGCCGCCGAGGCTTATATCCGCCTGATCGGTTATGCCGGCGCCACCGGCGCGCACATGCACATCTGCCACTTCAATTCGTCCAGCAAGACCGATATCGAGCGTTGCGCCGTGCTGGTCGCCAAGGCGCAGGCGCAGGGCCTGCCGATCACGGTGGAGGCCTATCCGTACGGCACCGGCTCGACGGTGCTGGCGGCGGCCTTCTTCAGCGATCCCGAATTCGAGGCGCGCAACGGCACCGGCTACGATTCGGTGCAGCGGGTGACCGACGGGCATCGCTTCCGCGACCGCAAGGAATTGCTGGCGGCGCAGGCGGAGGAGCCCTCCACGCTGGTGCTTTGGCATATCCTGGATACCGAGAACAATCCGCATCACCGTGACCTGCTGGACATCTCGGTGCTGTATCCCGGCGGCGCGATCGCGTCCGACGCGATGCCCTGGACGCTGTCGGACGGCAGCGTTTACACCGGCGACGCCTGGCCGCTGCCTGATGACGCCACCTCGCATCCGCGCTCGGCGGGTTGCTTCACCCGTTTCATCCGCGAGTGGGTGCGTGAGCGCAAGACAGTGTCGCTCTCGGAAGGCGTCCGTAAATGCGCGCTGATCCCGGCGGAAATTCTTTCCCAGAGCACGCCCGCGATGCGCGCCAAGGGAAGACTGCAGGCGGGCGCGGATGCCGACATTGTCGTGTTCGATTTCGAAAAGCTCAGCGATCGCGCGACGTTCTCGGCGATGAACCGTCCGTCGGACGGCGTGCGGCATCTAGTGGTCAGCGGCCATCCGCTGATATCGGATGGCGTGATGGATGTGACGGCAAGGCCCGGCCGGCCGGTGCGCCGGCCTGTCGCCGAGAGCTGATCGTGCCGGTCCCGATCCTGCTGGTCACCGGCTTTCTCGGGGCAGGCAAGACCACGGTCGTCAACCACCTGCTGGCGCATGCCGAAGGACGGCGGATCGCCGCCGTGGTCAACGATTTCGGCGCCATCAATATCGATGCCGAGTTGATCGCGGGCGCCAGCGACGGGGTGGTCAGCCTGAGCAATGGCTGCATCTGCTGTTCGCTGGAAGGCGATCTCTTGCGAACGCTCGCCACCCTGTTGCGGCGCGATCCGCGGCCCGAATTCATCGTGATCGAAACCAGTGGGATCGCCGATCCCGCGGATATCGTGCGCAACCTGATGGATCCGCTGATCTGGCGAGAGGCGCCGCTGGAAACGGTGCTATGCGTGGTGGACGCGACGACGCCTGCGGAGACATTGAACGACGCGTTGCTGCGCTCGCAGTTGCGGGCGGCCGACGTGGTGGCGCTGAGCAAGGTGGACCTGGTGGACGCGGCAGGTCGCGCACAAATGCGCGATGCCGTCCGCGCGTTGCGTCCTTCGGCGACAGTGGTCGATGCCATGAATGGCGAAGTGCCTGCAGCGTTGCTGTTTCCCACGGATATCGACCGCGTGCCCGCGCCGCGCGAGACAGGGCCGCGACGGCCGGCGGCTGACCGGTTCGAGACGCTGAGTTGGACATCGCAACGGCCGGTGTCGCTTCCCAGGTTGCAACAGGCGATCGGCCGGCTGGCGCCGAAGCTCGCGCGGGCGAAGGGATTGTTCGAGACGGTGCAGCAGCCCGGGCAGTTGACGGTGTTTCAACTCGCCGGCGGGCGCGCAACGCTGGCGCCGGGTGGAGTGCTGGCGGTCGGCGTGCCGCGGACGCGGATCGTGTTCATTGCCGAGATCGGGGTTCTCTCGAACGCCGAGATCGATCGCGTCATGCAGGCGTGCGTCGAAGCCGAGTGAAGCCGGCCCCTCGCCTCTACTGCTGCAACGACGAGACGCTCGCGGCAATGTTGTCGGCCATGGCCTTCACCAGAGGTACGTAGCGCTGGACGACGTCGGTGCGGTCGAGCGCCGATGTGAAGTAGGTCATGCCGACGGTGGCGAGAACACGGTTGTTGCCGATGACGGGAAGCGCGATCGTGTTCGATGAGCGTGGCTCGACCATCTGATCGCGTTCGGCAAAGCCTTGTTTGCGGATCGTACCGAGCAACGCCAACGCCCGCTTGCGCTCGGTGGCGAGCCTGTCTTCGCTCTCCTGCGACCGCGCCAGCATGTCGAGCAGCATCGAGCGTTCGCTCGTCGGGCAGAAGGCGAGATAGGCGCGCCCCAGCGCCCGCCCGAGCAGGCTGAGATGCATGTTGAGGGTGCCGTGAAACGGCGAGACCGGACTGTCGGGAATGGTGCTGAAGCGGACCACGACCGAACTGCCATCAAGGACGGCGATGGCGATCGGCCAGTGATATTGCCGCGTGAAGGCGAGCGCCCACGGCCGCGCGGCCTCCACCACCAGCGGATCGCCGTGAAACCCGTTGCTCAGCGATTTGACCCGCGATGCAACGGCGTAGCCTCCCTGCCGCCGGTCGTTGGCGGCATAGCCCATCGCGCACAGCGACTTCATCAATCGCACCACCGTCGATTTCGGCAGCCCCGTCGCCTTGTGCAGGCGATCGATCGAGGTGACGCGGTGGCGGTTGAGCTCCTCCAGCAGCAGGAGGGAGCGGGAGGCGGCTTCAACGGTGTCGGATTTGAGCGGCATCTGTGGAATTCCACCTGGTGGAACGAGGCGGAATAGCTATGGCCCGGCGCCGTGCGCCCTGCAATGGTTTTCGCCAAGCGCCACGCCGGGGTTCGTTTCTGAAGACGGCCCGTGCAGATGGCTTGGGAGGAGCAGCCGTGTCCGGAGACGTCGTCAGGCCGCATTTTTCGTCGTTTCGCCGCCGCTTTTCCGCGCGGCAGGCCGTCGTCGGCACGTTCATCAAAACACCGACCACGCACGCGACCGAGATATTCGGCGCGCTCGGCTACGATTTCATCGTGATCGATGAGGAGCACGCGCCGATCGATCGCGCGATGACCGACGTCATGTTGCTGGCCGCGCGCGCCAGCAACCTCGCCGGCATTGTGCGGGTGTCGCCGGATGATCCGGCAAAAATCCTGTCCTGCCTGGACTGCGGCGCCACAGGCGTGCTGGTGCCCCATGTCGCAACCGTCGAGAAGGCACGCGCGGTCGCGGCGGCCGCGCGATATCGCGGCGGACGACGGGGTTACTCCGGCTCGGCCCGCGCCGGCGCCTATGGCGGGACGCCGATGTGGTCTCTCGTCGACGAACAGGATGCATCGGTCTGCACAATCGCGATGATCGAGGATCCGGAAGCGCTCGATCATATCGACGCCATCGCTGCTGTCGACGGCATTCACGGGCTCTTCATCGGCCGCGGCGATCTCACCGTTGCCCTTGGCGCCAAATCGTCGGCCGAGGCGTCCGTCAAGGACGCAGTCATCAAGATCATTGCGGCGGCGAAGAAGGTCGCCAAGCCGGTCTGTGTGATGGTCGCCGCCGCAGCGGAAGCCAAGGAATTCGCCGGTCTCGGCGCCAGCGCCTTCATCATCTCGTCGGACCAGGGCCAGATGCGCCGGGCCGCGGCGCAAACGCTGACCGATTTCAAGAACCTCGTTCAAACCACGGATGGCTCGCATGTATCACAGCACTGATCCCCGCGCGGCGCTCGCCGCCGCTCCGGTCGGCACCAAAGCCGCCGCCACCCATTTCGCGGGCGCCGAATATGCAAAATTCTACGAAACGCCGCCGGCGGAGGATCAGGACGGTGCGCGCACCTGGTACGCCCGAGGCCAGAACTTCATCATTGCCTACAGCGACGCCGACGAGGGCGCGACGCTGAGCCGGGCCAACCAGCCCGACGAATATGTCGTGCTGCTCCCGGATCCGGGCGCGGGCGCCGAAATCGTGTGGGGCAGCGAGCGCAAGGTCGTCAGCGGTCATTCCATCAGCTTCGTGCCGGCGGGCGTCAGCTCGGTGACGCTGCTCGGCGCCGCCAAGGTGGTGCGCATGATGACGACGCGATCCGAAGATCTCGCCAGGCGCTGCTCCAACGCGGCGTCTTACGCAAAGCCGCATCCCAATCTGCCGCCGTTCGAGCGGTGGCCGGAAGCAAGCGACGGTGCGAAGATCCGCACCTACAGCCTCGACGTCGCCGCGACGCCCGGCCGGTTCGGGCGGATCTTCCGCTGCTCGACCTTCATGGTGAATTTCCTCGAGCCGAAGAACGGCCCGCGCGACCCGAGCAAGATGTCGCCGCACCATCATGACGATTTCGAACAGTGCTCGCTGGCGCTTGCCGGGACCTTCATTCATCACCTGCGCTGGCCATGGACGACCGACATGGCGCAGTGGCGCAACGACGATCACGAAAGCTGCGGCTCGCCCTCCATCGCGGTGATCCCGCCGCCCTCGATTCACACCTCGCAGGCTGTCGATCCCAAGCTCAACATTCTCGTCGACATCTTCTGCCCGCCGCGTCTCGATTTCTCGGCCAAGCCGGGCTGGGTACTGAACGAGGAAGACTATCCGATGCCCGGGCAAAGCTCCGCCAGCAAATCCGCAGCCTGATACGCCTTCAACCGAAAGGGCCCCGACCATGGCCGACAAGCAAGCATCCTATCCGACCACCGTGCCGCTGCCGCCGCTGTCGCGGCCGGCTGAAGTCGCCGAGCTTCTGGTCGGCACGATCGATCTGCACTGCCATAGCGGTCCGGCGGCAATGCCGCGCATTCTCGATCATCACGAGGAACTGCTCGACGCCGCCGAAGCGAAATTCCGCGCCGTGCTTTTCAAGGATCATTTCTATGCCGGCATGCCGCATGCGATCCTGCTGGAGAAGCTGTTCCCAGAGACCAATGTAAAACTGTTCTCTGGCATCGTGCTGAACAATGCGTCCGGCGGCATCAACCCGCATGCCGTCGACCATACGATCAAGCTCGGCGGCAAGATCGTCTGGATGCCGACGCTGTCGGCCGCGAACCATATCAAGGCCATGGCAGCCGGAAATTCGACCTTTCCGAAAACCGCGCAGAAGATGCTCGATCCGATCCCGCTTTCGGCGCTCGATGCCAATGGCAAGCTGACGGATGACACCAAGAAGGTCATCGATCTCATTGCCGAGGCGGACATCATCCTGGCCGGCGGTCACCTGCCGGCCAGCGAACTGCATATCCTGTTCGACGAGGCGGCACGGCGCGGCGTCAAGAAGATGATGGTCAACCATCCGACCTACATCGTCGGCTGCAACGACACAGACATTCGCCAGCTCGTTTCGCTCGGCGTCAAGATGGAGCATTCGATCTGCATGTTCATCGAGGGTAAATCCCTGAAATACAGCCCGGATGATCTCGCGCACCTGATCGAGGTGGCCGGCGTCGACAATACGATCCTGTCGTCCGATCTTGGACTGCAGGGATCGCAGCGCCCGGTCGACGGCTTCCGCAGCATCACGCAGATCCTGCTCGACCTGCAGATGCCGCGCACCGCCATCAGGAAGCTCATCAGCGACAATGCGGCGCAGTTCCTCAATCTTCCGGTGAGCCAGTCGGCCGCGCAGAACGCCGCCTAGCAGGACGCGCGCAAAGACCGCAACAAGCGGCGCGCACTATTTTGGGGAGGAGGCAGTCATGAGTTGCGACGGGAGCCTATCGAAAGTCTGGAAGCGTTTGCCGTTGTTTGTCGCGGCATTGCTGCTTGCGGGACCGGGCAGCGCGGCCTTCGCCGAACAAGGACGCAAGCCTCCGATCGTCCTGGAATCGACCGGCGCGTATGAAGTGGGTGGCAAGGTCATCACCAAGCCCGGCGATCCCAGCCAGACGCTGTCCTGCGACCATGGTTACGTCGAATACTTCATCCCCGTGAAGAGGCGCAGCGTCGGCCTGATCATGTGGCACAGCTCCAGTACCAAGGTGTGGGAAAACCGCTGGGACGGTGGCGAAGGCTACAAGAGCATTTTCCTGCGCCAGGGATATCCAGTTTACCTGTGGGACGGCCCGCGCATCGGTCGCGCGAACTGGAGTTGCGAGCCGATCACCTACGCGCCCGACTATTTCGATCAGCGCAACTTTGCCGCCTGGCGCTTCGGCGTGACCTATCCCAACTGGCATCCAGGCCTGCAATTTCCGACAGCCGACAAGGAAGCCTGGAACCAGGCGACGCGCGCCCGCTACGACGAGTTCGATACGCTCGAGAATGCGCTGCTGCAGGCGGAGGCCGGCGGCCAGGCGATCGACAAGATCGGGCCCGTCGTCGCTCTCACCAATTCCGCGGGCGGCTGGCGCGCGCTGTTGTCCGCGTTGAAGGCAAAGAGCGACAACATGAAGGGCATTGTTGCCTACGAAACCCCGGGCTTCGTCTTTCCTGAGGGTGAGGGGCCGGAGCCCAAGCCGGATGCGCCGTACGGTCCCAATTCGGTGCCGCTGGCCGAGTTCATGAAGCTGACCAAGTTTCCGATCCAGATGGTGTTCGGCGACTACACCGACTCGCGCCCGATCTGGAAGACCTCGGTCGAGGTGGCGAAGACCTTCTGCGGCATCGTCAATCGTCACGGCGGAGATTGCGAGGTCTTGCTGCTGCCCGACGCCGGGCTGCGCGGCAACACGCACATCGCTTTCGCCGATCTCAACAACGAAGCCGTTGCGGCCGAACTGTCCAAATGGCTGCAGCGCAAGGGCCTGGACAGGTTTGCTGCAGAATAAGCGCCGGCTCCAACGCTCTCGGCACCCGGAGGAAACATGCGCCTGCTCTCTTTCGGCCTGCTCGGCCTCGCACTTGCCATTGCGCCATGTCATAGCGTGATTGCGCAGGAATGGCCGAACCGTCCGGTTACCATGGTGGTGCCGTTCCCGGCGGGCGCCGCCGTCGACACGCTGGCGCGGGCGGTCGCGCACGCGCTGAGCGAAGACTTCGGCAAGCAATTCATCGTCGAAAACCGTGCGGGCGCGGGCGGCAATCTCGGCGGGACAGCGGTCGCCAAGGCGGCTCCCGACGGGCATACTTGGTTGTTCGGGACGCCGGCGCCGATCGCGCTCAACAAGTTCATGTACAAGGGTCTGGCTTATGACTCCGAACGGGATTTCATCCCGGTCGTGCTCGTCGCCAAGTCCCCGATGATCATCACGGCGACGCCGGACTTTCCGGCGAAGACGCTTCCCGAATTGATCGCCTATGCCAAGCAGAACCCGGGCAAGGTCAATGTCGGCCATCCCGGCAACGGAACGCTCGGGCACATCACCTCTGCGCTGATCCAGCAGTTTGCCGGCGTGGAGATGACGCATGTACCGTATCGCGGCTCGGCGCCGCTGATCACGGACCTGCTCGGCGGACAGGTCAATGTCGCCATGGATTTCATGCCGACCTATCTGCAACTGGTGGCCGACCGCAAGATCCGGGCGCTTGCCGTAACGACGAGCCGGCGCGTCGCGCAGCTGCCCGATGTGCCGACGGTGCAGGAAGCTGGATTCAAAGGGTTCGAGGCAACCGCGTGGTACGCGGTCGTCGCTCCTGCCGGCACGCCGTCCGACATCGTGAGCAAGGTGAACAATGCGGTGAATGCCTTCCTGAAGAGTGACAAGGGTAAGACCATGCTCGAACAGAACTCGCTGCAGGGCGTAGGGGGCTCCCCGGAAGACCTCAAGGAATTCATCGATGGCGAACGCGCCAAATGGCGTCCCGTGATCGAGGCCGCAAAGATCACGATGTGAGGCCGGCCATAGATGACGGGTATTGAAATTCCCATGCTGGCAATTCCGAAGGTTGCGCTTGTCACCGGGGGTAACAGTGGCATCGGCAAGGCGACGGCGGCGCGCCTTGCCGCCCTGGGTTCTGCAGTCGTGGTCGGTTACAACAGCCGCCGCGCGCAGGCCGAAGAGGTGATCGGATGCCTGGAAGGCCGGGGGCACCTCGCACTGCGCATCGCGATTGACGACCCGGCGTCGGTCTCGGAGGCCGCGGCTACCGTGGAGCAGCAGTACGGGCGGGTCGATGCGCTGGTCAATTGCGGAGGCGCCACGACGCCTGTGCCCGCCAATGATCTGCAGGGGCTGACGGACGACATCTTCGACCGGACTGTCTCGCTCAATTTGCGTGGTCCATTCGCCATGGTTCGTGCCTTCCGCCCGCTGCTGGAACGCGGCAGTGGCGCCTCCATCGTGAATATTTCGTCCATCGCGGCGCGCACGGGTTTGGGCAGCAGCCTGGCGTACCTCGCCGCAAAGGCGGGAGTCGATGCGCTTACGATTGCGCTCGCGAAAGTGCTCGCACCGAAAATCCGCGTGTTCTCGGTTTCACCGGCCGGCGTGGATACGGATTTCGTCGCCGGGCGGACTCGCGAGCAACTCCAGAAAATCGCCGAACGACTGCCGCTCGCCCACCTCACCACGCCCGACGATGTCGCAAGGGCGGCGGTCGCCTGCATCGTCAGCCTGACCAGTTCGACGGGAATTGTGGTGCCGGTGGATGAGGGCAGGCACCTCTAGAAATGCGCCGCGACGGTGGCGCGGCGAGACGTCGTGGACAGGAAACAATGCAAAAGCTGAAATTCTACATCGACGGCGCGTGGGTGGATCCAGCCGAGCCGTCCACCCTCGGCATAGTCAATCCCGCGACAGAAGAGGTCTTCGCGCAGATCAGCCTGGGCTCGCGGCTCGATGTGGATCGGGCTGCCACGGCAGCGCGCCGCGCCTTCGCGACCTATTCGGTAACGACCGTCGAGCAGCGTCTGTCGTGGCTTCAGAAGATCATCGAGGGTTTCAGGGCGCGCCTGCCCGAACTGGCGCGGACGATGACGCTGGAGATGGGCGCGCCGATCACCTTTGCGACCCAGCGTCAGGCAACCGTTGCGCTGTTCCATTTCGAGGAAGCTGCGCGCGTGCTGGCAAATTACCGGTTTGAAGAGCGGATGGGCGACGGGATCATCCGCCGCGAGCCGATCGGTGTCTGCGGACTGATCACGCCGTGGAACTGGCCGCTGAACCAGGTCGCCTCCAAGGTCGCGCCGGCGCTCGCCACCGGCTGCACCGTCATCCTGAAACCCAGCGAGATCGCGCCGCTCAGCGCGATGCTGTTTGCGGAAATCGTCGACGACGCCGGTCTTCCGCCGGGCGTCTTCAATCTGGTCAACGGCGACGGACCCACCGTAGGCGAGGCGATCGCCGCCCATCCCGGGATCGACATGGTGTCGTTCACGGGATCGACCACGGCGGGCGTAAGGGTGGCCAAGCTTGCGGCGGATACGGTCAAGCGCGTCGCGCAGGAACTGGGCGGCAAATCCGCCAACATCATCCTTGCCGATGCCGACCTGAAAGCGGCTGTGATTCAGGGCGTTCAGGCCTGCTACACCAATGCCGGCCAGAACTGCCAGTCTCCGACACGCATGCTGATCCCTCGCGCGCAAAGGGACGTGGCATTCGCGGCGGCGCGTGAGGCCATCGACACGATTCGCTCAGGTGACCCGCTCGATCCGGCGTCCACCATGGGGCCGCTGGCGAGCCAGTCGCAGTTCGAGAAAGTGCAGGATCTCATCCAGTCCGGCGTCGACGAAGGAGCGACGCTGGTGGCGGGCGGAACGGGACGGCCGGCGGACATCAACCGCGGATATTATGTTCGTCCGACCGTCTTCGGAGACGTGACGCCACGGATGAAGATCGCACGTGAGGAAATCTTCGGCCCCGTGCTGTCGATCATGAGCTACGATACCGAGGACGAGGCGGTCGAGATTGCCAATGACACGCCGTTCGGATTGGCGGGCTTCGTGCAGTCCAGCAATCCTGACCGCGCGCGGGCTGTCGCCAACCGCATCCGCGCCGGACGCGTCTATCTCAACGGCGCGCCTTTCGACCGCAGCCTGCCGTTCGGCGGCTACAAGCAGTCCGGCAACGGGCGTGAATTCGGGGTGTTCGGATTTGAGGAATATCTCGAGGTGAAGGCGATACTGGGCTTTTGAGCCCGGCGGCATCGCGGCTGACGAGGCACTCAGGCGGCCGGGCGGAAATGTCCGGGCGGATGCTTGGTGTCGCGCCGGATCAGCCGGCGAAGCGTGGATGGCTCCGCATATCCGACCCTCCGTGCGATCTCGTCGACCGGCAGTCGCGTGGTCTCCAGCAGGAACCGCGCGGTCTCCAGCCTGATCCGCTGCACGAACTGAATCGGCGAGATTCCACAGGTTGCCGAGACGCGCCGGGCAAATGTCCGCGGTGCCAGCGCGACGGATTTTGCGAGTTCCTCGATCGCAAAGTCGCGCGCAATGTTGTCGCGTACCCATTTCTCCGCTCTGGCAATTTTGGGGTCCTGGCTCGCCAGAAAGGTAATTGCCATGAAGGGCGCCTGGGAGCGCCGCCCGCCCAGCAGGAGATAATTGGCGCAGGCCTTTGCCAGACCCGGTCCGGCGAACCGGTCGACGATTGCCAGCATCAGGTCCATCTGCGCCATGGCCGCGCCACCGGTTGCGATCGGCCAATCGGCAACCACCATCTGCTCCGTCAGCAACTCGACGGCGGGATAGCGTTGCCGGAACAGCGGTGCAAACCACCATGTCGTGGTCGCCCGCCGACCGTCGAGCAACCCCGTCTCCGCCAGCAGAAAAGTGCTCGCGCAGGACGCGGCGAGCATGGCGCCGGCCGTGTGCGCCTGCGTTAGCATGTCGACAGCGCGACGGCACGTGGAACTCTTCAATTTCGTATGCAGTTCCTCCGCTGACGGCGTTCCAAGACCGGGGACAATGACGAGTTCGCTTCCGCGCAGATCGACATTGTTGCGGCGAGATCCGCAACGCACTGTCGTAACCTTGAATGGCTGGCGCTTCGCGCCGCTGATCCGGTTGGCGGTAGCCATGACGTCGTGGGTGATGGCCGCGCTCGAGGCCATGCATCCTTCGATCTCAAGAACCGCAACTTTGACCATGTCAAAAAATGCCTGATAAATGTCAATTTTGACACTAGTCGCTTGACGTGGAAATCGCAACGATATCGGCGAAAACAAGGAATTTCGCCGATGCCGAAACGGTCGATGAAGCAGGACGATCCGCTGGAGGATTTCACCCGCCGGGACATCACGCTCGATGGCGCCACCAAGGTCGTCTACATCGCCGGCGCGGGGCCTGCCGTCATCGTGATGACGGAGATGCCGGGCATCAGCCCGCATGTCGCTCGGTTTGCGCGCTGGGTTCGCGATGCCGGCTTCACCGTGTACATGCCTTCGCTGTTCGGCCGCGACGGTGCCGTTCCGGGTGTGGAGGAGGGCGCCGCAATCTTTCAACGCGCCTGCGTGAGCGCCGAGTTCCGCGCGCTCGCCTCAAACGAATCCAGCCCCGTGACGAAGTGGCTGCGGTCGCTGGCGCGATTTGCGCATGGCGAGTGCGGCGGTGCCGGCGTCGGCGCTATCGGCATGTGTTTTACAGGAAATTTTGCGCTGACCATGATGCTCGAGCCCTTGATGCTGGCGCCCGTGCTGTCGCAGCCGTCGCTGCCGCTGAACAATCCGGCAGGCATTGAAATCGCGCCCGACGAAGTCAAGGCTGTCCGCGAACGGCTTGAACGGGAGGATTTGACTGTGCTGGCCTATCGCTTCGCGGGCGACAAGTTCTGCATGGCGCAACGCTTCGCGGCCTACGCCGAAGCGCTAGGCGACCGCTTCATCGGGCGGGTATTGCCGGACAGCGCAGCGAATACCGATCTTGCGCCGTTCTTCGAGCGCCACGTGACGACACCACATAGTGTCGTCACCGCGCACCTGATCGACGAGGCCGGCCAGCCGACGATCGCGGCGCGCGACGAAATCCTGGCGTTCTTCACGCACAGGCTGAAAGCAGGTTCGGGCCACGTGGCGTGACACCGGCGACGATGGATCGGCATTAATCCACCTTCGCGCCGGATTCGCGAATGATCTTCGTCCACTTCGTCGTCTCATCGGCGAGAAATTTTCCGAAGGCAGCTCCCGATACGGTGCCAGGCTCGGCGCCGAGTTCGTCGAACCGCTTTTGCACCTCCGGCATGTTCAGGATGGCTGCAATATCGCCCTCCAGTTTTGCGAGAACCGGCGCCGGTGTTTTCGCAGGCGCCACCAATCCGAACCAGGCGGAGGCCTCGAAGCCCGGCACGCCGGATTCCGCGACCGTCGGCACGTCAGGCAGGGCGCTCGCGCGCTTTGCGCCGGCAACGGCAATCGCGTTGATGTTCTTGCCCTTAACCTGCGGCAGCACCGCGGGCATGTTGTCGAACATCATGGGGATATGCCCCGCGACCAGATCGTTCATGGCAGGACCGGCGCCCTTGTAAGGGATATGCAGGATGTCGATCCCAGTCATGCTCTTCAGCAGTTCACCGGCAAGGTGATTGGTCGAGCCGTTACCCGACGATCCGAACGACAGAGAGCCCGGCTTTGCTTTGGCGATCGCGATCAGTTCGCTCACGTTCCGGGCTTCCACCGATGGATTCACGGCCAGCACGATCGGCACCGAGGCGATCAGCGAGACCGGCGCAAAGGCGGTGGTCGGGTCGTATCGCAGTTCCTTGTATAGCGCGGCGTTGTTGGTGAGCGGGGGAGGCGCCGTCAGCAGCAGCGTGTAGCCGTCCGGATCCGCGCTGGCGACCGCTTCTGCGCCGATATTGCCGCCGGCGCCGCCACGATTCTCAACATAAAATGACTGTCCGGTCCGTTCCGACAGCTTTTGCGCCAATACGCGGGCGACAATGTCGTTGGAGCCGCCGGCAGGGAATGGCACCAAGATTTTGACAGGGCGCGATGGATAGCTCTCGGCCATCGCCGAGGCGCCGAACAGCACACCGGCGCAGGCAAGGAGTATCGATCGGCGACGGAACGTCTGCATGCTGGCCCCCCAATGGTTGTTATCGTTCTTGCGTGCGCAAGTTCTTGTTGGAGCCGTCGACCATTGCCCGCGCGACAACGGCGCCCAAAGCTCTCGAGAGAACTGGTAGAGGATTTCCGCGTTGGTGTCATGGTGCCCGGCAGCATTCCCGCCGGATGTTCCCGGGCATTGCGCTGTACCTTCCGACGCTGCTCGACGTCGACTGACCGTGCTGTTACAGCGGCTTTGCCGCCGAAATCGGTTCCGGGTATGTTTCCGGGGAAATCATTTGTTCTGTGAGGTCACGTGACTGACAAAAATCCCGCTGCCGGCAAACTTGTCGATCCGTCCTCGCTCGTGAACGTGCCTCGCCTGGTAACGGCCTATTTCGCGTCGAAGCCGGATCCGTCCGACCCTACCCAGCGGGTTGCCTTCGGAACCTCGGGCCACCGCGGCACTTCGCTGAAGAACTCGTTCAATGAAAACCATATCCTGGCGACGACGCAGGCGATCTGCGATCACCGTCGCGCAACCGGGCTGACCGGTCCGCTGTTCGTCGGCATCGATACCCATGCGCTCGCCGAGCCGGCGCTGGTAAGCGCGATAGAAGTGTTTGCCGCCAACGGCGTCGACATCATGGTCGACGAGGGCGGCGGCTACACGCCGACGCCCGTGATCTCGCACGCGATCCTGAGCTACAACAAGGGCCGTGCCAGCGGGCTTGCCGATGGCGTCGTCATCTCGCCGTCGCATAATCCGCCCGAGGATGGCGGCTTCAAATACAATCCGCCGCATGGCGGCCCGGCCGATACAGACGTAACGGGCAAGGTCGAAAAAGCCGCCAACGCCTACATGGAAGCCGACATGAAGGGCGTCGCGCGGATGCCGTATGCGCGCGCCCGCAAGGCGTCCTCGACGCATCTGCATGATTATATCCGCCCCTACGTCGCCGATCTCGGCAACGCCGTTGACATGGGGCTGATCAAATCATCGGGCGTGAAAATCGGGATCGATCCGCTGGGCGGCGCCGCTGTTCATTACTGGCAGCCGCTGATCGAGCATTACGGAATCAATGCTGCTGTTGTGAATGATGCCGTCGATCCGACGTTCCGCTTCATGACGGCGGACTGGGACGGGAAAATCCGTATGGATTGTTCCTCGCCGTTCGCGATGGCAAGCCTGATTGCAATGCGCGACAAGTTCGACGTCGCCTTTGCCAACGACACCGACGCCGACCGGCATGGCATCGTGACGCGCACCGGCGGCCTGATGAACCCGAACCATTTTCTCGCCGCCGCGATCGCCTATCTGTTCGCGCACCGGCCGCAATGGGGCAGCGAGGCCGCGATCGGCAAGACTATCGTCTCCAGTTCGATCATTGACCGTGTCGCAGGCAAGCTGAACCGCAAGCTGGTCGAAACGCCGGTCGGCTTCAAATGGTTCGTTGAAGGCCTCGGCACCGGGGCATTCGGATTCGCCGGCGAGGAAAGCGCCGGCGCATCGTTCCTCAAGCGCGACGGCTCGGTCTGGACGACCGACAAGGACGGCCTGGTGATGGGGCTGCTCGCCGCCGAAATCCTGGGGAGCACCGGCCGCGACCCGAGCCAGCTGTTTGCCACCCTCACGGCCGAACTCGGCGTACCCCACTACGAGCGGATCGACGTGCCGGCGACGCCGAAACAGAAGAATGCGTTGAAGGCGCTCGGGCCGGAGCAGCTCGACATGCGCCAGCTCGCCGGCGACCCCGTCAGCGCGATTCGGACCCGGGCGCCGGGTAACGATCAGTCGTTCGGCGGCATCAAGGTCGAATCAGAGGCGGGATGGTTCGCCGCGCGGCCATCGGGCACCGAGGACGTCTACAAGATCTACGCCGAAAGTTTTAGAGACCAGAACCATCTGAAGATGATTCAGCGGGACGCCCAGCGCGCCATCGCCAAGGCGTTCTGATCTCAAAAGGTCTGATTTCAGCGGGCGCGGCGTTTCCCGGAAACTTTCGTGTGGAAACTTGCCGCAGCGAGGCTGGAAATGTTGCACCGGGCTGCGCCTGACTGCACACGGGTTCGGTATCCGCCGGACCACACAGGAACTGCGGAACCGGATTTCCTGCGCTTGCGCGTTGCGATCACGCTGGAATCACGAAGGGAGAAGCAGTGTTAGCCTCGGGTGTTAGCTGCCAGAAAGCCGTCCGGGATCGGAGGGGCTGCAAGCTATCGAGGTACCGGGGGATTAAATGAGCGCGGAATCGGTCGTCTACTATCTAAATCGCGTACCTGAAAGCGATCCGAATGACCAAACCGAATGGCTTTTGACGGCATTGGGACAATACACCGGCGCGGAACTGCGCGAACTGCTCTATGTAGCGGAAGAACCGGGATTTTTTGAATTGATCCGCGGGCTGTTTGCGATGTCGGACGAGAGCCGTGCCGCCCTGCAGCACTTTCTCGAAACGGGCCACCCGCAGGCCATGAAGGCGGCGATCGACCCGAAAGGCCGGCTGACTGTCGAACATGAAGACTCCGAGCAGCGCGTCAGAGTGCTTCCTGTGATCGCAAACTAACGACCCTAAATCTCCGAGGTTGTACCGGGGCCCTGCTTGAACAGTTGGGAGTCTGCCCATGGCGACGAGTAAGTCCGGCCTGCTCGATGCAATGGTGGGCGCCAGGATTTAGATGTTTCGGCTCGATCGCGGCATGAGCCAAACCATGCTCGCGGGGAAGAATCGGCGTCGCCTTTCAACAGGTGCAGAAATACAAGCGTGGCGCTACCCGGTTGGCGCAGATCGCTTCCGCGCTGGGTGTTTCGGTTGGCAAGTTGTTCGAATCATTCCGGGCTGAATCTCGCCGCTTGAACTCACCCGTTCAATTGTTCGCCGAGCCCGACGCCTTGCGCGTCCTCGAGGCCTATGCGCGAACGCGCGGGATCGCATCCACGGTTACACGTCTGGTCGTCGATCGTGGCGAACGGCACAGGCTTCCCTCGCGAAGATAATCCTCCGCCGGAAGACCGGCGGCGATCTCGTGCCGGCCCGTTGGCCGGGTGTCCGATCGCGTCAGCCGGTCGCGCGAATTGCAATCCGCTCCGGTGGTCGGCTGCTGGGGATGAATTCGCCGATCCAGTCACGGCGCGTCGCTTCGATATGCCAGGACATTGCTTCGGCCGAATAAGGCGCCGGATCGGGAATGTCCTTGCGGATCTCCTTGCCGTCGAGCCAGCCGCAGCTATGCGAATAGCGCGCCTTGCAGACGAGATGGATATCGCCGTGGTTCTGCAACAGTACGTAG
>Ga0268266_10001777_pt1 | contig 24454 bp, 23 predicted proteins | sample KBSS13metaG_FD_190356 | JGI IMG/M metagenome (GOLD analysis project Ga0268266, IMG submission 190356) | Switchgrass rhizosphere microbial communities from Kellogg Biological Station, Michigan, USA - KBS S1-3 metaG (SPAdes) (version 2) | ecosystem: Host-associated > Plants > Roots > Rhizosphere... | reverse complement strand
ACCGAGTATGAGCCGTGGCTTTCGACCGCGGTGAAGACCTCCGACCCACACAAGATCTCCCGCATCCAGAAGAAACCCATCCTCGTCATCACCGAAGACAATGACGCGCAGGAAAAGGTCTTCTTCGACCGCGTCCCCGTCGGCAACAAACTCCTTATCTTCGGCTCCGCTCACAGCGCCGCTCATCCTGAAAACCTCTCGCGCGCCGAGCTGGCTCATTGGGTGGCCACGGCCTCCCCCGAGACTCTCCTGACTGAGACTCCCACGAACTATCGCCGATGGTGGAATAACTCCTGGGCCGCGATCGAAGAAGGCGGTCAGCATAACGCCGGTGAATGGACTCCGCAGGACGAGAAGCGTCTCCACGACATCGTGGCGCACGCTCATAGCATGGGCTATTGGATTCGGTTCTACACGCTCGATGGATTCGATCCGCAGAAGAACGACGGCTGGGGTGTTGATTACAACTTCGGATCACGCGATGCTGTTCTTCCCCGCTGGAAGGCCGCCATCCGAGAAGGCGTGAACTTCATCGCTACCGACCAGTATGAAGACCTCGCCACCATTCTTCCCCAAACCTCGACATCGCTTCGCCCCAACAATAAACACTGATTCCGCATGTGGGCTAGACAAGATCTCCACAACACTTTCGACAGATGGAGGATTCGATCGTTTTAAAACGAAAAGATTGACTCCGTCATCTGATTCGAGGACAGTTCAACTTCCGTAAGTTTCGCCGAGTTTGCCTGAGCACGGCAGCCTACCCTTCCCCATAGCACGTTGGAATTCGGAAGGGAGGACACACTTTGGCCATCCACCGTAAGAAAGCCCTCCTGATCACTCGGGCAAGTTCGCGAAGATCACAACAGCAAGCTGCCCCTTCTCTCGTAACAGGAGTTTCAGGTTGGAAGGAGCACCCAACGCCGGGTGGCTGGCGTGTGCACCCTGCGGGCTCAGGCAAGGAGAGTCCCGCGCCTGCACCCGGAAGCTCGAGCAGCACGCAATCCGTTCGGCCGCGGAGCAGCACGGCGGGCACGGAGGATGGGCTCCCCGCCGCAGCGCCCGATGCGGTGAATCAGCCGGTACCCGCTCCGGATGATGAAACCGAGGAGAACGACCCTGTAGCTCTGACGGTGCAGGTCGAGGACAGCTCTGCGGACCCGGTCGCGGACGCGACTGTTGTGGTAATGGCTGGTGCGCTGGAGGTAGGCCGGGACACCACTGCATGGGATGGGGAAGTTGTCTTCCAGCTACAACCAGGCAACTATACGGTCAACGTGTACAAGGATTGGTTTCTCCCCGAGCCAGCTGTTGCGAACGTAGTGCTGGCGGGTGCCCAGACCGTGCAGCTCGCCCTGGACGAGGTGAAGTTCGCGCTGCATGTGGATGCCAATCGCGATGGAACTGTGGACGATGCACCGGCGACCGACAACTGGACCTGGGGCATCAACGGGAGCGGAGCCGTCATCCTGTGCAACATGGACGACGACGGAGCCGTTGATGACGGAAGGACCGACGCGAGCGACCAGGTGATCGACACTCCAGCGGACGAGCCCGATATCGCCGCCTTGCAGATAAGAAGAAGTGGACCGGTGGCGCCTCCGAAGACGTGGATTCTTCGGCTGAAGATTCTGGGTGGCAATCGCAAGAACGTGCGCATCTTCAAGGGAGTGACAGGCGGGAAGCGCGAGATCGTGGGACCGGGCAGGAAGAGGTTCCGAGTCCGGAGGACCGATCGCCTGACGCGGTGGCAATTTGGGATGGAGGCGATTCAATTTGCCAATGCCACCTGGGAGGGAGCGGCGACGAGCTGCCTGGATGTGTCCAAACCCGCTGCCGCTGGAGGTGGACGCGTCAAGTACCGATCGCTGGCGGCCCTGCGCGTTGCCCCCTGGATGATGCCAGGACCTGATGAGCATGTGCGTACGGTCTACGCGGTAGATGCCGGAGATAACGATCACACGCTGAATGGCATCTATCGCAACGTCCGGAATGCCGGATCGGAGTGGGAGGAGTACAGGTCGAGCGATCGGTGGATGCAGGATTGTATGGAAGTTGGCTACACTTCGCTGCCGCGGCGCGGCGAGGTGCACCGGGTGGACTGCGCTCTGCGCGCCTACAGGAATAGACCGCTCAGGGCCTTTCCCCCAACGCTGCTGGCACCCGACTATGGATACTACGACCCGTATATCGGCACGCCGCCGGGGACGCCCTCGACCACCTACGACTCGTTCGGAAATCTGGAGTGTACGCCTCCGGTGCGAGACCGTGCCGGAACCGAGTACCCCTTCGGAAGAATCTACTACGGTCCGGGCGACGTGAACTATGGCTTCAATCCGGAGGTCGCGAGCTTCCTTGCGCGACAGAGGGTGCAGCCGCCGATGACACTGGATACGACCTGGCTGCAGGTGGGCCACGTCGACGAGATGATGAGCTTCCTGCCGAACCCCGCAGGCACGAACTGGAAGAAGTGGAAGCTGCTGATCGCGAGTCCGCGCAAGGCCTACCAGATTCTCGACACCGCCACCTACGGTATGCGGATGCTGCATAACCGGAGCCTTGAGATAGATGGACAGGACGTCGGATTGGAATGCACTGTAATAAGCTTCCTTAATCGCGATACACCCATTCCCGACCCAAGAGACCCGGGCGAACTCCTCTCCGGAGCGGATCTACGATACTTCAACTGCACCACCATCCAGCGCAGGATAGACGGAGTGCTTACAACGCTCGAAGACGAAATAGATTTGGACAGGGTTAATGATGTAATCGAGGTGCCTGTTGTGTTTTTCCCACACGACAGAGCATATAGAACCTGCAGTGCCTTGACGGCGGACATGGTGAACATGCTGGTTCTGGATGGCCGGTGTGTGGTGCCGAAGCCATATGGTCCTGTTGACCATCGGACTCCGGTCCACCTCGATCTGTTTGAAGATTCTCTTCAACGAGACGTTCTTCTGAGTCTCGGAGGAGCAGCCCCGGCGCTGGATTTCGTGGATGACTGGTACAGTTACCACGCGCTGCTGGGCGAGGTGCACTGCGGTACCAATACTCGGCGTGGACCGCTCGACCGGCCGCTCTGGTTGCGCAGCGACGCAGCCAAGTGGTGGAGCTTCGAACCATGAGAAACGCGCAGGTTGCGCCGCGAGGAGGCGAACGTGAGTGAACGAACCGATCATCTACTTCAACAGTACTTCCACGGCTACGGCAAACAGCACGTGGCGGCGGAACGGCGGCTGCGCGAAACTGGACCGAGTGAGGAGTCCGCGTTGCGGACAGCCGAGATCGACGAAACGGACCCCGTAGTTCCTCTGATGAAGTCTGTCCTCGCCACCCTGCAGTCGGAGCAAGGCTCCGAGCTCGATGCCGCGATGACACACATGGACCGTCAGGCGGAGCGGTATGAGGGCACCCAAGCGCTTCATCCACGCCCTGACGTGCTGGCCTCGGATCTCGACTACGAGCATGGCGCTCGTGCCGTGCCGTATCTTGCGGTACGAATGATGAAAGAGCCGGAGTGGCCCGACTGGAAGGTGGCCGCGGTCTTGCAGTATCTGGCGATGGAGAAAGAAGAGAAGGCGCTGCCAGCTCTGGTTCGTTTCGCTGCGGAGAACAAAAATCCGGGACATCAAAGGATGATCGCGAATACTCTGGAGGCGTTTGACGCAAGCGCCTTGACGAAGGCCCGACGCGAGGAAGAACGCTACAAGTCACGAATCGAGACCCGACGCCGTTCGGAGTGATGTTGCAGATGGAAGCTCTCTTAAAGACGGCCTCGTGTGCAAGGAGCGGCCAACCGACAGATTTTTAATTGGTTGGGATGCCTCCGGATCGCGCAGGCTTTCCGTCAGTCCGTCATAAGTGTATCTCGCGAACAAGAGGGATAAAAGGACTACCAGGCCTGACCGCTTTGCCAGACGGCCGAACTGGTGGTGGTGTTGAAGTATCCAGCGGGCCAGTTCAGGGTAACGCTTATATTGCTGGCAGTCGGATTGACGTAGGGTCCCCACGCGAGCAGGTTGTTGGATACCGTGCCTCCCGCACCCAGATGCAGAAGAAGAAAACGGATGAGGAGCTTTTCCAGGTTGATCCCCACCCCATCGACATTGACGACCAGCGGAGCGCTGTAGTCCGTGACCATGACGAACTGAGGATTGTTGTTGCCAAGATAACCGGGCGTGTTCTGGGTGGCGACCGCGCCCCAGAAGAGCCAGATCTTTTCCATTTCTTGTTCGCTGAAGCCCATCTCGGTGACAGTAGCCAGGCGGGTGTTGAAGCGCTGGGTTAGGTCGGTGGAGATACCGGCGTAGCGGTTGTTAGTATCGATATTCACCATAATGTACATACCCTGCCCAGCCAGCCCAAGAGGCAGCGAAGCGTTGCCGTAGGCTCCGCCTCCGGGAGTTGTTGGAGGGACCATGCAACGAAGGGTGGAACCGTTCATCAAGTTGTAGACGACCTGGCTCATGCGGCCCTCTCTAGTTCCTGCGAACCTCTGCCTGCAAACGTCGGGGAGGCTTACGATCTCAACGTGATTCGAGGTTATTGGTCGGTGACGAATTAAACTCAGCGAAACCTATGGAAGTGAAGCCGCTTTTCCGAGCGGCATAATTCAGGTTGGCGACAGATCGTTTGCAGCGAAGCGATCGTGCCGGATACTCGGGAGATGGCGCTCGAGCAGCTCTCGGCGCCGGTATTCACGGGGGTTGGTCCCGACGATGCGTTTGAAGGTGCGCTCAAAGTGGCTGAGATCGCCAAATCCGACTTCAAGTGAAATCTCGGTGATGCTGTGCTCGCTCAGCGCGAGCAGTTGCTGTGCGCGTCGAATACGAACGGCAGCCAGTAGAGACTTGAAGGGGACTCCGAGCGAGCGTTTGAGCAGAAAGGAGAGGTGTGAGGCGCTGATGTAAGACTCTCGCGCCAGACGACCGAGCGAGATCTCCTCCGTGTAGTGATTGCCGACGTAACGCAGGGCGCGCTGGACGCCGATCTCGTGCGCGTGCAAATCGGAGTAATCGTGGTCGGCGAGTTTGCTGGGCAGGTCGCCGAGGCTTGTGATATCCCTTACGTTGACCTCGGCGGCGGACTCCTCCACTTGTATCGCCGAAGCCTGCACAGCCTGGTAGGCACTCTCGGCTTCGACCGAAACACCTGTAAGCTGCGCCGTCGCAACCAGCGCGGCGGACTGTTCCACCATTCTCGCGCCGCGTTCCACTTCAAGGGCCCCCGCACCAAAAACACCTGCCTCAATGCCCGTGGCACCAAGCTCATCCGTCTCCATATCGTCTCCGTCGAATGGATCGGGATCCACCGGGATGGAGTCGACCGCGTCGACGGTTCGCGACGAGTGAGGAAGATGTGGCGATGCTGGCGCGAGGGCTTGATCGGCAAACGTATCCGACGACTGAGGCAGCCACGACACCACCTGGCGAAGCTCTTCGATCCCGATGAGGAACTCATCGCTCATAACAGCGAGCCGTGCCGCCACTCGCTCGGCCTCGGATTCATTCTCCGGCCAGTCATGGCGAAAGCAAGCCCGGCGCGCTTCAGCACTGAAGCCGCGGACAACACCGTCTGGGGAGCATCTGCGAAACCACTCCTCGAACAGAGGCACGATGTCCTCGCGCCGCTCATGCAAAGGCGGGATGCGGATCCGGAGATAGTCCAGCTCCGAAAGCAGCATGCGGCAAAAGTTCCCCTGCTCCGCAATAGCATCGAGGGAGTGCTGCATGGAGACAATGAAACGTGGAGACGTCTGACTTGCCCCATTTGTCTTCGCCTGCCGGACCATGCGCAGCAAGTGTCGTTGCGCCGCCCTGTCGAGCATGTCCGCATCGGAAAGAAAGATCGTTCCGCCGACGGTGCGCCGGACCGCCTCTTCGAGTTCCTCGGCAAAGCCTTGCGCCTCGCGATAGGCGCAATCCAGAGTCACAAAGGGCGCCTCTCTGCGGCTGCCGGCGAGGTGGATGGCAGCGGCGATCCGAGCGGGCGACGATCCGAAGGCTGCGTGGAGCAGGACAGGATATTGAACGGTGCTCACCTTCTCGATCTCTGCTTCGAGCGCATATTGAGCACGGCTGTGTCCCGCAAGCAGGAGCTCGAAGTTGAGCAATTGACGGGCACGGCAGGCGAGCTCTTGTCGAGTGAGAGCGAGAGCTGCTTCCCGTGCCGCAGAGGAGGCGAGCTCTTCGAAGCGATCACGCGAAGGCGGTGCCGCGAAGGTGAGGGAGAGCGTACCGATGGGCCTTCCCCCATAGCTTAACGGAAGGGTTTCGCGAGCGAGACTTTCGCTGCTGTGCCGATGGGCGGCATAAAGAGGTGCAATGTCGCCGTGCGCAAGCCAGTCGTCTCCCGGCCGCAAATGGACGAGTTCGGAATCATGGCATACAACGCTTCCTCGCTCCAGCAGATCAAGTTCGGCGTGGATGGCACCGGTTCGCCCCAGGATGTCGCGAAGGATCTGTCTGGTAGCCTCCTCCCGATCGTGAGCGGTACATGGTTGGCTGGTCTCGTAGTTGCCAAGTTGATTGCTCGAGTACGACAACAGTTTGGAGATCATCCCTCTTCTTTCCAAGGCGGTTTGTGTTCCAGGAAGTTTTCATCCGTTGCGTGCCAGATAGTCACGAGGACCGTGGCTGGCCGCAGCAGGCGAGGTTCAGGTATGTCCTGAACCTCGCCCATACGGACGCAGTTGCTCAGGACCCAGCTGCGGACTGGCCGCAGAACAAGGTCAAATTTTCTTCAGCAAGAGGACCGGATAGTTGGGAGAGGGGAGCGCCATTCTGAATCTGAGGTCAGATATGGTCGAAAGCAAACAGTTCATCTTCGGAAGCGCAATCCATGGACTCCACAGATGCCATGGACTTCGGTGCGACCGAATGCAGGTTGGCAAGCCCGCGGGCAGCATCCGGATAGGGAAAAGAATAGAAGTCGTCAGAATCCTGACAGAGCCTTGCGGCCTGCTCCGCCTCCAACATGGCGAGGGCGACCTGCTCCGCGGCACTCTCGTACTCGAGGTCTGGATCCCATTCAGACGATTGCACCGCAGCCGACTGGGGAGGCATTGGGATATCCGGTTTGAAAGGATCGACACGATCAGCAACCGGCTCAGCGGCTTCGACCTCAGCTGCGTAATGTGTGCGGATCTCCAGCTCAGATTCCCTTTCGAGCTGGTGGACAAAGTGAGGCTCGAAGCCCTTGGGCGCTTCCTGCCTGCTTGACTCAGACCGATCGGGCTCGATCGACGAGTGCGTGACGGAAAATCGACCCGCGTCGGGCAGCTTGACCGGGCGAGGCTTGGCCTGACGTGCCGGTTTTGCCGCTTTGGCAGGGGCTCGCAACACGGTACCAGAAACGGTCTTACGCACCTTCTCGTGCTTGGTGCCCTTGTGCTTCTTCGCCATGTTCCCCGCCCTTTCTTGCTCTGCTTAGGCTGTCGGTGTGCTGCTATCCCGAGTGCTTCCTTCTATCAAATGAGTTTCAGGAACGTAGGATCCGATCGTGAGGCTTCCATCGGTGGCCAGTTGAAGGGCCACGGTTCCCTCAGGCATCCGGTAGATGTACTCCCTCCGTGCTCCGCTCTGGGAATAGCGCACGGTCGTCGGGACACGCTCTAGCCACAGTGCCTGAATGCGATCCATATAACGGTTGATGATCCCGATGGCGGCCTTGCCGGTCGCGCCTTCGAGTCCGGCGTATTGCGTTACGTTGGCCAGCGCTGCGGATACTCTGGGAAAGCCCAGGCGGTACCCCTGTGCGCACCAGGCCGCAAGCATCGACGGCAGCTCCTCGGGTGCTGGAGGAGGGTCGAACTGCGGGCACCAGAGATAGTCAAATAAGACTGGAGTGAGCGCATAGGCCAGCGCTTCAGCGGATCTCAGACGTTGCGGAGCAAGCTTCGGGGCAGGCTCCGGATCCTTGATCATCGCCATGAAAAATGTGTAGTAGTCCACAAACTCCAGAGCGTTCTGGGCCTGCATCACAGCGAACTCTGCAGCCTCTTTCTGCAACATCGGATTGAGGGTGACGCTCGTGCTGGCTTCGCTGACAAGCTCGAAGATCGCAATCCTGTCTGTGAGGCAACGGGAAGAAAATACCGGGCGGCCCGGAGTAACGATATGTTCCAGAAACTGGTCGCCAACGACCAACTCCGCTTCGGACCACAGCCTCTGGCGCACCAGCGTAGTGCGGAGATTCAGGTCGAAGTTCTTTTCGTTGGGATGCTGCTCCACAGCGCGGATCCGTTCCAGCTCGTGCACTGACATGGCATGGAGAACGTGTGGGCTGACCATGAGCTTGAGCACGGGCAGAAGAAGCGTGCCGTTGCCATGGAGTCCTTGCTGAATTCCGACCAGAAAGTCCGGCTCACTCTCAAAGACATACTGCTGCCCGGCGGCTCCCATGCGGCGCAGCCATAGTTCACCGAGCGGCATCAGGTCGAGGATGATCTGGCCCTTAGGCGAGAGCTCGTGCGGCGCCACGACCGACTTGTTGGCGACCTGGGTGAAGCGCTGTATCACCGGCAGCGAAGGCTGCGTCCCGCGCGTTGCGGTGAGATCCACGAGCATCCCGTCGAGGCTACCCTGGCCCGTGGCGAACGCCTCTGCCTCCATCTCCAGGGCAAGCTCACCGTTGGAGTGGTGGCCATGAACCAATCCGGTTGAGGGTGCGAGACCGCGCCTCTGCTGCAACACATGGCAAAGCTCGTGGCGGAGGAGATGAGTGGACCGGTCGGAGCCTAGAAAATCCTCGCGCAAATTCAGAAAGACGTGATTTCCTTCAGCGAGGGCTGGGGACTCCGGCGCGGCAGGATGGGGTCGTAGATGAAGCTCTACGCCCAACATCGCCACCGTTTGGCGGGATCCTAAACGATTTTTCATCTTCAACTCTCTCGCATGGCAGTTTACCTTGGGGGCTCGCAGCGCTGGGCACGACGCAAAGCGCTATGCTTCCTTCTTCTTGGTCTCTTTGATCTCTTCGAGAATCGGCACGCCCGGAGGAAATGAGCGGAGCACTTCCGCCGCACTCTCCCCAATGAAGAAGAAGTCTTCGGCGCAGGTGGTAACCAGCCCCTGAGCGCATTTGACGACCGGCCCCCAGGTGTCGATGTCGCCGCTGGAGATGAGCTGCGCCATGGCCGCTCCAACCGCCGTCGTACTCATCGTGCTCACATTGCGTAGATTGTCGGTGGCGTCCTGGACGGCCATGGCCGCGGCCTGAGCCACATAGTTGAACGCCTTCGCCGAACCCGTCTCCCAGACCACATTGGGCTTGGCAACTGCGGATCGAATCTCTTCGACTGTATTGAGGATCTGCGAGTTGACAGCGAGACCTTCGTTCATGGACATGGCTCCTTAGAGGGTTTACTACGCGAGCTGCGAAAGGACGGGAGTCGTCCTTTTACAGCGAAGCTATTGCTGCTGATCGGAGGGCGGTTTACATGGAGTATGTCCGGCAGCGGTGGATGCGGTCTTGACCGGATGCTGCTCTTCGCATGCATCGTAGACCGTCGCGACCGGCACCATTGGAATCGCAGCATGAAAGAGCTTCGACGCTGGTGCCTGGCCAGGGTTGGTGATGCAAAGACGGAACGGCCCTGGGCCGATATTGCAAGGCACGGTCAGGGTTAGATTATCGAGGTGGATGGCTCCAACCGATGCTCCCTCGACAGGCTTGCCTTCAGCATCTTCGAGGGTAAAGCTAAGCCCCGGATGAAAGTGCTTGCCGCGCACGCTGAAGGTTCTTGGGCTGGTGGGAATGACCGTTGTAAGAACAGCGGCAGTGACGGCGACCGTAATCGGAGACTTGTTGGACTTAATGGCATCCGAGTTCTGAACCTGCAGCGAGTAGGTACCTTCCGCGGTAAACGTGTAGGTGAAGGTGATCGACGTGGAGGTGACTGGGCCGGAGATCTGCGCTGTTCCGGCGAGGGTTGCTACCAGAGCGTTATCCGCGTCGAGGATGCGGACGACAAGGTTGGACGCGGAAAACCCGGTGCCCGTAATCTGGATGACCTGCGCTTCATTCACCGGTATGGAAGCAGGGGTGATGGCCGCGATGACGGGGGCGAAGAGCGGTGTGGCCGGGGTGGTTGCGATGGGCACCTTCAACATTCGCGCACATGCGGCAATGACGGACGCGTTGCTCACCATCTGCGCATTGTGTTGGTTGGTGACAGCGTTATACATCGCCATGCCAACGGTCTCGGCCATGAGCGTATCGAGCATGCTCTTAGTCTCGGCCGACGAGTTGCCGACGATATGCGTCATCGTCTGCGAGAGCGAATCGGTGATCTGATCGTTGACGGTTCCTTCGATTCCCATGACACACCTCAAGATAAGTCGAAGCAAAAAACTTTACATCTGGCGATTCATCAACCGAGAGCTTTGGCTGCTGCTACCCCAAGCTCGCTGAGGACCAGGCCGAGCGCTGCGAGCTCGATCTGTTGGCCGCCTTGTTGCGCCTGTGCCGCGTTGTACATCACAAGAGCGATGGACTGAGCTCCCGCGGCTTCCGTGAAACCAAGTGTCATCGAAGCTGCCTGCGAAGCACCGAGCGGCGATGGTTGAAGACCCTTCGCGTTGGGATTCTCGGGCATCGCGTGCTCCTCACTCCTGTACGTACCGTTGCCGAGCAGGCCAATCCGGCTGGCTCGGACGCTTTGACGAGAGGCCTGGAAACCCACCGACCGCCCGTTACGGACAATGGGCGATGAGATTCCTCAGGCCATCCCGCGCGACAGATCTCAGGAGTTGAGGATCGTCTTGGTCGCCTCGCCGGTGGAAGCCGTGTCGATGGAGTACAGCGTCGCCACGCCCATGACAGTCGCCGCCTGCGCGGTGATGTTGTTTTGCTGCTGCGCCGTGGTCGCGTTGTGGGCCGCGTTGGCCAGAGCTTGCGCGGTTGCCTGATATAGATTGGCCATTGCCATCGCGGGAGCGTCGGCGAGAACCTTGACGTTCGCCTGGGTTACTGCGTCGGTGATCTGATTGTTCACGGATGTCGGAAAAGCCATGGTCGTGTCTCCAGTTGAATTTGAGTTGAATACCTCGTTGGAACATTCTCAGCCTGGGCTGACTAGCCTACATGCGCCGAGAGGATGCTTGGCAAAAGATCTGGTTTGGCTAACTGCTGAGAATGGCTGTAGTGGCCTCGCCGGTGCTCGCTGTGTCGATGGAGTACAACGTAGTGACCCCCATCACGGTCGCAGCCTGAGCGGTGATATTGTTCTGCTGTTGGCTGGTTGTAGCATTGTGCGCTGCATTCGATAAAGCTTGCGCCGTTGCCTGATAGAGATTGGCGAGCGCCATTGCAGGCGCGATCCCGAGAACTTCCAGGTTCGCTTGAGTCACCGAGTCGGTGATTTGATTGTTAACCGCGGTCGGAAAGGCCATATCGTTCTCCTGGTACTTCAAAACGCCTGCAAATTCAGGCTCGGTGATGAAGACGACACTACGCGACTTCTTCATGGACAACTAGGACGAATCTACTATCTTGAACCTGGTGAATTTATCCGGAAATAAGAAGTTAAGCAGGGTAGGCACTCCGTAACGCGTCATACTGACTGACTCACGATTTCGGTTGCTGAGCATAGATGATGGCGCATGCAGTGGACGCAACGGCAATGGTCACCGTACTTCCCTGCTGTTGCAATACGGTCGCGTTGTTCGCCGCAAGCCCCATCGCTGCAGCGACCGCCTGGTACAGCAATGTAGCCGCCATTGCAGGAGACGATCCCAGCGTCGTTACGTTACCCTGGGAGACCGAATCCGTTACGAGATTGTTAACCGCCGTGGGGTATGCCATCAGCCGAAGCTCGAGGGGAAATCTGTAGCGACTGTGATGGCAGCAGTACAGATGCTGCTGAACTGGGTGACTGCCCCTGTGCCAAGCTGCTGGGCCTGCTGGATCACGGTCGCTCCCGTAGGATTGCCCGCAATGACCATCGCGATCCCGATGCCCGCCGCGGTCGAGCTGATGGTGCTCATGCTGCGCAGATAGTCGGTCGCATCCTGAATAGCGATCGCGGAAGATTGTGCCACCGAGTTATAAGCTTTTCCGGCAGCCGCGAGGCGAATGGTCGAAGCCTTCACGAAGAAGACCCAGCCGCCGCTGTACCTGCTGTCCACTGCGATGGAGCCTGGTTAGCTGCCACTTCAACCACGGGCGCAGCCGCAGTCTTCCGGTTGGGTCTGGCCTCCATGAATCTGGGCCCCAACACAAACTCCAGGGCTTCGGCAACGCTGCGCTCCGCCTGCCTGACCGCATCGCCCGCCTGCTCCGTTCCAGGTCCCGCCGTAACCGATACGGACTCTTTCGCGCCGAGGAAGAAGACCTCGCTGTCACGGATGATCAAGCTCGCTTCACGCACCGATTTACGTACATGCCGATTGGCCTCCGCCATGCGGGCTCCAGGAGACAATCCTTCGAGGTCGCCGCGATCGGGAGGAAGGACCTCGCCGATCGGTGCAGCCCTTGCCTTCCCCTCTGGTGGAGCCTTGGGTGGCGTCGGGGATGGCTCGATGGCCCTGGGTATCCTGGTGGTCACTTCCTGAAAGCGCCTGAGAGCGGCGTTGAGCGACTCCTGCTTGGCAACGGATGCAGGCATACGACGCCGTATGCCTGCTCGCGCTCCTATCTTGCGTCGAATAGCCATGACGCACCTCCCTTGGTCACGATGCGCTTTGGTGAAAACCGAAGCCGAACCGCCCAAGCGGACGGCACCGGGTAAAGAGAACGGAACCACTACATGCCGATTGGGTAGGAATTGAGCCCAAGTACCCTGTCGATTTGTGTCGTGCCCTTGCCCGTGGTTGCGGTGGCCAACCCATAGAGCGTGGTCAGTCCCTGCACGTTGGCAGCCTGCGAGGTGGTCACCGACTGCTGCTGCGAACTGGTGGCATTGTGCGCGGCATTGGAAAGAGCCTGCGACGTTGCCATATAAAGGTTCCCCATACCCATTGCCGGGGCATCTCCAAGAACCTTCAGGTTGGCCTGCGAGACGGAGTCGGTGATCTGATTGTTGACGGATGTTGGAAACATACAGCTCCTTTCATTGCATCAATGCGTTTTGGGAATCGAAAGTCACGTACGAAGGCCTCTCGGACAGCGTCGAGACTGGTCTAGAGACCCTGTGGCGGTGGGGGACGCAGAATATCCGCAGTCGCGACGCCTGTCGTGGCGGTATCGATGGAGTACAGCGTCGTGACCCCCATGGTAGTAGCCGCCTGCGCCATAATCGAGTTCTGTTGCTGACCGTTCGTTGCGTTGTGGGCCGAGTTCGCCAGCGCCTGCGCTGTGGCCTGAAAGAGGTTTGCAAGCGCCATCGCTGGAGCGTCGCCCAGAACCTTGACGTTTGCCTGCGTCACCGAATCGGTGATCTGGTCGTTCACTGAAGTTGGAAAAGCCATGTCTTACTCTCCTTTGGAGGTACCTTTCCACCTCAGCTCCGAAAGACGATGAGGGAGACTGCAGGTGGTCGAAGATTGCGGTTGACGGAGTAGCTGCATAAGTCCATTGCCTCCCCCCGTGTCTACTGGTGAACGTAAGCTAAACCTTCCATCGAGACTTGGATGAACTTACGATTTACCGGAGTCCCGGCACGCCTCCATGCTGCGCGAGTTACGAAGAGCGGAAGAAGTCACCACTTTCCCGCCAGCTTCGTCTGCGGAATCCGCGGCGTGGCCGGTGACGGATACTGCGGCAGAGAGAGGTGGCATTGAGAGGCAATGTGCCGCTCCTCCCAAGCAAGGGCACGGGCGATGGCGCGGTCGGTCCAATCGACGGAGGCTTGTCCGGGTTCGTTCTGGGATCGATCCGCACGCGGCTCGACAGTTTCGCCCGCAGCCTCTCGACGCGACGACGCATCCCCGGAGGAGATGCGTCGCCTGCTCTGTCTTCCAGGAGACACACGTCTACGCATCTACCCTTCCCGCGTGTCAGCGAATCCAGACTGTCATCATTGAAGCGGTCACGGCCGAACGCCGCCGTCTAGACCTTGCAGGTAAGCGTGACCTGGTCGCCCTGACTGTGCAGGTTAAACGCGCCTTCGCCTTCGAGCAGGATCCACTGCAGTGTGCCTGTAAGGGCAAGGGTCGCCTTGACCTTGTTATCGACCACGACGGAGAACCTGTCCGAGATGTCGTACTGATTCTCTTCACGTCGCGAACTGTAGGGAGCCATCTCGAAGTAGTTCCCCGAATCGAGGAAGCTCCAGGTCTGGAACTTGGTTCCTGCGCCATTTACCCATGAAAACCAGAAGTTATTCATTAGAAGTCCTCTTGTCGGATGCAGCATAGGGGAAGCCGGGAGACACCACGCAAAACCAGCAGAGTGTAACTCGACCTCATTGCGAGCAGTCTAGGCGCAGAGGGGTAAGTGCAACTCGGACGAATTTACGATTTATTTGATCCGGCCTGCCGACACGGCGAATCTCGCGCAGTTATAGATTTGATCCGTATCATCCATACGCAATCAACTGTCGTTCTCTATCGGAATCCCACAAAACTGCCACATTTCTTGTTTCGGCTAAGAAATAAAATCGACAACACATCTGTATCTCTGAGTAACTCTCTTCCCGTTCTCTGCCTTGGAGGAAATCCGCTGTGCGTCTCCATAACACTTCCGCCCGACCGATGAGCCGCGCAACGCTCTCCGCCGCCACAATCACTATCTTGCTTCTCCCATTGCTTACAGGTTGTGGGACTGCTCAAGCCAGGCCGACCGATTCCGCTACTTCGCAAGGACCTGCAGGCATCGTTTACCGTAAAACTTACGATGCAACCGTGCAGTATTCCGCGAATGATGTTGTCACCTATCAGCGGTCTACATATATCGCCCTGCAAGCCACAATCAACGTACCGCCGGTGGGATCGCCTCAGAGTGCGGCAAGGTGGTCTCTACTTGCTGGCGCTGGCGACAATGGACTTCCGGGACCAGTTGGACCGCAAGGTTCTCAGGGTCCAACCGGCCCGACCGGGCCACAAGGGCAAGCAGGCAAAGCTGGCCAGGATCGAACCTCCTTCTTAGCTGGGAAAAAGTTTTTCGTATTGGGGGATAGTATCTCCTCTAAAACAATGGCGAATAAGGAGTGGCAGAAGGTAGTCGCAAATAGAACTGGCTTAGTTCCTACGTTCAACGATGCGATCTCGGGACGTCATCTATACGAGGCTTTTTCGTGTTACGGCGTCTCGCACCCTGGAGACCAGCTCGGAACCTACTCGACAGCCATTTCAGGATGTGCCAGCGACGGAGGGAAAGATGGGGCTACTCTTGCTGCGAACCTGGCAGATTCCGATCTCGCGATCATTGTTCTCGGAACCAATGATGGACATGAACCCGTAGGGCAATTGGGAGACGAGCCAACGTCGGGAACATCGGAGGGGACGTTGCGATGGATCGTGGAGACTCTTGAGACCGCGAACCCGAAGATTCGCGTGGTAATCGTAACTCCCGAGTTCAATACGAATGCGCCTGCCCCTGCCTTCAGGCTTCTCGCGGACGCTGAGGCAGAGTACGCCGGAAGTGCCGGAATCCCCGTCGTCAATATGTATCGCCTTGGCGGAGTGAACTCGATCAACTTATCGACGATGACGGGAGACGGAGTGCACCCCAGCATCTGGGCCTTCGATAACGTCTATGGCCCAGTCATAGCACAGTACCTTTTGCAGATATTTTAGAAAGGATCGTCATGGATGGCCGTGTGCGCTGCTTCCCCCAAAAGGTTATCGCAGAGCTGAGGGCCGAGAACCCACATCGCGCGCCACAGTATATTCCGAATCCAGCATGCGTTTAGCGTCACTCAGGGTTATGTTTCGCGGAACTTCGCGAAATCCGAAACGCTCTTCCCGGGTATCTTTGGCAATTGTCTTGAAGAGCACCGCACGACCGGACACATGAATCTCCAGCATCTCGGTCTTCCAATCTGTCTCGTTTGCTCGTGTCCGGTCCAGGTTGAACCAACCACCTTTGTTCAGCCGCCCCAGAAGACCGTATCCGAAATCGATGTTGTCCATCAATCGCCCATCGAGACGTGCCAGACGCTTCCAGCGTGCATTCACGTAAACCTTTCCCTGCATTGCATGAAACACTCGAGCTTCAATCGTCGGCGGATGAAAGGCTGGATTCGGTCGAAAGCTCAAGCGATAGCTATCTCCTTCCATGCCTTCGTACTGATACAAAAACGCGATCGGCAACAGCTGCATAATGCGCTCGATCCGTCTTTCATCCTCCAGATATTGTTCACGCACTTTACGCTGTTTCGCGGGATCGGAAAGAAACTCCTCGAGCCGAGCATCTTCATCATGGCGCCGCTGCGCAGTGAGAGGTTCTCCATTCACAGCGATCAATCTCTGGACCGGTCCGCTCTTTGTCTCTACCTGTTCCAGAGACATAAGCTCATTCGCGGTCTTCTTGTAAATCGTGTACTGCCAATATCCATGACCCTCGTGATCATGAAGTTCGTTATAAACGGTGTCTCGAATCAATTGTTCTGGATTCAACACTGCAGCGGTAGAAGTATCCCTTATATCTTGGCCCGGAGCACTGCTTACTGCAAATACGCCGGAAATCACTGCGAGCAGATACACCACGATCGGACGAATTCTGCTGTCACGCATCTTCGTTCACCTCGGAGCAGGATTTTTGGCTTACGCTGCGATTATGCGTTGTCTGCTTGAATATCCGGAAAACCCCATGTGAATTGCACAAGAAACGGGGCATCAAAACGAGTCACAGTCCAGATTCCTTCTGCCTCACATTGAGGTATCAAGCTTCAGGCTCGCAATCTTTTCGATTGCCCAATCGATTACCCCTTCATCCCGGGAATCTCCCTGTCGCATCTCACGAAGCAGTGGAACCGAAGTGCGATCACCCTGCCACGCCAGTATGCGAATCAACCGCGTACGAGTCTCCGGACTTGCCACACTCAAATTGTGACGGATAGCGGGCAGAACTTTAGGGCCTGCTTTAATCAGAACCCACTCCGCCCGGTTGGCAACGACAGGGTTCGTCGACTCTAAGGCCCGGATCGCAGGCTCGGGATCGTCAATACGATCCCAGAGCTGATATCCCGCAACCAGACCAGTTACACGCGAATAATCTTCCACGGAACGAAAGGCCTGCGCCGCAAGCTGTTGTGTTGCGTCTCTATCGGAGAGGTGCTCCAGCGCCTGAATCAACTTCATCTGCTCGCGATAATCTTCGATGATCGGATCAATCTCTTGCTGGGTCAGCTTTGGCTTCCCTCTTCGAACATAAAGCGCATAGCTCTGTGCCGCTCTCTCTTCTTCCTTCTTTAGCAGTTCAGGAACTGCTCTGGCGGCTATCTCCGGCTGATGACGGGAGAGCGCAAGGGCTGCAGCGCCGCGAATCGCTGGGACATCATTTTCAAGAAATGGCAGAAGCGTTTTCGCCGGCACCTCCCCAGAGCATCGGCTCAGCGCAAGCAAAGTCTCCTTTACAACTCCTGGATCTTTGTCCTGTAAAACCGGGATCAACGCTTCCGCCGCCGAAGCGCCAGTGACGCCCAATGCCCAGGCGGCGTTCCGGCGCGTGCTTACCTGCTTCGAAGTAAGAGCGCGGAGAAAAACCTCTTGCGGGGCTCTAGGAATACTTCTCACCAGCGCAACTGCAGCCGCGCGAGAGACCGGATCATCAGAATCGTTCAGCAATCGTTCCAGAAATGGTTCAATCGCAAAGCCATAGTAAAACGAAAGCTCATGGATCGCGGCAGTGCGCATTGGCGTCGGGCCGCTCGAAGCAGCCTTGGCTAAAGCATTAAGTTTGGCCTCGATCGGGCGTCCTATAGCCTCCGCGCCTATCCGCGGATAGTCCACATTGATAGCGTCGACACCTGCTTCAACCGCAGCCCGCATAGCTTGCAGATCTATCTCCTGCGGCGTCTCCGAAAAGTTGGCAACCACGAATTTCCCATTGCGATGCGCGACATCCACCTGTGCCTTCGTACACTCAGGTCCTAAAGACTCCGTCCGATCGTGATTCGCTTCAGGATAGAGCGCTCGCACATCATCCCACTCACCACCAAAGGTCACGCGTTCCAGCATACCCTCGCGCCTGACTTCGGCAAGCAGCTCCGGTCCTGTTCCCTTGGTCTTGATATCCAGATACAGTGCGATGCCCTGCTCGCGAGCGACTCGCAATGCTTCCTCAAAGCGAGGAATCCGCATCTCCGGAAATCGATTCCCCATCCACCTCCCCGTATCCAGCAGCTGGAGCTCATCCATCGAAGTGAGCTCTACATTCCCCATGCCCCCCGTCAGCCGTTCCAGCATATCGTCGTGGTTGAGCACCAAAGTTCCATCGAGTGTGCGTCTCACATCGATCTCAACCACGTCGCACCCCATCCTCGCCGCATAGGCCAGCGATTCGAGAGTATTTTCAGGAACGTCCCGATTCGCAGTGCGATGGCAAAAGAGCTGCACCTTGCTGCGCTGCATCCCCTTTGCCTGGACAGAAGCAGCCGTTAGCACAAGCAGAAATATCGCCGCGATCAACCTTTCCATGGCAAGAGTCCTCCAGTTAGAACTGATACTTCATCGCGAACTGAATTATGCGAGGATGCGGTCCCCCTTGTTCTCCTGTAATTTGCCCAAAGCCGGGGCTCGCCACAGCGGTCAACAGAGGATCTCCATAACCCAGGCTCGTATTGGGATTCCCAAACTGCGGTGTATTCGTCAGATTGAAGAACTCTGTGCGGAACACGAAATCTTTGCGTTCCATCACCGGGAAGGTCCGTTCAATCGCCAGGTCCAGATTGTGCTGGCCTGGCCCGCGCACGACTCCCACCCCGCTATCTCCGAAATCTTCATCGGCGATATTCGTTCCATTGGCAACCTGCGGAGCTCTCATAAAAGCACTCGCATTGAGATATCGCCCATTCCCAACCACTCTGGAAAACAAAGACCCGCCGGTTGCAATCTTCCCTCCCGGAGCCAGCTGAGCTCTCGTCTGACTCGATAGCAGACCATACACATTCCCTGCATTACTGTCGAAGACACTTAGTGCCCCACCCGACTGAAACAAAGCGATTCCCGAGAATCTCCAGTCCGCCAGTACATGGCGAGCCATTGCAGGCGCCGATTCAAACCTAGGACTGGACCAAATGAAATTCACAACCAACCTCTGCGAACGGTCGCTATTCGCCAGTCCATAGGATGAGTTCCGTATATCGCGCTGATTGTTTGTCGGCAGCTGAAGCTCAAAGACATCGCCGCCGCCTTCGCCATTAACTTCATCTAGATTCTTGGACCACGTGTAGCTGCCCTGCACTTGAAGACTGCGGCTCATCCGCTTAAGAACGCTAACCTGCAACGCATTGTAGTTCGCTATAAAAACAGAATCCGTGTAGAGCGATCCAGGACTTACACCCTGAATCGGCATACGAGCGATCACGTTGCTCGTCGAGTTCGTCGTCTCGCCATTCACCGGACCCTCCGGACTCGCCAGTAGCGCCTGATCAAACTGGATCTGCCCCGGCCTGTTCACCGACTGCGTTCCGACATAACCCACCTGCAGCAGATATCCGCGACCCGCTGCATATTGAACGTTCAGGTTGTACTCATAGGTCTTGCCATCCCTAAGATTCGGATTCGTCCCTTGCACGAACGGCGTTCCATTCGGCACTAAAGGAGCAAACACCGGAAAGCTCGAGCTCGGCGGAACTCGCGCCGCCGCAAAAGGATCATTCAACGAAGCCGGGCCATTGGGCGGACCGCCATTGAAGACCGACATCGCAAATGGAGCTTGTCCGAGCGTACTCTCCGGCACATTTCCCGAGTGCTGATCGTAATAGATCCCGAATCCCCCGCGTAAAACCAACTCAGGTCTCTTCGTCATCTGCCAGACAGCGCCGATCCTCGGCGAAACATCGCCATAAGCCGTCCGATAGAACCCCGCATAGGAATTCCGCGTCACTCCTTGCGGAATCGGCCCCGTGAAGTTCGACGACACCCGGAATCCCTGGAGAGTCCCGCTCGCCGGAATAGGCCCGTTGATCGCGAGACTTGGATCGAAGTTCGTCAATCGCCCCTGCGTCTCCGAAGGCGAGCCGAAGATCTCATACCGCACACCAACATTCATCGTCAGTCTCGGATGAACTTTGATATCGTCCTGAGCAAATCCTGCAAAGTTGGTCGAGCGCTCATCTCGTCGAAAGATGCCACCACCAGCAATGCTGAGGCCGATATTGCTTAGCCCACGCGGACTGTTATTCTCCGATGCACTCTGTCCCACCAGAAAATCCGGTATGCCCGCAATCATGACGTTGCCGTCCACCTGTTGCGGTTGATCCTCATTCACTCCATGTCGTTTAAACTCAATCCCGAACCGCGCATTATGACGACCCTTCGTCCACGCAAGCGTCTCCTGCCAGATGAATGAGTTCGTTACCGACCAATCCGTTGGAGTACCCCCCGTGCCAATCTGAAATCCTCCCACCGTCAACGCAGGCATGTTCAGATCAGATCCTGTTGCACCCGTCGGCGTTCCCATCCCTACATCCTGAGCCGAAATCGGGCTCGCCTGCCTCACCAGTCCGTCAAACCGCGAATACGCGAATCTCGCTATATTCACAAGGTCCGAGCTAAAGACATGCGTGTCCGCCAGAACAAACATCGTATTGCGATTCAGAGCATCGGTAGGCCATCCCGGAAGATTCTCTCCACTCGGCGCAAACGGCAGCTGAACCCTCCCTCGCGAATAAAAGAACCTCGCCGAAACGGTATTCCTCTCACGCAAAACATGATCGAGATTGACCGTAAATTGATCCTCCCGATAACGCGAAGGAGGAGAAAAAGTCGAAAGCCCCAACGGCAACTGATCTGCCGGATCCGTCCCGCTGCTCGCAGGCAACGCAACCTGCGGGCTCGGAATCGCAAACTGTCCGTTCGGCAGCTTTGTATTCAGAATCGCAAGCGCCACCGGATTGATATTCGAGCCATCGCACGCGACCTGTGTCCCTCCAGCGGTTGTCAGATATCCCGGCGATGGCTGGCCGTTCGATCCCGCATGTCCAGCAGGACAAAACTGTGCTCCTAATGTCTTGGCCGAACGATCCGCAGTCAGCATCGGTAAAGTCACCGTCTTCAGGCTTCCCAGGCCGTTTACCTGAGTCGTCCCCTGATAAGCGGTGAAAAAGAACGTACGATCTTTGCGAATCGGGCCACCGATCGCTGCGCCAAACTGATTCTGTTTCAGGTCCGCACGAGGCTGCCCAGCCAGCTTGGAGAAAAAATCGTTGGAGTTGAACATGTTGTTGCGAACAAACTCCCAGGCACTTCCATGAAAATTGTTTGTGCCTGTTCTGCTCACTAGATCGACACTCGCACCCGTGCCCCGTCCGTACGCCGCATCGAAGTTCGCCGTCTGTACCCGAAATTGCTCAATCGTGTCCGGTGCTGGAATCGGAGTCCCCACTTGAAAGTTCTGCGCCAGAGCCGCAGAGTTCTGTTGCAGGTTATTCGCATCCACGCCGTTGAACTGGATGTTGTTCGCCGTCGGAGTCGCTCCGTTCGAAACTACATTCTGCGTCCCATTGCCCAGCACCGTCGCGGAGGGAAGGTCTGCGATCACACCAGGCGAAAGACCGAGAATCTGCGTATAGTTCCTGCTTGACAGAGGGAGCGCACGAATCGCCGATGCATCGACAAGCCCTCCCAGCGTCGAACCCTCCAGGTCCGCAACTCCAGTCTCTGCGTTCACCTGAATGTTTGATTTTGCCTTGGCCATCGTAAGCATCACGTCCAATGACGTTGTCTTGCTCACCGTCACCTCGATTGCATGCGATGTACTGGTCGAAAATCCTGGAACCGTCACACTTACGCTGTAGAATCCTGGAGAAAGCAAAGGAACGCGGAATACACCCTCTGAGGTCGTTCGCGTAGATCGAGTGACATGGGTCTCCTCATTCACCACTGAAACCTCGGCATTCTGCGTCACTCTCTTGGACGGATCATAGACAGTTCCGCTGATCGCTCCTGTTCCCGGCCCCTGACTGTGCAATGCATTTGTTACGACGAGTAAAAATCCAGCCGCAGCTAGAGCACTCCATCTCGTTATAGCTCTGAAAGAATATACTCGTAGTCCGCACACGTTCGCCTCACATCGCGCAAGCAAACAAGGAAGCTCTGAAGCACACTCCCTTGTCTTGCCTTGGCAGATATCTCTAAGTCTTTTGCTTAACGAGATTTCCATCTCGTCTCAAAGGAGATGTCAGGCAATTGTTTGTGCAGTGTCATTCTCTTGGCAGATGCCTCAATTAAGTCAAAGAGCGGAGGTGCTTTCGCACCTCCGCTCATGTGGCAATGTCATATCCTCGACAGTTCACTATGGGATCTGCAACGGCATGGAACCCGTTACAGCGTGACCCACGCTCTATTCGCAGAGCTCTTCAACTCAGCATCAAGAATCTTCATCTGTCTCAGACCGTCCGCAATCTGTGGATACTCAGCCGGAGCCGACGGATCTGCAATCGACGCATAGAAGCGGCGGAATACCTGCTTGAACGTGTCGTCATACCCTTCGCTGTGTCCTCCCGGAAGATCGGCGTACTTCGCAGCTGCTGAATGTAACAGCGAAGGATCTTTAATAATGATCTGGTTCGGAGTATTGCGATTGCCGATCCAAAGTTCATCCGGACGTTCCTGGTTCCAGGTGATCGAAGCCTTCGTTCCGTAAATCTCTACGCTCAGACCGTTCTTGCGCCCCGCTGAAACCTGGCTGGCCGTCATCGCACCTCGCGCATAGTCTCCCAGTCTGAACACGACCGCACCAAAGTCCTCCGTAGTCACCGGAACTGCTTCTACATCCTCTTCCTTCGCCAACTTTCCGGTAAAGCTCTCCACGCTGTGCTTAGGGCGCTTGCGTGTCGGGTAGAAGATCTGCAGGTCGGCGCATAGCGAGGTCACTTGCAGGCCCGTAATATGCTCGACCATGTCAAACCAGTGCGAGCCGATATCGGCCATCACGCGCGAAGGCCCCGACGCCTTTTCATCTACTCGCCAGTTCCAGTCCGTATCAAAGAGCATCCAGTCCTGCGAATAGGTCCCCTGGGCAACCAGAATCTCTCCCAGCTCCCCAGACTCCCGCATGCGGCGCATCTGCTGCACCATCGGATAGAAGCGCAGATTATGGCAGACGCAGTTGCGCAGGCCCTTCTCTTCCGCCAGCTTCGCAAGCTCCTCAGCCTCTCTTGAAGAAACGGCTACCGGCTTCTCGCAAAGAATATTCTTCCCTGCCTCCAAACTCGCCTTCGCGATCGGAAAGTGCGAAGCGTTCGGCGTACAGATATGAACCGCATCCAGATCAGGATCTTTCAACAGCTCATGATAGTCGTCGACCGCGGCAGGAATCTTAAACGCCTCCGCCATCTTCTTTGCAGGCTCCAGCTGGCGTCCCGCAACAGCGATCACATCCACATTCTCCACCCGGCGCAATGCCTCCAGGTGTACCTTCCCCATAAAGCCGGTCCCAATGACCGCAGTCTTCAGTCGTTTCACATTCTCTCCAATGTGTTCTTTGTGTCTGCCTTAAACCCACCACGCAGCAGCAGGCTGCTCTCGGATCACAATCTCCTGCAGGAATTTGGCCGCCTTGCTCAGCCCCTCTTCCGGAGCCATCAGGCTGTCTTCGTGTTCGATCGAGAGCACATCGTCATAGCCAAACATGCGCAGCGTAGACACGAACTCCTTCCACCACTCCGCTCCGTGGCCATAGCCGCACGTCCTGAAGATCCAGCTGCGGTTCCGTTCATCCGTATAAGGCTTCGTATCCAGCACGCCCGTCTTTGGCAGGTTGGCGGAATAGATTTGAGTGTCCTTGGCATGGACATGGAAGATCGCATCTCCAAGAATGCGAACCGCGGCAATCGGATCGATCTGCTGCCAGAACATATGGCTGGGGTCGTAGTTGCATCCCACATTCGGCCCAGCAATCGAACGCAGCTTCAACAGCGTCTCTGGGCTATAAGCCACAAACCCGGGATGCATCTCGATCGCTATGCGAACCCCATGATCGGCGGCAAACTTCGCATGCTCCGTCCAGAAGGGCGTCACCACCTTATCCCACTGCCACGCCAGTATGTCCAAAAAATCAGGCGGCCACGGACAGGTCACCCAGTTGGGAGCCGTAGCCGTAGGCGAGTCCCCAGGACAACCCGAAAAATCCACCACCGTCTTTACGCCCAGCTTCGAGGCCAGCCGAATCGTATCCCGGCTCACCTTCACCATCGCCTCACGCGTCGCCTTGTCCGGATGCAAAGGATTTCCATGACAGCTCAGCGCGCTGATTGTGACGCCGGAATCCTTCAGCTTACCCTGGAACTCGGCCAGCTCCGCCGGATTGTCCAGCATGGAAAGCTTGCAATGCGCTCCCCCCGGATAGTTGCCCGTGCCTAACTCCACTCTGTCGATGTCATACGACTTCAGCTTCTTCAATACGT
>Ga0268266_10001770_pt1 | contig 24518 bp, 22 predicted proteins | sample KBSS13metaG_FD_190356 | JGI IMG/M metagenome (GOLD analysis project Ga0268266, IMG submission 190356) | Switchgrass rhizosphere microbial communities from Kellogg Biological Station, Michigan, USA - KBS S1-3 metaG (SPAdes) (version 2) | ecosystem: Host-associated > Plants > Roots > Rhizosphere... | reverse complement strand
GATCGGGCTCAACCCGATGGCGCGGCAACCGATGGCCGTGGCGATGCCGAGTCCCAGCAATGCAACGACCGGGAACAGGGCGGACAGCACCATCGCATCCATCTTATCGCGGCTCCCCTGTGGACCGTCCAGCCGTGGTTTTTACGTTCGTGCGGTCTTGGTCTTCGCCGCCGCTCGGCGGGTGAGGGCGGACTGCAACACCAGCGCGTGGTTCACCTTGGGGTCGTGTGCGGCATATAACAAGGTCACGCGCTTGGACCTGCCGAGCTTGCGCAGCTCGGCAACTGCGGGGTTGCCTTTGAGCTCGCGGGTGTAGCGACGCCGGAACTCGGCGAATTTTTCGGGATCGTGGCCGAACCAGAGCCGCAGTCGCGGGGTGGGGGCCACGTCCTTCATCCAGAGCGCCAGGTCGGCGTCGGCTTTCCTCAGGCCACACGGCCAGAGCCGGTCGACGAGTACCCGGGTACCGTCGGTCGGCTTTGCTGGATCATATACGCGCTTGATCTGGAATGACATCAACTCGCATTGCGGGGCTTGTACGAATACTTCTGACCTGCGAGGGAGGCCTGGTACAGGGCGCCGCCCTTCACGATGGTGAAGACTGCCATGCCGCGGTAGTACTTGCCAGCGGTCGCCGCGTCTTTCTTGCCCGCGCTGGCATCACCGCTGGCGCCATGGGTTCCCGCCTGGCCACCGGCGGAAGCGGTGATCGCGACGACGCGCACGCCGGCATCGAACTCGAAGTTGCCGTTGGTGAATTCGTCGAATGCGCGCCGGTCCTCGAAGAACACGATCTGGCTGTAACCCTCGCCGCCGGCCTGGAACCCGACACTGACCTGGGTCAGCGAGGTGTCGCCAACCCACTTGCCGTGCTCGTAGACGCGGCCCTTGCCGTAGGCGCCGCCGACGACGAACGCGCCCTTGCCGATGGTCGGAAACACGGCATAACCATAACAGTGATGGAAGAAGTCGCCGCTCTCGCCCGCATTCTTGAACAGGTTGATGGTCTCACGGTAGTCACTGTCCTTGGCGGCGGCAACAGCAACAGTGGCCGCTACCAACAGCGCCGCTGCCATCCAGAACTGACGGATCGTTTTCATGGGCTCTCTCCCGTAACGCCGGGTCAATCGCCCGGACTCCACTGCCGCGCAGTTTACGGCCATTGTCGAGCTGAGCTTAAGACATTTCGGTCGCAATGCGCCGTTGTCCTACAGCCATTTGCCTGTTTGCCGCGTCTTTTTTACACTCCTGCGCTATGAGCTCGCGACGCCACGTCCTGTGTTCCGGCCTGGCGGCGGGTGCCTCCCTTGCACTGCGGGCGCCGTCGTGGGCTGCGACGGCCAGCGTGGCGGAGAGCCTGCCGCTCATCACGAAGATCATTCCCTCCAGCGGCCAGAAGCTCCCCGCGATCGGTCTCGGGACGGACCAGTTCCGTCGCAGCGAGAGTGAGGCGATCCGTGCCGAAATCCAACGTATGCAACAGATGGGCGGTACCGTCATTGATACCGCGGCCGCTTACGGCGACAGCGAGGCGGTGATCGGCGATGCGCTGGCGAAGCTCGGCAACCGCGATCGCATGTTCCTGGCGACAAAGTTGACGGTGGATGAGGCCGGCACGTCCACGCGCAGCGGCGAGGAGAGTTTCGCTCGCTCACTGCAGCGCTTACAGACGCAGCGCGTCGACCTGCTCCAGGTTCACAACCTCGAGGGAGTCGAGGCTTTGCTGCCGGTGATGCAGAAGTGGAAGAAGGAAGGGAAGATCCGTTACATCGGCATCACGACCTCGCGCGTGGGGCAGCACACCCACATGATGGAGTACATGCGCCAGTTCCCCCTCGACTTCGTGCAGGTCGACTACTCCATCGGCAATCGCGACGCGGCTCAGAGTTTGTTGCCGCTGGCCATGGAGCGTCACATCGCGGTGTTGGCCAACATTCCGTTCGGCTTCGGCTCGGTGCTGCGCCAGGCGCAGTTGCGCAAGCTGCCCGAGTGGGCGGCGGACATCGATGTGACGAGTTGGAGTCAGTTCCTGCTCAAGTACGTGATTTCCCATCCGGCCGTCACGTGCTGCATACCGGGGTCGACCAAGGTCGAGCACCTGGAGGAGAACCAGCGTGCCGGCCACGGCAGGCTGCCGGACGCCGCCCTCCGCAAGAAGATGGAAGAGGTCTGGGACGCCGGCTGAGATTTTTTCGCACGCGTTGCGTCCGCAAGCCCCGGCCACCTCCGCATATGAAAAGAGGAGGAGGCAGGCAATGTACGTTTCCATCGGCGGTATCGAGCAGTGGCTCCAGATTGGCGGTGACGCGCCGGACCACCCGGTGTTGCTCTACCTGCATGGCGGGCCCGGAGGGTCCGCGTCTCCTTTGTCCGGCGCCTTGCAGGCTTGGGAAGAGCATTTCACGCTCGCGCTCTGGGACCAGCGCGGCGCGGGACGGACGTTCGCGAGGAATGGCGCCGTGGGATGTGGGCGGCTATCGCTCGAGCGCATGATCCTCGACGGTATCGACGTTTGTGAGCACCTGGTCCGGCACTTCGACCGGACTCGTGTCCTGCTCGTTGGTCACTCGTGGGGTGCGGCCTTGGGCGTCCACTTGCTCAAACGGCGTCCTGAGCTGTTCTCCGCTTTCGTAGGTACCGGGCAGCTCGTGAACATGAAGTTGAACGAGGAGTACAACTACCGCCGCTATCTCGGGCTGGCCGAGCGCGCCGGGAATCAGGAGGCGCTCGAGGCGTTGCGAGCCATCGGGCCGCCGCCTTTTGCGGCGCCTGGCGCTCTGAAGACCTTGCGTGAGTGGTCGAACCGGTTGGCCGAAGGCGATGGCGACGCGATTCAACCCCGGCCCACGCCACCGGCGGCCGATTTCAGGAAGGAGGAGGTGCCCGCCATGATGGAGGGTGCGGAGTTCTCGCTCAGGCAGTTGTATGGCGATCTCACGACGATGGATCTACCGTCGTTGGGAGTGGCTTTCCCCGTGCCAATGTTCTTCTTTCACGGCGACTGCGATCAGCAGACGCCCGTGGAGCTCGTCGAGGCGTATTGCAACAGCATCGAGGCCCCGCACAAGGAGCTGGTCCGCTTCGCGGGCTGCCATCACTTCGTGGTGATGAATCGCCCGGCCGCTTTCCTCAACGAGCTCCTCGTGCGGGTACGGCCCCGGATCTAGATTTTCACATAACTCGGGCGCTGCGCCTTGCGATGCTCGATCTCGCGCGGGTAGATGCCGCAACGGGTCACCACTCGCTCGTAGGCGACGCGGGGCTCCGGAATCGGCTCTTCCACTGCAGGGGTCGAGAGCATGATGGCGTCGAAGCGCTCCTTCATGCCGGCCTTGAACTCGGGGTGGCTGAGAATGAACAGGTCATTGTGGATGACCCCATTCAACACGCGCTCGCCCGCTTCCAACGGGTCCATGCCCGGCGCGGGGCCCGGCGGACGGGGCGGCATGCCTGCGGGTCCCTGCGGATGATAGGGGTTCTGCTCGCCCGTGCCGATGTAGTTGTCCGTGCTGACGATGCCCGGGCAGAACACCGAGGTGCCGATGTTGGTGGATTCGAGCTCGACGCGCAGCGCTTCCATGATGCCGACCGCGGCGATTTTTGTTGAAGTGTAGACACCGGCGTTCACGCCCGGCAGCAGGCCACCCATCGACGCCGTGGTGACGAAGTGTCCGCCTTCGCCATGCTCGAGCATGTGCGGCAGGCAGGCCGCGACGCTGTTGTAGATGGCCGTGAAGTTCACGGCCACCGCGTTGTCCCATTCGTCGTACCTGGCCTGGCTCGCCTGGCGCAGCGTCTTGACGCCTGCGTTGTTGACGACGAGATGCAGCTTGCCGTACTTGCCCTTGACCTGCTCGGTGAGTTGGTTCCAGCCGGCGCGGTCGGTGACGTCGTGTTTGAAGGGCATGACCCCTGCATTGCCGGGTTTGAACAGGGGCAGGGCGGCCTTGAGGCGCTCCTCGTTACGATAGCCGATCACGACGATCATGCCAGCGTTCGAGCAGGCGCGCGCAATGCCGAGTCCGATGCCGTCGGAGGCGGCCGAGACATAGGCCACTTTCCCCTTGAGATCCTTCAGCGGCGGCGGTTGGGAAACCGTCGGCTCCGGTGGCAGTGGAGGGCGCCCGGGGGGCGCTGCCGCCGCCGTGGCGGCGCCAGGTGCGCCGGAGGCTGCAGGCGCCGTGGAGGCCGCAGGTGCGGGCGAGCCCGCCGCAGCGGCTGTACTTGCGGACGTCGCGCCGGCCGGCCTGGTGGCGCAGCCGCCCAAGCCGAGACTGGCGAGCAAGCCGCCGGTCCCGAGGCCAAACGCCATGCCGGTACCGAGAAACTGCCGACGATCCAACTCGGTCGCCGCGCGCATCGCCTGGGTATCTTCTTTCTTGCTCATAATGAATTCTCCGGCCCTTAGACGGTCACGCTGCGGAAGGACTTGCGCTTCTTCTTGCGGTGCTCGATCTCACGCGTATAGATCCCGGCGTGCAGCACGCGCGTCTCGAACTTGGTACGGGTTTCCGGAATGGCCTCGCCCAGCGGCTCCGAAGCCAACATCGCGTCGAAACGCTGTTGCGTGCCCGGCATGTATTCCGGGTGCGTGACAATGAACAGGTCGTTGTTGATGACGCCGTTCATGACGCGCTCGCCGGCTTCCAGCGGGTCCATGCCCGGCGGTGGGCCTGGCGGTAATGCCGGGGCTCCAGGAGGTCGCTTCTGTCCGGCGCGATACGGGTTTTCCTCACCGGTGCCGATGTAGTTATCGGTATTGACGCCGCCCGGGCAGAAAGCCGAGGTGCCCACGGTCGTGCCCTCGAGCTCGACCCGCAGCGCTTCGATGAGGCCGACCGCGGCAATCTTGGTTGCCGTGTAGACGCCCAGGTTGCCGCCGGGGAGCAGGCCACTCATCGACGAGGTCACGACGATGTGTGAGCCTTCGCCGTGCTCGAGCATGTGGGGCAGGCAAACTGCGACGCTGTTGTAGGTGGCCGTGTAGTTCACAGCTACCGCGTTGTCCCACTCGTCGGCCTGCGCGTTGCTCACCTTCGCGCGCAGCTTGCTGCCGGCATTGTTGACGACCAGGTGCAGGCGACCGTACTTGTTCTTGATCTGCTCGAGCACCTGCGCCCAGCCGTTGCGGTCGGTGACGTCGTGTTTGATCGGGAACACGCCGGCGTTGTCGGGCTTGAACAGCGGCAGGGCGGCCTTGAGGCGCTCTTCGTTGCGATAGCCGATGCAGACCTTCATGCCGGCGTTGGAGGCGGCGCGGGCGATGCCGAGGCCGATGCCGTCCGAAGAGGCGGTAACGTAAGCGACCTTGCCCTTGAGATCATGCAACGGTGCCGGTTGTGAAACACTCGGCTCCGGCGGCAGGGGTGGCATCCCGGGACGTCCGCCGGCTGCCGGCGGGCCGTTCTGCGCGACGGCATAGCGCGACAGGCCGAGCTCGGCCAGGATGCTTACGGCCCCGGCGCCATAGAGGGCTCCCTCGCAGAGGAAGCGGCGGCGCTCGAGCAACCGTAAGGTCTCAACGCTGCCTGTGCCGCTTGTGAGCGCGCTGGGCGCGCGACACGAGCCTGAATCTCGTGTCGGACGACCTTCCAACGGTAGCTGTGAACCATCCTTCTTGAACATACTGCGAATCCCGATGTTGGAGTGGTGGAGTGTTGCGCGAGTATGCCTAATCGCGCAGCTTACGGCGGGCAGAAAGCTTGCGTGACCGGTGTGTAGAAGGCGCGGCTCACCGCGGAAAAAGTCCTTTGACAGGCCCGGCGAGACCTGCGGCGAAGAGGGTCTGGGCCGCGTGCGTGGCATGCTTGGATTCAGTCTTGATTTCAATGGGTTACCAGGAGCTGTGACATGACCGGTGCGGCGGTGGAGAACGCGGAAGGGAAACTTTGCGAGACGCTGGTAGCGGCATGCCGCGAGTTGACGCGTCGGGGGCTCTCCTATGGAACGTCGGGGAATATCAGCGTCCGTAGGGATGAGCGCAGCTGCTTCATCAGTCCGACCGGCTCGGTCTACGAAGAGCTCACCGCGGCGCAGATTCCGTTGCTGCACTTCGACGGCCGTTGGTTTGGGCAGCGGCGTCCCTCGAGTGAATGGCGCTTTCACCGGGACCTGCTCCGTGCCCGGCCGGATGTCGGTGCCATCGTGCACACTCATTCCCGGTACGCGACGGCGCTCGCCTGCACCGGCAGGGGAATCCCGGCATTTCATTACATGGTGGCCGTGACAGGCGACATCGAAGTCCGTTGCACGCCGTACCATACCTTCGGCTCACAGGCGTTATCGGATGCGGTGCTGGCGACCATCGGCAGCGGCAAAGCGTGTTTGCTCGGCAATCACGGCGTCCTTGCGGTAGGGGCGGATCTTTCGGACGCACTCACGCTCGCGGGGGAAGTTGAGAACCTCGCGGCGCAGTACACCACGGCCCTGGCCCTCGGGGATGTCAGGATCCTTGATACAGCGGAAATGTGGCGCGTGGTCGAGAAATTCCGCACCTACGGCATGCCGGAGGCGGTCGACTCCGAGCTCATTTTCGGCGGCGGCCCCGCTCAGGGTTGACCTGCTCACCCGGCTGCGGATGACCGATCGTTGACCGGTGGCTCAGAAAGTCACAATCCCGGCACAAATGAACAAGAGTTCGACAGGCCTTTGGCGGGATATTGACGCTGAGCGCAGATTTTAAAATGCGCTCGAAGGCTCACGCTCCTCCCCCCACAGCGGGCGAGTCTTCATCCTCGAGGGGCGGGCTCGATTGCCCGCCCCGATTTTCCCCGGGCCAAACGTCGCAGTGTCTGTGGCGTCTGGCCGAATAAGCGGACGAAGCTGCGTCGCATCCGTTCGACGTCCCCAAAACCAACTTTGCGCGCGATCGATTCCAGGGGCTCGCGACTGTCTTCCACTCCGGGGCGTGCGATCTCGACCCGCAGGCGCTCGACCGCGCGAGCGGGCGTCTCCCCGGTCTCACTGAGAAAGAGCCGGCCGAAATGGCGCGGACTGAGGCAAGCGGCGGCGGCAAGCCGTTCCACCGGTAAGGGCTCGCGCAGATGCTCACGCGCGAAGGACAAGGCGCGTTGCATACGCTCCGAAGCCGGCTGCAACTCCAACAGGTTGGAGAACTGTGACTGCCCGCCGAAGCGGCGGTGGTGGACCACGAGATCCCGGGCAATCTGCTGCGCCAGCGGGCTGCCGTAATCCGCCTCGATCAACGCCAAAGCGAGGTCGATCCCGGCGGTGACCCCGGCGGACGTCCAGACGCTCGCGTCCTTTACAAAGATCCGGTCGACATCGACACGAACCTTGGGAAAGCGGGACTGGAATACACCGGCGTAGCGCCAATGGGTAGTGGCCTTACGGCCTTCCAACAGTCCGGCGGACGCGAGCAGAAATGCGCCGGTGCATACACTCGTGACTCGCCGCGCACCGCGCGATAGTTTGCGCACGAGCGCCACTGTGTCAGAACCGGCATCGAGACGGTGTGCCGTCAAACCTCCCACGACCATTACCGTGTCATAACGCCGTCGCAGGGACGGCTTCGACGTATCAATCGCCACTCCAGAGCTGCTGGCAACACTGCCGCCCCGGGTCGACACGACGTTCACGGAGTAGGGCGAGCCGTGCAGGGTGGCCGCCGTGAAGGCGGACAAAGGGCCGCTGAGATCCAGCAGCTCGAAGTGCGGAAAGACCACGAGGGCAAGCGATCGGCTCATGGCGGAATTTGCGGCTTTATGGTCCTTCAGGACATCGACGCCCGGGCGCAGAATGTTGCCACATCAGCTGGCGGAAGGTCACATCATGTCTACTCCAGAGACTCGCGCGATCCCATTGCCCTCCATCGAGCGCCTCAAGGCGCTGACCTCGCCGCCGGGATCGCGGCCCTTCCGGGTCGGGATCCTCATCGGGCCCGGGTTCATCCCCATGGACATGATGGGCGTCCAGACCGTCTTCGGCTTGCTGCCGGGCTGTGAAATCCACCTGGTGTGGAAATCGCGCGAGCCGGTGGAGGGCTTGCCGTCCTGGTGGACCCTGCCGACGACGACGTTCGCCGATTGTCCGCCCGAGCTCGAGGTCTTCGCGGTGCCGATGCTGCCGCCCGAGGTGACGAACGATCCGGAAGTGATTGACTTCGTCGCGGCGCGGGCGCGCAAGGCGCGGTACGTGATCGGTATCTGCAACGGTGTCGTGCTGTTGGGTGCCGCGGGCATACTGAAGGGGAAGCGCGCGACGACGAGCTACAACTCGCTGGGAATATTGCCCGAGTTGGGAGTGTCTGAAGTCGTGTCAGATGGCTCGGGAGTGGTCGTCGACGGCAATCTCTATACCGCCGGACCGGGTAACGGCAGCGTGGAGGCCGCTCTGTTGGTCGCTGAGGCGGCGTTCGGGCGGCCGGTAGCCGAGTTCGTCGAGCTGGTGATCGAATACGATCCGCATCCGCCGTTCGGAACCGGCGCCGCGCGGCGCGCACCGGCGAAGCAACTCGCGCGCTTTGCGGGACTGATGTCCGGGATGATCGACTCCTATCGTAACGGAGCCGTGAGCGCGTTCACCAGAGCGGGCTACCGCGATTCGCGCTGACGTCCTCGCCGACGATGGGCGCAGCGGCATTCCCCCAGGATGTGCGGATGTAGTCGAGGATCTCGGCGATCTCTTCATCGCTCAGGGTGAGCGAGTAAGGTGGCATGCCGAAGGGCCGCGGGTTACCCGCGGTCCCGGGGGAATAGCCACCGAAGAGGATCATGCGGATGGGATTGACCGCCGCAGTCATGTTGACAGCCCGGTTGCCCGCCAGTGGCGGGGCTTGCGGCTCATGGCCCTCACCGTCGCGCCCATGACAGTCGGCGCAATGCTTCTCGTAGAGATCCTTTCCCGCCGCCAGGACGGGTGGCGGAAGCTCGTATTTCACCTTGGCCGCCTCGCTGTCGCCGGGCGGAGTGTTGGTCGGCAGCGCCTTGAGGTAAACGGCCATGGCGTGCAACTCGGGCTCCGGCACGTATTGCAGACTCTCGCCAACCACTTCGGCCATCGGTCCCACGGTGGAGGCTTTCGCAGTAGCGGAGCTGATCCAACCCGTCTTCAGGAGCATGAGAATGTCGCTTGTGCTCCAGTTCTGTAAGCCGGCCTCGAGTGGGCTCGTCAGCGAGGGCGCATACCAATCCAACACGAGGCCGCCCGAGGGTCCGGCCTGCGCCTGCGCGCCGCCCAGGGCGTTACGGGTCTCATGACAGGCACTGCAGTGGGCGAGTCCTTGGACGAGGTACGCGCCGCGGTTCCACTCGGCGTCGTGCGTGGCATCCGGCTCATACACGCCCGGGCGGAAGTACAGCCAGCGCCAGGCGGCCAGCAGTGACCGGTGGTTGTACGGAAACTTGAGCTCGTGCCGGCGATTCGCCCGGGCGGCGGCCGGAATCGTCCGCAGGTACGCGTAGATCGCATCCGAGTCGGAGCGACTGATCCGCGTGTAGTTGGTGTAGGGGAAGGTCGGGTACAGCAGGGTCCCATCCTTGGAGTAGCCGTTGTGCAGGGCATGCCAGAAGTCCGTGGCGTTCCAGCCCCCGAGTCCTGCCTCGGCATCCGGTGTGATGTTGGGCGAGTAGAAGGTCCCGAAGGGAGTTGGAATGGGCCGCCCGCCGGCGAAGGCAGCGCCGCCCCGAGCCGTGTGACACGACTTGCAATCGCCCAGCACAACCAACTCGCGGCCGCGCGCGACGGGGTCCTCGCTCGACGCTGCCGTGGAGACAGGGGCATCGCCTGTTTGTCGATCGGGCGCCCGGAACCAATAGACGCCAATGAGTACGACCAGGATGAGCAGGGCGCCAACCCCGAGAACCTTTTTCACGGCGCGCGGCTGCCTTGCTCGATGCTGCCGCATTCGAGCGGCGGCGGATTCTCAAAGGCCGTCTCCGGCTGCGCGTCGTCCGGTACCGCCTGTGAGGCGAGCCAGGTGGTGGCGGCATTCAAGTCGTCGGGTCGCATCCGTTGGACGAGCTCGTGCATGCAATCGGGTGCGGCCGCGGCCCGGATGCCGGTGCGCCAGGCGCCCAGTTGCGCTGTCAGATAGTCTTGTGACACCCCCAGTAGCCCGGGGACAGCCGGGGCCACGCCCACCAGGCGCCGCCCGTGACAGGCATTACAGGCGGGCACGTTGAGGGCCTGGTCGCCTTCCTTCACCAGTTGCTGGCCGCGATCCAGCACAGCGGCCGTCGTATTGGGCGGGTTGGGCGGCGCGTAGGGAACGCGCAACCCGGCAAAATAATCCGCCAGCTCGCGCAGGTAGGTGTCGGTCTGCAACTGTGCCATGTAGGTCATGATGGGGAAATGACGGCGCCCCGCGCGGAAGTTCAGGAGCTGGTTGAAGAGGTAACCGGACGGCTTGCCCGCAATGCGCGGAAAATAGCCTTCGCGGGTGGCGCGTCCCTCGTTGCCATGGCAACTGGTGCAAGGCTTGACCCGTTGCTCGATGGAGTCCTGCGGCGCGTCGGCGGCGCAGGCGGCACGGGCCAGCGCCGCCAGCAGCAGAAGCAATACAACGGGGCTTTTCATGAATCGATGAGATCGGAGTGATGACGTCGTGCGACGTCCGGGTGGGAGCGCAGGCGGCCCTTCAGGTAATTCTGTCCGACATTGCGGAACAGGGGATTGTATGGATCGCTCTCGGGCCCGCGCGCCTGCGCGGCCAGCGGCGGGGGAAGTTGCAACAAGGGTACGGTCGCGTCGAGCCGCGCCCCCAGGAAAAACGCGACTGAAACCCGTTCGCTGCCCGCGGGAGGTGCAACTACGCGGTGCAGCGTGGCGCGCAGATATCCATCGGAGGCCAGCTCCAGGAGCTCGCCGATGTTGACTACGAAAGTGCCGGGTTGTGGTACGACATCGACCCAGCCCTCGGGCGTCTCCACCTGAAGTCCGCCAACGTGATCCTGCAGTAAGAGCGTCAGCAGCTCCGAATCCTTATGAGCCCCGACGCCTTGGTCGCTCTCGGTGGTACCGCGTCCGGGGTAGCGGATGAGCTTGACCATGTGGTGGGGCTCATTGCCATAGAGGGGGAGCAAGGCGTCCTCCGCTTGCCCCAGGGCCAGCGCGAACGCCCGCAATAACCGGCTGAGCACCTCGAGCGCCGCTTGCTGCCAAAGCAGGACGAGTGGTCGTAACTCGGGCAGGGCGACAGGCCATTGATTCGGTCCTTGCAGACGATGCCAGGGCGGCAGGTCGGCGGAGCGCGGCAGGGCAGCCCGTTCGGCGCCGATGTCGATCTGCTCGCGCCAGTCGGGCGCACCCCGGGTCCGTTCCTGGGCAACACGGTTGTAACCCCGGAAGTGCGGCGAATTCACCATCTCGATGGCCAGCTTGTCAGGCTCGGGCAACGCGAAGAAGCGGCGCGCGACCAGGACCAGCTCGCGCAGCAGGCTCGCATCGACCCCATGACCGGTCAGGTAGAAGAAACCAACATCACGCGCGGCAGCGCGCAGCTCGGCAAGATCGAGCCGGCTGAGATCGAGGCGGGGAATGGTGGAGTTGCGGGGGCTGGACGCCCCCGCATCGGACGTTCGCATTACATGAAGAACTGTTCAGAGGTGATCTTGCCGTCCTTGTTGACTTCGTAGACACACACTTCTTCCATATGCATGCGTCCGCGCCCCTTCATGGTCACATCCATCGCCAGCGTCATGGCGATCGCGTTACCCGCGACCAGGGGAGTGGATGCCTTGCAATCGTGCACCTTCTCGACCGACTCGGCCCACTTGTGGCCCTTGTTGATGATCGCGTTCAGGCCCTTGGTTTCCTTGGGAAAGCCCGGACTCTCGTGCGGCTCGATACTGACCGCGTCATCGGCGAACAACTCCTTCTGCGCGGCTTCGAACTGGCCCTGGCGGCATAGCTCGGCGAGGCGGTCGGCAATCTGTTGCGTTGACATAGGCGGAGCTCCTTTTCAGTGGCAGTCTCGTTCGCCGGCGCACTATAGCGCCACGCGGTAAGGAGGGACTACCTCCCAAAAGCGCTACCCAGGACTGTGCGCTGCCGAAACGCGCTACTATCCGCCAAGAGGTCCTCGAGGGGTGCGTCATGAGCAGCCAGACCGATCGCTTCCTTGCCGCGCGCGACCAGCTTTTGCAGTGGCGTAATGAGCCCCTGCGCGCCACGCAGGAGTTCCGCTGGCCGAGCTTCGAGCATTTCAATTGGGTGCGTGACTACTTCGACGTCATCGCCCGGGACAATCACAACCCGGCTCTGCGAGTCGTCGCTGGCGACGGTTCCGAGGAGATCCTGACCTTCGCACAACTGTCGCGACGCTCCAGGCAGGTCGCCGACTTTCTGGCGGCACAGGGCGTCGGACCGGGCGACCGGATCCTGCTCATGCTGGCGAATATCGTGCCCCTGTGGGAGACGATGCTCGGGGCCATCCGCCTGGGTGCGGTGATCATTCCGGCAACGACATTGCTGGAGCGTGAGGAATTACGCGATCGCCTCGAGCGCGGTCACGCCAAAGCGGTGGTGACCAACGCGCAACTCACGGATCGGTTCGCGGGCCTGGGGACCGCGGCCGTGCGTGTTGCCGTTGGTGACGCGCCGCCGGGTTGGCTTGGCTACGCGGACTCCCATGAGGCCAGTGCGGACTTTGCGGCGGTGGCGGCAACGCGAGCGGACGATCTTTTGTTTCTTTACTTCACCTCGGGCACCACCGCCCGCCCGAAGTTGGTTGCCCATACCCAGGTGAGCTACCCCGTTGGGCATCTGTCGACCATGTATTGGCTGGGCCTGCGGCCCGGCGACGTGCATCTGAATCTCAGCTCGCCCGGATGGGCCAAGCATGCATGGTCGTCCTTCTTCGCGCCCTGGAACGCGCAAGCCTGCGTGTTGAGTCTGAATTATGAGCGTTTCGATGCGCGCAAAGTGCTCGACCAGATGGCTCGCTGCGGCGTGACGACGTTCTGCGCCCCGCCGACCGTGTGGCGTCTTTTCATCCAACACGATCTCAAGAGCTGGCGCCTGGATCTCAGGGAGGCCACGAGCGCCGGTGAGCCCCTGAATCCGCAAGTCATCGAGTGTGTCCGCGATGCCTGGGGGGTCATGGTCCGTGATGGCTTCGGGCAGACCGAGACGACCGCCCAGGTGGGTAACCCACCGGGTCTGCCGATCAAGCCGGGCTCGATGGGCCGGCCGTTGCCGGGCTGTCCCGTCACGCTGCTCGATGCGGACGGCGAGCCCACTGACGAGGGCGAGATTTGTGTCGACCTTGCGCGGCAGCCGTTGGCCTTGATGCGCGGTTACCTGGATGGCGCGGGGCTGGCGCCGCACGTGATGGCCGATGGCTACTATCACACCGGCGACATCGCCTCGCGCGATGCGGACGGCTACCTCACCTATGTTGGCCGCCGGGATGATGTCTTCAAATCATCCGATTATCGGATCAGTCCCTTCGAGCTCGAGAGCATCCTCATCGAGCACGACCTGGTGTCCGAGGCCGCCATCGTGCCCTCGCCCGACCCGGTACGCCTGGCCGTGCCAAAGGCTTTCGTCGAGTTGGTTGCCGGCGTGGCACCCGATGGGGAGGCGGCGCTGTCGATCCTGCGGCATGCCCGCGGTCGCCTGTCACCCTTCAAGCGGATCCGGCGCATCGAGTTCGTGATCCTGCCGAAGACGATCTCGGGAAAAATCCGTCGGGTCGCGCTGCGCAAGTCGGAAGAGGGGCGCGCCGCCGGGGCTGCGGGTCCCGCGGTGCCGGCGCGCAAGCCGGGCGAATTCTGGGAAGAGGATTTTCCGGAGCTGCGTTAGGATGAGCGATTCTCAACACCCTATAGGGAGCGCATCCGCCCATGTTCCGATCTCTTTTGTTACTGTCGATTCTCGTTCTGTTGCCCTTCACGGCGAGCGCGGAGCTCAAAAAGGACGCCCCGACCGTGCTCATCACGGGCGCCAATCGCGGCATCGGCCTGGAGCTGGCCCGGCAATATGCCGACAAGGGCTGGAATGTGATCGCGACTTCGCGTCATACCGCCGGCGATGCTGCGCTCGCCGCCCTGGGCGAGATCCAGGCCAAGCACCCACAAGTGGCGATCGAGAAGCTGGACGTCTCGGACACGCCTTCGATCCGCGCGGTTGCCGCGAAGTACCACGACCAGCCCATCGACGTGGTGATTAACAATGCCGCGAATGTCGAAGCGACTTTTGCCGCGGACATGGCGGCGGCCAACACGCCCTTCGAAAAGCTGGATTTCGATGCCGCGCGGCGCGACTTCGATGTGAATACGTTGGGCGCAATGCGTGTGACGCAGGCGTTCTTGCCCAACGTGGAGCATTCGAAGCAGAAAAAGGTGATCTCGGTCAGCTCCAGTGCCGGCTCCCTGGACAAACCGTTCCCCGCCGGCGTTGCCTTGAATTATGGTGCCAGCAAGGCTGCTCTGAATAAATACATGTCGACCCTGGCGATGCAGATGAAACCCAGGGGCGTGATCGTCGCCCTGGTTCAACCGGTGTTCGTCGCCAGCAAGGTGGACATGAAGAACGTGCAGGGCGCAGCACCGCTCGACCAGGAGGTCGCCAAGCTGGTCAAAGTCATCGACGCCATGACCATGACCGGCACCGGCCGTATCACGAACTTCAGTACCGGTCAGTTCGATCCCTACTGAGCACCATGGGTGCCCCGCTGGATGGTCTGCGCGTCGTCGAGTTGGCGCGAATACTGGCGGCGCCCTGGATCGGCCAGACATTGGCCGATCTCGGTGCGGATGTCATCAAGGTAGAGGCCCCGGAGGGCGATGACACGCGGCGCTGGGGACCGCCTTTCGTGCGCGATTCGAGTGGGGCCGACACCGATGCCGCGTACTTCCATTGCTGCAATCGCGGCAAGCGCTCGGTCGTGGCCGATTTCGCGACGCCACGGGGGCAGGAAATCGTGCGGCGCCTTGCGCAGCGCGCGGACGTTCTGTTGGAAAACTTCAAAGTGGGCGGGTTGGCCCGGTATGGGCTCGACTACGCGAGCCTCAGCGCCCTCAACCCGCGACTCATCTATTGCTCGGTCACGGGGTTCGGCCAGACGGGGCCGTACGCCCATCGGGCCGGCTACGACTTCATGATCCAGGGCATGGGCGGCATCATGGACCTGACGGGGGAACCCGACGGGGCGCCGCAAAAGATGGGCGTGGCGTTCGCTGACATTTTTACGGGCACCTACGGCACGATCGCAATTCTGGCGGCACTCACGCAGCGCGAGCGCACCGGGGTCGGGCAGCACATCGACATGTCGCTGCTCGACTCCATGGTCGGGGTGCTCGCCAACCAGGGGATGAGCTATCTCGCCTCGGGCATTCTGCCGCGACGCATGGGCAATGCTCATCCCAACATCGTGCCCTACCAGCCGTTTGCGGTAAGTGACGGGTATGTCGTCATTGCCGTGGGTAACGACGCCCAGTTTGCCCGCCTGTGCGAGTTTCTGGCGCTGCCGGAGGTTGCGGTGGACCCGAAGTTTGCAACCAACGCGGCGCGGGTCGCTCACCGTGATGAGCTGATTGGCAGGCTTGCCGCGAGCCTCGCGTGGCGGGGGCGGGATGCGGTGCTCGCCGGAATGGAGCAGCGAGGAATTCCCGCCGGGCCTATCAACACTGTAGCCGATGTGTTTGCCGACCCGCAGGTCGTGCATCGCCGGATGCGGGTGGACCTCCCATTACCCGGTGCTGCTACCGGGTCGGTGCCTGCCGTCCGGACGCCCATTCGATTCTCGGGCGCCGAGTTGGCTTTGCGGCGGGCGGCACCGCGGCTCGGAGAGCATACGGACGAGATTCTCCGGGAATTGGGCCTGGAATAACCCGACCAGGGGTTATTTTTTGACGCTGCGCGCACGGCAGTGGTATTGCTCCGCCCGCATACGCTGCGCTGTTATCTAAGTCCCTGTCGCGACTCAAGGCGCGCACATCCTGCAATCCGGCGCGAGCCGCAATTGGTTCCTGTACGGCAATACAGGCAAACGGCCCGTGTCGGTCAATCGACACATGTGATGTTTGTCCACGCTGTGACATCCTGCGCCGCACTTGCAACGGACAGGGAGGATTGTCATGAGTTTTCCGCGCTGGCGCGCTGCCGTGTTGTTTGCGATCGCAACGCTGTTACCATTTGGAATCGCCGCGGCGGCCGGTTTCACGGTCGTCAACAAGTGCAGCTACACCGTCTTCCCCGGAATCTATCCGGCCTCCTATGCCAACGGGGGTTGGTCGATGGCGCCGGGAACCTCGGTGAGCTTCAGTCTCCCTGCCGGCTGGATCGGCCGTATCTGGGGACGCACGAACTGTAACAGTGCGAGCCCGGCCGTGTGCTCGACCGGCTCGTGCGGCGGCCTCGGCCTGCAGTGTGCCGGCACGACCGGTGTTGCGGGCACGTCGCTGGCCGAATTCAACCTGGACGCGAACGGGACCGACTGGTACGACGTGAGCTACGTCGATGGCTTCGACAATCCCCTCGGTATCCAGATCTCGAACCCGAGTTGTAATTCGCCGAACACCTGCACGAGCGCCCCGTTGAACAGTTGCTCGGGCGATCTGCGTAATGGCGGCGATTGCTCGAGTCCGTGCACGGTCTTCAACAGCGACCAGTTCTGCTGCCGCGGTGCGTTCGGGACGTCGCAAACCTGCGTCGTGCAGAATTGGCCGGCGGCGGATGCCTCCTATGTCAACAACATTCACAACTCCTGCCCGTCGCAGTATGCGTACGCCTACGACGACGCAAACGGCCTGCACACCTGTGCGACCGGATCGAACTACACCGTGACCTTCTGTCCGGATGGGGCGGGCAGCAGCGGTGGTGGGACGACGAATCTGAATGGCGCGCACACCCTCACGCCGCAGAACGCGACCGGCCAGCGCCTGGACGATTACCTGTCCGGTACAGCCAGTGGTAACACCATCGATATCTGGCAGGCCAATGGCACGGGAGCGCAGACCTGGGTGTTTGCCAACGCCGGCGTCGTACCTGCGGGGAACTACAATCTCGCGGTGTCCTACGGCCCGTTCTGTCTGACGGCCTCGGCACCTGCCAGTGGAGCGCTCGCCAACCTCCAGCCGTGCAACGGTTCCTCCGGTCAGTCGTGGTCCGTGGTGCCCTCCGGCAGCTCCTATATCCTGCATCCGGCGAGTAACCCCGGCCTGTGCCTGGATGTGCAAGGCGATGGTACCGGCAACGGCAATCCGGTCCAGGTCTGGGCCTGCAACGGCGGTAACAACGAAGAATGGGCCATCCGGTGAGCGCGCAGCGTGGCATCCTGTTGGTTCTGTGTTGGACCTGTGTCGCGGCGTGGGGTGAGCAACCCACGCCGCAGGCGCAGGAGCTGCGCAAGTTGCAGGACGAAGTGCATCACCTGGAGGCGCAGCAGCAGCAGATTCTCGACGGCCTGGATGAGCTGAAGAAGCTCGTCCGGGGCGGCAGCGGTCCGCCGGCCGTCAAGGCGCCGGAGAAGGTGAGCGTCGCGGGCGAGTTGTTCCAGGGCGATGCGGGGGCCTCGTTGGCCATCATCGAGTACGCTGACTTCGAGTGTCCCTTCTGTCGTCGTTTCGAGCACGACACCTTGCCGCAGATCCGTGATGCGTACATCAAGACGGGCAAGGTGAAGTACTTCTACCGGGATTTCCCCCTCGCTTTCCATGAGCACTCCATGTCGGCCGCGCAAGCCGCACGCTGCGCGGCCGAGCAGGGCAAGTTCTGGGAGATGCATGACAGCCTGTTCGAGGAGCCGGCCGCGTTGGGGACGGCGGACGTGGAGCGTCGCGCGGGCGCGCTCGGTCTGGATCTGGGTCGCCTGGAGGCTTGCGTCAGTGGCGGCCATCCCGGCGGGCTGATTCAGAAGAGCATGACGGAGGCAGCCCAGATGCAGATCAATGGAACACCGACGTTTCTGATCGGCACAATCGCCCCGAACGGCGCCATTGTGAATGTCCGCCAGACGCTGGTCGGGGCTCATCCGTTCGAGGCGTTCAAGGCGAAGATCGATCCGTTGTTGGCCGGGAAGGCCAGCGGCGGTTAGTCAGACAGGCTCCTGAGTCGGGCATCGGCCCGCCCGGTTCGCACCGTGCGGGCGAGCCGCCCGTGTTTCACTCCGGCGTGCCACGGCGGCGCGTCTCGGCGTTCGCCAGGAGCTTCAGCAGACCTTCGCGCAAGCGCTCCAGCTCGGGGCCGTCGAGATTGCCCAGCAGGTCCTGCTCGAGTTGCTGAGTTACCGGGAAAGCCCGCTCGAGGAGTTGCTCGCCCGCGGGGGTCAGCGTGATTTTCAGAATGCGCTTGTGCTCCGGGGACTCCCGCCGCGTGATCAGACCCTCTCGCTCGAGCGGACCCACGAGGTCGGTGATCGACTGCGGCCGTACTCCGGCCGCCCGGGCCAACTCCGCACCCGAGAGGCCTTCGGCGGAGCGTTTCAATCGGACCAACATCAGGAGCTGCGTGGGTGTCAGGCCGAAAGGCATGAGCGCCACTTCGAGGCAGCCGCGCACGGCCAGCTCGGTCCGCTTCAACAGGTAGACCGTGCTCGTGTGGGAATCGTCTTGGTCAGTGGGCATTGCTGTTCTGGCTTGACGCGGCGCTCGCTGTGGTGAACGGTACAGATTCTCCCGCGTGGTGCCAACCCCTGCGTGTACTCGGCTCCCGGCGCATTCGCCAGGGTGGTGTTGCCAGCAATAGTGTTACGGGTCGCCGGACTGACTCCCTGACGTCAGGTCACGCAGCTTTGCGATGCGGTTTCCGGCCATTTGGGGTATATACCCGTAGTTTAGAAGTCGGGGCGGTCCATGTTGCGAATCACCGGGCTGGTGGCGTGCTCGTTTCTGTACCTTACAGCGCTTGCGGGCATTGCGCTCGCCGACGACGCTTCGGCTGGGCAGGCCCGTGCACGCGAAGTGCTTCCGGACACCGTGGTTCCGACCCACTACGATCTGACTCTGTCGCCCGATATGGGCGCCCTGACTTTCCGCGGCCAGGTCACGATTGCCATAACTGTTCGAGCGGCGAGTGCGGACGTGGTCCTCAACTCCTCCGGGCTGCGGCTCGAGCATGCGCGCGCCGATGGTGGCTCTGACGCCGTTGTCACCTATGACAACGCGTTGGGGCGGGCCCGGTTGCACTTTGGCACGACACTGGCCCCCGGACCCCACGCACTCTCCATCGCTTACTCGGGGAAAATCAGTCACGCCACGCTTGGCTTTTTTGCCATGGATTATTCGACCCCGGCCGGCCCGCGGCGCACTCTCGCGACCAATTTCGAGCCGACCCATGCTCGCCAGCTCCTGCCTTGTTGGGACGAGCCGGCGCGCAAAGCCACGTTCACCGTCGCGATCGATGCCCCCAGGAACCGCATGGCGGTATCCAACATGCCGGTGGCCGGCACCACGGCACTGTCGGCAACCCTGCAACGGGTGCGATTTGCCGAAAGCCCGCAGATGTCGACCTACCTGCTGTTCGTCGCCGTCGGTGATTTCGAGCGCATTCACAAGACAGCCGATGGCATCGATGTTGGCGTAGTGGTGAAACGGGGCGATAGCGGCAAGGCGGCCTATGCGCTCGAGCAGGCTGTGCGACTGCTGCAGTTCTACAACGGCTATTTCAACGTTCGCTTTCCCTTGCCGAAGCTCGACCTGGTGGCGGCCCCCGGGACGATTCAAGGCAGCTCGATGGAGAACTGGGGCGCGATTTTCTATTCGCAGTCCGACCTGCTGTTCGATCCCTCGATCTCGACCGAGGCCGATCGCCAGAGAGTGTTCCTGGTGGTCAGTCACGAAATGGCACACCAATGGTTCGGTGACCTGGTCACCATGGAATGGTGGGACGATCTGTGGCTCAACGAAGGCTTCGCGCGCTGGATGCAGACGTTCGCCGCCGACGAGTTGCATCCCGACTGGCAGACTAGTTTGCAAGCCGCGTCGATCTTTGAGCTCGGCAAACGGGCGGATGCGGTTCCGTCGACCCACCCGGTGGTCCAACAGGTGCTCACCGCCGCGCAGGCGGAGCAGGCATTCGACTACATTACGTACGACAAGGGGGCGGCGGTCATCACCATGATCGCGGCCTACGTCGGGCGTGACAACTTTCGGGAGGGCGTGCGCCGCTATATGCGTGAGCACGCGTATGGCAACACGGTCGACAGCGATCTCTGGTCGATCATGCAACAGGTGGTGGGCAAGCCGATCCGCGCCATCGAGCAGGATTTTACGCGCCAGGCGGGAGTGCCGCTGGTCCGCGTCGCCCAGTCCGCGCAGGGCACGCAACTATCCCAAGGACGCTTTGCCCAGGATCCTGCGTCGATCCAGGGCGAGCCGGTGCCGAAATGGCGCCTGCCGCTGGCGGTCGGGCCGATCGGCGGACCGGACCAGTCGCTCCTGTTGGAAAACCAGACGCTGGTCGGTGGCGCCGCCGCCCTGCTGGTGAACGCGGGCCAGACAGGTTATGCGCGTGTGTTGTATGACCACTCGTTCGACGCGTTGGCAGAGCGAATGGGGGAACTGGCGCCCGTCGATCAATTGGGTTTGCTGAATGACGCGTTCGCTTTAGGGAGTGCGGGGTACGCGCCCGCGGATCGCCTGATGTCGCTCTTCAGTACGCTGCCCGCGCGAGCCAACCCGGTCGTCTGGGGCCGGGTCATCCGCTTCCTCGCGGCGTTGGACCGCCGCTATGCCGATACACCGCAACGGGCCGCGTTCCGGGAGTTTGCGCTTCACTTGCTGGCGCCGCTCGCGACCCGCGTCGGCTCGGCTCCGATCCAGGGCGAGGCGGCCAACATTACGGTGCTGCGCACGGCCTTGCTGGAAACCCAGGCGGATTTCGGCGACACCGCGGTGATCGCGCATGCTCGTCAGACATATGCGCGACACCTCGGGACGCCAGCCAAGCAACGGACTGCGTTGTCGATCGTAGGCGCGCATGCCGACCCGACAACGTTCGCCGCATTAGTGGAGCAGGCACGCATGGCGGACCCGCTGCGTAAAGAACATATCTTTCAGGCGCTGGCGGGGGTGGTCGACCCGGCCCTGGCGCGCCGCATGGTCGATATTGCGCTCGGCGACCAGGTGCCAGCGGGCTCCAGTCCCGAACTGCTGATCCGGCTGGCGTTGGAGCATCCGGACATGGTGTGGCAAGTGGTCGCGCCGCGGCTCGAGAGTCCAACGTTGCACCTGGACCCGCCGGAGCGTTGGGACCTGGCGCAATCCATCGCGGCGAGCTCCGCCGATCCAGGGCGGATCGCGGACCTGCAAGCCTATGAATCACGCAGTGTGCCGGCGGACTCGCGCCGTCCATTCCTGGCCGCGGAGGCGGCGATCCGCGAGAACCAACGCCTCGCGGTCAAAGTATTGCCGGAGCTCGATGCCTGGATCCGAGGTCACCAGGCAGACTGAGCTCCGGCGGCTTCGCTCACTGTACCGTCAGGCCGTTGTGAACGCTGATGACGCCCTTGATCTTCCTGGCGTCTTTTTCGGCCAGCTCCTTCTCCGCCTGGGAGGCGACCGTACCATCCAACATCACGACACCGTCCTTCGTGGTGACGTGGATGTCGTGCGCATTGGTTCCTTTGTCCTTCGCCAGTTCCGCCTTCACTTTGGTCGTGATGAAGGAGTCCTTGACGGGCTGGTCGCTCTTGACGTCATCGGCCCGGGCACCGGCAGCCGTGACCGCCATCGCCGCCGCAACGAGCACCGCTACGTAGTTTCTTTTCATCTTGGTAGCCTCCGTTAACGTATAGCCAAGACAATGCTTGCGGGCGGGTGAGGTTCCTGTAGGACGGAGGCGGTATCGGGGGTGGGAGGGGGCCTATAGGCCGGGGACGGCCCGGGTTCCGGATGATGCGGTGCGGCAGTATCAGGGCCCTTTATGCATTGACAAATAGTGCGGCAATGGACAACCGTGTGCGGGGGTCAACCGATCGGCACCGACCATTTGGCCAAGAATTCCGCGAACTCATCGGTGCGGCGCGCCGCGAACCGCTCGCACGGCCTGGACGCAGTGTCCATGGAGAAATTGAAAATTCCGCAGGCGCTGATGGCCCAGGCGCCCGGCGCGGTCGTGGAGCACCTGTCCGAGGGGCTCCTCATCGTCGATACGACGAGCGAGCTCATTTATTGGAACCCGGCGGCGCTGCGGCTGTACGGCTTCGCGAGTGTCGAGGAGGCCGTACGCAATCTCCCCGATCTGCCGAAGTTGTTCGAGCTCGCGACGCTCGAGGGCAAGGTGTTGCACCACGAGGAATGGCCGCTCATGCGCATCATGCGCGGCGAGACGCTATGCGATGTCGAGTTGCAGATCCGGTGTTTGAAGCCCGAGTGGACGAAGACTTTCCGCTACTGCGGCTCGCGCGTCAGCTGTACGGGCCGCAAGACGATCGCGTTTCTGACGGTCAACGATGTTACTGAAAGAAACAAGACCGAAAGAGAGCTCGCGCGGGTCAGCCGGCTGAACGTCGCCCGTAGCCGGGTCAACCAGGCGATCGTGCGCACGCCGGATCGCAAGACGTTGTTTCGCCAGGTTTGCCAGGTACTGGTCCAGGAAGGCTTCGGGATGGCCTGGATCGGTTGGCGCTCGGCCCGAACGAAGCAACTGGTCCCGATGGCGCAGTGGGGTGAGGAGGGCGAATACCTCAGCGCTGCCGAGGTTTATACCGACGAGCGCGCGCAGGGCCGTGGCCCCAGTGGAATGGCGTTCCGTGAAGGCAAGCCCTACATCTGTAATGACGCCTTTAACGACCCCTCGACCGTACCGTGGCGCGAACAGTTCGAGCAGCGTGGCCTGCGGGCATCGGCAGCGTTCCCTATCCGTCGCTCCGGTCGGGTCCGTGGGGTCCTGTCGGTGTATGCCAAGGAAGTTGGCTTCTTCAGAGACAAGGAGATCGCGCTTCTGGAGGAAGTGGCCGCGGACGTGACGTTTGCGTTGGATCATTTCGCCAGCGAGGCGGTACGGCGACGCACGCAAGTCCTCGTCGAGCGGGAACGCAAGCTCTCTGCCGCGACAATCGAGAGTCTGCCGGGCGTCTTTTACCTTTATGACGAGCGTGGCCGCTTTCTGCGCTGGAATCGTAACTTCGTCACCGTGTCAGGCTACTCGGACGAAGAGATCGCGCGCATGCATCCCCTGGATTTCTTTATCGGCAAGGACCGGGAGCGCGTCGGACACGAGATCAGGGTGGTGTTCGAGCACGGCGAGTCGGCCCTCGAGGCGGACTTCATTGCCAAGGACGGGACACCCCGGGCGTACTTCTTTACCGGCAAGCGTATCGATTTTCGCGGTTTGCGCTGCCTCATCGGCGTGGGTATCGACATCAGTGTTCGCAAAAGCGCGGAAGCGGCTACCGACCAGTACGCCCGCCGGCTGCGGGCGACCTCGCACCGCCTCCTTACAGTGCAAGAAGCCGAGCGCCGTACGCTCGCCCGCGAGCTTCATGACGCGGTCGGCCAGGAGCTGACCGCCCTGAGCCTGAATCTCACCATCATCGATGGTGCGTTGGGGGATGAGATTCCACCCAAGGTCCACGAGCGGATCGAGGACTCGCAGGAGTTGCTGGAGGCCACCACGCGGCACCTGCGTAATATCATGGTGGAGTTGCGGCCTCCCGGCCTGGATGAGTTAGGATTGCTCGCCGCGCTCGAGGACCATGCTCTGCAGGTAGCGCGGCGCGCCGAAGTGGCGGTGCGTGTCACCGGCGTCGAGCCGAAGCCGCGACTGGCGCCGACCGAGGAGATCGCCCTGTTTAGAATCGCTCAAGAGGCGCTGAACAATGTCGTCAAGCACGCGCAGGCGAGCGAGGTGCGCCTGTCGCTGGCGCAGACTGACAGTGCGGTCGTATTGAGTGTCACCGACAACGGCGTGGGGTTCGACGCCGACGCTGGCCGTAAATCCATCCTGGGCGGCTATGGCATGGGGACCTCGACGATGCGTGAGCGAGCGGATGCGATCGGCGCGCAATTGACACTGGATTCGGTGCCGGGGACCGGCACGCGGATTACGGTTGAGTTGAGTTGGCCCCCGCAGGCGGCGTCGCCGGTGTCGACACCGCGCGCGCCTCCGACATCCTAGAGGCGGCGATGCCCACTACGACCGTCTTTCTGGCCGACGACCACGCGATTGTGCGAGACGGTCTGGCTACCTTGCTCGACGCACAGCCGGATATAGAAGTGATCGGAACGGCGGCCAACGGTCGTGAGGCGGTTGCGGAGATCCGGCGCCTCGCCCCGCGAGTCGCGATCCTCGATATCTCCATGCCGGAGCTCGATGGGATCGAGGCCGCACGGCAGATTCTCATGGCGAATCCGGATGTGAACGTCATGATTCTCTCGATGCACGCTGGATCGCAACACGTGTTTCACGCGCTGGAGGCCGGTGTCCGCGGCTATCTGCTCAAGGAGTCGGCCAGCCGCGAAGTCATCGATGCGGTGCGCGTCGTGCAATCGGGTCGGCGCTACCTGAGCCCGAGGGTGGCGGAAATCGTGGCGCAGGGCGTCAGCGATCGCAGCGGGATCAGTCCACTGAGCAGTCTCAGTCAACGGGAACGCGAAATCTTCAAGTTGGTCGCC